>OGOU01000299.1_pt1 | contig 47600 bp, 48 predicted proteins | sample 1552721 | NCBI WGS metagenome assembly OGOU01 (sample SAMEA2580176, study PRJEB22360) | human gut metagenome | biome: human gut; feature: human-associated habitat; material: faeces | place: Denmark | collected 2008/2010
TACTCCTACATAGCTTAAGTTATCTTCTAAACTTGTTTTTTCGATACTCTTTACTCCAATTAATGAGCCTCCATTAATAACTGGCGTTGAAACAACGAAAGTATCTTTATCAAAAGTTTGTGTTACAACATTATTTAATTTATTTTTATATTTACTATCTACTAATATATAGGACATATTCTTAAAACTATCTTCTTCTGCTTCAGAATTCTTTTCCTTAACAACGCCTTTTTCATTTATATATATTTCATCTGCAATAGTATTTATAACTACCTTACAAGTGAATTTATTTCTATTAGTAACTACTCTAAAACCTTTATTTATTTTTTCTATATTTAAAACTTCTTCTTCTAATCTAAAGTTAACACCATTTTCTGATGCTACTTCTGCATAAGCAATAGCTAAATCATATGGTGCTACAATTGCAACATTTTTTGAATATAATCCTTTTTTTATATCAGTATTTATATTTGGCTCTATCTTTTTAACTTCATCGCCATTAATTAGGCATATGCCATCAATACCTCTCTTAACAGTTCTATCATACATTTCTTTTAACTTCAGTACACCATTTTCGTCATTTACTACTCTAAGTGCTCCAATCCTTTTAAAAGGAACATTAAACCTACTACATAAATCTTCTAATAATATATTTCCAATATACTCTAAACCGGACATAACATTATTTGATGTCTCTGATCCATCATAAACTATAGCAGTATTAACAAAAGATATATCATCTGCTATATCATATTCTTTTTCTATCACTGCTATATTTAAATTATATTTGGATAATTCATATGCTGCAGCACAGCCTATAATTCCTCCTCCTAATACTAAAACATCATAATCCATCTTTTAATTCCCCTATTCTATAAAATAAATCCCTTTTCCTTTAATTCCATTTTTATAAGATTCATATTTTCCTCTGAATCTGCTGATATGGTATGAAGGTGAATTCCATTAGTTAACGCTGATAGTGGTTTTGCCTCTACTTTTTCAAAGTACCCAGTAAATTTATTTAAATCATTAAGGTTCTTTATTTTTAATATTCCTTTAATTTCTCCATATAAAGGATGCTCAACAATTACATCTTCGATTATTCCACCATACTTTACAACTATTTCTAATTCACTTTCCATTTCATCTTCAGTATGATTTACTGCTATAACAGACTTTACTCTATTATCTGAATTATCATTTATCATATATCCATCTGGAGTTGCTATTATGTTTTTTCCTGCTGCCCTTAATATTGCTATATCTTTTACTATTACTTGCCTAGTAACATTAAAATATGATGCTAATTCAGAGCCTGTTATAGCCTTCTTTTCTTTAACTAAATTTTTTATTATTTCCTCTCTTCTTTCGTTAGCCGTCATTGCTCCACCTCAAAATTAATTCTTGTTATCACTTTCTCTTATTATATCTAGCAATTTATTGTTACCAGAAAATTTATCATTATGATGAAATTCTATTGCTTCTAAGAATTCTTTATCATATTTATTATATTCTTTTAATAATCTTGCTCCCTTTTCTCCATGATTATAGTAAATATCTATATTTTTTATATTATCCATATAATATTGGGCAACCTGGCGACGAATTTTGTTCTCATGATCGGTAAATTCGATTTTAACCCCTAAAAATGCCGCCTGAATCTCGTCCATACGTGAATTTAAGCCCATAAAAGAATTAACATACTTCTTCTCTGAACCGTAATTTGCCACAGCACGTACAATACGAGCTAATTCAGCATCTTTTGTTGTCACAGCTCCACTATCTCCCAAAGCCCCGAGATTTTTCCCCGGATAAAAACTAAATCCAGCAGCATCTCCTAAATTTCCACTACGTATTCCTTTCCACTTTGCCCCAATAGCCTGAGCATTATCTTCAATGATTTTAAGATTATATTTTTTTGCAATCTCTTGCAATTCTTCGCTCCATACGACACGTCCATAAAGATGAACCACCAAAATAGCTTTGGTACGTGGAGTTATTGCAGCTTCAATCTTATCGATATCAATATTATAAGTGTCGATAGAAGGCTCTACTAATACCGGGGTAAGACGATTATCGGTTATTGCCAAAATCGATGCAATATATGTATTTGCCGGAACAATAACTTCATCTCCCTCTTTCATCACTCCCATTTCTATATATCCCCGGAATATCAACCGGAGAGCATCCAAGCCATTGGCTACAGAAATAACATTAGGAGAATTTATAAAATCAGCAAGTTTATTTTCAAATAGTTTATTTTCATTACCTTGTAAATACCAACCACTATCGATTACCCGAATTGCAGCTTCTTTCAGTGCTGTTTGGTATTGGGCATTCACTTTCTGTAAATCCAAAAATTTTATCATTTTATATCTTCAATTAAATTATTGTTATCTCCCTCGTTAAACTATTAATGAGATTATATCCATCCCAAACAAGATCAAAATCTGTTGTCTTACCGATAGGCACAACCCGGTCGACACCTAATATCCCCGATTTCAGAATAAAATCGTTTAGTTCTTCCGGCATAAAACCATAATATGCCAATGTTTGATATTTACGATTAATAATATGAACAATCTCCTGTAAATCATTTACCATAAATTCCGTAAAATATCCGGCCTTACAACGATAGTTGTCAATATCCACAGGCAACGCATCCGCTTCTACTCTCCAAAGAAGATTATCTTTTGCAGGTACATGGCGTATCTCCATCGACAGGCATTGGCTATAAAAATGAGCAAGTTTATCAACAGCTAATACATCTGCGAGCTGGTATCTTTCTTTGGTATAATTGTACAGAGCTTCCCAAAAAACTCTTTTAGCATTGCTGACAACTTTTTCAGAACCTCTCCATACAACTAAATGAGGAGCAGAACAGGCGTTTTGATCGAAAAGGTAAGTATCATTATAAAATCCTTCCGCTAATTGTTCAACATTTCCCGATTCAAGGTATTTCTCTGCATCGATCGCACAAATCGAAAATCTATCAGCAAAAGTAATATCAAAAGCCCGGGCAGGTATGGAACTCTGGCGAATATTCGCAATCGTCTGGTCCCCACCCCATATTACTCTGACATCACATCGAGCTGAAAAGAAATCGGTAGCAGACGATCCACGCTCATACTTCACCAATCCTATCCTCGATCTATACATTTTATTTTCCTCCTTAGCCAGTACTTGTGCTATTGCATCCGAAATAATTTTCACTTGTTTAAAATCCTTACTTGGGACACGCACAATATTCGCATTACCACTTAAAACACCACAAACTAAAGAATAAGCAAAATTAACAGGCACATTAGAAGGAGCAATATGAAACACCAAACCACGTCCCAATCTGATGTCATGCCCAATAAAGCGCTCTTTCAGTTTGAGCAAATTAGCTTTCCGGCAAAAAAAAGCAAATGTAGCGACATCAGGCAATGTCCTTGTAAGAGGGTTTCTCATAAGGATACCCGACAAATCATTCAATACCCCCAAAGCCTCTTGACAAAAAGGCTCCAAAGGGGATATCATTCTCATTTGCTCCGGCTCCCCTCCTAAATCAGGATAAAGCCAGGTAATATCATTTAAATTTTGTTGCATAGGTATCACTACACCCTCTGATTTCTGCATTTTTAATTCGACCAATGATTTTAAAATATTTCCCTTTCCTTTGACAAGGACAGTCGTCCTCTCCCAAAACAATTCCCTCGTCTTCCGTCAAAAGTGAATGTCCCGGATAACTTTCCGGTAAGACAGACACGACCTGAATGATTCCCTTCTCACCAATTTCAGCCTCTGAGAAATCTATAGGACGACGAATAATTATATCTGAAAAAATGGGAGCATGTAAATGTCCGCATTCACATTCCATATATATGGAACCAGTCTGTTCCACCATCCCATAATAGTCATAAACTCTTTCTATTCCGCATACATCGTGCAATCGCTTCTTAAACTCTGCAGGACTAACTTGTTCATTCAACAGTTTTTTCCAGCCTCCTCCATGTATCAACACCCCCTTACTTAAATCAGGTTTATATCCTGTTTTAAGCAACTCTTTATAAAAATGTTGCCAAACCATAAATGTAAAGCCAAACAAGAATATAGTTTGCGAATTATAAGTATCCAAAAAGCTCTTGATACCTTCTATATCTAAATTCATATTTTCATCCAGTGCATACTGACGTTTGGTGCCAAACATAGAAAATCCCAGTATTCCTGCACCCCGAGCAGAAAACATTATCCGATTTTTTACAACTTCAGAACTATCGAGTATCAACATAGGCACCCGACTATTTCCCAGATAACTCGATACAATCTTTGAAAGTGCTTTCGTCTGATTGCCTGAAGTGGTCCTATCAAGGTATATTTTCGAAACTTTCTGTCCTGTTGTCCCCGACGAGGTCATTGTCTTGACAATTTCGGAACGAGGAACACTCAATAAGTCAAATTCTTTAAAAAGTCTTACTGGCAAAAAAGGTAATTGCTGATATCGGTGGGGAACCTTTGCATCAAACCCCGATGCATCACACATTTTAGCATATTCAGGACAATGTTCATAATGGAAACGGCTCAATTGTCCTAAGCGTTCATCCAGTAAATCCTGCTTCTGATTCTTATTGAGTGAATAAGGAGCAATCTCAAGAATTTTTTCTATTGTCATTTAAGTTGAGAGTATAATATTTTTCCAGAACTATTTTTAGGAATTTCTGAAATCACATTTACAGTTATTGCACTCAAATGGAGTCCTGTTTTCTGTGAAATAAATTCTTTTACTTTATTTTCCAAAGTGGCATCGAGAATATGTATCACTAATTTATCATCTTCTCCAGTGCAGGCACAATCGGGAATCATCGACCTAACAAGCTGTTCCGTTTGATCCAGATTTACACGGTTACCGAAGATCTTGACGAATCTCTTAAGGCGCCCGACAATATAATAATATCCTTCGTGATCAAATTGAGCAACATCTCCGGTATGTAGGATTCCATTATTTTCGTCACCCAAAGACAAATCATCGATTTTTTCTGCATATCCCATCGATACATTCTCACCCTCGTATATCAATTCACCTGGAACATCAGGTTTCTGTATTATATTATTTTGGTTATCGACTAATAAAAATTTCCCTCCCGGAATAGCAATTCCAATACTTGCATTTTTCTCCAAAGCTTTCCGGTAAGGTAAATAACTCATCCGGGCTGTAGCCTCCGTCTGTCCATACATCACAAAAAATTTACGATTGGTTTGAAGGGCCCATTGAGCAAACTCCAAAACCAAATCAGCAGAAAGTTTTCCCCCCGCCTGGGTTAGTACCTTTAAAGTCGGAAGTTCCATTTTTTGCAATCTCAATCTTTTAAGCATCTGATAAGAATACGGAACGCCTGCAATACTTGTCGCCCCCTGTTCTTTGAAAAAAGCCCAAAACTCTTTTTCCATGATACTTTTCTGAGTAAGCAACAGGCTTGCCTTTACTATTAAATGACTGTTAATAACAGACAGGCCATAAGAATAGTGCATCGGCAAACTGGTTATGGGACGATCGTCTTTACTAATTTCAAGATATTTAGCTATCGAAAGCGCATTCGATTCTATATTCTTATAGGTTAAACGGACAAACTTAGGGCTTCCGGTACTTCCAGAAGTTGTCAGTAACAAAGCAAGATCAGAATGCATTTTTATAAGTGAAGCATTTCCATTTTGAAATAACTTATAATCAGCATACTCTGTAACGCAACGCACATTCTCCCCTAATTTATGTTCCATCTCTGCGGGTACCCAAAAATAGTTGGGTTGATATATTTCAATAAGTTGCCGTAACATATTGGAATCCATTGCTGCATCGAGCATCACCGGAACACTCTTGTTACCCAACAAACACAAATACCCACAGAGAGAACCGATTGTATTACTGCATAATGAAAAAACCAAACTACGTGCAGGCATTAGCTTTCCCCATTGCGCTATAAGTTTATTTACCTCTTCTCCTAACAAAATATTTTCCTCAGGAGTAATAGCTATAATATCTTTATTATCGAAACAAAACATCCCTCATCTAATTTTACACAATCATAGATCCATCGACACCTATGATCTGTCCGGTAACATATTGCGACATATCACTTGCTAAAAAAAGTGCCACTTGTGCTATTTCACAAGGCTTTGCCAATCTCCCCAACCCAATACTTGCAATAGTTTTATCTATTTGTTGCTGACTCAGGCCGCTCAAAAGAGAAGTATCTACTGTTCCCGGTGCAATTGCATTGACTCTTATATTCTGTGGAGCGAGTTCTTTCGCGGCAGCCTTTGTCAATGCAACAATCGCCCCCTTTGAAGAACTGTAAAGTACTTTCCCTGCCTCTCCGTTAGTCCCCATGATAGAAGCAAGATTTATCACAGTCCCGGATCGTTGCCGTTTGAAAAACTTCGACGCATACTGAAGCATATCAATAACAGCAAATACATTAACCGAATAAGTACTTTCAATCTGTTCTTTAGAGATCATTCCAATCAATGCATCTTTCATAATACCGGCATTATTAACAAGTATATCAAGGCGGTTCTGCTCTTTTTTTATTTGCATAAAAAGCGCCTTTACATGCTCGGTATTCGTCACATCCATAATAACGGGTTTACAGCAGGCGTTATTTGCGTATTCCGAAAACGAAGTCGCATCACGATCTACCGCATAAACGATAGCTCCGTTATTCAAAAACAATTCGAGAATCGCTTTCCCTATTCCCCGGCCACAACCTGTAATTACCGCAATTTTATTCTCTAACATGTTAGATTTGAACATCATACTTTTGAGACAATATTTCTATTCCTTTTCCATAACTCGACAGATCAATAATATCATCTGTTTCAAACATAATATCAAAAGCATCTTCCAATGCAGCAATTAAAGTCATATGTCCGACAGAGTCCCATAATTGAACTGATTGATAAGTAAGATCTTGTAATTGATTTTCAGTTACGGAAAAACTATCAATAAACACCTTGTTGTATTTCTCTCGATTTGTCATAATAATTATTGTTTTGGTGCAAACATTCGTAAATGAAGTCTTTTATATTTCTCAAAATTTTCTCTCGATAATTCAAAAAAAACATCTTCGGAACTCTCGCGAAGAATGATCGGTTTATAAGTATTTTGATACCTTAATACATTTATATTGCCACGTCTGACATCGAATTTCAACTTCTTTTCTGGCATAAGTTCAAAAGCAATTTCGCGGGTTATAATATCTGCAAGTATTGCAGAACCCACCGGAGCATCCGGCGAAAACAACCAACTGCCGATCGTAAATTCGTCGTCTTCAATATCATAAATTCGACATACGCCCAGCGGAGTACCCTTAGGTTTCTCAAAAACGAAATAGTAATCCACTCCCGCTAATTCACGTTTTTTATATTCTTTTGTCCAAATAATCTGAGCTTCCTTATCAGGTTTAGTACTATTTAAAAAACGCCCTAAACGTGTATCTGTTCTCAATTTAAAAATAAAATCAGCATCACTTTCCTCAACGAAACGTGTATGAAGTCCATACCTATCCAATACAAAATCAGGTGAAAGTTTATTCTGCATTTCTTTTATATTCTAAAAATTTATCATAACTACGTATATAATCCGCCTCATCATACTCCATTGAAGCAAGCACTAAACACACCGAGCCACTGCTGAAATTGTTCAATTCCCGCCATAAACCCGGGGTAACAAGTAATCCCTGATAAGGACGATTCAAAGTAAATGTTCGCTTGACATTACCGTCATCTATTACAACATCGAAACTACCACTTACTGCCACAAGCAGCTGTTTCAACTCATAATGGGCGTGTCCACCTCTGCTCTCACCTCCCGGAACATCATATAAATAGTAAACCCGCCTAACTTCAAACGGAATATCCTTCATGTTTTGAACGACACTGATATTCCCTTTTTCATTATGATGTTTATCGAAATAAACCAACGTACAATCATAAGCAGTAGATAACTTAGACATGACAAACCTCCTTCTTAAACTGGTCGAAATCACGTATATAATCATCCATAGAATAATCCATAGAAGACAAAACAAGCGCTAACGAATTCGTCGAGAAATTTTCCATAGACCGCCACATCATTTTAGGTACATAGATTCCATTATAAGAGCGGTTTAAATGATAACGTTGTTCCTGTAACCCATCATGCAGCACCACATCGAAACTACCACTCAATGCAACGATAAACTCTTGGTTTTCACGGTAAGCATGCCCGCCACGAATTTCTCCACCGGGAACATCATAAATCCAATAAGTCCGGCGGATTGTAAACGGGATGTGATTATTCCCTTCTATAAAAGAAAGATTACCTCTACGATCTAAAATCTTAGGTAAATTAATAATAGAAGACTTCATTATATTGTATTATGAAATATTGAAGAAAAGATGCCCGACTTTTATCACATAAAATTTCTCAAATGCAAGTAGCAGGCATAACAAGAAAATAACTTATGAAAAAACAAAACCCATTAATTCCCCAACGATCCGAGAACTATTGTGATTTTCTTTAAAAACTAATTATGAGATATTTATATAATAGAAAGGTTACGTACAGGTACGCTTCGCGCTCCTCAGTGACATTTTACCGGGGAACTTTTTATGCATTTACTTGCGCAAAAGTAGTTTTTTATTTCCTCATTACAAAAAATAAAAAGCAATTTCAAGTTTTAACATACCAATATGTACAAGGCTTTTCGGAAGAATGTTTCGTTTCCGGTAATTAAAAAATTATCACGATTTTTTACAGGATTTTTTGTTCTTTCCGCCTTCTTTTTCCTTTTCTCTTTATTCTCGTATCTTTGCCGTGGATAACTTCCGGCTTAGATAGATTGCACCCCGGCACAATCAAGTAAATTTGTTTCTGCTCCCGGCTTACACTATCTTTGCACAGGAATCAATAAAGATGCGGAACGATGAAAATGTGTATTGCCGAAAAGCCGAGCGTAGCGAAAGAAATTGCCAATATCCTGGGTGCCACCACCCGGAGGAACGGTTATTTGGAAGGAAACGGCTATTGTGTGACCTGGACATTCGGGCATCTTTGCGGATTGCAGGAACCGAATGAGTACACGGAGAAATGGAAGTATTGGAATCTGAGCGTTTTACCGATGATTCCATCGAAATTTCGCATTAAATTGATCGACGACGAAGGGATTAAAAAACAGTTTGCCGTGATCGAAGAACTGGTTTCCAAAGCAGAAATGGTGATTAACTGCGGGGATGCCGGGCAGGAAGGAGAGCTGATCCAACGGTGGGTACTGACAAAGGCCAAGTGCCGGGTTCCGGTGAAACGGCTCTGGATTTCATCGCTGACCGAGGAAGCTATCCGGGAAGGATTCAGCAAACTGCTGGATTCGAAAGATTTCGATACGCTTTATGCGGCAGGATCGGCTCGGGCGATCGGCGACTGGCTGCTGGGCATGAATGCCACGCGGGCCTACACCCTGAAATACGGGACAGGTAAAAACATCCTCTCGATCGGGCGGGTACAAACACCGACACTCGCCTTGCTGGTCGAACGACAGAAAGCCATCGATAATTTCAAGCCTGAAACTTACTGGGAAATCAAAACCAATTACCGGGAAGGAATATTCTCGTCCACACGGGGACGGTTTACGAAAAAAGAGGAAGCAGAAGCTATGTTGGAAAAAATCGCTCCGCTCGATCTGGAGATCACCAGCGTAGAACGGAAAAAGGCGATGGAACATCCTCCCAAACTGTTCGATCTGACCTTATTACAGGTGGAGTGTAACAAGAAGTACGCATTCACGGCAGAAAACACATTGAAACTCATACAATCCCTCTACGAAAAGAAGCTGACAACCTATCCGCGTGTGGATACGAATTTCCTGCCGAACGACCAATATGCTAAAGTTCCCGCTATATTAAAAGGACTCAAACCCTATGAGGCACTGACCCGGCCGATCCTGGAAAGTCCCAAAATCAGGAAATCGGCCAAAGTGTTCAACGATAAAAAAATCACCGATCACCATGCCATTATTCCGACCGGAGTATTCAGCTATGACATCAGTCCGGATGAAAAGCGGGTGTACGATCTGGTAGCAAGACGTTTCATCGCCGTATTTTATCCCGATTGCGAAATTGCCAATACAACGGTCATGGCAAAAGTGGGCGAAGAGGAGTTTAAGGCCACCGGAAAACAAATCATCGATCCGGCCTGGCGGGTGGTGTTCGGGGTGAATACCGACAAGCAAAATGAAGAAAACGTACTCCCGGCCTATGAGGTGGGAGAGCACGGCCCTCACAAGCCCGAATTGCAGGAGAAGGAAACACAACCGCCCAAATATTACACGGAAGCCGATTTGCTCCGGGCGATGGAAACAGCAGGCAAACAAGTGGAGGACGAAGAATTGCGCGACCTGATGAAAGAGAACGGCATCGGGCGTCCCTCTACCCGTGCCAACATCATCGAAACACTGTTTAAACGGCAATATATCCGCAAGGACAAGAAACGTATCCTCCCCACCGTTACAGGCATGGAACTGATCGATACGATCCAAAACGACTTGTTAAAGTCCGCCGAACTCACCGGACAATGGGAGAAGAAATTACGTATGATCGAGGACGGCACTTATAAAGTGGACGATTTTATGGAAGAATTAAAGGTGATGGTGAATGAAATCATTCATTTTGTGAAACATTCTTCTTCCAAAACAATCACAGTCGAAGCTCCGCCGGACACAACTCAACAGGAAGCTCCCAAAGAAAAGAAGAAACGGACACCCAAAGAGCCGTCCGAGCCCGTCGTTTTGAAATGTCCCAAATGCGGCAACGGAGATGTAATCAAAGGAAAGACCGCCTGGGGCTGTTCCTTCTACCGGAAATCATGCGATTTTCTGATTCCGATGGAAATGGAAGGGAAGAAACTGACACAAAAACAGGTGGAAGCCATCGTCCTGAAAGGCAAGACAGGCACGCTTTCCGGATTCAAGAATGCAGAAGGGAATACATATAGCGGAATCATACAATTAGATGAAAACAAAAATCCGGTTGTCATAAAGTGATTTCGAAACGTTATGCCGCTCTATAAAACCTGAACGGGCAAAGCCTATTAACAAGATACAGGAACATTATTCCTATTTGAAAGGGACAAGTTTACGAATCCCGGCATCGTAAAATCAAAATGTATTTTACAAGTTTGTTACCCAGCATGAAAACGTATTTAAATTTATTTCTCACTTTTTCCAAAATCGGCATGTTCACCATCGGTGGGGGCTATGCCATGATTCCTCTCATCGAGCGCGAAATTGTAAAGCGGCAATGGATGGATCAGAAAACGTTTATGGAAATGTTCGCCCTTACTCAATCTTTACCGGGCATTTTCGCCGTGAATATATCTATATTCGTGGGATACAAATTAAAAAAATTCTGGGGCAGCCTCATCTGTGCTTTAGGAACGATACTTCCTTCATTTCTCATTATCCTATTGATAGCCCTGTTCTTTTCCCGGTTTCAGGATAATCCTTATGTTCTCCGGATTTTCAATGGCATACGCCCGGCAGTGGTAGCCCTGATATTAGTCCCTTGCCTGTCGGCCGTCAAAGCCCTCCGGATGAAATACATGGAACTGATCGCTCCGGCTATCGGTGCATTATTGATCTGGAAAGCCGGAGTTTCGCCCGTATATATCGTATTGGCAGGGATAGCGGGAGGCTTAATCTATACCTTATGGATAAAAGATAAATTAAAAAAGAATCCTTTATGATCTACTGGGAATTATTATCTGTGTATCTCAAAATCGGACTTTTCGGTTTTGGAGGCGGTTATGCCATGCTTTCGCTGATCCAGTTCGAGGTTGTCGATAAGCATCATTGGCTCACGTTACAGCAATTTACGGACATTGTAGCCATCTCGCAGGTAACGCCCGGCCCGATCGGCATCAATAGCGCCACGTATATCGGCTATACCGTTACCGGGAATGTCTGGGGCGCGATCCTTGCTACATTCGCAGTTTGCCTGCCTTCGTTCCTGCTGGTTTTGTTTATTTCGTATTTTTTCGCCAAATTCAAAAATAATATATATGTAAAAGCAGCCATGTCGGGTTTGCTGCCCATGTCCGTGGCACTGATCGCTGCGGCGGCTCTATTGTTGATGAACAAAGAGAATTTCATCGACTACAAAAGCCTTTTTATTTTTGCGGCGGCTTTTATCCTCACCTGGAAATACAAGATTCACCCGATTCTGATGATCTGCCTGGCAGGAACGGCAGGGCTTTTGCTCTATTAAATCCGGTAAACTGTTTTACTTTGGGAATATAATTAAAACGAAAATTGGATGCGTCCCTGTATCAGATCGAAATCGTCCGCTCCGCCGGGCGCATCGTGCGAAGTCATCACATGCACATAATTCAGGCGGGCTACAATATATTTATTGATAAAATAGTTCATTCCGGCAGAAATATCACTTAATTTACCCCCTGTGATTCCGGCATCGTTCAGGTTCGTACGATTGTAACGACATAAGATTTCTAAACTCTTCGGAACCGGATTCGCTACCATACCCGTAATGGGATTGTAATTCTGCTTTTCGCCCAAGATCATATATCCGCCCTGCACATAACCGCCTTGCCCGTTATAGTTCGGAACTCCGGCACGGTTCACATGCGCCATGAGATAATGACCTTCCAGATACCATTTCCGGTAAATTCCGATCACTTCCACTTCCATTTTCCATTGGTTGATCGCCTGAGTTACATCTGCAAAAACAAAGCGGTTATCCTCTCCCGACAATAAAGTGGTAGGAACCCCTCCTTTAAATTCTATCCGGTCGCCATGAGAACTGAAACGGGGAGCCACGGCAAGATGCAGCAATCTGCCGTCTCCCACAACCGGACGCCCGATAAATTTGGTCGATAATGTATATCCCTGATTTAACTGATTGGCTTTCCCCGGATTACCGTCGCTAAACACACCGCCCATAAAATTAAAATAAGTTTGGTTGTAAAGGTAACAGATTCCCAATTTACGGCTACCTCCAAAAGTCTTGTCGGAAGAAGCCGTTTCTATAAATTTAAAATTGGTAGAACCGATCCGGTCGATGCCGAAAGGCTCGTGGTAATATCCCAAACGGATGTTATGATTCCCCGTCTTATAATTAATGTATATGTCTTTGATCGAAACTTTGTCATCACCATACCCCAACTCCATTTTCACATTCCAATGTTGCAAAAAACGAATTTGCGTTCCCAGGCGCAAATCATTGATCTGGACCCCGTTTCCTAAGTCTGTTTTATCGTTAAAGAAAACCCCTGCATCAAAAAAAACACGCCCCATCAACCGCCATTCGAATCCATTGGTTTCCGAAACCACAAAATTCTGTGCTTTCAAAGCGGACTCCCCGCAAATCTGATATAAACACACGAAAGTCAATAGCGCTTTCGAAGCTACTTTAAAAAAAGAATCTTTTTTCATAATCCATTTTTCTCCGGGAGTATCCCCCTGTCAAACATTCTTTCGAAAAGATAGAAATTCCGCCAACAAATTTTTGTCTTAATAAAGACTACAAAAATATAATTTTCAACGAATCCCCCCAACAGTTCTTTTTCTCTCCCTCTCATTTATCGGGCAAAACGGAAATTCTTTATTTCTATACGGATCATAACATTTTTATTTTCATATTTTTATATAAAAAACATTCTTTCTCCTCATTCTTCCATACAGGACTTACCTATTCCGGAGTATTGCCCTTCGTTCTAAATATTTATATATATTTGTACCGTATAAACTGCTCTTCGATATTGTTTGAATAAGTTTAGCCTTACATCCGGCTGTATTTTTCCCGCTACCGGGGAAATCGGGTTCCGGTGCCGTTCAAACCATATCCGGCAGTGTTCTTTTTGTTGAAAACAGACCGATATATGGAACAAGAAGTTATTGAAAAGACCATCGCGTCCTTAAAAAAGAATCACTTCGATGTCTTTTTCGCCGCAAATACAGACGAAGCCAGAGATATTTTTTTCCGGGATATTTTTCCCGGCCTGCATCCTGAAACCGTTTCCTGGGGCGATTCCGAAACGATGAAAGCAACCGGAGTGCTCGAACAACTGCGCGACGATCCGGAGATTTCTGTCATCCATACCTTCGGGACCAATATGAGCCGTTCTCAAAAAACTTATTGGCGGCGGCAGGCTTTGTTATGCGATTTGTTTTTAGCAGGCAGCAACGCTTTAACCCAAAAAGGGCAATTAGTCAATCTGGATATGATCGGTAACCGGGTAGGCGGAATTACTTTCGGGCCTAAGCATGTGGTTTTATTTGTCGGAGTGAATAAAATCGTTCCCGACCTGGAAGGTGCCATGTACCGTATCCGTACCATTGCCGCCCCACAAAATGCCATGCGTCACGAGGGATTCCGCACTCCCTGCCATAAAACGGGTGTATGTATGGACTGCAACAGTCCCGACCGGATTTGCAATGTCTGGACGATTACGGAAAAATCGTTCCCTGCCGGACGGATCAAAATCGTTCTGATCAATGAGAAATTAGGATTATAAACTGCTCCCAACTCATTCTGCCGACGTATGTTCCGTGCCGTTACCGATTACATAAAGAAAATAGATTTTTACCATATTCTGATTTCCCTGAAAAGCCGGAATTTCCGGCTTTATTTCGGAGGTATGTGTGTTTCTCTTGTAGGAACATGGATACAGCAAATCGCTATGAGCTGGCTGGTTTACAAGCTGACGGGTTCCCTGTTTTTATTGGCAATGGTCACCTTTATGTCGCAAATACCGATTTTGCTGATAACTCCTTTCGTCAGTGTATTTGTGGACCGGATCGACAAACGAAAAATCCTGCTTTTTACCCAATCCTTTTCTATGTTCCAGGCTTTATTGCTGGCTTTACTCACTTTTTCCGGGACTATCGCTGTCTGGCATATTTTATCGCTAAGCCTTTTACTCGGCTGTATCAATGCCCTCGACAACCCTACCCGGCAAGCATTTTATCCCGGCCTGATCCCCCGGTCCCATCTCGGCAATGCCATAGCCCTCAACTCCACCGTTATCAACGGTTCGAGACTAGTCGGGCCTGCTATCGGCGGGATACTCATCGGCCTTGCCGGAGAAAGCTGGTGTTTTCTATTGAACGGAATCAGTTATATAGGAGTTATCTCCGCTCTACTCCTAATGCGTCTGCCGCAACCCACGCCACAAAATAACCGTCAGAACGTTTTAGCCGATCTGACAGAAGGCTTTATTTACGTATCGGGCAGCATTCCATTGCGTTCCCTGCTCTTGCTTATGAGTGTCGTCAGTTTCTTCGGATTACCCCTTATGACCTTTATCCCCGCTTATGTAAAGGATATATTAGGAGGGGATAGTGCGATGCTGGGATATTTATTATCCTGCACAGGGATCGGCTCTTTACTGGCGGCATTGTTGCTGGCTGCCCGGCGAAGTGTTCCGGGACTCAGCAAAGTCATCAGTATTTCCGCATGTTGCTTAGGGCTTTGCCTGCTTCAAATTTCATTCATAACGACGCCCTGGATCGCTGCCATTTTATGTATTATTACAGGATTCACGATCATCACCGCCGTAGCTTCTATCAATACCTTGCTCCAAACTCTTTCGGACGAAGATAAACGGGGACGCGTGATGGGCTATCTTGCAATGGCTTTCACCGGGATCACCCCTTTAGGCAGTCTGGCTTTGGGCGCTTTGGAAAAATATACCGGCCTGCCTTCCATCATTTTCGTTTCAGGCATCTGCTGCCTTTCCGGAGCTCTGCTGTTCGAATACTTCCGTCCTCTTATACACAAACATGCCCATCCGATCTATATCCGCAAAGGCTTTGTTCAGGAAGCCACTGCAAGAGTTCCGAACGAACGCTGAACTCCGTTTCCACACAAACCACCTTTTTGTCCAAAGAAAAGATAACCGGAAAAAGATTAAATAAGCCCTCTTTGCTTCAACCCAAGATAAGCATTAACGGCATCCGGGGTAAGCTGTTCCGGCTGGGTGAGCAAAACATATATGCCGGCTTTCCGTAATTCTCCGGCAATTCGTTTCTTTTCTAAAAGAAAACTCCCGGCAAGAGTTTTAAAATAAATATCCTTTACGCTTACCGCCGATTCTTCCACAATCTGTTTCACTTCCGAATCTTCAAACAGGACAACCAGCAACAAATGGGTTCTTGCCAGCCGCAACAAGGCAGGCAATCGGCGTTTCATTCCGGACACGGTGTCGAAATTCGTAAACAGGATCAATAAACTCCGGGTAGGTACCTGTTGCATCACCCTCAGGCACAATTGCTCGAAATCCGATTCCAGATAATTCGTACGCTGCTTGTACAGTGCTTCACAAATCCGTCCCAGCTGCGTACTCCGAAGTTCCGCTTTGACCGACGTGCCGACTTTATTTGAAAAAGTAAACAATCCGGCACGGTCTCCCTTTTTCAGAATGATATTGGAAAGCGCCAGAGTCGCATTAATTGCATAATCCAGCACGGTCATCCCGTGAAAAGGCGATTGCATCGTCCGCCCCTTGTCCACCAGGCAGTACACTTGCTGCGAACGCTCTTCCATGTACGAATTGACCATTAGCCTGTTGCATTTAGCCGTGGCCTTCCAGTTCACCGTCCGGGGATCGTCGCCCGGCCCATAGGGTTTGATCTGGTCGAAAGTCGTGCTGATACTCGCCACCCGGACTTGCCGGTTTTCTCCGATCTGTTTCCCGGCCAACGCCAACAATTCGGCTTTGTGCATAGCGACAAAAGAAGGATATACGGCAACCGCCTGCTGCTCTCCGAACGAATAACGTCTTTCCAAAAAGGCCAGGCGGGATGAAACGAACACCCTGATTTTCCCAAACCGGTATTCTCCCCGCTTTACAGGGTGTAAGTTATATTTAATTTCCCGGTGCTTTCCGGCGGGCATAAAAAAAACGACTCCCGGCTCCCGCCGCTGAAATTCTACCGGACTTTCATCCAATATCCTCGCCTTTACCTCAAACGGATAGCGGTTGTCCACTTTTATTCTAACCGGATTGTCTTCGCCATTCGAAAACTTATCGGTTACGCTGCGACGGGCTTCGAACTTTTTTCCAAATCCGAACAGCAGGACGGCATCCACTAAAATCAATATGCCGTACGCTCCGATCAGCCATGCCACCCAAGGCAACAAGGCTGGATAAATATAAGCCGCCACAAGAGCAAAGATAGCTCCCAGCCAGCCTATAAAAAAACGCCGGTTTAAATAAAGTCCGCTCATCATAAATTATCTGGGCACTTCTATTTTAGCGATCAATTGCTGAAGCACCTGTTCCACTCCCACACCCTCCAATTCCTTTTCAGCGGAAAGCTGTATCCTATGCCGCAATACAGGAGCGGCCAAATGCAAAACATCTTCCGGGATCACAAAGTCCCTGCCATGAATCGCCGCAAAAGCTTTCGCCCCGTTCATTAAAGCAATGGAAGCCCGGGGTGAAGCTCCCAGATAAAGCCACGCATTCTCCCGTGTCGTTCCCACAATATCCACGATATAATTTTTAATCTTCCGGTCCACGTGTACTTCTCCCACCTGTTTCCGCAAAGCTTTTAACTCTTCCACCGACAGCACGGGACTAAACTCCTGCCAACGGGCAAAGCCTCCTTTATCATGTAATTCCAATACCTCGATTTCATCTTCCGGTTTCGGATAACCTACCGAAATCTTAAAAATAAAACGGTCGAGCTGGGCTTCCGGTAAACGATAAGTCCCTTCATGCTCCACCGGATTCTGGGTAGCCATTACCATAAAAGGATATTCCATGAGGTATTCCACTCCGTCGTTCGTGACATGCCGTTCCTCCATCACCTCGAATAAGGCGGCTTGCGTTTTAGCCGGGGCACGGTTTATCTCATCCACCAATAATATATTGGTGAACACGGGTCCTTTCCGGTACTCGAATTTTCCGGACGAAGGCAGGAATACCGAAGTTCCCAGCACATCGCTCGGCATCAGGTCGGGAGTGAACTGAATCCGGCCGAATCCGGCATCGACCAATTGAGCCAGTACTTTCGCCATCAGGGTTTTAGCCACACCCGGCACGCCTTCGATCAATACATGCCCGTCAGCAAGAATCGCTGTCAATAACAAATCGACCACTTCCTCCTGTCCGACAACGACTTGTGCCATTTGTTCTTTCAGCTGCCGGATTTTAGCATCCAATTCAGCAAAATCAATCCGGGAATCAAAATTTACCACATTTTCCATATCTCTTTTCACTTTTTATTTACACCAAAATAAAGAAACCTTTCGGTAACCTTCACCAATTCGCGAAGTTTCTCCACATCCACGTTTCGGGTGCCCCGTATCGCATTGATCATGTTCACCAAATGCCCGACCTCTTTTTCGGCAATCCCCGAACGTTCAGCCAGCAAACGGATAAAATTTTCATCCAATTCATCGGTACGGATTTTATAATAACTCCGGATCCTTTCCAGAAAAAATTCGATCCTTTTCTCTGCAATCCGGTAATGATCTTTTTGTCTATAATAAAGGGAACTCACCGAGGCCACAAAGTCCAGCATTTTATTTTCCTGGGGAAGCACAACGGGGATCGGTCTTTGCTCCCTTCTGACACTGAACGCCATCCACACCAAAACACCCACCAGGAACAGATAAAAAGCCCAGCGCAAAGCCGGATATTCCAAGATCACCCGGAAAAGACTACTTTCTCCCCGGCGTCCTAATGTCTTGTAGGCATCCCACACAACCGATCCTCCCCGGTCCGGCAAATAAGACAATGCCTTATAAAAATAATTCTCTCCGGCACTGTCCAACACATGAAAATTCGTAAAAGCCCGGGGATTTAAATTCAGATAACAATAACCTTTCCCATAAGGCACCGCCACAAAATCGGAATGTTCCTCCCCGTCCAATGTTCCTAATATCACCCCCTGAAACAGGGAATCCAATACGAAATAACTTTCCCTCCCACTAAACCGATACTTACCGTCCGACAATTCAGGACGAGTGAATGAATGTTCCCGACTGGAATAAGCATATTCTTTGTGAAGATTCAATGCTTCCAGGAACGAGCTCTCCATCGTCTCCGCCGCAACAAACAAAGAGTTCCCCGCTGCCACAAAACCGAGCAAAGACTTTTGTTCCGAAGGAGTGACTGCAAATGTACGGTTGATAAACAGGTAATTTGCCGGTTCACTTTCCGGCAGGCTTTCGAGCTGCTCTTTTATCGAATAACGCGAAAAAACGACTTTCGACGCAGGAAATAAGGCAGGCAGGCTGTGATAAGTGATATAAGTGTCGTACGGATTCTTCCCCTCCGGCGAATAGGTGTCGCTCCAATTCAACGGTTGAGGAGCATTGGCTATATACCAGGTATAAAACAAAGATACAAGAACCAAAAATCCGATAAAAATGCCACTCTTATACTTCTTCATCCCCCGATCTCCTTCTGAAATGCTTTAAATTTAATTTCTATTCGCTGAAAAGCCGATTCTCCTATCGCAAAATCGCCATAACACACACAATCGAAAATCCAGCTTAATTCCTTGAACACATTTCTTATCTGTTTATCTTTTATTTCATACAGATAGGCAACGTTGGTCTTGCGTTTATCCCAGGAAATCAATTCATTCCGGTCTAATAAAAACAGGATATATAAATAATGAATCCGAACGGCCAGCGAAAAATCCTTACTGCTTATTGCCCGTTCCAGCCACATTGCATAAGAATTTTCATCTACATTTTCCGGAACTTCCAGCACCAGTTCCGCCGGAAAGTTTTTCTCCCTCCTTCCAAATGGCAACCTGTATTTACTGCGGACAACCTTATAAACGATAAAGACCAAAATAGCGACAGCACCTACCCGCAACAAAATTTCCCACCATTCCGGCATCACAGAATCACCGGACGAATACCTCACCCCGAACAAATGCTCTGCGATCCAGTCGATGCAACGTTGCAACCATTCCGGCATTTCACTTTTTTGCCGGGTATAATTAAAAGAAACATCTTCCCGATAGGATCTCATCAGCTTTTCATCCGGAGTCCTCAACCGATAGGCAGGGAGCTTCGTATATTCCTGCCTTACCGTATCACGAACAGCCGTTGCGGAAACAGAAAAAGCATTTCCCGCCACCAGCAACAATAATCCGACCCATATCAATTTAATGTATTCCCTCATCCTCCCCTTCTTCTTTAGGCTCGTCCTGCCCTAACTTTCCGATCTTGTCCAGCAGGGTCGCATGTTCCCGTTCTTCCCAATAACTGAAAAACCTTATCCCGACTCCCACTACCAGGATACTTTGCGACAGATATTGCCCCAGATTTGCAAGATAGTAACTAAACGCCGTGCCATACAGGTTAGAACTTTCTCCTAAGATCGTTTCTTTTATCGTCACAAACAAATACGGAATATTGAATATATAAGCTAAAACAGAAACGATTATTTGCAACACGAGGACATAGCCGAGCACATTCCACCAACACCCCTTCACAAGGGCCATCGAACCGCCGAAAGCTTTGTCGGCAGAATCCCCCTTGATTATAATGCAATACACTAAGAAAATCAATGCTATCGCGAAATAAATGCCGGGAACGATAAAAAAGAATGTACCCAATATGACAATAAAGCCGAAAGCAATGGAGACCACGATCGAACTTCCCAGGTATTTCCAAACCACTTGCCATACCTCGCCGGAAGTGATACGGTTTAAATCCCCGTTACGATATTTGTCATAATACACCCGGAGATAAGCAATCACCACAATCTGAGTCCACATATAAATAACTCCTGCCCCCAAACCGGTAATCAACGAACTCTTTAAAACCAAAAACAGGTCATTGGTTTCGTTTATGGCAAGCAGATCGCGCAAAAAGAAACCCTTCACTAAAAAATCGACCAAGATCAAAGGAATAACGATCACTCCTAACACTTTGATAAAAGGCACAAATTCCTGTTTCACAAAATTAAATGTAACGGTGATCGAGTCGCTAAACCCTCTTACCACGCTTAAATTAATCTTCTCCATCTGAAATATTTTTATTGCATTTTCGATATAACCGGTAAGGATAAACCACAAAATAGAAAATCACCCCGATGACGGAAAGCAGCACACAAACCGCACCGACCACCGGAGTAGCATCGGCATAACGGGTAATAAAGCTCTCGATCCATCCGGCGATGATAAAAAAAGGAATCAGGCCGACGACAACTTTTATCCCCGTCAATGCCCCCCGGCGAAAAGAATACAGACGGGTATATGTACCCGGAAACAGGAAGCTGTTACCCATAATCAAGCCGGCACCTCCCGCTATAATAATTGCTGTGATCTCGAAAGTCCCGTGTGCCCAAAGCGATAGCATAGAATGGAACAGCAGATGATGCTGGAAGAAAAAATACTGGAATGCGCCCAGCATAATGCCATTAAAAAAAAGGAACCACACAGTACCTACCGAAAATAATAGCCCGAATACAAAAGCGTTAAATGAAACCTTGATATTATTGACGGTGATCTGCACAAACATATTCCACTCATCCTGACTGTCATAAACCCCCATCGGTTTCCCGGCTGCAATGTTATCCAACGTCATATTCACATAACTATCTCCCACAATCAACCGCAGGAAATCCATATCGTGCGCTGCCGAAAACGCACCTAACGCAACCGACAATACAAAAACCAAAAAGGCGAACAGGAAAGTTCTATATTGTGAGGCGAGCAACAAAGGGAAATCCTGTTTCCAAAAAGAAGCGAGGTTTCTTTTTCTTTCCACACCCCCGCTATTGACACTCACTTGGTAATGGGAAATCAATTGGTTGAGATAACGTTCGGAATCGCTGCCGGGATAAAAAGTCCTGACATAAGCCAGATCGTCAGACAATTCCATAAAGTTAGCGGCCAGAGCTTCGGAATCGAGTTCCTGCCATTTCTCCATCTCTTTCCACTTATTTTTGTTCAAAGCAACAAACCTTGCCTCTCTCATGATCCACAGTCTAATTTTAGTGCTTAAAAGTACATTTTTCATTTAAAAAAACATAAATTTGCACGCGAAAAGAGTTCGATATTTTTAGAGAGCATGGATATTTCTATCAACACGGCGCAAAACGTTCACATCGCTTATACTCCGGCTGGTTTAGCACAACGAATATGGGCTACGCTTGTGGATTTTGCCATATTGGGTGGGATATCTTTCATCTGCTTCCCTATTCTTCAAGGGCTGGACGTAGGGAAAGCGGGTTTAATCCTCTTTTCTACGCTTTTAATTTTCTATCATTTATTATGTGAACTTCTTTTCAAAGGCAGAAGTATCGGAAAAATGACTCAAAATCTCAGAGTGGTACGCATAGACGGTAAAAAAGTATCTTTCTGGGACTATCTTTTGCGCTGGGTGCTCCGTTTGGTGGACATAACCATCAGTTTGGGGATCGTCGGGATGTTAAGCATTATCCTTACTTCGAAAATGCAGCGCCTGGGCGATATTGCGGCAGGGACTACGGTTATTTGCGAAAAATCGAAGATACGTCTTTCCCAGCTTGCCGAAACCGATACGCCCGAAACCTACGAGGTCGTTTTTCGGGAAGCAGCCCTTTTATCCGATAAAGATATCAGGATCATACAAGAGGCGATGAAAGAAATTAAAAAAGATAAAGACCGGCAATTGCTCGCCACATTGAGTTCTAAAATCAAAGAATTGACCGGGATACAGACCGATATGGACGATATGGAATTTGCTGAAACGATCCTCAAAGATCATCACCATTTGACTAAAATATAAATTCGTGTGTGTATTATTAATATTTATTAACAATTAAATTACAATTTCTATGATTGGTGCTATTATCTATTTAGCTGTTTTAATACTGGTAATTGCCGGTATGTGGAGAATTTTTGAAAAAGCCGGACAACCGGGATGGGGTGCGATCATTCCTATTTACAACCTGTATCTATTGACAGTTATTGCACAGAAACCGGGCTGGTGGACAGTGATGTTCTTTATCCCTCTGGCAAATATCGTATTCGGCGTTATGACGATGTATGAAGTTGCTAAAAGATTCGGTAAAGGCGTAGGGTTTACCGTTGGATTGATCCTGCTTTCTTTTGTTTTCGTTCCTATTTTAGGACTTGGAGACGCTCAATATACTCCGGAAGCAACGGAAAACAATTAAAACGAATTTATCACGATAATAAGCCGGCAGCTTAGGTTGCCGGCTATTTTAATTTTGGTGCTTTAAGCCGTTTTTTTTATATTTGCGACTTCAAATAACAATATAAATTATTAAAATACAGAATAAATGGCAACAACAGCAGATTTCCGTAACGGATTATGTATCGTGTTCAAAGACGATTTATATACGATCGTTCAGTTTCAACATGTAAAACCAGGTAAAGGCCCGGCTTTCGTAAGAACCAAAATGAGAAACGTAAAAACAGGCAGGATACTTGAAAATACATTTACCGCAGGCTTGAAAATCGAAACGGCCAGAATCGAAAGACGTCCTTACCAGTTCCTTTATAAAGAAGGAAACGATTATGTAATGATGCATACGGAAACTTACGAACAGATCAACATTCCGGAAGACCTGATCAATGCTCCGCAATTCCTGAAAGAAGGGGATGCCGTTGAAATGGTAGTTCATGCAGATACAGAAACTCCGTTATATGTCGAACTGCTGCCGAGCGTTGTGCTGGAGGTTACCTATACTGAACCGGGCTTAAAAGGCGATACCGCTTCTTCTACCGCCCTGAAAGCTGCAGAAGTTGAAACAGGAGCCAGAGTAATGGTGCCGCTTTTCGTGGAAATGGGTGAAAAGATCCGTATCTCGACCGCAGACGGTTCTTACGTAGAAAGAGTGAGATAACAGACATATTCAAAACAAAAAATTACCCTAAAAATTTTTAGGGTAATTTTTTTTGCTTTATTTATATAAATCAAATAACACATATTATAAAAATAATAAATAACACAAAACATGAAGAAAATTTTACACTTTTGCATCTTCTGTTGTTACGCGATGATTTTTGTAGCATGTAATGATGATGATAATCAAGAAGACCAAGTTACAATCACAGTTTCCCCAACAAATTTTACGGCTATGACAAGTGAAGTGATTGATGTCCCGTTCACTGTCACTCCAACAGATTACACAATCACAGCCAGTTCCATTGAGATAAAAGCCAATCAAACAAATATCAGTGGTGCTCTATTTCCAGCCACACTTACTAATCTTACCCGAGGAGATAAAGCCGGCACATGGACAGCCCATTTACAAATCAACGGTACGGGTAATTCGACACTAAGCTTCTGTATGGATAGAAAATACACCTCGAACTCTTTTACCGTTACTGCTTCATCCTCAGCAACCGAAGAAATCTATACTACGGATGCTATTATCTGGTATCGAACCGATACAGATTTCGAAACCAAGGAAAGTGTCGTAGATCTTTCTACTGCCATTGCAGAATGTGGAGGAATTGAAGGACTCAGTTCAACCAAATCTTTTCAAAAGCTCGACGGAACAAAACCCGTCCAGGATTTTTGTATAGGTACAGTCAATGCATCGGCAAAAACATTTACGGTCACGATGATCGATGCCGATGCGACACAAAACGGAGTTTGGTACTGGATTTTAAGTTATACACGTACAGACAACACTATTTTTGAAATCCGTATCCCTTTGAAAATAGGAGCAGGAAATTGATTTAGGATAAGTTTCTAATCATTAACGGCGTATCTCTACCAGAAAAGTTTAGAGATACGTCTTATTTATATAAGAATAAATATTAAATTTCGATATTTCCTTCAGCTTCTTCCTGAAGCTCACGGATTACATATTCGGCGGCAGATTGTTCCGCCTCTTTTTTTGACGAACCGTATCCTTTACCTTTCTCTTCCTCGCCGATACAGATCGTACAACAGAATTTATTCCGCCTTCCTTTGGTCGATTCCGTGTTAAAAATCAAGTCCACTTTATTCTTTTGCCCCCATTCGATCAGGCGGCTTTTGTAGTTTTTATCGATCGACACCAGGTCTTTTATGTCGAAATAATTCGGGAAGATATATTTTTCGATAAAGCGTTTCGTATGGGTAAATCCCTGATCTAAAAACATCGCCCCGACAAAAGCTTCAAAAACATCGCCATAGATATGTTTATTCCGGGAAAGGTCGGCTTTAGCGACAACGGCTTTATTCAACCCGATATGGATAGCTAAATCGTTTAGCGACTCACGGCTAACGACTTTGGAACGGACACGGGTAAGGAATCCCTCGTCCTGATTAGGAAAGAATTTATACAACAATTCAGCAACAATCGCCCCCAAAACAGCATCACCCAAAAACTCAAGCCGCTCATAATTGAGTACCACGCCATTCGAAGTGATCCGGGAAGCGGATTTATGCAACAAAGCCAGACGATATAGTCCCTTATTCCGAGGGACAAAACCCAGCTGAGAAATAGACAATCCATAAAACTTACCGTTTCGATGAAGGTAAAGTCTTATGGATTGAAAAAATTGTCTAACCACAGCCTAAAAAAATATTTAGTACGTGATTATTTTTTAATTACTACACATGCATTGTGTCCGCCAAAACCGAAAGTATTGCTAATAGCCACATCGACTTTTCGTTCCTGAGCCTTATTGAATGTAAAATTCAGTTTCGGATCGAGTTCCGGATCGAGATTGCTAAAATTAATCGTTGGAGGAACAATATCATTTTTAACAGCCAAAACACAAGCGATAGCTTCAATAGCTCCGGCAGCACCTAAAAGATGTCCGGTCATTGATTTTGTAGAACTGATATTCAGTCCGTATGCATGTTCGCCGAATGCTTTCTGAATGGCTTTGGGCTCAGCAACATCACCTAAACCGGTGGATGTTCCGTGAACGTTGATATAATCAACATCTTCGGTAGTCAAGCCTGCATCTTCCAGAGCCGATAACATCACATCGCAAGCGCCCTCACCCTCGGGGTCGGGAGCAGTCATGTGGTATGCGTCACACGTCGAACCTCCTCCTGCCAATTCGGCATAGATTTTCGCCCCACGTTTCACAGCATGTTCGTACTCTTCCAAGACAAGGCCGGCACCGCCTTCTCCGATCACAAATCCATCTCTGTCCACATCAAAAGGACGTGAAGCCGTTTTTGGATCATCGTTACGGGTAGAAAGTGCTTTCAAGGCATTGAAACCGCCAACACCGGGAATGGTGATTGCAGCCTCAGACCCTCCGGCAACAATAACGTCAGCCTTTCCTAAACGAATTAAATTCAATGCATCAACCAAAGCATGAGCCGACGAGGCGCAGGCAGATACCGTAGCATAGTTCGGACCTTTCAATCCAAACTCGATAGAGATCATACCCCCTGCCATATTGGCGATCATCTTAGGTATAAAAAAAGGGTTGAATCTCGGAGTTCCGTCTCCCAGAGCAAATGTAGCACATTCCTCATAGAAAGTCTGTAAACCACCGATACCAGCCCCCCAAATCACACCGATTCTCTTTTTGTCTTCCTGTTCGAGATTCAAAGCCGAATCTTTGATAGCCTCTCTTGCGGCAATTAAGCCGAATTGAGTGTAAAGATCCATTTTACGGACTTCTTTCTTATCGAAATATTCCGTCGGCTCATAATTTTTTACCTCGCAGGCAAACTGCGTACGAAAATTTGATGCATCGAAACGAGTAATAGGACCGGCGCCACTGACACCCTTTATTAAATTGTCCCAAAACTCAGGCACGTTATGACCCAGAGGATTAATTGTTCCGAGACCTGTTATTACTACTCGTTTCTGATTCATGGAAATAATATTAAATTACTTTGCGTTAGCTTCTACGTAAGAGATAGCATCACCTACAGTCTGAATTTTTTCAGCCTGATCATCAGGAATAGTGATATTAAATTCTTTCTCCAGTTCCATGATCAACTCAACGGTATCCAAAGAGTCAGCTCCGAGGTCATTTGTAAATGTTGCTTCTGGTTTTACTTCAGATTCATCTACACCTAATTTATCAACGATGATTGCTTTTACTCTGCTTGTAATGTCAGACATAACCTTTAATTTTAATTAGACATTTTTTAAATTACACTCTATACACAACTTTGTGCATATTTATCTAAATCCGAGGGACAAATTTAGAGTTTATTTTTTTCTCTGAAAAATTTTTTGACAAGAATAAACTTTTCGTACTTTTATAGCTCTGATATTTAATTAATTAGACAATGAAAAAAATAGCAATATTTGCCTCTGGTTCAGGTTCTAACGCAGAAAACATCATCCGTTTTTTTGCAAAAAATCCGGAAATCAGCGTAAATTCCATCTTCTGCAACGTACCCGGAGCCTATGTTCTCGAAAGGGCTAAGAAATACCATATTCCCGCCTATGTTTTCAACCGGGAAGAAATGAAAAACCCTGAAAAATTACGATGCCAATTGAAAGAGCAGGAGATCGATTTCATTGTTTTAGCAGGCTTTTTATGGCTAATGCCTTCTTGCATCACAGCAGCCTACCCGAACCGGATCATCAACATTCATCCGGCACTACTACCCGGCTATGGGGGGAAAGGCATGTACGGCGATAAAGTACATCAAGCCGTGATCTCCGCCGGAGAAAAAGAAAGTGGAATTACGATCCATTATGTGAACGAGCATTACGACGAAGGCTCCCCTATCTTTCAGGCACGCTGCCCGGTCGCTTCGACGGATACGCCCGAAACGCTGGCAGCTAAAGTGCACGCCCTGGAATATGAACATTTTCCCAGAATAATCGAAGAAGTAATTAACCGGATTTAATTGTTTACTTTCAGGCTTTAAAAATATAAAAAATGAAATTCACTCATTTTCACGTACACTCTCAATACTCCATCCTCGACGGAGCCGCCAGTATTCCGGGCCTGATCGATAAAGCGGCCAGCGATGGCATGACAGCCCTTTCCCTGACCGACCATGGAAACATGTTCGGCATTAAATTATTTTATGACCTTTGCCGCAAGAAAGGGATTAAACCGATTCTCGGATGTGAAGCTTACGTTGCCCGGGTATCCCTTTATGACAAGGTGAAACCGATCGACCGTTCGGGGGAACACCTTATATTATTGGCAAAAAACCTGCAAGGCTATAGAAACCTGATGAAACTGTGTTCCACGGCATTCGTGGACGGTTTCTATTACCGTCCGCGAATCGACAAAGCTTTGCTTGAAAAACACCACGAAGGACTGATTATTTCTTCTGCCTGTTTGGGAGGAGAGATCAGCCAGAAAATCATGGCGGGCAATATCGAAGGAGCGGAAGCAGCTGCCTTATGGTATAAAAATCTGGTGGGAGACGACTATTACCTGGAAGTGATGCGGCATCCGGCAGCCGACCCGAAACAACGGGCAGAAATTTTCGACAATCAGGAACTTTGTAATAAAGAAATTCTCCGCATGGGAGAAAAACTGGGTATCAAGGTTATCGCCACAAACGACGTTCACTTTCTGAATGAAGAAGATGCCGAAGCACACGATTTGCTGATCTGCCTGAACACCCGGAAAGACATCGACGATCCCAACCGGATGCGGTACACCCGTCAGGAATGGTTCAAGACCACCGCCGAAATGATGGAGCTGTTCAAAGACATGCCGCAGGTGATAGAGAATACTTCGGAAGTGGCCGACAAAGTAGAAGAATACAAACTCGACTCCGACCCGATTATGCCCGTATTCCCCATTCCTGCCTCTTGCGGTACGGAAGAAGAATACCGGCAAAAGTTTTCGGACGAAGACCTTTTCAATGAATTTACCCGCAATGAAAAAGGCGAAGTCGTTATGTCCGAAGAAGAAGCCCAGAAAAAAATCAAGAAACTGGGAGGCTATGACAAACTGTACCGTATCAAGCTGGAAGCCGACTATCTGAAAGAATTGGCTATGAAAGGAGCGGTCAAAAGATATGGAGCGAATCTCCCGCCCGACATCGAAGAACGCCTGATTTTCGAACTGCATATTATGAAAACCATGGGTTTCCCCGGTTACTTCCTGATTGTACAGGACTTTATCCAGGCAGCCCGCGATATGGGGGTGATCGTCGGTCCGGGACGTGGGTCGGCCGCAGGAAGTGCCGTAGCTTACTGCCTCGGCATCACGAATATCGACCCCGTGCGATATGACTTACTGTTCGAGCGTTTCCTGAATCCCGACCGTATTTCCCTCCCCGATATCGATGTGGACTTCGATGATGACGGACGGCAAAAAGTGCTGGAATGGGTAACGGAAAAATACGGAGCGGATAAAGTGGCCCACATTGTAACTTTCGGAAGTATGGCAGCCAAAATGGCAATCAAAGACGTTGCCCGGGTATTAAAACTCGACCTTTCGGAATCGAACCGGCTGGCTAAAATGGTGCCGGAAGCCCCGAAAATGACGTTAAAAAAAGCCTACAAAGAAAATCCGGACCTCGAAAAAGAAAAAAGCTCGCCCAACCCTCTAATCGCCAAAACCATCCGGCTGGCAGAGATTTTAGAAGGATCGGTCCGTCAAACGGGTGTTCACGCTTGCGGAATCCTGATCAGCCGCGATCCGCTGACCGATCATATCCCCGTTATGCCTACGGAAGGCGAGAGTTTGATGACCACTCAATACGACGGGCATTTTGTCGAGCCTATCGGCTTGATAAAAATGGACTTTCTGGGATTACGAACCCTGTCGATCATCAAAACCTGTCTCGAAAATATCAAAAAATCGAAACACGTTACTTTAGATGCCGACGAAATCCCGTTGGACGACAAAGAAACTTTCGAGCTATTCTCCCGGGGTGAAACGACCGGCCTGTTCCAGTTCGAGTCCCCCGGAATGAAAAAGCATCTCCGGGCACTTCAACCCAACCGTTTCGAAGACCTTGTAGCCATGAACGCCCTTTACCGTCCGGGTCCTATGGAGTATATCCCTTCGTTCATCCGGCGTAAGCACGGCGAAGAGCCGATAGAATACGATCATCCGATGATGGAACCTTTCCTGAACGACACTTATGGAATTACGGTATATCAGGAACAGGTGATGCTCCAATCCCGTGCCCTGGGGAATTTCACCCGCGGTATGTCCGACACCTTGCGTAAAGCAATGGGGAAAAAGCAGATCGACACCATGAACGCCTTAAAAACCCAATTCATGGAAGGTTGCCGGAACAATCCCGAATTTGTGAAAGGATGTAAGGATATGGGGAAAAATCTGGATGATCTGGTCAATAAAATCTGGGGCGACTGGGAAGCGTTCGCTTCTTACGCCTTCAACAAATCGCACTCCGTTTGTTACGCCTACATCGCCTACCAGACCGGATTTTTGAAAGCTCACTACCCGGCAGAGTTTATGGCAGCCAACTTGAGCAACAATCTTTCCCAGATCGAGAAAGTAACGGTCTTTATGGACGAATGTAAACGAATGGGGCTGAACGTACTTGCCCCGGATGTAAACGAATCGTTCAACGATTTCACGGTAAATTCCCATGGGCAAATCCGTTTCGGAATGGCGGCGATCAAAGGCGTGGGAGAAGGCGCTGTGGAAAAGATCATCGAGGAAAGAGAGAAAAACGGACCTTATAAAGATGTATACGACTTTTTCGAACGGATCGATTATAAATACGTCAATAAAAAAACCATAGAAAACCTGATCACGGCAGGCGGGCTGGATAGTTTCGGATTCCACCGGGCACAATTTTTCTATCCGGTCGATGCAAACAGCAATGTGCTGGATGTGTTGGTAAACTACGGTCAAAAGAACCAGCTGGACAGTATCAGCATGCAGGCCACCCTGTTCGGCGATATGGAAGGTTTCGAAGTAACGAAGCCCAACATTCCCGACTGTGAGCCCTGGCACGATTATGAGAAATCGAAAAAGGAAAAAGAACTTATAGGTATTTATCTCACCTCCCATCCGTTAGACCCCTATAAATTGGAAATGCAGATCTTATGTACTCCGGTCGAGGAACTGAATACGAATCTGGACGGCCTGAAAGGAAAAGAGATTACAATTGCCGGAATCATTACGGCCAAACGCGAGGGGAAAACCAAAACCGGAAAAGATTTCGGAATACTCACCCTCGAGGATTTCGGCGGGACTTACGAACTGGCATTTTTTGGAAAAGATTATACGGATTTCCGCCAATATTTCATTCTTGAAACGGCGATTTATGTAAAAGGGAAAGTACAGCCCAAATGGGGGAAAGAAGGGAATGAACTGGCTTTCACAATCCAAAAAGTAGATCTGCTGGATGCTATTGCCGAAAACGCAATCCGCTCGATCACCCTAATGGTAGATATCGAAAAACTGACCATCGATACGGTGAGTGAAATTCACAATCTTTTTATCACCGATATAACCAGCGATGCGGCCAAAGAGCCTTCGAAACACCCTGCTCCCAAACAGGCCGCTTCATCCCCGGGAGAAATCAATGTGCCGGAAGAAAAGCAATCCGACATTCCGTTGAGTTTTATGTTATTCGACCGTCAGGGGAACAATGTAAAAATGTTTTCGCGCACTTGTAAAATAAAAAGATCGAGAGAACTTTATGAATATTTCGAAAACAACGATTCCATTCGCATGAAAATCAATTGACAGGCAATTCAGAATAAATATTCTATTTCTCAATAAATTACGATCGGGCCTATGCAGAATGGCAGATTTGACCTAAAAATTAACGTTCTATTATCACAATGTTTGCATCGTTTCCGATAAAAATATTGTAATTTAGCGGTGTGAATTCGTAAGAGATAATGAAATATTAACTAAAAAGAAAAATACTATGGCTATTGCAGTGAATGATTCTAATTTTGATGAAGTTGTTTTAAAATCGGAACAGCCTGTGCTGGTAGATTTTTGGGCGGAATGGTGCGGACCATGTAAAATGATGTTGCCGATCGTTGAAGAAATATCAACAGAATACGAAGGGAAAGTAACCGTTACGAAAGTAGATGTGGACGGTAATCCCGGAACTGCGGCAAAATTCGGAATACGGAACATCCCAACCATTCTTTTCTTCAAAAACGGAACAGTTGTCGATAAGCAAGTGGGTGCTGTTCCTAAAAATGCTTTGGTAGAAAAAATTAATAAGCTGCTTTAAATTAAAAATTGAGAATTAAATGATTTAATTCTCAATTTTATTTTCATACCTTACCATTCGCTGCAATAATTAGCCTTTAATCCCTATTATGCCCGCAACTCTACAGGAAATAGTCCAATATGAACAATTCGACAACCTCGAATTTATCGCTTCGCAGATCGTCGCCGGATTCATCACGGGCTTACATCGCAGTCCATATCACGGATTCTCGGTGGAATTTGCGGAACACCGGGTATATAATAACGGGGAATCGACCAAACATATAGATTGGAAACTATATGGACGGACGGAAAAAATGTTTATCAAACAATATGAAGAAGAGACCAATCTTCGTTCATACCTGGTGCTCGACACTTCCTCGTCTATGTTATTTCCATACAGATCGGATAAAATTTCAAAACTTCACTTCTCCGTATATTGTGCAGCGGCGCTTATTTACATGCTCCGTAAACAAAGGGATGCTTCGGGGCTTTGCCTGTTCTCCGACCAGATCGAAATGCTTACCGATGCAAAGCTGAACAGTACCCACATTCAAATGATGTACGCCACTTTGCAAGGCCTTTTGCGGGAAAACGCCATCCCCCTGAACAAACCGACCTCCACCGCAGAAGTGCTTCATCAGTTAGCGGACACGATAGCCAAACGTTCCCTGGTGGTGATCTTCACCGACATGTTTTCAAACGGGAATACGGAAGAGCTTTTCTCTGCCCTCCAGCACCTTCGTTACAACAAACACGAAGTGATTCTTTTCCACGTAAAAGATAAACGCATGGAAGAGGAATTCGAATTTTCAAACCGTCCCCATATTTTCGTCGATATGGAAAGCGGACGCGAAATAAAATTCTCGCCCAACGAAATCCGGGAAACTTATAAACAAAAAATCGCTGAATTTTATAAAGAATTAAAATTACGCTGCGGACAATACCGGATAGACTTTGTCGAGGCCGATATTAACGAAAATTTTCGCGAAGTGCTTCTACCTTATCTTATCAAACGCAGCAAATTGTATTGACGCCGCTAATAAATAAAGTATCCCAAAACCCCGGCGATTACAATCAGTAAAATAGGATCGGCTTTTTTCAGCGAAGCAATGAAAACCCCGGCAAAAATCAGCCAGCTTTTATAATCGATAAAATTACGCTCATTCATCAGCAGCAAGGCCGCAGCGGCAATCAATCCGATCACGGCAGGTTTCAGGCTTGTCAGGACAGAATCTACCCAGGCATTATTCCGGAATTTCGCAAAAAACCGACAAACAATAGTCATCAAAATAATGGAAGGCAAACTGACCGCTATCGTACAAATAGCCGAACCCAACACACCCTGAACAGCAGAATACCCCAGCTGGGTTGTTGCCGTATAACCGATGTAAGTGGCGGTATTGAAAGCGATGGGGCCGGGAGTTGTCTGGGAAATCGCCACGATGTCGGTAAAATCGGCCGTACTGATCCATTGATGCGCTTCCACAACCTCGTGCTGTATGAGGGAAAGCATGGCGTAACCGCCTCCAAAACCAAACAACCCGATTTTAAAGAAAGCCAGAAAATAACTTAAATACAACTCTAATAAACCCATACTGCGGAATTAACCGATTTTTATCCTACTTCCTTTTATACCAGTGAAAAACAGTTCCACCCAGTATCGCCGCCATCACAATATAGATAGGCGATACCCCCAACAACCAAATCACCAAAGCGGCGGCCACGGGAATCCAAAGAGTTTTCCAGGTGACTCCCGCCGATTTCCCCATATTCCATAAAGGAGCGGCAATCAAAGCCACCACCGCCGGACGGATACCTTTAAAAACCCGTTCGACTCCCGGATTATTTTTAAATTCGGTAAAAACTAAAGCAATCAGTAAAATAACAATGAATGAAGGCAGGATGATCCCCAGGCTCGAAGCCAGACTTCCCCATATCCCCTTTTTTTTATTTCCGACAAATACAGCGGTATTCAGGGAAATAGGGCCGGGAACCGACTGGGCAATGGCAAGCATGTCGATAAATTCTCCTTCTACCAGCCATTTTTTACGATCGACCACTTCCTTCTGTATCAGAGGGATCATAGCATAGCCACCACCGAAAGTGAATGCTCCGATCTTAAAAAACGACCAAAATAAATGCCAGTACATACCCTTTTCCCCTCTTATAATCTCTGCAACTGCCCGATAATGGTATCCCGGATCATGGTAAAACGAGGCATATTTTCAGCGGATACCGGTTTCTTCGGCTGCGAACGGACGGTCAGCGGATTAATGGGCTTTCCGTTTTCATACACCCGGAAATCCAGATGGGGCCCGGTGACAATCCCCGTACTTCCGACATATCCGATCACTTCCTTTTGTTTAACAGCCTTTCCGACCTTCAGACCGGAAGCGAATCGGGACAAATGCATATATACCGTAGTGTAAGTGCCATTATGCTTAATCTTCACGTAGTTCCCCCCACCGCCTGCCTGGAAGGCTTTAGCAATAACCACTCCACTGCCGATTGCATAAACCGGAGTACCGACCGGAGCGGCATAATCCACCCCGTGGTGGGCACGGTATCGTTTCAGCACCGGGTGATAACGGCTATTGGAAAAACGGGAACTGATCCGGAAGAAATCCAAAGGCGCCTTTAAAAATGCTCCCTCCAAACTTTTCCCGTGTTCATTATAAAACAGCACCTCATTATCCTGCATGAATGGAATAGCATAGTATAAACTATCCGCATGTTTAAATACGGCTCCGGTGATACTGAAATTAGAGAGGCTTTTCCCGTCCACATACTCCTGTTCATAAAGAACCTTGAATTCATCCTCTTTCCGCAATCCGAAGAAATCGATCGACCAACCGTAGATTTTAGCCAATTCCACAGCCAGGTACGGATCGGCCCCACAAGCCACCATCGCATTCCACGGTGACGATTCCACCTGCCCTTTTACGGATTTCTTCCGCCACTCCACCGGATTGTTGCCAATGGAAACACTATCGTTCAGTAAATCGAACACCACATACGAACGGGGATTGCGTTCATATACGAAATAGCTTACCTCCGGCACACTATCCCGGCTGGAAAACACGGCGTAAGTCTGCCCGCTTCTGATCTCCCGGACATTAAAGACGTTTTTAGAAGCTTCCGTCAATTGATATACCTTTCTTTTTCCCACTCCATGCCGGTCCAATATGGACGAAAGATTCTGATTTCTGCCCACTACCCCGAAATCCACATCGTAATCATCTATCGGAATACCGTATTTATATACAATTTCCTGAACTTCTACCGAATCTGTCACATCCACTTCGTCCAACGGCTCGACTTCCCTGTGTTTCGGCCAAAAAATCACCCCCAGCAACACGATTCCCAACAAAGATGAAAAGATAATCTGCTTCTTTTTCGTCATTTTTTTATCTTATTAATCGTTATATATTCGATTTCCATTTTTTAGTCAACTATTTAATAATCTTCTCATTATCCCGGCGATTTTTTTTCACCAAAAACAATACCAGCATCGACAAGGCTGCCACGATTCCCGCCGTATAACTGAAAGTATGCCCTAAAAACAAACCTCCTACTTTATAAGGAGCAATCAAGAAATAGGTCACACACCGCCGTGAGAAAAACGGCAGGCAGAGACAACATCCAATGGGGCTTCTTTTTCGTCACCAGATAAGCAGCTCCCGCCCACAAGGTGATAGAGGCCAGCACCTGATTGGATATACCCACATATTTCCATAAAGTAGAAAAATCGAAATTGCACAGCAAGTAAGCCACGACAAAAATAGGAATCGATATAAATAAACGATTCCGGACCGGCTTTTGGGTAAACCGTAAAGCATCGGCAAGAATCAGGCGCATACTCCTGAAAGCGGTATCACCGGAAGTGATGGGACAAACGACCACCCCGATCACGGCAACAACAGCCCCCACTCTTCCCAGCCACGAATTACAAATCTCGTTCACAATAATAGCCGGGGTTTTCCCTGCAGCAGCAGCCTCGTTCAATCCTTCCGCTCCGCCGAAATAAGCCATCGCCGCACTCGCCCAAATCATAGCAACGATTCCCTCTGCCACCATTGCTCCGTAAAAGATGGGACGCCCGTATTTTTCATCGGTCATACATCGCGCCATCATAGGCGATTGAGTAGCATGAAAACCGGATATTGCCCCACAGGAAATCACCACAAACAACATCGGAAAAAGAATATTGTTCCCGGGATCGTCGTGCATGTTCCGCATAGAATCGAAAGTCAGTTCGGTAAGCTTCAACTCTCCGCTAAACCCCAGATAAAGCATCGAACCGCCCACCCCCAGAGCCATAAAGATCAGAGCCGCTCCCATAAAAGGATATATCTTTCCTATGATCTTATTCACCGGAAGCAAAGTCGCCAAAATATAATAAACAAAAATAACATACAGCCAGACGGTCATATTCCAGCCCGTCAGGTTGGCCAGCAAGTCGGCAGGCCCGTTTACAAAAGATACCCCTACTGCCAGCAGAAGGAATCCCGTAAATACCACCATGAATTTCTTCATCCCGTTCCCCAGATACTTACCGACAAGATCAGGCAAACTCATTCCGTCATGCCGCACAGACAACATACCGGAAAAATAATCGTGAACAGCTCCCATAAAAATACAGCCGATCACAATCCACACAAAAGCCATCGGGCCATAAGCAGCACCGAGGATAGCTCCGAAAATAGGCCCTAAACCGGCAATATTCAGAAACTGAATCACAAAAATGCGCCACGGTTTCAACTCCTGGTAATCCACCCCGTCGGCCAAACGTTTCACAGGTGTAGCAATTTCAGACGACGCACCGAAAAAATGTGAAACAAATTTTCCATAAAGAAAGTAGCCAGCAATGAGCAAAGCTACTGCTACTATAAAAGTGATCATCTCTACTTATATTTTAGATATAGAAACAACAATACATCAATATCCGAAAACTTAAAATTTATTTTTTCCGTTTTTCTTTTCCCCGTTTCTCTCCTTTCTTACCACGAGTCCCCTCTTTTCCGGAATAAAATTTTTTATCCTTACCGCCACTTTCGGTAAAACTCACCTTATCTCTCCCTTCGTCACCCTCTTCCCTGGCTAAAGTATAATCTAATTGCCGGGCAACCAAATTCGCCTTAGCCACTTTAACATTCACTTTGTCGCCCAACTGGAATATCTTCCGGTGATGACGGCCTACGATGCAATAATTCTTCTCGTCGAATTCATAATAATCGTCGTCCAGTTCGGTCATAGACACCAACCCTTCACACTTCGTGTCATCAATCTCGACATAAAAACCCCATTGAGTCACTCCTGAAATCGTACCGACAAAAGTCTGCCCGATCTTATCGGACATAAATTCGACCTGCTTATATTTAATGGAAGAGCGCTCCGCATTGGCGGCTACCTGTTCCATTTCGGAAGAATGCTTACAATATTCTTCGAACTTTTCTTTATTGACCGAACGTCCCTCGTCCAGATAACGTTGCAGCAAACGATGCACCATCACATCGGGATAACGACGGATGGGAGAAGTGAAATGAGTGTAGAAATCGAATGCCAGCCCATAATGCCCTAAATTATCGGTAGAATAAGCCGCCTTCGCCATAGTTCTTACCGCCAGCGTTTCTATCAGATTTTGCTCCGGCTTATCCTTTACATCAGACATCAGCTTATTCATAGAACCGGTCAAAGCCTTCCGGCTCGAAGTCTTCACTCCGTAACCGAACTTTGCAATGAAACGATTAAAATCCTCCAGCTTTTCAGGCAGGGGTTTTTCGTGCACACGGAATACAAAAGTCGGCGCTTTCTTCCCGGCTTTAGGCTTCCCGATCCGCTCCGCCACCTTTTTGTTGGCAAGCAGCATAAATTCCTCGATCAGCTTATTAGCCTCTTTCGAACGTTTAAAATATACACCAAGGGGTTTTCCTGCCTCATCCAGATCGAATTTCACTTCCACGCGGTCGAAATCTATCGCACCCGCTTTAAAGCGCTCCGCCCTTAACTTCTGGGCAAGATCGTTCAGCAAAAGAATCTCTTTACGATAATCCCCGTCGGCACCTTCAATGATTGCCTGGGCATCTTCGTACGTAAAACGGCGGTTCGACCGGATCACCGTACGCCCGAACCATTGATCCAATACCTGCACATTTCCGTCCATTTTAAAAATAGCGGAAAAACACAATTTGTCTTCATCGGGACGCAGAGAACATACCCCGTTACTCAGTTTTTCCGGTAACATCGGGATCGTCCGGTCCACCAAATATACCGAGGTCGCCCGGGCGTATGCTTCCCGGTCGAGCACAGTATTTTCTTTCACATAATAACTGACATCCGCGATATGTATCCCCACCTCGTATATTCCTTTTCCCAACTCCCGCACCGAAAGAGCATCGTCGAAATCCTTAGCATCCTTCGGGTCGATCGTAAAAGTCACCACAGGACGCATATCCAAACGTTTCTTCACCTCTTCCTCCGGCAAATCCATACTGATTTTCTCTGCAGCTTTCAGCACATTCGGGGCAAACTTCACAGGCAACTCGTATTCTGCCATAATAGCGTTCATCTCGGTATCGTTATTTCCCGGTAGCCCCAGCACCTCGATCACCTGTCCCACCGGATTTTTCTGATTATCGGGCCATTCGGTAATCTTCACCACCACTTTATCTCCATTCCGGGCCCCATTCATGTTTTGCATAGGGATAAACACATCGTATGGCAACAACTTCCCGGTAGGTATCAGGAAAGCATAATTTTCCGATCCCTGAATGATACCGACAAAAGTAGCCCGCTTTCTCTCCAATATTTCGATAACCTCTCCTTCCGGGCGGCGATTCCGGCTGCGGGCATAAACCAGCACTTTCACTTTATCCCCGTTCAGGGCATGCTTCAAATTAGGGAAAGCGACAAAAACATCCTCTTCCACCTCGTTCGAAATAATGTATGCCGATCCTTTAGCCGTCAATTCCACCTCTCCGGTAATATAAGCCCCGGTCTGCTTTTGCTTGTAACGTCCGGTTGAAATTTCTTCCAGCTTTCCTTCATCACGCAAATCACGCAACACTTCGGAAATCTGGCGCTTAGAATCCATCCCCTTGATCTGCAAACGCATAGCCAGCTGCTTATAATTATAATTCTGAGTAGGATGGTTCGAAAATATTTTTTCTAATTTCTGCCGCAACTCTACTTTACCGATTGTCGCCTCTCCTTTTTTCTTATTCTTTGACATATCCTTATTTTTTAATTCCAGGCTTCTCCCCCACATTCCAAAACTTCATCTTGCACCTGCCTGACTGCGATCGGAAGATCACAAGCCAAAAATATGCCCTAAATTTAGTGATTATAAAATAAAAAGCAGAAAAATCCGGCTTTATTATAAAACCGATCAAAGTTTTTCAAGCAGAAATTATTATTTCCAATCCTTCTTCGCTCGACATATCCCGAACCATATACACCCTGCTTTTTCTACTCAAACACCCGACAGACGCCCTATCTCTCCCTTTTCGAAAATACATAAAAATGCCTTTGAACTTTCAGCACCCCAAAGTGTGAAAGCCAAAGGCATTAAAATATTTCAAAAAAAATTCAGAACAAACCCGGCGGTTTATTTCACCAGCCCTTTGTCGAATTTTTCTTTCACTTTCTGCAACATATCCACCGTCATATTCTGTAAATTATATTCCGGCTTCCATCCCCATTCTTCGCGAGCGCAAGTATCGTCCATACTGTTAGGCCAGCTATCTGCAATCGCCTGTTTTACCGGATCGATCTGGTAATCCATGGTGAAAGCAGGAATATGCTTACGAATCTCTGCCGCAATCTGTTCCGGATCGAAACTCATAGCTGCAATATTAAAGCTATTCCGGTGTTTCAATTTGGCAGGATCGGCCTCCATCAGCTGAACCACTGCATTCAAAGCGTCCGGCATATACATCATATCCATATAAGTGCCTGCCTTCACATTACAGGTAAAAGCCCCCTTACGGATAGCATCGTAATAAATCTCGACAGCATAGTCGGTCGTTCCACCGCCCGGCAACGTTACATAAGAAATCAGACCGGGGAAACGCACGCTTCTGGTATCCACGCCAAAACGATAGTAATAATAATCGCTCAGCAATTCTCCCGTCACTTTACAAACGCCATACATCGTCGTGTTAGACCGTTGCAAAGTATCCTGGGGTGTTTTATCCTTCGGGGTATCCTTACCGAAAGCGCCGATAGAACTCGGAGTAAATACGGCACAATTATTATCCTTCGCTATATACAAAGAATTAGTCAGCGCACCGATATTGATATCCCAGGCTAATTTTGGGTTTTTCTCTCCGGTTGCCGACAGTAAAGCTACCAGATTAAAAATAGTGTCTATCCCATATTTTTTTACAATGGCAGCATATTTCTCTCCGTCCAGAGCATTCAATTCTTCAAAAGGTCCTGCTTCTGCCAAAGCCTTACATTTTTCAGCACTGATATCAGCCGCCACCACACTGTTATCACCGTAAATTGACCTCAAATGGGGAACAAGTTCAGAACCTATTTGTCCTCCGGCACCGACAATTAATATCTTCTTCATTGTAAATGATTTTTAATTTTTTTAATAAATACAGGTGGTACACCACATAAATCCCTGCAAATGTATATAATTAAAATATTTTACAAAGCTAAAAAATGAAATATTTTCAGTTCATTAACTAAAAAGTTGAAAGCCGGAACTCTGTTCCTCTTCATAAAAATAATCAATCTGTAAATCAGGACGTTTGTAGGCCTGCACAGCCAACTGATCGCACCTTTCATTCTCCGGCACATCGGCATGTCCTTTCACCCAAACGAACTTCACATGATGTTTTCTGTAAATAGCCAGGAAACGCTTCCATAGATCGGGATTTTTTTTGTCTTTAAACCCTTTCTTTTCCCAACCGAACACCCAGCCTTTTTCTACGGCATCCACCACATAGCGCGAATCGGAATATACGGTCACATCGCGCCCGGGAATTTTCAAAGCTTCGAGCCCGACAATCACAGCCAGCAACTCCATACGGTTATTGGTCGTTAAGCGAAATCCGGCCAACAGCTCTTTCCGGTGGACCCCGGCCTTCAACACCACTCCAAATCCTCCGGGACCCGGATTCCCGCTGGCGGCACCATCCGTATAGATCACTATTCTTTCTGCCATAGTATCAAATTACATTTCAATTATAAGAGAAGCAAAATTAATATATAAATCCCTTACAGGCAAACCTCATTTCAAGCCTTTCCCAGTGGATCATCGGATTTATCTATATATTCATAGAAATTAAGTATTTGATTCACATATATTTATTTTTTAATTTTACATCAAGAGAAAAAATCCGGATATGTCCGGCTTATCGTTCCGGAATCAGTGAAGGAGAAAACAGACAAAATAGGAATAAAGAACATACTCCGCCACTTGTGCAAATGAAAGGAAACAATAAGTAAACATACTGGAAAAACAATAAGCCCCGATCGACAGAAAATAATTGAAAACCGGAGGCTTTATCGTCAAACTTTTTAAAACAAAAATAAAATGAAACGTTTTACATTACCAATATTACCTTATGGAAACGGAGCCTTAGCTCCCGTTATCAGTGAAAATACCATAAATTATCACTATGGGAAACACTTACAGACTTATATCGACAACCTAAACAAACTGATCGAAGGAACTCCATTAGAACAAGCAGACCTGGAAACGATCGTAAAAAAGGCGGACGGCGCTATTTTCAATAATGCGGCACAAACCTGGAATCATACTTTCTATTTCAACACCTTTTCCCCGGTAGCCAAACAAAAACCGGAAGGGAAACTGTTGCAGGCCATCGAAAAAACATGGGGATCGTTCGAGGACTTCAAAAAAGAATTCGTATCCCAGGGAACGGCTATTTTCGGCTCCGGCTGGGTATGGCTGGTACAAACCCCGGAAAATAAACTGGCCATATTAAAAGAAGGCAATGCAGGTAATCCGCTAACTCACGGCGACGCGCCCTTATTGGGAATCGATGTATGGGAACATTCTTATTATCTGGATTACCAAAACCGGAGAGCCGACCACCTTCAAGCCCTCTGGCAAATTATCGACTGGAATGTGATAGAAACAAGATTTCAGCCATAAAGATTAAAAAGTAAAGGCATGGATTTAAATCCATGCCTTTTTACCTGCTGATCACACAACAAAGCATATAGAAAAACTCTCTCCGTCAGTTCTTATTGGAAACCGTATTCACAACCGAAATTTTGTAAAAGACAACGAACGAACCCCCGGACCGGGCTGCCCCGCACCTCCATAAAATTCCGCACTTGCAACCTGAGAAACGCCCATACCGCCGCCTATAAAGAAAAACATATTTAGCCTGCTTTTCCTACAGGAGAAACACATCCTATCGGCAGCAAAGTCAAAACCAAAAGAAAATTTAAACGCATCCTAATCCTTTTCATTTTTTATTTCAAAGCAACTCCCGAAATGTCAAGATTTCATTTCAATTCTGTGACAAAAACATAAAAAAAGGAATAAACCAACACCATATTTGTAGGTGCAGAAATGAAATTATATACAATTACATAAATTTTATTTACAAATGTTGTAAATAAAAATATAATTGATACCTTTGTCAAGAATAGATGAGTAAATCATCTGAAGTTCTTTCACGTACCGTTAGCATTATTATTGCTGGAGCTGCTTAAAACCAATTCTGAGATTGTTCAATATGACGGCAGCGAAAGTGTTGTAATGCTTGCGTAAAGTCTTATATATTCGTATCTTTGTACATATAAAAGATTAGCGCAGGCATACTTCATTTGTTGTGTCATAAGGTCCTCAGAAACCGGTTTTAGCATCAATGGAGTATTGTCCTGCGCTTTTTTTTTAGGCAGGACATACTCCCATACAAACAGTCGGGTGGTATGTAAACGGCACCATACCTCGTTTACTGTACCACCCAGCTGTTTCTTTTAGATCACTTCCGATCCTCCCATTTTTTCAACCACGCAATGCAGCCAGCCATTTTAGCCCGTCACGGGAACTGAGACAATAGGCACAACTGTGCTAAACTAACAGAACTACCCTAAAATGGCTTGGTTGCATTATTAAAAAGATATTCTTATTCCCAATATCTATCGACTTATTAAAGCATATCCCTCAATAAAGTAAACTTACCAAACTGGCATAGCTTATACAAAGTTACCGGTCAAAAATTTAACCCGGTCAACACAAAAATAAAAGACCTCCCTCCAAAATAAGAATTGTTTTATTCGATCGGCAGCCAAAAGTAGAGTATTGTGGTAAGTTCATCGGTAAAAAAAGAAATGAGTACGCTCCCCCTCGTTCGAATCTTTAAGAAAAGAAAAACGATTGGAGAAAATAAAGAAAGGAAGACTGTTTTAGTCTTCCTTTCTGTGGGCGCTGAGGGATTACTCGTGACGAACGTCACTCGTGAGCACGTTACGAACCCGCTCCCCTTCGTTCGAATTTTCAGGAAAAGAAAAACGATTGGAGAAAATAAAAAAAGGAAGACTGTTTTAGTCTTCCTTTTGTGGGCGCTGAGGGATTCGAACCCCCGACCCTCTGGGTGTAAACCAGATGCTCTGAACCAACTGAGCTAAGCGCCCGTGCTATCATCCGATTGCGGGTACAAATGTAGCGCATTTTTTTATTCCTACAAACATTTCAAAAAAATATTTTCATAAACAATTTCATTTTTCATACCTTTGAAATCATCATATACGATAATATGCATATTCTTAAAAGTTATTATATCATACCTATATTTATTATAAACCTATTCTCGTTCCCTGAAAAGAGAGAAATAGTCACCTCTCTTTCCCATTGGAACACAAAAATCACACCGATACAGATGAATCCATACATTTATCAGGACTTCGCACAAAATTCCACGTCCCCGGACACCAATACTTTTGTAAACGATTCTTTATATATACATATACCGTCCTATTCTGCCGGACAGGATTCTTTACCCGCTTTTAACTATCAAAATCTGAAAAATTATATCTTTTCAAATCTCTGTTATCCTCTCGATGCCCAGGAAAAAGGGATCGAAGGAGAAGTACAGATTCATTTCTGTGTCCAAAAAAATGGAGAAACAACTCACATCCGTATCGTCAAGACTGTCCATCCATTACTCGACAGCACTACCTTGCAATTAATTCAAGCTATGCCTCGCTGGAAACCCTTTACACAAGAATTCGCTCCGGACAGCTTATCCTACACGATACCGGTCACATTCGAATTAAAAAACGATCGTTAAATCGGACTGATTTTTTAACCATTTATTAGCAAAATAATTAACAAATTTTACCAATACAAGAGTATCTTCTTTCAAAAATACATCTACCTTTGTGTCGTCTTTGAAAAAAGACTGTTTTTCATAAGTTTGTATGGTTTAGGTTAGTAGTTAGTAAATGTTTAAGGGTCGGTTTTCCGGCCCTTTTTCATGACATATTCTATCTTTTTCCAAGTTTATACTCTCCTAAAGAATGATTTTATTCTCTTCCTATCGCATCCATTTTTGAACATCCTGTCCCTCTTGTTCACTTCTAAAAATTTCCACTTTCCTTACAACGATATTTTTCCGTCTTACCGAAAAATACAATAATTCCATCGTACAATATAAAATGGATTTATAATTTTGTCAGCCGATGAAAGTCGTTTAATTTTGATCAAACAAATCCAAACAAAGCACATGAACGGAGTTATTGAAATTGAGGGAATGGAATTTTTCGCCTATCACGGCTGTTTTGAAGCAGAACAAATCGTGGGAAATAAATTTACGGTATATGCCTGCCTGCATTACAACTGCGAACAGGCAGCTCATTCCGATTACATAGGAGATGCTTTAAGCTACCAGACCGCCTACGAGATCATCGCCCGCGAAATGATGAAACGTTCCCATCTGCTGGAGCACGTCGGAAACCGCATCTTAGATTCTTTGTATAAAGAATTTCCCGAATTGCAATACGCAAAAATCAAGATCTCGAAGCTGAATCCTCCCTTAGGCGGGAAAATCTACAGCACCAGCGTAACTTTAGAAAAATAAATTTCCGTTTCTTTGGCATTTAACAAATTTGTCATATCTTTGCACTGCAAAATCGCAACAGGGTCGGTTGGCCGAGCGGTTAGGCAGCGGTCTGCAAAACCGCGTACAGCAGTTCAAATCTGCTACCGACCTCGAAAAAACGCAACTCATTTGAATATAAATAGTTGCGTTTTCTATTTTCTTACATCAACCCTCCATTCATTGTAGCATTAGTGTGGCTTGTTTCCCAAAGTCATACCTTAGCGTAGTACTAAATTGCTGTTTTGTTGATCTTTTCCCAGCAACTGGCGTGAGCACAAATTGCACAGAAGAGAATGATAGACTGCATCCCGCTAAATGCAAAGTAAATAAGTGAAAATACCTTTTTAAAGGAAGTATATAAATAACATAACGACTCCCCTTTTCAGATTATATACTTATCTTTGATCGTATCAGAAAAACAATACTGTAATTATATGAATCTTGAAGAGTTACGAAACCATTGCCTTGCTATAAAAAAAGCAGAAGAATGTACTCCCTTCGGAGAAGATATTCTGGTATATAAAATTATGAATAAGATGTTCGCCTTTTTTTCTCTAAATCCGAAAGATAACGAACATTTCGTCGTTATAAAATGCGATCCGGGGAAGACTGTGGAATTAAGAGAAAAATACAGGGGCGTTACTAAAGGATATTATGCAGGAAATAGTTTAATGTGGAACTCTGTATATATTCAAAAAGACGTACCAGACCAACTGATTATAGAATTGATACAACATTCAGTGGATGAAGTTATAAAGAAACTTTCAAAACAGAAACAAAAAGAATATCGGGATATTGTATAAAAGATATATACATTGTAATACGATACAAGCACATCGTATTACAATATACAAAGCAAATAAAATGATAATCATTTTACTTCAAAACGATATATTCCGTCATATATTTATCTCTATACAATATAATTCATATATTTGCAATACAGAAAAACGATATAAACATGGAACTTAGAATCAAAGAGATTTTAGCCGACAGAGGAATTAAAATAAGCACGTTTGCGGCTGAAGTTGGCATTACACAGGCTAATATGAGCAACATTGTGAACGGCAAGAGTAAGCCATCACTTAAAACCCTTCAAAAGATTGCCGAAGTTTTAAAAGTAGAATTCTGGGAATTATTCACATCCTCGACTTCCAAAGAAGAACTAACAGCCCTCATAAGCCACAAGGGGGACTTCTATAAGGCAAGCACGATAGAAGAATTGAAAAAGATTGTAGAGAAGATCAAGCAGAAATAAATCAACACTATGATAAACACAATACTCACCGAAGTAGATGCTTTAAAAGCTAAATTATCGACTATCCGCCCTTTGCCGAATGAGGCAATAAAAAAGATTCAAGACGCAATAGAGATTGAATATACCTACGATAGCAACCGAATCGAAGGGAACACCCTGACACTTCAAGAGACAGCGTTAGTCGTTAATGAAGGTGTAACGATCTCCGGCAAGAGTATGCGCGAACACTTGGAGGCAATCAACCACAGCGAAGCAATAGACTTTATAAAGGGCATTGCCGGACGAAGCGAGCCGATTTCCGAAAGAACTATAAAGGATATTCACGCAATCGTATTGCACGGGATAGACCGGGAGAACGCGGGGAAATATCGTACTGTTCCGGTTATGATCTCCGGTAGCCGACACATCCCGCCTGCACCCTATAAGTTAGACAGATTAATGGAGGACTTTATAACGGAGTATAGGCGGAAAGAAGAAGCCAGGGAACACCCGGTATTAATCGCGGCTTATCTGCACGATGAGCTTGTGAGGATTCACCCTTTTATCGACGGTAACGGGCGTACAAGCCGATTGCTAATGAATCTATTCCTGCGCCGGCACGGTTACACACTGGTATCGTTGAAAAGTGACAATGAAGCGAAAGTAAGGTATTATGAATCACTTGAGAAGTCACATACAGAAGGGATAAGTAATGATTTCAATCTGATCGTTGCCACTGCTGTCCGGGATTCTTTGAAAAGATATTTAGAGATTGTGTTGTGATTTGCTTTCAGAATCGTATCTTTAGCATAGGTAATACACCCCCCATCGCTGGAGATAATATCGCCCAGCTGTTGTGATTTGCTTTCAAAGTCGTACCTTTAGCATAGGTAATACAACAAGTTCAGGATGAGGCGGCTCATGCGGTGGTTGTGATTTGCTTTCAAAGTCGTACCTTTAGCATAGGTAATACAACGAGTCGTGCTATATCAATACCATAAAGGAGTTGTGATTTGCTTTCAAAGTCGTACCTTTAGCATAGGTAATACAACCGGTCTTCGCCATGGGTGCAGTTGCCTTGTGTTGTGATTTGCTTTCAAAGTCGTACCTTTAGCATAGGTAATACAACGCGACATAAACCATTTTACCGCCCATTTTTGTTGTGATTTGCTTTCAAAGTCGTACCTTTAGCATAGGTAATACAACAAGATATTG
>OGOU01000301.1_pt1 | contig 47183 bp, 37 predicted proteins | sample 1552721 | NCBI WGS metagenome assembly OGOU01 (sample SAMEA2580176, study PRJEB22360) | human gut metagenome | biome: human gut; feature: human-associated habitat; material: faeces | place: Denmark | collected 2008/2010
GTCCGTCATCTGAGCACATGACAAGCTGCTATATCCCCCCAGCCAAGACAAAGTTCAAGGCTGTACGCGTGCCGCAGATACGGGCATCGCGATGTTACAACAGGGAGGCCACGGCGCAGGGTGACACTGTTTATATGGCGCCGTCGTTTGATGATATGCTGTCATGGACCGATATGATTGAGTTTCCGACAAAAAAACTGTCCGAGGCCGAGAGCCATTACTCGGACCTGCCGTTTGAGTTCATGCATAATCCGATTGATGAAAAGGGGCACGGCCTCGCCAATGATATTTATATCGTGAGCCGCGACTACCTTGCCGGGAGCAAAAACCATTGTGAGTCACCGGGATTTCTCAAGCTAATGGGTCTGACCACAGACTTTAAACGCATGGATGAGGCGTGGGCCTACCGTGCAAAACCGGAGGGTACATATTATCCGGAGGAAGTCATCTACGGCGCTTTCAATTTTCAGGCGACAGTTCGCGGCAAGCTCTTCAAAAAACTTATTAAGGCAAAGAAAGACATCGATATGCTGTCGTACATCGAACTTTATGTCGTAGATGCCACCCCGATGGGCGCCGCAGAGGCCAAGGCTGACAAGAAGGATAAATCCGCTGTCCCTGAGTTTGTCGTCAGCCCGTTGGCTCCGTCTCTTGAACCTGCTATCCAAGCTATTGTCGACAGGGCTGGCGGAAAGTGATGCAATTTCCCTGAATAATTTGACACTTTTGAGATTTCGGTGCGTCTATTAGAGTAAAACAGTTTAATTCGGTATGACCGACAAATGATTGAAGTGACTTCGCTCACCGATTGCCGGATGCCCTTGGGGCGCTAAAACCAATATTCCTTCGCTTTCTTTTCGAATATGAACGCTGAGCGGGCCAGGTTGGCCCACACGTTCTCCAGGGAGTTGAAATTCAGATTGGGGAAAAGCGTCCATAACTTGCGAATTTTTCTTTACCAAGGCAAAGCACCAAGACGATGAGCCACAATGTTATTATGGACGATATAACGGTTGCGAAAAGACGCTTATTGTGGATATTCTTCCAATGGAGGCAACCCCATTTCTTTGCGCAAGGCATTTACATGATCGGGGTCTTCTATTTTCCAGAGTACCAATTCCTTAGTGTCAGGAGATTTACGCACTTTTTGTGTACCATATTTTTGTGGTTTCCCTGCATATAACAGTTGCCTGTCATACATTTTCGCGAAAAGACCTCTCGGAATTTCATTATTCATAGCTGCTGTCTCGAAAATATGCAAATATTTGTCGATAATATCAGGGGTAGCATGTTGAATAACAAAAAAAAGCGCTTGATTGGCTGTTCCGACTTTTGCCGTTGGTATCCATCCGTGGGAGTCGAGCAATTCAATAGTGCGGGCAAGGTTGATGCTGTCATTGACCTGCATTTCTTTCCAATAACGGCTTAATGCTTCGCTATTCCGGGGGTCTGACCGAGATATAGTTATAATGTGCCCGCGAGGATTCTGGTCTGCATGGTATATTTCCAAGAGCGTATTTCTCAGAGAGATGTCATAGTCATTCATTGCGTTAGCCAAACGCCGTTCGTTTTCATTTTGAAGTGCATCCCATTGCGGGAACAATCGACAGTCTTGTAACAGCTCGGTGACAGAGATACGTTCATCGAAGAAAGCCGGGTCTGCCTCAAGAGCCCGCGACACCAATTCAATGGCAAGAGAATCCTTGTCACATTGAGCTGCAGCTATAGCTGCATTCATGGCTACACCCGATTTCATACGGTCAATATTGCCGCCATTAGCAGACATATATTCTTGCAGAGCCTCAGAGTATTTGAACTCTGAAAGCAATGTATCTGCACGAAAACATGAAAAAGTTTGTGCCTTCATTGGCAGAGTAATGATAATGGAGGCAGCCAATATTATGAGTTTTAATGTTTTCATATGAGATTTATTTTCGCAAAATTACGAATATATTTTCAGACTGTACTCAACATATGTTGACACTCCTTCTGCTTGGCTTTGTCACGCAAATCAGTTTTCGCAAGTCCTATCTTTCGTATTGTTGCCTGTTTGAATTGGTTTCGGTGCAAAATTACGGTCAACCGGTATCATTTGGCAATACATCTTACTAAATGATCTCACGTCTACTAAAATTTCAGCAAATAAAAATCAGGGTTGGAGTATTAAGATTAGAATAGTCGGAGTTCATAATGGCACCGTTGGAATAAATAACGCCATTGTTTTCTTCGACCCCATGCCGGGCATGGATGTGCCCGAAAAGATGGGCTTTAAGATTAGGGAGTGCCGCGAATTGTTCGAGTATTTCCTCAGAACCATAGTTGATGCCGTCGTCGAAGTCGCGTATGCCGTATGCCGGCGAATGGGTAATGAGGATGTCAGTATCATCCGGAATACGAGCATAGTTGCGGCTTTGGCGGTCTGTAACACAGTCCTCCATGAACATTGGTACGCCATAAAATTTCACGCCGTCAATCTCAATGCCGGAGTTGCAAAGATAATGTACATTTGCCTCAAGTCCCTCGATATTGGCTCCGTAAAGACATTCTTCATGGTTGCCGCAGATGAAAATCTTGTGGCGATACGAAAGGTCACACAGCCAGTTGAGAAAGTCAATCGCCTCGGCTTCGCTTCCGTTCATGGTGAAGTCGCCGGAATGCACCAGCACATCAGCCGCCGGTAAATCCCGAAGCCGCCGGTGGCAACCGTGAGTATCAGAAAGATGTAGAATTTTCATATCGCGAATTAAATGGATTTGAATCACAAAATTAATATAGTGTTATATCATTTTGCGCGACAACTATGTAAATTTATAAAATTCGCAAGTTGTATCACTATTTGTGTCATGTTGATGTTATTTTTGCAGCACAGAATAATAAAACTATCAATTATGTTTAGAGTAGTAGCATTAGACAATGCCGGAGGCAATATTGTCGACCGGTTGCTGTCGTTGGGGGATTTCCCCGACATACAGTTCGTATTTTGCGACACGTATGAGGTTGATCTTATGAAGCATGGCAGAAGTACAGACAGACATGTACTTCTTTCCAATCTCCCCAAGTGCCACGAAGACTTACACGATGACAATGAATTGATGGCTGTCTTGGTAACGGGACTTGGCGGGGAATGTTCCAATCGGTTTGGTTACGATGTAATTCATGAACTGTGGAACTACGCGGACCGCACTTACTGCTTCGCCACTCTGCCGACGGCGTTTGAAGGCACGGAGAGATGTCGGAAAGCGACTGAGCTTTTCGACTGGATAAACCAATACAGCGACATAACCGTCTTGCAGGACAATGGTAAGCTGCCCGAAAATATCTCAATCAATGATATGGACTATTGTTTGGCTTCATTGCTTCAACTCGCTCTCGACCATCCGAAAAAGGGCCTAAGCGACGAAAAAGACGAATTGCCTCTCGGAGTGTGGGCTACTCAGAAGCAGCTCATGATGGCATTGCGGGCCAAGTATTCAAACTATCTTCCTTTAGCAGATTATTATGAAGCGGGAGCAATCTCGTTTCACAAACAAAAAGACTAACGGCGATGAAAACATTTCGAGAATATCTAAATGATACAACTTTTGAAGAAGTATGGAAAGAAATAGTGTCATTATTTTCTGAACCCGAGGCTATCAAACCGGTATATGCCGACTATTTCGAGCGCTTGAAGGCGTTACCTAAACGTAAGTGCAAGGGCTTTATCGATATGACAACCGGCTCCATTCGTCCTCAAGGCATGAATGCTGCTCCCGATTTCCTTATTGACAAAAAAGTCCGGACCGGTAAGGGTGACTATTATCCAGCATACATCACAGCTATCCTGCTTTATTGGGCATCACTGATCTCATTCCATACATCAAAGGAGCATGACGATGATTTGAGCAAGTATCTACACATACTCGAAACTGACAAGACGGGCCGTGAGCTTGGCAGTTACCTAATGGAGTCTATGAGCCCCGACCGATACAGGCATGAAAAGGAGGAAAGCCTTGACCGCAAGGAACACTTGCTTTGGGATAGTACACTATCCCGCGTTACACCAGAAGACTGGCGCGGCATTCTCTACGTTTTGAAACAGAAACTTGAATACGATATGTGCTTCATGCGAGGCTTTGCCGACCATGCCGGGCGCGAGCACGATGCCGACCGCGTGCAGCTGTGCTGCAATTTGATAGACCGCGCCACCGCCGACATCTACCCCGACGACTACGCCCGCCGCTGCCTTCACCTCCTCTTCCAAGTCCTCGACCAAAACATCACCAACTGGAGCGACTAAATTCAAGAAGCATACACTTATTTTACTTACAATCTTCTAATGCCTCTTGTATTTTAACTATAATTGCATCGATGTCGGCATTGATCAAGCGCGTTGAGGAATCCTTGTAGAACCAAGCATAGTTTTTCTCATGACTCTTATGTTGCACATATTCCAGAGACTTATTCCTTAGATAGTTCAATCCATTATCTTCGTCTTTTTCCCAAGTAACAACATAGATGTCAGTATAAGTGGGCCGGATATCCGGACACACCCACAGTCCATTTTTCTTATAGTCTTTCCAACTTATCCAGAAATATCCGCTTGTTTTACCATGGTCGTACCCATGATTTTCTGCGAATTTAGTCAATTCGCCCTCAACATACGTAGGAATTGCATTGTATGCTTCAACAATTTCTCCTAATTTCTGCAGTTCGTCTTTATTTAATCCCGCTATCAGCTTTTTAGCATTATCCATAGGAATATTAATTTTATTGAGGTTTCTGAGATATAAAGAATATGCAAGAATGCCGGCAGACGATATTCTTGGATTTTCTCGCACGGTTGTTTCAAGCCAATCAGCAAGGCTTTCCGGATAAATTAGTTGAGCCTTTATGCTGGTGTCTTTAGCTGTTTTTGTTTTTATTAGACATATAGTCTTAATTTGGCCAAAGCCTTCTTTCTGAAGTTGGGACTCATATCTTCCCAATTGATTGTCTTGAAATTTTGCGTCATTAAGTTTATTCTCTATTATAACGGCTACCAAAGGATTAAAGCCGTCAAACCACTCCAAACAAATATCAATTCTGCCATCAGCCCAACGTTCAGTTGTGACCTTTGGCTCTGAAGAATAATTGCTTGAATTGATAAGATTAAATATTTGTAGGAATTTTTTCAGAAATACATCCCCACAACCATGCTCTCCCTCAGGGTTTAAGAAATCCGCCAGAATGCAGCTATGCGTAGTCTCTTTTTGGCTCACTTTAGCTGCAAATGCCTCCATGGGATTGTAGAGAGGAGACGCAGAAAAAGTCAGGTCAATTTTGTCGCTAAACAGCCTTTTTTAAAGTGCATACATATCATCCATTTGTCGTTTAGTCATCAAAGTCCATACCGGGGTCAAAGTCTTCGTCGTCGATATCTTCGTTCGGAAACATCATTTGAAGCATCTCACGGTTGAATCGCTCACTCTCGCTCATCCGATGACGAAAATCCGGTATTGCATCATCATCGGGCCAATCTTCCCAAGGTCCTTTCGGCGCTTTTCTCTCCGTGTCCTCGTCGTCTGGCAAAAATTTGTCTTCAGTTTCTTTTTTCATTTTCTAATTGTTTTGGGCAAAGTTACGCAATTTCAAATCGACAATTCTTGTTTAGGTATATGTTATACAACATATTTACTCTTTTCCCTGCTGTTTTAACCTACGGTACTTTTTTTCCAATACTGCAATGATTTCTCGGATTTTGCGCAGATTGAGCAGCGCTCCGATTAGGCACCCTGCGAGAAACTGGTGGTCAATATTGCCGGATGGCGAATAGAGGTGTAATAAAGTGGTTGAGGCGACTGCGCATACTCCGATTTTGATGTTGGTGAGGGTGATGACCCATGTAAGTTCTTGTATAGTTTTCATACTGCTTGATTATTTATGTAGGGATATTCAGAAAATAGTCAACTAACTGTTTGCCAGTATCATAAATATTTTGTAACTTTACAAAGAACCCCCGATGGACCCATCACGGGCTGATTCGGGGGTAAATTCAATTAATTTTCATTGTGAAATTACAAAAAATCGGCGACATACAGCCAACATTACCGTTTACGGAGTACGATTTTCTGAAAAAATTTCGTGAGAGCTTCGCCGTCAGCGAGCTCGGACGCATCCACGCCATGCTTCCGCTGAAAGAGATGGCCGAAGAACTGGCATCACATTTTCCCAAGAAGCATCCGCAGGGCAACAAACCGCTGTTTCCACTCGAGGGAGAGGTGGCGCTGATGTTCCTCAAGCCCTACACCGGTCTGTCCGACGACGGCCTGGTGGAGATGCTCAATGGCAGCATCCACATGCAGATGTTCTGCGGAGTCCTCATCGACCCGTCGCGTCCGATTAAAGACGGCAAAATCGTCAGTGCCATACGCAACCGTCTGGCTGCGGCGCTCGACATCGTCAAGCAGCAAAGTGTCCTTTACGGCAAGTGGAAATCACTCTTGAACGACAAGGACTTGTGTATGAGTGACGCCACCTGCTACGAAAGTCACCTACGCTATCCTACCGACATAAAGCTGTTGTGGGAGTGTTGCGAGTGGCTTCACACGTTGCTGCACAAGACATGCCGCGAAATGGGCGAACGGCTGTCCCGAAGCAAATACAACGACATCGCAAAAGACCGTCTGGCATACGCCAAGCAGCGCAAACCCAAGAAATCGGCCACACGCCGCATGCAGCGCCGTCTTCTCGGTCTGTTGGGTAAAATCATCAGCCAATGGAACAGCCTGTGTCGGCAGTACGCTCCACTGATCTCTCTGACTGCAGAGCAGCAAAAGCGAATAATGGCAATCAAAGAAGTATACCGTCAGCAGACCGACCACTTCAACAAGAAAGAGGTGAAACACCGCATCGTCAGCATCGACCGCCCGTACATCCGTCCGATTGTGCGCGGCAAAGAGAACAAGCGCGTAGAGTTCGGAGCGAAGGTCAACAACATACAGATTGACGGCATATCGTTTATCGAGCACCATTCCTTCGAGGCCTTCAACGAGGGAACGCGCCTGAAGCAATGCGTTGAATACCAGCAGTCATTGACCGGCGTCCCGGTCACACGCATCGGCATGGACACAATCTACGCAAACAACGAAAACCGCAAATACTGCACCGAAAACTCCATCACGACCAACTTCGTCCGCAAAGGCCCCAGACCCAAAGACGAGCCTGCGGAAATCTCATCGGCACGCCGCATAATCGGCAATCTGCGGGCTACCGTCATGGAAGGAAGCTTCGGCAATCAGAAACAGCACTTTGGAGTCGGACGTATCGCAGCCCGCAACCGCCACAGCGAGACCCTGCAACTGTTCTTCGGAATCCATATGGCCAACGCCTCGACTCTCGCCGCCCGACTGCTTGCCGCAGAGCTGAAAGATAAAGAAAAGAAGCGGGCCTGAAGAGAACCGACAAAACAGCCTCCGGAAATCCATCGGAGGCCGCTTCGTTATGTCCGTACATCATAGTTTTTAGACATTTCAGCCCCTGAGAATCGAAAATCCGCATTCAGCCGTCTACCCGGCGCAATTTATGGCCGTCTCTAACGCTTCGCATTGGTTATGATGAGGCCATTAACTGAATATCCCTAAGTAAGGCGCAGAAAGGGGCGAAGCGGAATGTTAAGGGGGGAGGTCATTAGCCTACTGCGCCTAACAGTTCGTTAAACCTAATAAAAAACATTAAACATCGCTTAACAAATCAAAAAACTCAGCCAATTTTGCAACTGCCTGAGTGATTGAATTTAAATCCAAGAGCCGCGAGTGGGACTCGAACCCACGACCTTTTCGTTACGAATGAAATGCTCTACCAACTGAGCTATTGCGGCAGAATGTGCTTTGAGGCTTTTATGAGGAGTTGATATTTGTCGCCCAGATTCTTTTCGGGGCAGTAGAGAAGTTTTTCCTCGGTCTCTTTTGCGGTGCAAAGGTACAAATAATTTTTATATTATGACGTGCCTGATATTATTTTTTGTAACTTTGCACTGCTCTAAAGCGGTCGCTGTACCGCTTTTTGCGATAATAAACCGATAATCATTGATTAGAATTATATATGGCTCTTAAATGTGGTATTGTCGGCCTGCCCAATGTTGGCAAATCGACCCTCTTCAATTGTCTTTCAAATGCTAAAGCTCAATCGGCCAACTTTCCGTTCTGCACCATCGAACCTAATGTCGGTGTTATCACCGTCCCTGACGAACGGCTCAACAAATTGGTAGAGATGTGCAATCCCAAATCTATTGTTCCGGCTACGGTTGAGATTGTCGACATCGCCGGTCTGGTCAAAGGTGCGTCGAAAGGCGAAGGTCTCGGAAATAAATTTCTCGCCAATATTCGCGAGTGTGATGCGATTCTTCACGTCCTGCGCTGTTTTGACGATGACAACATAACACATGTCGACGGCACAGTCGATCCTTTACGCGACAAAGAGATCATTGATTACGAGCTGCAGCTCAAGGATTTGGAAACTGTCGAAGCCCGCCTTGCCAAGACTCAGAAAGCAGCGCAAAGCGGCGGCGACAAGACTGCCAAAATGCAGGTTGAAGTTCTCCTTAAATATAAGGAGGCTCTTGACGCCGGTCGCCCGGCCCGCTCAGTGCAGCTTGATACGGTTGATGAGCAGGCTTATGCCCGCGAACTTTTTTTGCTGACAGCCAAGCCGGTGCTTTATGTATGCAATGTCGATGATGCTTCTGCTGTCAGCGGAAACGCTTACGTCGATGCCGTACGCGGTGCCATTGCCGACGAAGATTCCGAGTTGCTTATCGTTGCCGCGCAGACCGAGGCTGACATTGCCGAACTTGACACTTTTGAGGAACGTCAGGAATTCCTTGCCGAGATTGGCCTTGAAACTTCCGGTGTGGCTCGACTAATACGTGCCGCATATCATCTGCTCAACCTTCAGACTTACTTTACCGCAGGTCCTGACGAGGTCCGCGCATGGACTTTCCGCCGTGGAACAAAAGCTCCACAGGCAGCCGGTATAATTCACACCGATTTTGAAAAAGGGTTTATCCGGGCCGAAGTCATCAAATATGATGACTATGTAACACTTGGCGGCGAAAATGCTGTCAAAGAAGCCGGCAAGCTCAGTGTCGAAGGCAAGGACTACGTTGTTATGGACGGAGACATTATGCATTTTAGGTTCAACGTCTAAAGGGTTTACTTTTTTAAGAGCGCTTTTATTAAATTTTTTGAAAAATATGGCCGGAGATTAAACCTTCGGCCTTACTTTTGTTCTTATTATTAAAGAAACAACAGCAAAAGATTCATTATTAAAATGCTGTACGATATTTCTTTTGCATTAAACTTATTATCGAACCATAGCTTAACGTTAGAAGATTATGAAAAGGTTTCTCAGCTACGTATCTCTCGTGTTGGTGTCTTCAATGATACTGACAGCTACAGGCCAAGGACGCGGACGACAGAACTACTCACGTCCGGGTACCAGCACACAGTCTGACCGGAACCATTCTTCGGCTCCGGGACGTCCGGGTAACAATGGTTCAAGCAACCGTCCGGGCAATAACAACCATTCATCTCATCCCGACAACAACAATAACCGGCCGGGCAACAACAACCGACCTTCTCATCCCGGCAACAACAATAATCGTCCGGGCAACAACAACCGGCCTTCACATCCCGGTAACAATAACCGGCCAGGCAACAACAACTTCCGTCCCGGAGACAAACACCCCGGCAACGACCATGCTCATAAACCAGGTGGGAATAATCGGCCCGACCGTCCTAACCCGCCTCACAACTATCGTCCGGACAACCGTCCGACACCGCCCCCGAACTACGGACACCGCCCCCACCCTACTCCTCCATACCGACCCTATGCTCCATACAATCGTCCGTGGAGACGTCCGGTTCCACCTCCAGCTTTCCGTCCTTACCGCGGCTGCCCCGTAATTTCAACCATTTTCGGAATCGCTCTCGGCGCTACTATCGACTACTCCCTCAACTATCTCATGAACGGAGGATATTCTATTGCCGGATATGGTGACAATGTCATCTATCTTAACAATGTCAGACAGTACAATTATCTCTGGCCTACTGCGCAGATGCACTATAACAACGGTAGCCTTGCAGGCACCGAACTTGTCTATTCGACTGTTGGTTATGATATGAGTCGCTACAACATGCTCTACAACCAGCTTGTCGGACAATACGGATACCCTGTTTCGGTCCAGAACAACGGTGGCAACAATGTCTCGGCCACATGGTGGGGCTATAATAACGGTTATATAACTCTATCATTCTTCGGGGACTATGCCAACAACGGCGGTTATCGTTACTACACGACATTGTCTTACGGCAACTAAATACCACATTCGGAGGGCTTGTGCCCTCTGAATGTAATTTTATATACGCATGTCACATTTCCGCATATTACTTCTTGGTGATTACTCAAACTTGCACAGTCTGCTCGGACGCACGCTGACGGCAATGGGTCATGAGGTTACAGTCATTTCGGACGGATCCGGGTTTCAGGATACACAGCGCGATATAACCATCCGCCGTCGGCCCGGAAAAATCGGCGGACTGCAGCTTTGCCTCGAACTGCTGCATGGTCCCTTGCGCAAAAATTTGTGCGGATATGACATCGTCGCGCTGCAAAATCCCAACTTCCTGCCTTTGAAACCTAAGCGACTTAGGTACTTTTTCGACCGGCTGCGTAACGAAAACGGTACCGTTTTTCTTAGCTGTGCCGGAACTGACCCCTTGTTTATTCGCGAATGTCTTGACCCTGAGTCACCATTGCAGTACAACGAATATCGTATCGGCGACCGCCCGGCGCCATACGCTATAGAATGTGCCGAACGAATCGCACGATTCACTTCGCCCGAAATGAACCGATACTGTGACTACGTTTACAAAAACATTGATGGCGCCGTCACTGCATTATACGAATATGATGTCGCTGTACGGCGTTTCCTCGGAGACTCGATGACTGCATACGGAGGATTGCCGCTCGACATATCCGACTTTGAGACTACAACATACAATTTTGATGCAGCGCCTATTAAGATTTTCTTGGGCCGACACCGCAACCGTTATAGCGAAAAAGGCACCGATCTGCTTGAAAAAGCCGCACGACGTATCGTAGATAAATCTTATGGGAAAGTCAGCCTCCAAATTGTCGAGAATGTCCCTTACCGGCTATATACCGATATGATGTGCTCGTCACACCTTATGCTTGACCAGATTTACAGTTATACGCCCGCCATGAATGCGCTTATAGGCATGGGACACGGTCTCAATGTCATTTCGGGAGGCGAAAATGACTTTTACAAGTTTATCGGCGAAGATGACTATCGCCCAATAATCAATGCTCCGACCGATGTAGATGCCTTGGCCGACCTTATCGACGATATCTGCTCGCATCCCGAGCTTATGGCCGAACGCGGACAACGCTCCCGGGAATTTGTCCTGCGTCATCACGACCCGCTGACAGTTGCAAGTCGCTATCTCAATTTCTGGAAATCAAAACTTAGATGAAAAATTACACTCTTGACATAGCAGTCTGTACATACGGACCCGACGGGATACGCCGGCTTAGCGAATCATCTTTGCCTCATATACATGGGGTACACTATATAGTTTCGTGGCAAGAGCGCGGAGATACTGAGTTACCTCCGATATTGGCAGCCCGCACTGACTTGACAGTTATCGATGCTCCCGGCTGTGGGCTGTCTCTCAACCGCAACCATGCCCTCGAGCATTGCACGGCCGAATTTGTACTTATTGCCGATGACGATGTCAATTATACAGCCGATGCCATCGAAAGGGCAGTCAAAACAATTGCATCGGACCCCCAAATTGCCATATCCACATTTATTGTCCGTCGTCAGAATTGTCCCATTTACCCTCTCTATCCCACGATTTTAGGCCGAAAACTACCCAAAGGATATTGGGTCGCATCGTTCGAGATGATGTTACGCCGCGAACTTTGCAGCGGACTCCGCTTCGACACCCGTTTGGGAATAGGCTCGGGAAACATGGAGTGTGGCGAAGAACTTCTTGTCCTCCTTCAGGCACGTCGTCGAGGTCTGTTATGCAAATTTTTCCCTATCGAAATCGGCGAGCACCCACGAATTACCACCGGCAGCCGTTGCAATCCCGGTATAATGCGTGCCCACGGATGTCTGATTGCACTCGAATTCGGCCGCTTTAAATGTATTCCTCGACTTTGGCTCAAAGCATGGCGCATGTCCCGCTCAACCGGCACATCGTTCATAAAAAATGTAATAAACGCCCACCGGGGAGCATTGTCCTCTTTTCACTTCTCTGTGAAAAAGTAATTACCGTTATTTTTATCGGGCAATTCTTAGCGCAACTATAAGGTCAATTCGACAATAACTGTAAGTAAGCTTTCAATCACGGGAGGGGTTGAAAAAAGATTTGATTTACCTTCTCATCTTGGACTGACTTATAAAGAATTTGCATCATTTTTTATGAGTTATTATAAAAATTTGCCAAAATCGCAGTAGAAATTTCTAATTTCAAATTTTTATTGATAACTTTGCACAACAAAGTCCAACCATTGACTCTTGCTTATCACACAGCCATGAAAAAACTAATACCTTATGCCCTTACGGCAATAGTTATATCTTTAAGTTCGTTTAACGTACACGCTGTCAATGCCTCAGAATTGATATATCATGACGCATCGACATTACCTGTCATAGGCACTCTTGCTCAGGAGGCTACCAAGGCCTATTCACGACTTCCCGACTCACTTCAAGGCAAAGTACGTAAAGAACTATTCGATTTGGGCAAAGACCCGGCCGGTATGGCAGTACGCTTCCGCTCGGACGCATCGGCAATTGGCGCCCAATGGACCTCGCTTTTGAAATTCAACATGAACCACATGACCGCAACCGGTGTCCGCGGCCTTGACCTTTATGTACTCAATGACAACGGACAATGGACAACTGTGGGGAGCGCCCGTCCGACATTCAATGACCATCATACCCGCACATTGATTATCAGTGACATGGAACCAAAGATGCGCGAATATATGCTGTATCTTTCGCTCTACGACGGCGTTGACTCACTGTCAATCGGCGTGGATTCGACCGCCGTAGTTTTACCGCCCCAAGCCGATTCGCCGAAAAGCGATAAAGTAGTCATAATGTACGGAACAAGTATTCTACAGGGCGGATGCGCCTCACGTCCCGGGATGGCCCATTCATCTATTCTCGAGCGCATGCTCGACCGCGAAGTCATCAACCTGGGCTTCAGCGGCAACGGGCGGCTCGACCCCGAAATCGCACAACTCATCGCATCTTGTCCCAATCCCGGTCTGATAGTCATAGACTGTTTGCCCAACTGCAAGAAAGAACAGATTGAAGAGCGACTCGAAAACTTCTACAATATAATCCGCAAATCACATCCGGCTGTCCCCATTCTGTTTGTCGAATCGCCAATTTTCCCGCTCATGCGCTTAAATACCGAGACTTTGGCCACCATAACAGCCAAGAACGACACTTTTAGGACAATATACGAGCGTATTGCGGGTCAAGACCCCAATGTCTATTATTTTTATGGCAAAGATGTCCTGGGCGACACTGTCGAGGGGACAGTCGACAATTTCCATTTTACCGATTTGGGATTTACTCATTATGCAAATGCTTTATATCCTGTACTGAAGAGCCTCCTTGAAGATAAATCAAAACCTTAAAATATGACCTGCAAAAGAATCCTAAAATGTACCGTGGCAGCCATTGCCCTTACTTTAGCACTCCCGCAAATCCATGCCGACAGCCCTAAACGAGAGTTTCGATCATCATGGTTCACTACAGTCTGGAACATTGACTGGCCATCCTCGGCCTCGTCATCAACATCAACGAAGCAGGCCGAAATCCGAACATATCTTGACAATTTCAAGAAAATGAACTTTACCGGCACCTGCTTACAAATCAGGGGTATGGCTGATGCCATGTATAAATCATCGTACGAGCCTTGGTCATCGGCACTCACCGGCACCCGTGGCAAAGATCCCGGTTGGGATCCATTAGCTTACATGATAGAGCAATGCCACCAGCACGGACTTGAATGTTATGCTTATGTCAACCCATTCCGTCAGTCGTCAGGCACCAGTTACACAACCACTTACGACAAGCAATGGGCTTCGCAGGGATTGTTGCTGACATACGGCTCATATACAGTGTTCAATCCCGGATTACCCGCCGCCCGTCAGCATGTACTTAATGTCATCCGCGAAATCATCACCAACTATCAGATTGACGGCATGCTCTTCGATGACTATTTCTACCCCAACAACATTCCTGAAAGCTCTTCGGCACCCGACTATAGTCTCTACACAAGCTATAAGAACGGCGGCGGGAAACTCAGCATCGGCGACTGGCGCCGCGAGAACATAAACTCGCTTATGCGCGAAATCCGTGCTATGATAGACGAGCTGCGTCCAGATATGCGTTTCGGAATTGGACCGGCAGGTGTAGCCGGATCGTATTCCTCAGCAAAGAAATATGGTGTACCCACATGCACCGGCTACTCGGCAGGCGGACATACCGTAACGGCTTCCGACTGGCAGTACGCCGAAATTTACTCCGAGCCCCTGGCATGGCTTTCGGACGGCTCAATCGACTTCATCACACCGCAGATTTACTGGTTCACCACCCATTCTACAGCTCCATACGAACCCATTGCCAAGTGGTGGAGCGAAGTTGCCGATAAATTCGGACGCCATTTTTATTCTTCGCACTCTCTGTCAGCTCTTACAGACAACAACACCGCAACAAACCGCCAGGACTACATCAAACAGATAAATATTAACCGCCAGTATTCCACATCGACTACCGGCGGAGGCTCGGTCTGGTATTCATCAAAACATTTCAAGGACATCAGTTCGACAACAAACATCGGCAATAAAATCGGCGCCGAATCTTTCACATCGCCAAGCCTTGTCCCGGTAACCGACTGGAAAAGCGGTCCGACCTACACAGCGCCTTCAAATGCGCAGAAATCCGGTTCGACCCTAACCTGGAACAGAGTCTCCGGGGCCAAATCCAACACAATAATCCGCTATACTGTATACGCCATTCCTGCGACTGTCACCTATAACGACGCATTGGGCAGCGACGGATTCGACGGCAAATATCTTCAAGGCGTAACTTACTCAACGTCATATACCCTGGCCTCGAACAAAACAAGCGGATATTGGTATGCTGTATGCGTATACGACGGATACGGCCGTGAACACGAGGCCGCACTTATAGGCTACAACGGCAATGCTCTCAGCAAGGCCACCCTTTTGTCACCGACAGGAGACGCCACCGCCAAGTGGTCTCAGATTTTCGCCTGGTCCGCCAAAGACGGAACAAATTTCACCGTTCAGATTTCGCCCGACGCAAGCTTCTCAAAAATTGTAGCTTCAGCTACAAGTACATCGATGATGGCCACGATTGACCTTGGCGAACTTGCACCCGTAACAAAATATTATTGGCGCGTTATAAGTTCGGAAACAAACAAAGTGTCTGCGACATCGGACGCCGCCACTTTCACAACCCCCGCTTACGACCCCGCACCGGCCGTGACACTCATCGCACCCAATGACGGAGCTATTGTCGAGGATAATATCACATTCAGCTGGGAAGCTACAGGCGCTACGGACAGCTACCGGCTCGAAGCTTCGACAAGCATTTCGTTCAATAACATTACTTTTACAAAAAACGCAGGCAACGCCACATCGATGACAATCTCGGCATCGAACTTCGGACGTGGAACCTTTTATTGGCGCATAGTCTCATCGGGCTATCATCTTAGTGAAACAGCTTCGGCCATACGCTCGTTCACCATCGAAAAACTGTCTGTCGGCACTTACGAGCCCGGCTATACCATCAAACAAGACCCTGAGATTTATAGCTCCGGCGATGACAAACTCGAATTTGTCAACCTTTGGATACGCTCGGTAGACTCGCCTTTCGAGAATATAACATACGAGAACAACGGTTCATTAGAGCGTGCCATGGTTGCACTTGACGGTAAAGTATATGTGACTTATCGCAGCGAAAACAGCAAGACCGCCGATCTGTACCTGCGTGTATATGACGGCGAGACCGGCGAACATCTTAGTGACATCAACCTGTGGGGCAACGGCGACGCCCAGATTGGCTACTTTCCACTCAATAATGTATGCAAAGATTCCCGGGGCAATGTCGTAATCGCCAATATGGTTCTTAACGCCTCTACCTCGCCTGTCGCTTTGCACAAGGTCAATCTTGCTACGGGCGAACTCACCAAGATATGCGAAGTCAATACCACGGGGAGCTATCGTATCGACCATGCTTCGGTCGAGGGAGATGTCACTTCGGGTACATTCACTGTTTTCTTACCTCAGTCCAACGGCAATACTGTTACACGATACTTTTTTGTTGACGGCGAACTTGATCACAGCTACACATCAAAAATCGGAAGTTACTATCCCTCGTCGGTATCTGTATTAGGTATTGCTCCACGCGTTTGGCCTATAAACAGTTTTACAGCTATTGCCAACGGAGGCAGCATCCATCCCACCCTGTACACTTTCAATGGCTCGGCTTCGACACTAAAATCGTCGGTAGGCAAAGCATCATCCACCATAGTCCCGCAGTCGACCGAGGCTAACGGCTTCACTCGTTTCCAGTACAAAGGCACAACATATATGGTTTATCCCTGGAACACATACGATGGTGACAACGGCTGGCAATTTGCGCTTACACGCTCGGATAATGATATGAGCACCGGCTCACTTGTTACTGTTTTTCCCAAAAAAGGTCTTGGTTTTATCAATTCCACAACAATGTCAGCTCCCGCTGATGCTGAAGTATCTGCCGACGGAAACACAGCCACGGTCTATGTTTACGCTACTGGGAATGGCCTTGCAGCCTACCGTCTGGCACCCAAGAGTACATCAACCGGTATTGACAATATCGAAAACGAGAATATATCGGACGGTCCGGTTGAGTACTTCGACCTGCAGGGCCGCAGACTCAGCGCCAAACCAAGCGCTCCCGGACTATATATTCGCCGGCACGGTTCATCTTCCTCAAAGATACTAATCCGATAAGGCATCACTACAAAACCTGATAAATTCCCAAATTAATCGCACCCCCGGAATCGGGAGTGCGATTAATTTTTACGGACGAACGATATGGGGTTGCCCCTCAATAACTGTTTTCAAGAAAGTGGATTGAAACCCTGGGCACGAAGGGGGATTTCGCTTTCGCCATCGCGTGTTATCATAGCGCAGCCAAGGTCTTCGCGTGTGATGTGACCTATTACGCGCACGCCTTCGATTTTGGATACACGCTCGAAATCGGCCAAAGGCACAGTGAACAGCAGTTCGTAATCCTCGCCGCCGTTCAAAGCGGCTGTTACCAGGTTCATATTCACTTCTTCGGCCATGACAGCAGTTTGATAGTCAATTGGAATACGGTCTTCGTATATCCTGCAGCCGGTATGCGAAGCTTTGCAAATATGCAAAAGTTCGGACGAAAGACCATCCGAAATGTCCATCATGGCCGTCGGTTTTATTTCGTTTTTGCGCAAGGCCTCGATAATATCTCGTCGGGGTTCGGGTTTAAGTTGCCGTTCGACAAGGTACTCTTTGCCCTTGAAGTCCGGCACAAAATCTTTCTGCCCGGCAGAAGCTATTTTTTCGCGCTCGAGCAACTGCAAGCCCATGTATGCCGCACCAAGGTCGCCGCTTACACAGATGAGATCGGTATCGTGAGCGCCGTCGCGTCCGACAATTTCGTCGGCCTTTGCTTCACCGATGGCTGTGATGGAGATGACAAGACCCTGACGGGATGCCGTGGTGTCACCGCCTACTATGTCGACGCCATAACGTTCGCATGCCAGACGCATGCCAGCATAAAGTTCGTCAATGTGCTCGACTGCAAAGCGTTTAGAGATGCCTAACGATACCGTAATCTGCCTCGGAGTGCCGTTCATGGCATAGATGTCCGACAGGTTGACAGCGACAGCCTTGTAGCCCAGATGCTTAAGCGGGACATACGTCAGGTCAAAATGGACTCCTTCGAGCAAAAGGTCTGTGGTGATGAGTATTCTGCTATCGGGATATGAAAGGACGGCAGCATCATCGCCAACCGACTTTTCGGTCGATTCGTTAATGTTTTTCAATCCGGCTGTAAGGCGATCAATAAGACCGAACTCGCCAAGCTGTGATATTTCAGTCATGGATGAGTAACTATTAAATTAAATCCGGATAACGCTGCCTTGACAACTGATTATCCGGATGTAGAATTGGTTATGGTACAATCAGACGCGGGCTACCATTTCTTTGATAAGGGCAACCATTGTCGGAGCGGCGTTTGTGGCAGCCTGCTGCACTTCTTCGTGGCTCGGGGGAATAAGGATATCCTTACCGCCGAGGTCGGTGATTACAGAGACACCAAATACCTTCATGCCTGCGTGATTGGCAACAATGACTTCGGGAACGGTGGACATGCCTACAGCGTCGCCGCCGATTACACGGAAGTATTCGTATTCGGCCGGAGTTTCGAATGTAGGTCCGGTAGTGCCGACATATACGCCGTGCATAAGGCGCAGGCCTTTTTCATCGGCTATCTTATCGGCGATTTTGATAAATTCGCGGTTGTATGCTTCGGTCATTGCCGGGAAGCGCGTACCGAGTTCATTGTAGTTCTTGCCGCGGAGAGGATTTTCAGGGAAGAGGTTGATATGGTCGGTGATAATCATGACGTCGCCGACTTTGAATTCTTTGTTCATACCGCCGGCTGCGTTAGATACGAAAATAGTATCGACGCCAAGAGCGCGGAAAACTCGCACGGGGAAAGTTACGGCTTTCATGTCATAACCTTCGTAATAGTGGAAGCGACCCTGCATTGCTATCACGCGGCGGCCATTGAGTGTGCCGAAAATAAGGTTGCCTTTGTGGCCTTCGACTGTTGATACGGGGAAATTGGGAATATCTTTATATGCGATTACCTGTTTGTCTTCGATATGGTCGCCAAGGTTTCCGAGTCCGGAACCGAGAATAATAGCCAGACGTGGCATATCGCCTTTTACCTGAGCTTTCAGGTAGTCGGCAGTCTGTTTGATTTTTTCGAGCATAGTTAGTATGAGTTTTATGGTATTAACGTCAGTTATGTTGTTTTGGTTGATTCGGTGTGTGATTTTTAATTTCAATGCCGTGAATGGGCGGTGCGTTCGTTAAGCAGTTTGGCAACTGTATTGCTGAACGAGTCACTCTCGCCTCTGAAGAAGTCAACATATACCGGTACAAAATATATGTATGGCTTGAGTTCGGGAGGGAAATATGGGTTGTTGAGAAGCCGCACAGCGTCTTTTTCGGTTGTAAGAATAATTTTCCGAGTACCCTTCATTTCGTTGAAGCGTTCGAGAATCATCTCCAGGTCCTTGCGTGTGTATTCATGGTGGTCATTGAAAACATTGACCTTGACACGTGGTCTGAAACTTTTGACATACCTCAGGAAGGGCTTGGGGTTTCCTATTCCACAAACAGCGAGTATGACATCGTCCTCACCCAGCCGGTCAAGTTCGGCGGTACGGCGGCATTTGTCGCGGAAAATAGGACGCGGAGTGTCATAACTGAAGCGAGAGTAGAACAGGCTTTGATGAGGCCGCAGGTCAAGGTCTTTCTCGAAGGTTCTGAATGTTATCGGCTTAATGCCATCGGGGCATTTAGTGACGACAACAATATCGGCACGCTCTTTGCTCTTAGGCGACTCGCGGAGCCGACCGTAAGGCAGAAGGTCGTCACGGAAGAATGGTTCTTTGAATTCGGTGAGTACTATCGACAGCGTCGGCTTGACATATCGATGCTGGAAAGCATCGTCAAGTATTATCAAGTTGATTTCGGGATTGGTCTGAAGTATGCGTTCGATGCCTTTGACACGGTCCTCGCATACGGCAACGACAATCTTGCGACCGAACTTGTGGTATACCTGATAAGCTTCGTCGCCAATATCCCTGGGCGTGGAATGAGGTGTCGCCAGGACAAAGCCTGATGTTGCGCGCTTATATCCGCGCGACAGGACTGCGATATTATAGTCGTTACGCAGTGCGCCGACAAGATATTCGGTATGCGGGGTTTTGCCTGTACCTCCGGCCGAAATATTGCCTATGGATATTGTGGGTATGCTGAATTCGTGCTGTTTGAGAATTTTCCAATCGAACATGTTGTTGCGCAAAGAAGTGACCATGCCGTATACTTTGGACAAGGGCAGAAGTAGTATTTTTGCCGGTAGCGATTGTTCTTTCTTGCTCATGATTGTTTGGTGGTTGTTCGGACTGGACTTATATATGTTTTATGTTAGCCTTTTATGTTAGCCGACAGAGATTATTCGAGACGGAGGTCTTCCATCCGTGCCTGAACTTCTGAGCATGATACCATGCGCCGAATTGCTACGATGCAACGGCTGATATCACCCGGAGCTATACCTTCGATTTCGAGCGGTCTGGAATTAAGCAATGTCATTTGCGAAGGTTTGCTGGATATTTCATAAAGCAAAGCCTCAAAAGGCGACATGTTCAGTTCGGGGTAATATACCACTTGCGAAGTTTCGAGTTTTGTTTTGGCAGCAATAGCGGCAATAGCTTGTTCGAGCGAGCCAATCTCGTCAACAAGGCCGAGACGTAACGCGCTACGGCCGTCCCAAATTCGGCCTTCGGCTATCTTGAATACCTGCTCCTGTTTCATTTTGCGTCCGGCGGCTACTCGTTTTGTGAACAGGTCATAACCCTGTTCGACAGAAGTCTGCATGGCTGCCATCTGCTTTTCGGTCATAGGCTGAGTAATCTGCGGGAATGCGGCGTTGGCGTTGGTGGTAACTGTGCTGATGTTGACACCAAGATGATTGTTGAGCAAACCTTGTATACAGGGAATCATGCCAAAGATACCTATTGAGCCGGTAAGTGTTTCTGCGTCACAGAATATCCGGTCGGCACCGCAGGATATGTAATAACCGCCCGAGGCAGCATAGTCGCCCATAGAAACATAGAACGGCTTGTTTTGTTTCTTAAAGTATTCGAGAGCCTCCCAAATCTGTTCGGAAGCGAAGGCGCTACCACCACCCGAGTTAACACGGAGTACAAGGCCTTTGACGTTATCATCGTCGGCAAGTTTCAATATTTCAGGCACCATAGTCGCAGCGACAATGCCATCACCGGTGTTGTCGGTGATGTCGCCCAGAGCATACAGGACAGCTATGTGGTCATCGGCCGGAGAAGGAGCGTCGAGTGCCACGTTGTTGCAGGCAAGATATTCGGCCGGTGTTACGAGATGCAGGTCTTCGTCTTCGTCAATCTTAGTAAGACTGCGCAGTTTGTTTTCAAAGACCCGGCGATAACATATTTCGTCTACAAGTTTATTCTCTTTAAGGAACTGGGTATCGTACTGAACGAGCATTGTATCGGCAAGCGCTTTAATCTTGGCCTGCTCAATTTTGAGATTTGAGGCAATGAGTCCAGAAACTTCATTCCATACCGAGTCAATGTAAACCTGAGTCTGAAGGCGTGCAGGCTCGGATATCTCGTTTAGCAGGAACGGTTCGACCGCACTCTTGAACTGTCCGACCTTGAAAACCTGGACCGAGACGCCAAGCTTGTCAAGAGCGTTCTTAAAGAATGGAGTCGACGATGAAATGCCGTGAATGTCGACATTGCCCAGAGGGTTGATGTATATGCTTGTTGCAGCAGATGCGACCATGTAGTTACCCTGGTCGTAGTTATCGCCATAAGCATACACCCATTTACCGCTCTTCTTAAATTCTTCGATAGCCTGAACAAGTTCGCGACGCGAGGCATAACCGAGATAGGAATCACCGCAGTCTATGTAAATGCCATCAATATTGGCATCGGTGGCGGCCAAACGAATAGCCTGCAACATATCGGAAAGTGTCGGCACCGTGACATCGAAATTATCGCTAAGGAGTTCCTGAACATTTGGTACTGACTGCCTTTCAGCAATTTCACCGTGGAGGTTAAGCCAAAGTATACTATTCGACTTGATTTCGGATCCTGTAGCAAACGAACCTATCGCAAAGATTATTGCAACTATGATTGCAACGAAAAACAAAATTGCCGATAGCCAAATGGCAGCCATCGAACCCAAAAATGATATGAAAAACTTTTTAAGCATAATGCAAATAAACAATGATAGACGCCGCCGGAATGTTCTGACGGTCCCGAAAATGCTGGCCAAAACCAAATATACCGCAAATTTAGCCAATAAGTTCGATATGCCAAAGAAAATGACCGACAAAAGTGATACATTCTCCGATTCTCCGATACAGGTCCAGAGGCACATCAAGCTACAGACTTTCGATAAATGTGGACATTCGTCAAATGGATTAAAATCAGATTAATTCAAGATACCGTTTCATCTTATGCCATTTTATTCACGACATGCCTGTGTTGGCGCACATTCACCCCACGACAAAGACTTTAACGAGCCTGTAGGTCTGTATATTAAGCGGCTGAGGATATGCGTCGCGGACGATTATTGAAGAAATAGGATAAAACAATAACAATGAGCGTCAATATCTCGGACATAGGGATGGCAAGCCAAAGACCGTTCACGCCCCACACACAAGGCAGCAACACAAACAGAGGCACCAGAAAAACAACCCCGCGAAGCAACATAAAAATTATCGATCGTCCGGCTTTCTCACAACTCTGATAGTAGCCTATGAATGTGATATTCATTGCAAAAAAGACTGCACATATGCCAAGAAGCGGCAGTCCCTTGACCGCCAACGCGTAGGCCGGCACATCGGGGCTAAGGAATACAGCAGCCAGTAATTGAGCAAAGCAATATAGACATAGTGTGACAAGGACTCCGCAGACAAATGATGCAAAAAGTGAAGTATGCAGTGTCTGACGCACGCGTGTCATCATACCGGCTCCGTAATTATAGCTTATTATAGGTTGAGCTGCCTGCGCCACAGCGTTGTTGATAGAAAAGATTATAGGAAAGAGATAACAGCCTATGCTGAAGGCAGCTACACCGGCATCTCCCAGATATTCACCGAACATATAGTTACCGGCTACCATCATTATCCCCATAGAAAGTTCTGCAATCAGCGTCGCCAATCCTATATGCGACATATATCCAATGTTGCGTAACGTCAACTTCATTGACTTTACTGTAAATTTCAGCCGATAAATCCTTAATGTCCGTGCGCCGAAAAAAAGATAAACCAAAACAAGAATACCTCCGATACCACATGATATTGATGTCGCTATGGCGGCTCCTTTTAACCCCCAGTTCAAAGGGAATACCATAAGCCAGTCGAGAAATATGTTAAGGACCGCCGAAATAATCTGCACGGCCATAGCGTATTTGGGTGCGCCGTCCTGACGTATCAACATCATACCGACACATTGCAGATATAGGAATACCAATCCGGGCAACAACCACATCAGATAGTCAGTGGCATAAGTTTCAAGCGCGGCACTACAGCCAAGAATAGATAGCAACGGACGCGAAAACAACAGGCACAGACCTATAACGACAGCAAATATCACCAAACCGGTAATAACCGATTGTGTAGCTATAATCCGAGCAGCCTTGACATTGCCCTCGGCCATACGCAAACCGCATATCACCGAAGCGCCGATACCAAACATCAGCCCTACACCGGTGCAAAGTAGAAATACGGGGGCTACTATGTTAATTGCTGCGAGTCCGTCACTGCCGACACCATGTCCGACAAACATACCGTCGCAGATATTCAGCAGCGAATTGAAAAGCATACCCACAAGTGTGGGAAAAAACATCAGACTAAAAAGTCTGCTTATTTTCTCATTCCGGAAATCCAGTTTGTCTCTTTGCATTGTGCAAAGGTACAAATTTCTTAACAATCATCATCAATATCAGACATTTTAGTTATTTAAAGTCTTGAGGTTTGAAAAGACCTTAAAAATAACTTCGAAGCAAACCGGGTATGACTTTCTTTCTTCACAAAAGCTTCTCGAAAGCCATGCGATGCCCGCTTTCGTATACTACCTCGCCACAATATTCAAAGCCAAGATTATCAAGGAGGCCAAGCATTCGCTCATTGTCAAAATTGGTATCGATACGGAATGCGGCAACACCTTTAGCATTTGCAAGATTGCAGACGGCAGCGAAGAAGCGACGCGCAATTCCCTGTCTCTGTGCATCCCGGGCTACTGCCATTCGATGCACAACCACATAGCGACCATCACTCAGCCATTCGCCCGCCAGATTGTCATAGGCAGGCTCGCCGTTGAAAATCACTGCGCCATAGGCGACAACCCGGCCATCTAACTCAAGCACATAAGCATTATGTCGGTTCATATCGGCAAGAGCATGGACCTCTCTGGGATAGGTCTCGCTCCATTGCTTTTTGCCTTCAGAAAGCATGCGTGCTACAGCATCGTCAAAAATTCGCCCGATAGTCTGAACATCACGCAGTTCGGCTTCGCGAAACACATATCGTTCCATATTTACTTATGTTCTAATTGGTTTTGTTATCATCATTGATAAATCAGAATCAATGACACGGGGACAAAAATTCATGAGCCTATTCGGTACTTGTCTGAGGTTCGTAAGGTTCGATGTGTGTGGTGACATGGGTATTGAGTCCATCGAGCGAGCCGGCAAGTTTCTCCTCGGCATTTGTGGCTATAATATGAGCCTGGCGGACATTTATAGCCGGGTCTACCTTTATATGCACCTCGACAAAAGCTTCGTCACCACTTTTGAAAGTACGCAAGTGATGCCATGCCATGACCCCAGGTGTGTGGTCAAGGACATTGCCGAGAATAGTCGTCTGGTCATGGGATAGTGAAGCACCGAGCATTTCGCCGAGCGCAGGTTTGGCCAAGCGAAGTGCAACAAATATTATAAATATTGCAACGACAATGGCTGCTACAGGGTCGAGAATGTGCCATTTCTCGCCAAAGAACATAGCGCCGGCGATACCGGCAAGTGTTGCGACAGACGAGAAGGCATCGCTGCGATGATGCCACGCATTGGCGACAACGGCGTCGCTGTGTATTTGCATGCCGACCCGACGGGTATAGTGGTAGAGCCATTCTTTCGAAACAATGGACAGCACCAGTATTACAAGTGCGATACCTGAAGGACGCGGAAGAGTTTCGCCATTTGCCACATCTACTATTTTGGCGACACCGTCATACATTATACCTCCGCCGACAACCAGCAGAAGTACAGCGAGCATAAGGGTCGCTAAAGCTTCGTACCGCCCGTGTCCAAACGGGTGATTCTCGTCCGGTCTTTTGTGGGAAATGCCAACCATGACAATGATAAGAACATCGCTGACAAAATCGGAAAAAGAATGGACACCATCGGCAATAAGAGCAGAACTGCGACCGAAAATACCGCCTAAAACCTTCGTTATGCCAAGCGCAGCATTAATCCAGAAGCCTATCCACGTGACATGGCGCGCCATGTGTACGGCATCCTCCGGACTTGATATTAAGTCTTTAGTGTTCTTGCATTTTGTCATGATACAACTTTTGCTCGCAAAGATATATATTCTCGTTAATATATAGAAAGAATTTATGTACAAAATGCAACTTATTGTTACCCATGCAATACCATATATTATTCCGGCACCTAATATATAGCCGCGAACAGCGGCCGACAGATTATACCGACCGCTGCTTGTGTTTTACTTTTAGGCGAATGTATTATTCGTCAACCGATTCGGATGTATCTTGAATTGTATCAATATCGTTGATTATAGCGTCGTTAATCTTCTGACTTTTTGAGAATAAAACCATAATGACGACTAAAGTGATTATAAACGTCACCGCAATAATGCCTATTTTAATCCACATAAAAATTTCCGAGTCGACCAAATCGCCAAACATCTTTTTATTGTCGAAGAATGCAATTAAAAACCATATCAGCCACACAATCATCAAAGGCATCTCAATAGCCAGTTGAAGTTTACGAGAACGTTTCTGTTTTAATAGATATATACGCAGCTCTTTGAGTGTTAGCCTATTAATCAAATTCTTAGAAACTTTCATTGTCTTTATGTCGACCAGAGCACTTACCAAACAGGCGACTGAGCACGTAATAGCAAACCACATCGACATATCCAAGGCGGCACAAAGGCCGAGGTAGAACAGACTTATAAATGGCAACAAGATAAACTCGGCGTTTACTATCCAGTTAAGGCCTTGAGTGCGCTTCTTCATTACGGTTTTAATAAGATTCTGGTTGACTATATTATATTTGTCAAGACTCCTTTTCATTTCGGCCATTTGCTGGCGGAGTTCGGTAATTTCGTCCATAGTGTTATTATTTTGCATTTTCAATATTAAGAAAGTTTTGCTTCTTGATTAAGAGAGATTAGCTTCTTGCGAATTCTTACAAGTCTTGTGCTTAGAGCACTGACCGAGATACCTGCAATTGCTGCGATATCTTCGTAAGGGAGGTCTTCAAGCCAAAGCAGGATGATGGCGCGGTCGAAAGGTTCGAGTCTGGTGATTCGCTCGTGTAACAGTACATTCTGTCTTCCGACGGAAGTACTTTCGCTGAGGATATCAGGCGAGATGTCCAGCGGAACTGTTTTCACCTGTTTTTTACGTTTATACGACAGACAGGTGTTAAGGCTAACGCGATACACCCAAGTACGGGGATTGCTTTCGCCCCTGAACTTCTCGTATCCCTGCCAAAGATTAATCAAGGTTTCCTGAAACAGATCATCGGCGACAGTCTTTGATTCGGCAAACATATAACACACCGAATAAATCGTAGATTTCTGCTCCATGACAAGCCGTTGGAATCCTGACTCAATGTTGTTGTCTGATTTTTTCATTATGTTGAAACGTCTTATTTTTTGTTGTTCGATAATTAGACGTCGAAGTTAGCAAAAAGCTGCACAAGTTTCAGAAAAATTATTCATTCCTGCACGAAATAGCCGCTTATAGTTCATTCCACCGGAGATAATATACCTCAATCTATATAACCGACTCTATATGAAACAAACGCCCCGAAGCCATATCTATCCTTTCTTAACCACCATAACAAATTGTGAGTAGTTCCTTAGCAATACTTGGTCGCTTGTGTCACTTCGCTTGGTCGCTTGTTTTAGCTTGTTCAGATAAAATTTGCCATATCCACGAAAATTTGTAATTTTGCAGGCTGTAACAACAAGGATTCATTTGAAAATGAAAATTGTACGTACTGTCAATGAATTAAAGACCATGGCCCAACTTGCCCGCAAAGAGGGCAAAAGCATAGGTCTTGTACCCACGATGGGTGCTCTTCACGCAGGCCATCTTTCGCTGATAAACAGAGCGCGCCGCGAAAACGACGTTGTTTTTGTCAGCGTATTTGTCAATCCCACCCAGTTTAACAACCCCGAAGACTTAAAGACATATCCCCGCACCGAAGAGGCCGACTGCCGTCTCCTTGAAAATGCCGGTGTAGACTTTACATTCATCCCTACTGCCGCCGAAATTTATCCCGAGCCCGACGAGCGTGTTTTTGACCTTGGCGAAGTCGCCACAGTCATGGAAGGCGCCATGCGTCCCGGACACTTCAACGGTGTTGCCCAGATTGTCAGCAGACTATTTGAATGGACACAGCCTACACGCGCATATTTTGGCGAGAAAGACTACCAACAGATTGCCGTCATACGCCGCATGGCGTCTATATGCGGATTCGACGACCTCGACATAGTGGCTTGTCCCATTGTCCGCGAGGCCGACGGTCTGGCACTCTCGTCCCGCAATGTCCGTCTGACGGCTGAAAACCGTACGGTTGCCCCCGAGATACACCGGGCGCTTGCCGACAGTCTCGACTATGCCATGGGACATACCGTGGCCGAAACCATTAAATATGTCACCGACAGACTTAATACATTCGATTGTCTTGACGTAGAATATTACTCGATTGTCGACCCGCTGACAATGCAACCCGTTGACGACTGGCGCAAAGACAGCCCGGCCGCCGGATGCATAACCGTTTATTGCGGCGATGTCCGTCTTATCGACAATATTACATACCCGGCCCACGATTGATTTTTCTCAAGGACCTTTTTACTAATCAAAAATCAAATCATGAACGTCGAAGTTCTAAAAAGCAAAATACATCGCGTCACCGTCACCGAAGCCAATCTCGACTACATAGGCTCGATAACAATAGACTCTGCGCTTATGGATGCAGCCGGAATCCTCCCCAACGAACACGTATATATTGTTGATAACAACAACGGCGAGCGCCTCGAAACTTACGCTATTCCAGGGCCGGCAGGCTCAGGCGTGATATGTCTTAACGGCGCTGCCGCAAGACGTGTCCAGCCCGGCGACATTGTCATTATCATGGCATACGCATCGATGACTCCCGACGAAGCCCGCATATTCAAACCGCAGGTTATTTTCCCCGACACCGCCACCAACCGTCTTGGCGACTGAATTAGCTAAAACTCAATAATCTATATAATATAATGTTCGAAAAACTCAGCGACAGGCTTGAACGTTCTTTCAAAATTCTGAAAGGTCAGGGCCGTATCACCGAAATCAATGTTGCCGAAACACTCAAGGATGTCCGAAAGGCTCTAATTGAGGCCGACGTCAACTATAAAGTTGCCAAATCGTTTGTCGACACTGTCAAGCAGAAAGCCCTCGGACAGAACGTCCTCACCGCCGTAAAGCCTTCCGAACTCATGGTCAAGATTGTCCGTGACGAAATGGCCGAACTTATGGGCGGCGAAGCCGCACCGCTTAATATCGACGGACGCCCGGCAATCATACTTATGTCCGGCCTTCAGGGTTCGGGCAAAACAACTTTCTCGGCAAAACTCGCCAAGAAACTTAAAAGCGAAAAAGCCAAACGCCCGCTGTTGGTTGCCTGCGACGTCTATCGTCCCGCCGCAATTGACCAACTTAAAGTCCTTGCTGAAAAAATCGAAGTACCCGTATTCACGGTTCCCGATTCAAAAGACCCCGTCAGCATCGCACGCCAGGCTATCAACTTCGCACGCGAAAACCACAACGACCTTGTCATCATCGATACTGCCGGCCGACTGGCTGTCGACGAGCAGATGATGAACGAAATCGAAGCTATTAAAAAGGCTGTCAATCCCACCGAAATTCTGTTTGTCGTCGACTCGATGACCGGTCAGGACGCCGTCAATACGGCTAAAGCCTTCAACGAACGCCTTGACTTTGATGGTGTTGTCCTCACCAAACTTGACGGTGATACCCGAGGCGGCGCCGCTCTTTCCATACGCACCGTTGTCACCAAGCCTATAAAATTTGTCGGCACCAGTGAAACCCTCGAAGGTATTGACATCTTCTACCCCGAACGTATGGCCGACCGCATACTCGGCATGGGTGACATCGTTTCGCTCGTCGAACGTGCCCAACAGCAGTTTGACGAAAAGCAGGCTCGCGAACTCGAAGAAAAGCTACGTAAAAACCGCTTCGACTTCAACGACTTCAAAAAACAGATTAATCAAATTAAGAAGATGGGCAACATCAAGGAACTTGCCTCGATGATACCCGGAGTCGGCAAAGCCATCAAAGACGTGGACATTGACAACAACGCCTTCAAGAGCGTCGAAGCAATCATCGACTCTATGACCCCTAAAGAGCGGGAGAATCCTGACATTATAAATCCGTCGCGTCGGCGCCGCATTGCCGCCGGGTCGGGAACTTCGATACAGGAAGTCAACCGTCTTATGAAACAATTCGAGGATATGCGCAAGATGATGAAAGCCGCATCTTCAGGCATGCGCAATCCGGCCAAAATGATGTCTCAGCTACGTCAGGCCCGACAGATGACCAAAGGCATGCCAAGACGCTGACCACAGATATAGCGAGCGCCCGCCAACTCCGGGCGCTCGTTTTTTTAACTTTTTCACCGATAGTCAGGCTGATTATCTATCGCTATCTCTTCCATTTTACTTTTCTCATTCTCAGTCTCGACATGCCAACGTTCCGGAATAATTGCCAATAACTAAGACTATTAACACTTAACATACAACATTCAATGACACTCATCGACGGAAAACAGACAGCAGCCGAAATCCGCACGCAAATTGCACAGACCGTAAAACAACTTGTCGAAAACGGCCACCGCGCCCCCCATCTCGCAGCCATTCTTGTAGGACATGATGGCGGGTCGGAAACCTATGTGGCATCCAAAATACGTGCTTGTGCCGAATGTGGTTTCCGCTCAACACTGATACGCTTCGAAGACAATGTCTCACAGGACGAACTCCTGAATTCCGTGCGCAAGCTCAACGCCGACCCCGAAGTCGACGGATTCATCGTTCAGTTGCCTCTTCCGCGCCATATCGACGAACACGCCGTAATCGAAACCATAGACCCACGCAAAGATGTCGATGGCTTCCACCCTGTCAACATAGGTCGCATGAGTGTCGGACTTCCGGCGTTCCTCTCGGCTACGCCTGCAGGAATCATCGACCTGCTCGACCGATACGACATCGAGACCAAAGGCAGCAATGTCGTCATCATCGGTCGATCAAACATCGTAGGCAAACCTTTAGCTAACATGCTCATGCAGAAAGCCCCACGTGGCAATGCCACTGTCACCGTCTGTCATTCGGCCTCGCGCGATATCGCCGATATGACTCGCCGCGCCGACATCATTGTCTGCGCTTTGGGTAAGCCGCACTTCCTCACCGCCGACATGGTCAAGGAAGGTGCAACAATCATTGACGTAGGCACCACACGTGTGCCCGATGCCTCTCGCAAAAGCGGGTTCCGCCTTTGCGGCGATGTCGACTTCGATAATGTCGCCCCCAAATGCTCGTTCATCACCCCCGTGCCCGGAGGTGTCGGCCCCATGACCATCACCCGTTTGATGAAAAATACACTTCTTGCCGCTACGGGTGCCGTTTATCCAGCAAATAATTGACAGTCATCACTATGCTTATGCTCCTGAGCAGCACAGCATAGAGATTGTATTAATAGATGGCAATAACACCCACCCGAGGACTTCCGGCAGAGAGATTCAGACACTTGCGACAGGCAGATTCTTAACCTTGCTGTTAAAAAAATCCGAAAATTATCTTGCCTTTGAAGCCCAAACCCATATAACTGCTTAAGATGGTAATACCCCTACTTTTCTCACTGGTCACTACTCTTTTTCCTTCGGAGAGTGCCACCTTGGTATTCGCTGGCGATGCCATGCAGCATCAGGGACAGCTCGACGCCGCCAAACAGAGTGACAAAACATATTCATACAGCGGATATTTCGATGCTGTAAAAGACTATATTTCGGAGGCTGATTATGCGGTAGTCAACCTTGAAGTTCCGATAGCCAACTCCAATTACTCAGGCTATCCATGCTTCAATGCCCCCAAGGAGTACGTAAGCGAACTTGCCGGAACGGGATTTGACCTCTTTTTGACAGCAAACAATCATACCCTTGACCGTCGTGACAATGGACTGGTGCAGACAATAGCGAACCTGGATGCACTGAAAGTCGAACACATAGGCACGTACACCAACGCGGCCGCAAGAGCCAAGGCAATCCCTAAAATAAAAGACATCAACGGTTTCAAGGTTGGTTTTCTGAACTATACTTATGGAACAAACGGTATTCGTATCACAGGGAACGTAGTCGTTGACTACATCGACCGTTCGAAAATCAGCCGTGACATCAAGGCCACACGCGATGCCGGCGCTGAGATTGTATGCGTATGCATGCACTGGGGAGACGAATACAAACTCCTGCCCAACGCCACACAGAAGTCACTTGCCGACTTTCTTGTCGATGCCGGGGCCGATATGATTATCGGAGGGCATCCTCATGTGATACAACCTGCCGAAATACGCCACAATCCCAAGACCGGCCGAGACGTATTGCTTGTCTACTCGCTTGGCAACTTCATATCCAACATGAAAACCACCGACACACGCGGCGGTATGATGATAAAGGCGACACTTACCCGCGACAATGACGGCAATGCAAAGGTAGGGGCAGCCGAATACCGGCTTGTTTTTACTCTTCCTCCCGACAAGCGGTCATCTAACTTCCGTCTTATTCCCGTCGACCCGGATACCGACATCACAAGCGTAGCCGGCGCTCAGGCATCGAACTGCCGGGCATTCATAACTTCAGCCACCCGAATTCTCGACAAACACAACGTAAAGGTACCACGCAAGAGCAAATAAACGCCAACGCACTGCAAAGCTAACTCCCATATATAAAAACTTAAGTTCAGGAAGGCAGCCTGCGTTTTACTGACGAATCAATTGGCTGAATCTGTGGCGAAAGACTGGCGAATGGAGTAAAAGGAAGCAAAGAGAGAGCAAGCAAATTATATTTTGACGATTGAGAAATTTTCGCTAATTTTGTCCCGAATAGACTTGTTAGAAATTTATTCATACTAAAGTGGTCGTCTTATCACTGCTTTCATTCGACCAAAACAGCATATTATGCGAAAAAGAATTATCACACGACTTGCTTCGTCAAACATTATACAGCATCTGCTCAAATTCACCACACCGCATTGGGTCGTCTTTATCTGTGACCTTTTTATTGTCATATTGAGTACTCTTGCGACATTGCTTTTCAGCGGACATGCAGCGAATTGCGGAATCAATACCATTATTCTTGAAACCGCAGGCATCGCAGCAATCTTTGCACTGTCGTTCTTTATTGTAAAGCCTTATCGCTCGATAGTCAGGTTATCGACCCTCGAAGATATTTATCATATAGTCCTTTCGGTGGCGCTGTCGATAATTATGCTTTCGATAACCGAGTCGGTATGGCAGATACAAACAGGTAAACATATTATCGGACTATGGAATATCGCCGTCATAGGCATATTATCATTCTCGTTGATGACAGTAACCCGCCTTGCCATCAAGTACATTTTTGCTGCAGTAACCACCGCCAACAACGCCCGTACCCGTGTAGTGGTACTCGGCTCGGCGATTAATTCTTTCGCCCTTGCCACGGCCCTCAATGCCGAGGCTGACGGCAGATTCAACCCGGTACTGATGCTTTCGCTCGGCAACAAGAATATATCTTCGTCAGTTAACGGAATACCCATACTACCCTATGAACCCGACCATATTGCCGAGATATTTGAAGAATACCATTGCGATACACTCCTATTCCTGTCGACACAAATCGAATTCATGAGGTCGGGAGGTGCTGATGTATTCCTCGAAAACCACATCAAACTTCTGATGCTCAACCAGGTAGAGGAATTCGATGTCAATGCAGACTCCGAGCCGACCCTTTCGCCCCACGTACAGGACATTCGCATCGAAGACCTTTTAGGACGCGACATCATACACACCGACGACCCGGCCATAGCTGCCAACATACACGGCCAACGTGTGCTTATTACCGGCGCGGCCGGCTCGATAGGCTCGGAGATTGTACGCCAGATTGCCGCACTTCGCGCTTCGCAGATTATACTTGTCGACCAGGCCGAAACTCCTATGCACGAGATGCAGCTCGAAATGAACGAGAAGTTTCCCGATACAAACATCGAACTATGTATAGCTGATGTAGCAAACGAGCAGCGCATGACCCTGATTTTCGATAAGTTCAGGCCGCGTATCGTCTTCCATGCCGCAGCATACAAACATGTGCCGATGATGGAGCACAACCCGACCGAGGCTGTACTGACCAATGTTTTCGGTACCAAAAATCTTGCCGACCTTGCATTGCGCTTCAATGTCGACCGTTTCGTGATGGTCTCGACTGACAAAGCCGTCAACCCCACCAACGTAATGGGCGCAAGCAAACGCATTGCCGAGATTTACGTACAGTCACTGGCATATAATCTTCAGACACACAACGACTCACGTACCACACGTTTCATCACCACACGTTTCGGAAACGTTTTAGGCTCAAATGGTTCGGTTATACCATTGTTCCGAAAACAGATTGCCAGCGGAGGTCCCGTGACAGTTACGCACAGGGACATAATACGCTATTTCATGACTATACCCGAAGCATGCTCACTGGTTCTCGAAGCAGGCTGCATGGGCGATGGCGGCGAAATTTTCCTTTTTGACATGGGCAAGCCTGTCAAGATTTACGACCTTGCCACGCGAATGATTTCACTGGCCGGCCTGCGTCTCGGACGCGATATACAAATCGTCGAAACCGGACTGCGCCCTGGCGAAAAACTTTTTGAGGAACTTCTCAACGACAAAGAGCGCACGACAGCGACACGACATAAAAAAATCATGATAGCCAAAGTCCGCGTATATGATTATAGCGAAGTATGCTCGCGTCTTGCCTCATTGAAGAAGTTTGCCGAAATAGGCGACCAACATGCTGTCATAGCCCAGATGAAGCGCATAGTGCCCGAATTCAAGTCGCAGAACTCTCAGTGGCAGTCTATCGATGACGAAATTTCCGAGAGCGAAACCATGACCGAAATCATGGTTAATTAAAACTCTGTCTACACCTCTCTTCAAGTTATAATAAGACAATATCAGATGAAAAAAACATTTCTTCTCCTCGCCGTTGCTTTTGCAATGGTCGGCTCAGCACAAGCATTCACTCTTAACGACATCTTTGGCTCGGGCGGGCTTGGCGACATATTAGGTAATATCCAATCGACTATCGAAAGCGCCACTGCAAGCACGAATTTCACAATCGACCAGCTGACAGGCACATGGAAATATTCGTCGCCAGGCGTGCAGTTCGAATCGGACAACGCCCTGCAAAAAATAGGAGGAGCCGCTGCAGCCTCGGCTGTCGAAAACAAACTTTCGCCTTATTATATACGCGCCGGTATTGACAAGCTGACACTAACGGTCGACAACGCCCACAATTTTGTCATAAAGACAAAATACGGTTCGTTCAAAGGTACGATTGAAAAAGGCACCGACTCGAAGCTGGTATTTAATTTCAAAGCCTTCGGAAAAATCAATATCGGACGTATCAATGTTATGGCTACAAAATCCGGTTCGATGCTCAATCTTGCATTCGACGCGAAGAAGCTGGTAACCATAGCTCAAAAAATATCATCGTTATCAAAAAATTCATCTTTGCAGTCAATCGCAGATATTCTGTCAAAATACGAAGGCATTTATGTCGGTGTAAAGCTTCGCAAATAATATTATAATCGTATGCAGCAAGCGCTTACTACAGACAAAGAAAACGTAGTCACACTGATTGAAGCTCTTGTCGCCCACGGAGTTGAAAGAGTTATCCTCAGCCCCGGCACGCGCAACACGCCTCTGATATTAGCCGTCGCCCGCGACAAAAGACTAAAATCGGATGTCGTCATTGATGAACGCTCGGCAGCCTTTATAGCTCTGGGGATGGCTTCGCAGAGCGGACGTCCGGTCGCATTGATGTGTACCTCCGGGTCGGCTGTCCTGAACTATGCTCCGGCTGTCGCCGAAGCTTTTTATCGCGAAATACCATTGATAATTGTTTCAGCCGACAGGCCACGACAGTGGATTGACCAGGATGACAGCCAGACCATACGCCAGACCGAAATTCTACATAACATCGTCAAGCAATCATGCACTGTCGACGTTGACAGCCCCGAGCCAAGTCTGCGGCGCATGGCGGTCCGCGACATCAACGACGCCATGATAGCAGCTGTCAGCGGACGTCCCGGACCGGTTCACATCAACATTCACCTTGACACGCCGTTAGGCCGCACAACCCTTCACAGCTTACGTCCGGACACCATTCGCGCTATACTTCCGCAGGCAACAATGCGCATGCAACAAGTACGAGAACTTGCCGACCGTCTGAGCGGACGACGCGTTATGGTTATCGCAGGCTTCATGCCTCCCAGTCGCAATCTCTCACGCGGTCTGGCACGGCTGGCAGCGTGTCCCGGAATCGCGGTCTTGCACGAAGCTCAGTCAAATGTACACGGACACGGGCTGATTGGACAAATTGACCGCACGCTCAGCGCCATGAGCGATGACGAGCGACGCTCTATGGCACCAGATGTAGTTATCACAATGGGGGGCTCTTTGGTTTCGCGTTTTATCAAGACATGGCTACGCGGAATACCCGGACTTATTCATTGGCATGTGGGAGTCCGCGGGCAGTCGGTAGATTGTTTCAACTCTCTTTCGCTCCGTATTGAGATGTCACCTGAGTCACTTATACCCCTACTTGCTTCGGCATGTCTTAAAATCGAAGATAAATCCGATTATAATTTGCGATGGCACGAGATAGCCGCACGCGGAGCCGAATGTGCCCGGCGATATGTCTCGCAGGCCCCTTGGAGCGACCTCACTGCAATTGGCTATGTCATAGGTCATATACCCTCAAAGTTTAACCTACACCTGTCCAATGGCACCGCAGTCCGCTACGTCCAGCTATTCGATTATGGAAACATCCACCGCATCGACTCTAACCGTGGAGTCAGTGGCATAGACGGATGCACATCAACAGCACTGGGCGCCTCGGCGGTCTATAATCACCCTACTTTGCTTATAAGCGGCGACATGAGTGCACAGTACGACATCGCAGCATTTAGTTCGTCTATGATGTCTCCGCGATTTAAGATGATAGTTCTAAACAACGGCGGTGGCGGAATATTCCGTTTTATAGATTCTACTAAAACGCTTGACGAGCTTGACAACTACATAGCCGGCAATGTCACTCTTCCTATGTCCGGACTGGCCGAAGCTTACGGCATACGATATTTCCGCGCCGACAGCATGAATGAACTTAAAACACAGTTCGGAGCATTTGCTGACACACAGGATGCACCCGCCGTCCTTGAAATTGTAACCGACGGAACACTCAGCGCACAAGTACTTACCGAATATTTCAAAAATACCAGATAATAAAACATGAGCAAACGCATTTGGACTCCTGTCAAGGAGTATACCGACATCATTTTTGACACATACAACGGCATCGGCCGTATCACTATCAATCGGCCCAAGGTCTACAACGCATTCCGACCTCAGACCAATTTCGAGATTCTTGACGCCTTGGAGTACTGCCGCGACCATAAAGAAATCCGCGTTGTTGTCCTCACCGGCGCGGGGGACAAAGCATTTTGCTCAGGCGGTGACCAAAACTATAAAAGCCGCGGCGGTTATCGCGACAGTGACGGCACACCACGCCTCAATGTCCTTGAGATACATAAATTTATACGCTCGCTTACAAAGCCGGTGATAGCAGCTGTCAACGGGTATGCTATAGGCGGGGGCAACGTCCTTCAGGTTGTATGTGACCTGACTATCGCCTCGGAGAACGCCATTTTCGGACAAACCGGTCCTAAGGTAGGCAGTTTTGACGCAGGTTTCGGCTCGTCGTACCTTGCACGTTGCGTTGGTCAGAAGAAAGCACGCGAAATATGGTTTCTATGCCGTCAGTATTCAGCACACGAAGCTCTCGAGATGGGAATGATTAACAAAGTAGTGCCCTTGGACAAACTCGAAGACGAAGTTGTTGACTGGTGCGAGACCATAATGAAACGCAGTCCGTTTGCCATACGCATGATAAAACGCGCCCTCAATGCCGAGCTTGACGGCCAGCACGGACTGATGGAGTTTGCCGGCGATGCCACACTGATGTACTACCTCATGGACGAAGCGCAGGAAGGCAAGAACGCGTTTCTCGAAAAACGCGACCCTGACTTTGACCAGTTCCCTCAGTTTCCGGGGTGATGCTGACCGCCGAATTTGCTCCTTACACCTTGCATTTCAACTTCACGGCGATAACATCCCGCCAGTCGATGAATGTAAAGGATACATACTTTGTGCGCATCAGCGACACTGAACACAACGGCTTGTGCGGCATAGGTGAGGTCGCACTCTTTCGCGGCCTGAGTGCCGACGACCGTCCCGATTTTGAAAGCGTTTTGCGCAAAGCATGTCAAGAACCTCAAAATATCGGGAGTTATCGCAATTACAGCTCGATACGCTTTGGTATTGAGACAGCCATGGCTTCGCTCGCAGGAAGTTTTGACGACAGTCCCTGGTCAAAAGGGCAAGAGGGCATTCTCATCAACGGCCTTATATGGATGGGCGACAAAAAGCTTATGGCCGAACGTATTCACCGCAAACTTAGCGAAGGTTTCAGGTGCCTAAAACTAAAAATCGGGGGTATCAACTTTGATGACGAACTTGATTTGATCCGATACATCCGCAAGAAATTCTCACCGGAGCAACTTGAACTACGTCTTGACGCCAACGGCTCTTTCTCGCCGGAAAACGCGCTTTCAAGACTTGAGTCCCTCAGCGCCTTTTCCATCCACTCTATCGAACAACCCATCCGGGCCGGGAATACCACCGAAATGGCCCGGATATGTAAAGAAAGCCCCATAGACATAGCCCTCGACGAAGAACTTATCGGAGTAACTCCCGACAAGGTAAAACAACAGATGCTTGAATACGTCTCGCCCCGCTACATCATTCTTAAACCCGCACTCTGCGGTGGTTTTGACGAGAGCGAGCACTGGATTGACGCCGCCAGTAGACTTGGCATAAGATGGTGGGCAACTTCGGCTCTCGAATCAAACATCGGACTGGCTGCTATTGCCCGCTGGGTCAGCACAAAAAAAACGACAATGGTTCAGGGACTCGGCACCGGCGGCCTATACACAAACAATATTGCATCCCCACTCAGGCTTTGCGGAGACAGACTTTATTATGACTCGGAAAGATCCTGGGGCAAAATACCTGTCAAATTTGAACGTCCATGACACCTGACGAATTCATTGCCGAATGGCTCAACGACAGCGAATATATCCATGCTCACACCTCCGGTTCGACCGGAGTCCCCAAGGCAGTGCAGCTGCTTAAAAGCGACATGCTTGCCTCGGCACGAGCTACCAACAAATTTTTCGGTCTTGGTCCCGAAGCACGATTTTTATGCCCGCTTTCGCCAGACTATATCGCAGGCAAGATGATGGCCGTACGTGCTTTTGCTGCCTCGGGAGACACCAAAAATGTACATTTTGTGACACCAAGCAACAATCCGGAATTTTCGCCCTGCGACCTCCTTGCCATCGTACCGTCGCAAGTCGAAGCTTTGCTAAACTCGCCGATGTTGTCTCGGATACACAATGTAATAATAGGTGGCGCTCAACTTTCGGACGAAAGGCGAATGTCATTGTGCCGCGCCGGCGTAAATGCCTACGAGTCCTACGGCATGACCGAAACATGCAGCCACGTTGCCCTGAAACATGTATCGGCGGATTACTTCACTGCCATGCCCGGTGTCAAACTTTCGCTCGACGAGCGGGGATGTCTTGCCATTGAAGCCAGGCATCTCTCGGTCGGATGTATTAGGACCAACGACATTGCGCAACTTATTACGCCCACCGCTTTTCGCTGGCTCGGACGATTTGACAATATAATCAACAGCGGAGGAATAAAAATCGTCCCTGAGCAACAGGAGCAACAGATACGCAGTCTCAGCACCAATCCCCTTCCCGATTTCTATATTAGTTCGATGCCGGACAGCAAGTGGGGCAACCGAGTTGTCATCGTCACTGAGGGCAGCGACAGGCAAATTGAATCATTAAAAGCCGCCCTGACCCTACTGCCATCAAAAACACGTCCTAAAGAGATTATACGCTTGAAGTCCCTACCGCGCACAACGAACGGCAAAATCCGTCGCCTTCCTCCCGGCGATTTACACACATCGGATTAAATAATGTCCGGCGACAATCCCTGCAAGGAGAGCCGCCGGATGATAAGAGTCGGTTAGACAATATCTGTTTCTGCTATAAATTATTCGCCGAGGAATGTACGCACTTTATTGTAGACATTATCGACGGTGAAACCGAATTTTTCGTCGAGTACTTTGTACGGTGCGGAAGCGCCGAAATGGTCAAGACCGAAAACATCCCATTGTGATGTTCCTTTCATCAGCGGATAGAAAACGGCGGGCAATCCCGAAGTAATTGCAAAACGCGGAACATCGGGAGGAAGAACAGTATCACGATATTCCTCGTCCTGATGCATGAAAACGCCCATCGAGGGGAAAGAGTCGACCTGCACACGGTGTCCGGCGACATTCAGCTGCTCGGCAACATGCAGTGCCAGTGCGACATCCGAGCCGTTTGCCATCATAACAAGGTCTGGTTCATCGGCCGGCAGAAGAACATAACCTCCATGCTCGGCCTTGAGCGCTTCGTGACGACTATTGCCGCTGAGTGCGGGCAGGTCTTCGAGATTCTGACGTGAGAATATCAGCACTGTTGGCGATTTCTTATTTTCCATAGCCATCTTCCATGCTATGCATGTTTCGGCACTGTCGGCCGGCCGGACTACAAGGCACGACTGTCGGCCATGCAGGTTGTCAAGCATTTCCATAAGCCGAATCTGGGCTTCCTGCTCGACAGGTTCGTGGGTAGGTCCGTCTTCGCCTACGCGGAACGAATCGTGCGAGAAGATAAACTTGACGGGGAGTTCCATGAGGGCCGACATTCTGAGAGCCGGTTTTATATAATCACTGAATACAAAGAATGTGGCGCACGCGCCGATAAGGCCGCCATGTAAAGCTATGCCGTTCATTATCGAAGCCATGGTGAGTTCGGCGACACCCGACTGCAGGAATTTGCCGCTGAAATCGCCCGCACACAACTGATGAGTTTTCTTAAGATAACCGTCTGTCTTGTCGGAATTGGCAAGATCGGCCGACGAAACAATCATGTTTCCAACTTTTTCGGCAAGGACGCCAAGGACCTTTGATGAAGTATTGCGGCTTGCTGCGTTGGCGTCATACTCTATGGCAGTAAAATCTATATCAGGGAGTTTACCCTCAAGCCAATCTTGGAATTCGGCCGCAAGAGAGGGGTTATCTTCGGCCCATGCCTTTTCTTGTCCACGGCGCTCGGCGACAATTTTAGTCAACTGCTGACGACGCTCGGCAAAGAGTTCGGCGACTTCGCCACGTATGGTGAAGCGATTTTCGGGGTCTCCGCCCAAATTTCTAATGGTAGCGCCAAAATCGGCTTCGGCAGCACTTAATGGCTGGCCGTGTGTAGAAACAGCTCCTTCGAGCGAACTACCGTCGGCTTTAACGGTTCCTTTAGCCATAACAGTATGGCCAATGATGAGTGTAGGCCGTTTGTCCTCTGCAATGGCTGAGTCAAGCGCCTGACATATCTGGGCGGCATCGTTTCCGTCAATTTCGATTACATTCCAATTCCAGGCACGGTATTTGGCTGCAGTATCTTCGTCTGTCACTGCCGCCGTCTTGGTCGACAACTGAACTTTGTTTGAGTCATAGAACATTATGAGATTTGACAGACCGAGATGACCGGCCAAACGGCCCGCACCCTGTGATATTTCTTCCTGGACACCACCGTCCGAAATAAATGCATAAGTTTTGTGAGCAAAACTTTCGCCGAAGCGCTCGACGAGGAAACGCTCGGCAATTGCACAACCAACAGCCATTACATGTCCCTGACCGAGGGGACCGGACGAATTTTCGACGCCTCGCTCAGGGTCAAGTTCGGGATGACCGGGTGTCACCGAGCCCCATTGACGGAACTGTTCGAGTTCGGCCATGGTGTATCGGCCTGTCATAGCCAGAACACCATAGAGCATGGTCGACATGTGTCCGGGATCAAGGAAGAAGCGGTCTCGGGCTATCCATAACGCATCGTCCGGATCATAGACAAGATATTTGGAATACAGGGCTGTCATGAAGTCAGCAGCTCCCATTGCACCGCCCGGATGCCCCGATTTAGCTTTTTCTACCATTGAGGCTATGAGCACCCTCAAGTTGTCACCAGCCGTTTTCAGTACTTTTGTGTCCATGTTATGTTGTGTTTTATGATTTCGTTTTTGCAAATATAGCAAGACTTATTTATATACACAATTATTTGTCCAAATGTTTAACCCGGAAATTGCGGAAGCTTGTCTAAGTCATGGTAATGTTGTCAGCATGGTCTATCGTTGCGGTAAGCAATGCCTGCGACGGCTGGACAGGATGTTGATTACAAGCACTTAAACAAATTTCTTATGCCTAATAAACAGCGTAGCCACGACACTTTTGGCGTGCCGTGGCTGCGTGTAAAGATTATAAACCGGGGTGAAACGTATGGTGGATTAAACAATGTCGGCCGATTCAATTTCGCTTTCTTCGGCCATGGGCGACTCTGCTTTGATGTTGGGTTCTTCGAGTCCGAGATTGTCTCGGCGGTTGAGAATCTTAAGATATAAACCGAGAACGAGTGCAGCCACGCCCAGGAATGCGAGCATAACCAAGGGCCAAACGTAATTATAAGATACCGAAGCGACTTCCTCGGTCATCTTTCCGGCTTCGACCTGTGCTGTGATATCGCCATTGGTAGCTGTAAGTATTTTGCCGATAAGGAGGGGAAAGAGCCAAAGTCCGATATTCTGTATCCAGAAAATGAGGGCGTAGGCCGAACCTATGATTTTAGAATCGACAAGTTTGGGGACACTGGGCCAAAGTGAAGCAGGGACAAGCGAGAATGAGGCACCGAGAACCAGAATAGTAAGGTATGCCACAACAACCCCGAGGACGGCGTTGCCTTTGCACATAGGAAGAATAAAGGCAAAAGTCAGATGACAGAGTATCAGCAGAAGCGAGCCGAATACAAGCATCGAAGCAGCTTTGCCTTTGTGGTCTACATAGCTGCCGAGCACAGGGGTGATGCCTACGGCGAGAAGCGGGAATACTGCAAAAATTGCTGCTGCTGACTGACGCATGTACCCAAAGACGCAATATGCGATAAGGGCTACAACTGCTATTGAGAACAGAGTGTATTTTGAAATTTTGTCTTTGCTGAAATTACCACCGAATGCAGTGCCGGCTACAACGAGCATAATCAGGTACTGTATAAGGGTTGCTGTCTCTGATTTCCAGAACGAATGGTCGGCAGGAGGCGAAAGCGTAAGATTGCATTGAAGCATATTAACGGCATATTTCTGGAAGGGGAAGATCGCGGAATAATAGAGGACACAGAGCAAAGCGACAATCCAGAATCCCTGGCTGCTGAGAATCTTGCCTAAATCGCGCAGACGGAACGGGTCGTCTTTTTCTTCGGCGGCATGTGTCTGCGAGTCAAGTTTCTTGTCCATAAAGAAGTAGACAATGAACATTATCAGAGCAATCATCAGAAGCACAACGGCAAAAGCGACAGGACGACTAACGCTGATACCATCGCCAACCTGAGTGGCAAAGAAAGGCGAGAATATCATACAGGTACCCACGCCAAGACGGGCAAGCGCCATCTCGGTACCCATAGCCATTGCCATCTCATGACCTTTGAACCATTTGACAATACCGCGCGATACGGTGATACCGGCCATTTCGACACCACAACCGAATATCATGAAGCCGACGGCTGAGAATTTGGCCGAAGCGGGCATACCTTCGTAAAATGGTGAGATACCCAGCTCCTGAAAGCCCGGAATATAATTGAGATGGTTGGTAAACCAGACTTCAAGTCCCGAGCCGGCAAACATATCGGTGAGTGCGTACCAGTTGATGGCCGCGCCGACAAGCATAACCACGCCTGAAAGAACCGCCGTAAAGCGGACTCCCATCTTATCGAGAATAATTCCGGCGAATATCAGGAAGAAAATAAATACGTTGAGAAATGTCTCTGAACTCTGCATTGTACCAAAAGCTGTTGAATCCCAGCCTTTTTGGCTTTGCAAAAGGTCTTTGATAGGCGAGAGGATGTCCATGAAAATGTACGAGCAGAACATCGCAAAGGCAAGAAGAGCCAATGCTGTCCACCGCGCCCAGGATTTATCGGCGAGTGTGGCCGCCGGATGCTGAACTTGTAAGGCCATAATACGTTAGAAGTATAGAAGTGATAATATTAATTTATTTACACATTTCAGATGATACTAATATCGGCAGTTGTCTGTAAGACTCTACCTTGGCGCAAAGGTACGAAAAAACTGACTAATTGCGACCCTTTTGTCAATTTTCTTCACAATAATATGCTATAATGGTACATTCAGGAGACAATACAAACAGTGCGCAACGCCGCCAATATACTTTCGACCGCGTCGTACGCATTGTCATAACGCTGGCAATTATTGCTGCAGTGATTTATCTCATTGCCATTTTGCGCGATGTTTTGCTTCCGTTTTTCATTGCGTGGCTGATTGCTTATATGCTTGAGCCGTTTGTGCAGTTCAACCGCCGATGGATGCACTGCCGAAAACGCTTCCTGCCTGTCTTGGTGACGCTGTTGCTTGCTTTAGGACTGTTTATAACCTTGGGAGTTATCTTTATACCATCTATAATCGATGAATTTCATCAGCTTGGCGGTATTATCAGCAATTATGCCCACTCGTCGAAAGAAATTTCGTATATTCCTCATACTGTCCATGAATTCCTGCATAAGAATATTGATTTTGAGTCAATAGCTGAGAATCTTAGCCGTCAGGATATGAAGGCACTGAGCGATGGTGCGACAAAACTCATATCGGGTGGCTGGACTCTGGTTCTGGGTATCTTCAACTGGTTTCTTGTATTGTTGTATGTGCTTTTCATAATGATTGATTATGAAAGACTTCTCGCCGGATTCCGGCGTATGATACCTGCCAAGTACCGCCGACATGTGATGGGTGTCTTTAATGATGTCAAAGATTCGATGAACCACTATTTTCGCGGTCAAGCACTGATTGCTGTGTTTGTAGCCGTATTCTATTCTATAGCTTTTTCGATTATAGGTCTGCCACTGGCAGTACTTATGGGGCTAATGATTGGCTTGATGTCCATGGTGCCTTATCTCCAGCTTGTTTCAATAATACCGACAACATTGCTTTGTATAGTCATGGCGGCCACCGGTTCGGTTGACTTCTGGACGGTTTGGTGGGAATGTATCATAGCATATTGTATCATCCAGTCTACCGAAGACTTGATACTGACTCCTAAAATAATGGGCAAATATATGGGGCTGAATCCGGCAATCATACTTCTTTCGCTGTCGGTGTGGGGGAGTCTGTTGGGACTGATAGGCATGATTATTGCCCTGCCGATGACGACTCTCATTATCTCGTACTACGACCGTTATATCATCCACTATAACCCGAAGGCCGGCGAGGGCGTAATAATGTAGAATGGGACTTTCCCGCAGAGGGCATAAACTCAATCTGACATGTACAGTCAGTCTTCAACTCTGAGCTTGCTCAGAATTTCGCGGCGATTGCCGTAAAGCCACAATATATCTCCGGGAGCGAACACAAGGTTGGCATCGTGGTCAATGAAATCATCGCCGCGCTCGACCGCGAGCACCAGGGCGTTGTAATTGTTGCGCAAACGCGACGAGCGGGGCGTTTTGCCCACAAGCGGCGAATCGGGTGGCAGACTCATCGAAAACAAAGTCGACTCAGCCGAACTTTTATCCGTGGACAGCTCGCGGCTGGCCTCGACAAGCGGAAGAAGTGCTTCGAGCTGTTCGTCAACGCCGACGACGCCAAGCGTGTCGCCGGGATAAAGCAGCATATCGACATCGGGCATATTGAAGGTCTCGCCTGAAGCTCTCTGAACCGACACAACATTGACCCCGTAATGGTCACGAAATCCGGTATCGCGTAAATGCCGTCCTACAAATTCACTGCCGTTACCCAATTTCATGTACGCAAGGTGAAGGTCATGTACAAGGGTATTGTTGGTGCCGAGGCGTCGCAATTCGCGCTCGTTTAGATTGTCAAGAAATCGCGTCTCTATATTGGCCATGCGGTGACGCACACGTGATGAAAATACCATGACAATAAGCAATATGGCAGCGAGAAGCACCGATAGTGCCGCACGCATCGAATATAGCCAGATTATAGTCGAGGCACAGAACACCAACGCGATTACAAAACTGAATATCGCCATCACTATGCCGGCGGTTGTTATAGCGACCGTCGGATGTTTCGAATCGGCATTTTGTTTGACTGCGGCCAGAACACGAGCTATCGGAGATACAAGCGCCATCAGGAAGGGGGCCATGGCTGCAAGTGTTATTCCTAAAGCCAATAGATGGCTCCACGCCGGTACAACATCTTCTAGCCATCCAAGAAGATAATGCCGCGCTAAAATAATGATTGCCACAAGGACCATCGAATAGAGCATAACTCTTGCAAGTGACTTTTTTATAAGGGCAAACCATGATTTCTGAGCCGAAGCCTGCTCTTCGCTGACATTCTTATGATATCGGTTGATAAGGAAACGCAGCCGTTCGGGCAGATGTTTTTCGACAAAATTGTAAACCGGCGACGCCATTTTTATAAACATGGGTGTCGTAAAGGTTGTCAGCACCGAAACGGCAACAATTATAGGATAAAGCGAGGCATCGAGTACTCCGAGGCTCATGCCCAGGGTGGCAATGATAAATGCGAACTCGCCAATCTGCGTCAGCGAAAATCCCGAGGCGATTGCGACACGCAAAGTCTGGCCGGTGACAAGCATCCCAAAGGTCCCGAATGTTATCATGCCGACAATAACGACCAGTGACAAAAGCAGAATTGACGGCCAGTATTGTGCGATTACACCGGGGTTGACCATCATGCCTACCGAGATGAAGAATACTGCGCCAAAAAGGTCTTTGACCGGCGTTATGACATGTTCTATGCGCTCGGCATAACTTGTCCCCGCAAGAATCGAGCCCATGACAAACGCGCCAAGTGCCAGCGAGAATCCACAGTATACCGAAAAGACTGCCATGCCGAGGCAAAGCCCCATGGACACGACAAGCAGGGTCTCCGAGTTGAGAAAACGGTCTACACTGCGCAATAGCGATGGCAGTACATATACGCCCACAAGAAACCATATCACAAGAAAGAAAACAAGCTTGCCCACACTGAATAGCAGGTCGGCGCCTGCCTGGGCCGAGTTGCCAGCTGCTATCGATGACAATATCACCATCATGACCACGGCAAAGAGGTCTTCGACGATGAGCACGGCAAGTACTTGGGAGGCGAATTTATTCTGCCGCAATCCAAGGTCTGTAAAGGCTTTGATGATAATGGTTGTCGAGGACATGGACAGCATGCCGCCGAGAAACAGGCAGTTTATCGACGAGAAGCCCATGGCGTATCCGGCCACATAGCCGGCCCCCATCATGCCGGTGACAATTATCAGGGCAGTGACTATTGCCGACCATCCCGAGTTGACAAGTTTTTTGAAACTGAATTCGACTCCGAGAGAAAAAAGCAGAATAACGATACCTATCTCGGCCCAGAAATGGATATTGGCTTTCCCAGACACCGAACGGAGCCAACGATTAGGATTTA
>OGOU01000320.1_pt1 | contig 45318 bp, 44 predicted proteins | sample 1552721 | NCBI WGS metagenome assembly OGOU01 (sample SAMEA2580176, study PRJEB22360) | human gut metagenome | biome: human gut; feature: human-associated habitat; material: faeces | place: Denmark | collected 2008/2010
GAGTACCCACGAATTTCACAAAAATAAAACAGGAAAGCCGCAAGAACTGCGTCTGCCTTGCCCTCGGTGAAGGCATCGTAAAAATGTTCGAGTGCACCTGCACCGCCGCTGGCTATTACGGGAATAGAAACCCTTTCGGATATTGCCCTTGTGAGAGCAATGTCATAGCCCTTTTTCTGACCGTCCTCGTCCATACTGGTGAGGAGAATTTCTCCTGCGCCGAGCTGCTCGCATTTAACCGCCCACTCAACAGCGTCAAGTCCTACAGGAGTTCTGCCGCCGTTAATATAAACCTCCCATCCGCTTTCGCTGCGCTTTGCGTCAATAGCTGCTACAACGCACTGACTGCCGAATTTATATGCAGCCTCGCTGATAAGCTCGGGACGGTGTACTGCGGCTGAGTTTACCGAAACCTTGTCTGCGCCTGCTCTGAGAAGTGAGTTAAAGTCCTCAACACTTCTGATGCCGCCGCCTACCGTAAACGGGATGAAGATTGTATTTGCAACCTTTTCCACCATATCTATTGTAATGTTTCTTGAGTCGCTTGATGCGGTAATATCGAGAAATACAAGCTCATCTGCGCCCTCCTTGTCATATTGCTTTGCACATTCAACAGGGTCGCCTGCGTCAACGAGATTAACAAAGCTCATACCTTTAACTACTCTGCCGTTTTTTACATCAAGGCAGGGAATTATTCTTTTTGCATACATTTATTTCATCTCCTTACTTGCCGCTGACCATATCAGCAAAGTTTTTCAGAATTTTAAGTCCGACTTCGCCGCTTTTTTCCGGATGGAACTGAGTAGCCGCAACATTTTCCCATTCAACCGCAGCATCAATCTCAACACCGTAGCTTGTTCTTGCGGCAACTATCTGAGGGTCAGCCGCCTTTAAAAAGTAGGAGTGTACAAAGTAAACATAGGCGTTTTCTTCAATATCCTTAAAAATTCCGTTCTTCTTTACAATATCAAGGCTGTTCCAGCCAATGTGAGGGATTTTAAGTCCGGTATCCGATGGGATTTTTGTTATGCTGCCGTCAAATACGGATAAGCCGCTTTTTCCAACGCTTTCCTCGCTTTCGGGAAAAAGAAGCTGCAGTCCCAGACAAATTCCTAAAAAGTGCTTTTGGGTTTTGATAAAATCCAACACAGTGTTTTTTATTCCGCAGCTCTCCATAGTGTCCATAGCGTCGCCGAATGAGCCTACACCCGGCAAAACAGCGCCGTCCGCCTTTAAAATTATATCTTTATCTCTTGTAACAACACAGTCGCAGCCGATATGCTTCAAAGCTTTGTTTACGCTTTGAATATTTCCTGCGCCGTAGTCAATAATAGCAATCATATTTTATCCTCCTGAATATGTTTCAGCATAGTGATATATTAGCATATTTACTTGCTTTTTGCAAGAATCTCAGGAAGATTATTCATTGTTTTAAAAAATAAATTAAATTCACCTTTTTTCGGTTGAATTAAAAGAATTTGTGTGATAAAATTAAAACTATATATGGAATTAACACGAAACAACACAAAGAAGGTTATTGAATGGTCACTCATCTATTGACAAGAATAGATTTAAATATGCATTCGTTTTCAAAGGGACAGAAGCGAATTGCATTATATATAGAAGAACACTATGACAAAGCGGCTTTTATGACAGCCTCAAAGCTCGGCGAAACCGTAGGAGTTTCCGAAAGCACAGTTGTACGTTTTGCCACAGAGCTTGGCTATGACGGCTATCCGAAGCTGCAAAAGGCAATGCAGGAAATGATAAGGGACAAGCTCACCTCGGTTCAGCGAATTGAGGTAACCTCAAGCCGCATAGGAAACGACGATGTTTTAAACAGCGTATTGAATCAGGATATTGATAAAATCCGCAGAACCATTGAGGAAACATCTCATGAGGATTTTGAAAGAGCGGTAGATAAGATTTGCAAAGCTGAAAGGATTTATATTTTCGGAGTCCGCTCAACCGCCGCCCTTGCAAGCTTTCTCGGCTATTATTTTGAACTTATATTTGACAATGTAAGGGTAATTGACTCTACAAGCCACACAACCACCTATGAGCGTATTTTCAGAATGACCGACAAGGATGTAATGATTGGTATTTCATTCCCACGCTACAGCACAATGGCGGTTGACGCAATGGATTATGCCCGTTCTCAGGGTGCTCACGCCATAGCAATTACCGACAGTATGGTGTCACCGCTTGTAAACTCGGCTGACTCCGTGCTTATTGCAAGGAGCGATATGGCTTCAATAGTCGATTCCCTTGTCGCACCGCTCAGCCTTATAAATGCGCTTATAGTTGCTACGGTTCTTAAAAAGAAGGACGAGGTATCGGATAACTTCCGCAGACTCGAAACAGTGTGGAACAGAGAGGGCGTTTACGCAAGCGGAGAAAAGAACGGAGAAGCTGAAACGGAAGCAGGAAAAAGAAATGGAAGATAAAAAGGTAGTTGTGGTAGGAGCAGGCGCAGCAGGTCTTATGGCTGCGGCTTCGGCGGCAGCTTTTGGAGCAAGCGTAACTCTTATAGAAAAGAACAAGCGTGTTGGCAGAAAAATTATGATTACAGGCAAGGGAAGGTGCAACGTCTGCAATAACTGCGATGTTCAGACGTTTATACGGAATGTTCCCGTCAACGGCAAATTTCTTTATTCTGCAATTAATAAATTAACTCCCGAAGCTACAATCGGCTTTTTTGAGGGGCTTGGTCTTTCGCTCAAAACCGAGAGGGGCAACAGAGTATTTCCCGTTTCCGATAAGGCTGTGGATGTGGTTGATACGCTTTATAATTATGTAAAAAGCTGCGGCTGTAATATTGTTGAGGATACGGTCACCGACCTTCTGATAGAAAATGGCGCTGTAAAGGGTGTAAAAAGCGATAAAAACACCTACTATGCCGACAGCGCTATAATTTGCTGCGGCGGCAAGAGCTATCCGCTCACAGGCTCAACAGGTGACGGCTATAAGCTTGCAAAGCAGGCAGGGCACAGCATTATTCCGCTAAAGCCCTCGCTTGTACCGCTTGAAAGCAAAAACCTTGACTGCAAATCAATGCAGGGACTTTCTCTAAAAAATGCAGGCTTAAAAATAGCTGATACCCAGAGCGGCAAGACAGTTTATGAGGATTTCGGAGAAATGCTGTTCACTCATTTCGGAATGAGCGGGCCGATGATACTTTCGGCAAGCTCTCATATCAGAGATATTTCAGACGGCAGATACAACGCTGTTATCGACATAAAGCCGGCTCTTACTCACGAGCAGCTTGAAAGACGGCTGCAGCGTGATTTTGATGAAAACTCCAATAAAGATGTTTCAAATTCTTTCACAAAGCTTTTGCCCAAAAAGCTTGTAGTGCCCGTCCTCAAGAGGTGGGGAGTGCCGTTTGATAAAAAATGCAACTCCATTACCAAGGAGGAGAGAAAAAGCCTTTGTGAGCTTTTAAAGGCTTTTACAGTTGAAATCAGCAGTTTTCGACCGATTGAGGAGGCTATTATTACTTCGGGCGGTGTAAAGACCTCCGAAATCAACCCGAAAACTATGGAGAGCCGCCTTGTAAAGGGACTGTACTTTGCGGGTGAGGTCATAGACTGTGACGCCTACACCGGCGGCTTTAATTTACAGATAGCCTGGAGCACGGGCAGTCTTGCAGGCGAAAACGCCGCATATTTATAATGTATTGAAAGGGAGATAGCAATGGCTGTTGCAATAGCGCTTGACGGCCCTGCCGGAGCAGGCAAGTCAACCATAGCAAGGAGAGCGGCAAAGGCTCTCGATTATATATATGTAGATACGGGTGCGCTCTACCGCACAATAGGTCTTGCGGCTATGAGGAGAGGCATTGAGCCAAAGCCTTCGCAGGCTGTAAACGATATGCTCTCGCAAATAAAGGTAGAGCTTGCTTTTAATGAAAATACGGAGCAGATTGTTCTGCTTGACGGTGAAGACGTTTCTTCTCTTATAAGAACTCCTGAGGCTTCAATGGCGGCGTCAAAAATCTCCGCTATACCTCAGGTAAGAGAATTTTTGCTCGAATTGCAAAGGGATATGGCAAGAAAAAATAATGTGATTATGGACGGCAGAGATATAGGCACGGTCGTACTGCCTGACGCAAGGGTAAAGATTTTTCTCACCGCCGCTCCCGAGGCAAGGGCGCAAAGGCGTTATAAGGAGCTTAAAGAAAAGGGCTTTGAAGTTAGCTTTGAGGATATTCTCAAGGATGTAAACGAACGTGATTATAACGATTCTCACCGAGAAACCGCACCGCTTAAGCCTGCTAAGGGCTGTATATTTGTAGATACCACCGAGCTTGATTTTGAGCAGTCGGTTGAAAAAATAATTTCCGTAATAAAGGAGAATGTTTAATGGGACAGTCAAAAGCGCTTTATGCCGTAGGCCGTGTGTTCTGTACACCCATAATGAAGCTTTTTTACCGTCATAAATACATTAACAAAAATTCAATTCCCGCCGAGGGCGCATATATTCTGGCGAGCAACCATATTTCATTTTCAGACCCGGTGCTGTTGGGACTCGGTCAGAAGCGCAGACTTTTCTTTATGGCTAAGCAGGAGCTTTTCAGAAATAAATTCTTTGCTGCGCTTATCAGAGCGCTGGGTGCTTTTCCCGTGGAGCGTGGCGCAGGCGACGGCAAGGCTATCAAGACTGGCGAGGACCTCATAAGAGAGGGCAATATAATGACCATCTTTATTGAGGGCGGAAGAACCAAAACAGGCGAGCTGATGCGCCCAAGAAGCGGCTGCGCACTTGTAGCCCAGCAAATGCAGGTGCCCGTTATTCCCGTGTGCATTACAATTACGGGCAACCCGAAGCACCGCTTTGCCAAAAGAGTGATACATTACGGTGAGCCGCTCAGTCCCGAAAAGCTCGGACTTACTCCTGACGGCGACCTCAGGCAGATAAAAAAAGCCACAAATTTAATTATGGATGAAATCAAGAAAATGAGGGAGCAGGATAAAGTATGAGTATTACTGTAGCAGAGTCGGCAGGCTTTTGCTTTGGTGTGAACAGAGCAATCAATATTTTAAACACCCTGCTTGACGAAAATGTAAAGGTGTTTACCCTCGGACCTATCATTCACAATATGGAGGTTGTAAAGGAGCTTGAGCAGAGGGGATGCAGGGCTGTAGAAAGCATTGATGAAATTGAGGAAAACGCAACCCTTGTAATACGTTCGCACGGTGTTCCAAAATATGTTATTGACAAATTAGATGAAAATGGTGTAAAATATAAAGATGCAACCTGTCCTTTTGTAAAAAAGATACACAAGGTTGTCGGAAATCCCGACAATAAGGACAGCATAGTTTTAATTGCAGGCAACAGCGTTCACCCTGAGGTTGAGGGCATAATCGGTCATTGCAGCACAGAATGTCACACCTTCAGGAATTGTGAAGAAATTGACGAGATTTATGAAAATATTCTAAAAAAGAATAATAAACCTGTTTTAGTTGTCGCACAAACCACTTTTGACACAAAAGAATGGAAAAAGTGTGTAAAAAAGATTAAAAAACTATGTACAAATGCAAAAATATTTGATACAATATGTAATGCAACATCTGTCAGGCAGACAGAGGCAGACCTACTTGCAGCTCGCTCCGATTTTATGGTAGTAATAGGAGACAGGCACAGTTCAAATACGAGCAAGCTTTTTGATATTTGCAAAAGGCAGTGCGAAAACACGGTTCTTATTGAAACTGCGAGCGAGTTAAACCCCGAGCAGGTTGCAGCTGCTGCACAGATTGGTGTTACTGCCGGCGCTTCAACTCCGGCAAGGATTATAAAGGAGGTACTGGATACAATGAGTGAAATTAAATCCGGTGTAACAAATGGTGAAGAATCTTTTGAGGCATTGCTTGAGGAATCCCTCAAAAACTTAAATACAAATGAGAGGGTAATGGGTACAGTGCTCAGCATCGCACCTAACGAAGTTCAGGTTGATGTCGGCAGAAAGCAGACAGGCTTTATTCCTGCAAGCGAGCTTTCTAACGACCCTAACGCTAAGCCTGAGGATATAGTTAAGGTTGGCGACGAAATCGAGCTTCTTATTATGAAGACAAACGATCAGGAAGGCACTATTATGCTTTCAAAGCGCAGAGTAGATGCTGCCAAGGGCTGGGAAATCCTTGAGTCAAAGGTTGAGTCACAGGAAGTACTTACTGGTAAGGTTACAGAGGCTGTTAAGGGCGGCGTAATCGTTATCTATAATGATGTAAGAGTATTTATCCCTGCTTCACAGGCTACTGCAACCCGTGACGAGAGCCTTGAAAGCCTCGTAGGTCAGGAAGTTGATTTCAGACTTATCGAAGTTTCTCAGCGTGGCAGAAGAAAGAGGGCTATCGGCTCTATCAGAAACGTACTCAAGGAGCAGAGAGCTGCTCAGCGTGAGGCATTCTGGAATGAGTGCGAAATCGGCAAGCGCTATACAGGCGTTGTTAAGTCGCTCACAAGCTACGGCGCATTTGTAGATCTCGGCGGCGTGTTCGGAATGATTCATATTTCCGAGCTTTCATGGACACACATCAAGCACCCGAGCGAGGTTGTAAATGTTGGCGATACTGTAGAAGTATATGTTAAGGACATCAATGAGGAAACAAAGAAGATTTCTCTCGGCTTTAAGAATGCAGACGATAATCCTTGGGAAATTCTCAAGAATAAGTATCCTGAGGGTACAGTTGTAGAGGCTAAAATCGTTGGTCTTACATCTTTCGGCGCATTTGCAAACATCATTCCCGGCATTGACGGTCTTATCCACATTTCTCAGATTGCAAACAAGAGAATTGAAAAGCCCGCTGATGTGCTTACAGTAGGCGAAACAGTAGAAGCTAAGATTACTGCTATTGACTTTGACAAGAAGCGTGTAAGCCTTTCAATGCGTGCGCTCCTTCCTGAGGACGAGCAGGCTCCTGCTGATAATGCTGCTGAAGAAGCTGCTGAATAATTTGTTACCAAACAGGGCATTCCAATAGGAGTGCCCGTTTTTTTATTAAATTAAAAGGGAGCGATTAATATGTCCCCAACAGAAGAATTTATTGAAATTTATACAAAGTACATAACCCGTCAGGGCGCAGACAAGCTGCTTGAATGGCTCAGACGTACCGACTTTTTCACTGCGCCTGCAAGCACAAAGTATCACTGCGCCTGTGATGGCGGACTTGTAATGCACTCTGTGAGTGTGTTCAACACAATGATGGAAAAGCACTTTGACGAGGAAAACGACAGCATAGAGAGCTTTGCTATCTGCGGACTTCTGCACGATTTGTGCAAGGCACAGTTCTATAAGGTTTCTTCAAGAAATGTTAAAAATGACCAGACGGGCGTGTGGGAAAAGGTTCCGTACTACGCTATAGAGGACCAGTTTCCCTACGGCCACGGTGAAAAATCAGTGTTTCTCATTGAACGGAAAATGCACCTTAAAATTGACGAGGCTATGGCTATCCGCTGGCATATGGGCGAGTTCGGCGATAAAAACAGCAATTCCATATCGCTTGCTTACGACCGTTATCCGCTTGCAGTAAAGCTCCACCTTGCAGACCTTGAATCTACATATCTGCGTGAAAAAGGCACTTCGGCATTGAATAAGTAAAGGGAAGATTTTATGGATATTATATCAGCAGAACAGAGAATCAAAGAACTTACACAAATTCTTGAGTATCACAATAACCGCTACTACAATCTCGACAGTCCTGAAATTTCTGACTATGAGTACGATATGCTGATGCGTGAGCTTGAAAACCTTGAAAAGAAATTTCCAACGCTGAAATCATCAAATTCCCCGTCCAATCGTGTAGGCGGCGAAAGGGGAGAAAAATTTTCTCCCGTTGCTCACGCCGTGCCGATGGAAAGTCTGCACGACAGCTTTTCTCACGCAGAGCTTCTTGACTTTGACAGACGGGTGCGAGAGTCTGCGCCAAAGGTCAAGTATGTAGTAGAACCTAAGTTTGACGGTCTTTCGGTGTCCTGCGAGTACAGAAATGGTGTGTTTGTGCGAGGCTCAACCCGCGGCGACGGTACAGTGGGCGAGGATGTGACAGACAATCTGATGACTATAAGGTCACTTCCAAAAAAGATTGAAAATGCCCCTGAGTTTTTAGAGGTGCGTGGCGAGGTTTATATGTCCTTTGAAAGCTTTAACGAGCTTGTGAAGGAGCAGGAGGATAACGAGGAAAAGCCTTTTAAAAATCCGAGAAATGCGGCGGCAGGCTCTTTAAGACAGAAAAACTCAAAAATTACGGCTAAGCGAAAACTTGATATTTTTGTTTTTAATATTCAGCAGATTAACGGTGTTGAGCTTACAAGCCACCACCAAAGCCTTGATTACCTTGCCGAGCTTGGTTTTCCTACTGCCTTTTACAATATTTTTGACACTATGGACGAGGCATTGGAGGAGATTGAGCGCATAGGCAATCTGCGTGGCACTCTTGACTATGCCATAGACGGCGCTGTTGTAAAGGTTGATGATTTTTCTGTAAGAGAATTATTAGGCAGTACCGCCAAATATCCCAAATGGGCGGAGGCTTACAAGTATCCGCCCGAGGAAAAGGCAACCAAACTGCTTGAGGTTGAAATCAATGTAGGCAGAACGGGAGTTCTCACCCCTGTAGGAATTTTTGAGCCGGTGTTTCTTGCAGGCACAACTGTGAGCCGTGCAACCCTGCACAATAAGGATTTTATTGAAGAAAAGGGAATCTGCGTGGGCGATACCGTAATTATCCGCAAGGCTGGAGAGATAATTCCGGAGGTGCTTGCGGTTAAGGAGCACTGCGAAAACGCCGTGCCGTTTGAATTTCCAAAGCTTTGTCCGTCCTGCCACAGTCCCGTTGTGCGTGACGAAAACGAGGCGGCAATCCGCTGTACCAATACCGACTGTCCTGCACAGCTTATGCGGCATTTGATTCATTTTGTCGGCAGAGATGCAATGGATATTGACGGACTCGGCCCTGCTGTTTTAAGTCAGCTTGTCGGCGAGGGGCTGATAAATTCGCCTGCCGACATTTACAGGCTTACCGCTGAAAATATTTCCGCCCTTGACCGCAAGGCTGAAAAATCGGCGCAGAACCTTATTAATTCAATCAACAATTCAAAGCAGAATGAGCTGTACCGCCTTGTTTTTGCACTCGGCATAAGAAATATCGGATTAAAGGCGGCGAAGCTTTTGTGCGAAAATTTTATTACGATTGACGACCTTATGGCGGCTTCGGTTGAGGATATTTCTCAGATTGAGGGATTCGGCGGCATAATGGCTGAGAGTGCAGTCAGCTATTTTTCAGCTCAGAGCACTAAAAATCTTATAGCCGAGCTGAAGGAGCTTGGAATTGAGATGAAGCCCTCCGAGCAAAAGAAGAAGGGCGGATTATTTGATGGCAAAACCTTTGTGCTGACAGGCACTCTGCCCACAATGAAAAGAAGCGAAGCTGGCAAGCTGATTGAGGAAAACGGCGGCAAGACAAGCTCCTCCGTTTCAAAAAAGACCGACTATGTGCTTGCAGGTGAGGACGCAGGCAGTAAGCTTACAAAGGCACAGCAGCTCGGTATCAGGATTATTTCCGAAGAAGAATTGCTTAATATGATTGCACAGAGTGAAAATTAAGTAAATTGAAGATTATCTCCTTGGCACGTTTTGTGCTGAGGAGATTTTTTATTACTCAGGTTATTTTTATCTGCCCTACAGCATACATATAAACAACAGCCAAGGAGAAAGGACGATTAAAATGACAAGCTTAAACAATGAAGGCAGATTTATATTTGCAATACGCTCGCTGAGCCAGAATATCTACAAGAGATTACTGCCGCTCCTGCCAAAATTTTGCGACACTGCTCAGGAAATCAGACTCAGGGTGAACCGACCTGTAGCCATAGTATGCCCAGACACTACATATTTTCTCACCGAGCAGGGCGGACTTACCAACACAGTTATTGAGGGCGCAATGCTCACCGTGAGCCGAGGCGACCTTACAGACACCTTTCACAATATCTGCAATTATTCGGTTTATTCAAAGCAGGGAGAGATAGTAAACGGATTTATTTCAATGCAGGGCGGTCACAGAGCAGGCATTTGCGGAACTGCTGTCTGCGAGGACGGCAAGGTGATAAATATCCGTGACATCTCATCTATCAATATCAGAATTGCAAGGGAGCATAAGGAGTGTTCAAGAGAAATTATTAATAGCCTTGACAATGATTTTAATGGAGTTTTAATCTGCGGCGCACCCTGCACGGGCAAAACCACCCTTTTGAGGGATATGGCAAGGATATTATCAACAGAGTACGGCAAGAGAATTTCAGTGATTGACGAGAGGGGCGAGCTTGCAGGCACTTCCTCGGGTATTTTGCAAAATGACATCGGCTTGTGCGATGTGTTTGACCTTTACGACAAACCGTGCGGAATAATTCAGGCTATACGCAGTATGTCGCCGGATATTATAGTGTGCGATGAAATAGGCACCCAAAAGGATATTGAAGCCGTTGAGTATTCCGTAAATTCGGGAGTGTCCTTTATTGCGGCTGTGCATTGCTCAAGCCCCGAGGAGATTAAGAGAAAGGCAAATATACGCAGGTTAATTGAGTGCGGCGGCTTTAAAACCCTTGTGTTTCTTGATAAACGTGCCTTTATCGGCAGGGTGAACAGCATAGTTAAGGTCGGTGATGTCTTTGACGATTAAAATTATCGGCTGCATTTTGCTTATAGCTGCATCAACGCTTCTTGGGTTCAAAAAATCAAACAAACTTCATAGGCGCAAAGAGCTTATCAGTATTTTCCTTGTGTTTTTAGACTCGCTTTCAACCAATATCCGCTACAGCACAGATGAGCTTTCGGTTATGCTTTCAAAATGTGAGGACAGCTTTGGCAGAATGATTTATAATTCATATAAAGAAACAAACGGCAGCTTTTTCAACCGTTGGAAACAGGCGGTGCTCAGCGTTTCAAATGCTTTTTCTCCAAAATATGAGGACAAACAGCTTTTGTGCTCATTCGGCGAAAGGCTAGGGCTTACCGACGTTGAGGGACAGCTAAAGCATATTGAGCTTTACAAGTCGCTTGCAAAGGCTCACCTTGACGATTGCAACAAGGATATAGCCGAAAAGTCACGGCTTTACAGGACAATGGGCTTTTTTGCCGGTACGGCTGCCGCCCTGATTATCATCTGAAAGGATAGCTATGGATGTTGAATTGATTTTTAAAATTGCCGCCATTGGCATAATAGTCGCCGTGCTCTCACAGGTGCTTATAAGGAGCGGCAGGGAGGAGCAGGCAATGCTTACTACCCTTGCAGGACTTATTGTAGTGCTCACGCTCATAGTTACGCAAATAAGCACATTGTTTAACACAATAAAGCAGCTTTTTGGCTTTTAGGGCATAAGTATGAGTATTATTACAATAGCGGCACTTGCGGTAGTTGCTGCGATAGCTGCGGTCACTATAAAAAAATACAACGGCGAAACCGCTTTAATGCTGTCTATAGCCTGCGGAGTGATTCTTTTGATGTCGGTGATTTCGTTTGCCGGTTCAATTTTGCAGACAGTAAACAGCATTGCTGCGGCGTCGGATATGAATATAGAATATATAAAAATTCTGCTAAAAGTAATAGGAATCTGCATTGTAACCGAGCTTGCAGTCAGCGTCTGCAAAGAATCAGGTCAGCAGGCAATAGCTGCCAATGTTACACTTGCAGGAAAAATTCTCATAATGGTGACCTCGCTGCCGCTGTACAGCGAAATTTTAAATACCGTAGTGTCACTTGTGAGCAGCTCCTGAAGGAGTGATAAAGTTGAAAAAAATATCTGCAATGCTTGCGGTGTTGATTTTAATATGCCTGTCGCAGGTTACGGTGTTTGCGGCTGATGTTAATACCGCAAGCGTTGAAAACAGTGCCGCAGCAAAGGATATTGATGATATTTACGATACCTCTGCTTTATATGACAGCCTTTCAGACGAGGTAAAGCAGAGCCTTGAAAATATCGGGATAAACGGAGTTGACGGCGAACAGCTCTCTGAAATTTCTTTTACAGAAATTATAAACGAGATTATAAGACTTGCAGGCGAAAACAGCTCAGCACCGCTTAAAGCGGTAATTTCTCTCACCGCACTTTTGCTGATTTGTTCGCTTTTGTCCTCATATAAAAATTCGCTTTCAAGTGAAATGTCCTCCTCACTTGGCATAGCAGCCGTCCTGTGCGCCACCTGTACGGCTGCCCTGCCTGCAATAGAGGTAATTTCGGATATGTCCGACGTAGTAAAGACAGCCTCGGATTTTATGATAGCGTTTGTGCCGATAATGGTGCTCATTATGTCATCGAGCGGACACGCAATCAGCGGAGCGTCATATTACGCAATGATGATTGCCGCAGGAGAGGGAGTGGGACAGCTTTCCTCAAAGGTGGTAGTGCCGTTTTTAAATATTTTTCTCGGAATATCGGTGACGTCAGGCGTGTGCCCTCAGTCAAACCTTTCGGGAATAACCTCGCTCATCTCAAAGACGGTAAAATGGATTTTAGGCTTTGTAATGACCGTGTTTACCGCCGTGCTGTCATTTAAACAGCTTATTACAACCTCTGTTGACGATGTTTCTACACGAGCGGTAAGGTTTACACTCAATTCATTTATACCCATAGTCGGTTCTGCGCTTTCTGACGCATACAAAACCGTGCAGGGCAGTGTAAATCTGCTTAAATCGGGACTCGGAATTTTCGTTATTATTTCTGTAGCACTTGTGTTTTTGCCTATAATTCTAAAGAGTATTTTGTGGATATTTACCTTATCCGCAGGCAAGGTACTTGCAGAGGTATTGGGAGTAAATCAGGTTAAGGACTTGCTTGAGAGCATAGGCATGGTGCTTTCAACCCTGCTTGCCATTCTGCTGTGCATTATGTCGGTGTACATAATCTCAACTGCGCTTGTTCTCTTAATGGGAGGTGGGGGCACATAGAAAGCTTGTCATCTGCCGCTGTAACAGTGTGTGCGGCGGCGCTTGTATGCAGCCTGCTGTCTGCCTTTGTGCCTGAGGGAGCAACCAAAAAGACGGTTTCTCTTGTGATTGGCGCATTTATGGTCTGCTGTCTTATTTCTCCCATTTCCTCGGCGATTTCATCGGTTGATTTTAATGCCGAGATTCCCGATGATTATTCGTACGCCGTTTCAAGCTCAGATGAAGCCTATGCAAGCGCAGTGCTCAGCGAGGCTGAAAAGAATCTTGAGCAAAGCTTTGCAGATATTCTTCTGCAAAACGCTATTGTAATTTCGGACTGCAAAATTGTTCTTGCAAAATCGCAGGCAGAAAGCATAATAATAGGCGACATCAGCATATATATAAGCAGTGAATATTCAAATCAGACCGATAAAATCGGAAAGCTCACATACGAAAGCTTTGGAGTGTATCCGAGAATAACATTGATTTAAGGGTGTAAAGCTATGGACGAAAAAACAGTCGGATTTAAAAAGCTGTTGGAAAGCGACAAGGCGAGAAAAATTATAATTATTATCGGTGTGGTTGGAATTGCTCTTATATTTCTCTCGTCCCTGCAGGGCTTTAACACCGGCTCAAAGGACGAAGCCGAGGGATTTTCGGTTACAACCTACAGCACTGAAATTGAAAGCGATTTACAGCAAATCCTTTCAAGCATAAGCGGCTGCGGAGAAACAAAGGTGCTTTTGACAATGGAAAACTCCGTTGAGTATGTTTACCTTGACGACAGCACCACCAAGACAAAGGAAATACAGCCCGTTATCAGAGGAGTGCTTGTTGTGTGCGAGGGCGGAGATGACCCCGTTGTGGCACAGACGGTAACTCAGGCAGTAACAAGGGCGCTGGATATTTCATCTGCAAAGGTATGTGTTACAAAACTAACAGAACGAAGGTAGAGGTATTATGAAATTTCAAAAGAAACATATTGTAATGGCGGCGCTTGTACTCGCACTGGCTACTGCGGTGTACATAAACTATCAGATTTCACAGGCTCGCACGGTTTCTCCCGTAAAAGAGCTGGGGGCAGCGTCATATGTAAACGCAACCATCGGGGAAAGCTCCTCTGCTGACGAGGCGGTTGCAACAGCGGCGCTTTCAAAGGCACAGCAGGACTATTTTGCTTCCGAGCGAACCAAACGTCAAACCACTCAGGATAAGGTGCTTGACGAGGCTGAAAAAATCCTTGACTCTGACTCGCCCACCACAACCGAGCTTACAGACGCTCAGGAAAGTGTGGAGCGGATAATCAGCTTCTTTACCACTCAGGACACAATAGAAACCATAGTTAAGGCTAAGGGCTTTTCCGACTGCCTGTGCTGCATAACCGACCTCGGTGTAACAGTGATAGTCCCCGAAAATGAGCTTAACGAAAACACCGTGCTTTCAATATATGACGCCGTTACCACGCACTATGAAATAGCGAGTGACGCAATATCTGTTGTCGGTGCGTGATTTCGGTTTACAATCAAAATTATATGTGATATAATTATCCTGATAAAATATATTTTAGTAAAGTTGGGATAATATGTCTGAAGAAATAAATGTAACTGAACCAAAGGAAGCCGAAGAATTACAGATTCAGCTCACACGTTCCGAGCAGCGTGAGCAGGCGTTTATGCTTTTGTTCTCAAAGTCATTTACCGATACCTCGGTTGACAATATGATTAAGGACAGCGAGGAGCTTTTTATGGGCGGCGTATGCGCCTATGCTCAGGCTGTTGTTGAGGGAGTTGTTGAGGTTAAGTCGGAGCTTGACGAGATTATCGGCAGGTATCTTAAAAAGGGCTGGTCTGTATCAAGAATTTCCAAGCCCTCTCTTGCAATTTTAGAGCTTGCAATTTATGAGATAAAGTATCTTGAAAGCGTGCCCGACAGTGTTGCAATAAATGAGGCTGTGGAGCTTGCAAAGAAATATACAATCGGCGAAAGCGGATTTGTAAACGGCATTTTAGGCTCGTATGTCAGAGCAGCAGGGGAAAAGTGATGAGCCTTTTTCTCGGTATAGATACCTCAAACTACACCACCTCTGCGGCTGTATATAACAGCCAAAACGGCGAAATGCTCGGGCGAAAACAGCTTTTGCCCGTAAAAGAGGGACAGCTCGGACTAAGACAGAGCGACGCTGTTTTTCACCACACTCAGCAGCTTCACACGCTGATTGAGGACATTGCAAAAGAAATTGATTTGTCGGCGGTGTCGGCAATAGGCGTTTCAACTCGTCCCCGACCTGTTGACGGTTCATATATGCCTTGCTTTACCGTGGGCGAAAATACGGCAAGAATTATATCTTCCGTAATAAAAAAGCCTCTCCTGACTTTCTCACATCAGGAGGGGCATATTGCCGCAGCATTGTTTTCTTCAGGCAGAGATGACCTTTTTAATGAGCAGTTTCTCGCATTTCACGTCAGCGGAGGCACTACCGAGGCTGTGCTTGCAAAGGGAAGTGTAAGCTCGTTTGAGGTTGAGGAAGTAGCCAAAACCCTTGACTTAAACGCAGGACAGGCTGTTGACAGAGTCGGACTTATGCTCGGACTGAAATTCCCCTGCGGAGCAGAGCTTGAAAGGCTTGCACTCAAAAACACTCAAGCCTTCAAGGTTCGTCCCACCCTTAAAGGAGCGGACTGCTGTCTGAGCGGCCTTGAAAATCAGTGCAGAAAAATGCTTAGCAACGGCGAAAGCAGGGAAAAAATCTCCGCCTTTTGTCTTGCATACATCGAATCAACCATTGAAAAAATGACTGATGTGCTGCTTCAAAAACACGGATGTCTGCCTGTGCTTTACGCAGGCGGAGTGATGTCTGATTCAATTATAAGAGATGCGCTTGAGAGCAGGTTTAACGCAGTGTTTGCAAAGCCTGAGTATTCCTCGGACAATGCGGCTGGCATTGCCTATCTTGCATACAAAAGCTTTTCAAAATAGGAGGTAAGGTATGTATTCGCCTCAGATACAAAAGCCGAGAGTGCTTTCTGTTTCTCAGATAAATTTTTATATAAAGTCCATCATCGAAAATGACAGCAATCTGCAATTTGTGCTTGTAACGGGTGAAATATCAAATCTTACCGTGCACCAGCGCAGCGGTCATATTTACCTTTCGCTCAAGGACGGCAGCTCGGTGCTGAGTGCGGTGATGTTTGCAGGAAATGCAAGACGGCTTAAGTTCAGACCCGAAAACGGAATGAAAATAATCTGCCACGGAAGAATTTCTGTTTACGAGCCGAGCGGCAGATACCAGCTCTACATTGAGGATATGCAGCCGGACGGTGTGGGTGCGCTCTCAATTGCCTTTGAGCAGTTAAAGACAAGGCTTGCCGAAAAGGGACTTTTTGACGCTGCGCACAAAAAGCCGATTCCACGTTTTCCAAAAACCGTGGGAGTAATTACCTCGCCCACGGGAGCGGCGGTTCAGGATATAACAAATATTTTGCGGCGCAGATTTCCAAACGCTGATATTGTACTTGCCCCCGTGCTCGTTCAGGGAGAAAACGCTCCCGGGCAGCTTGTTAGGGCGGTAAACCGTTTCAGCGAGAGCGGCATTGCCGATGTGGTTATTATCGGCAGGGGTGGCGGCTCGGCTGAGGATTTGTGGGCGTTTAATGACGAGAACCTCGCCTATGCGGTGTATAACTGCAAAACTCCTATAATCTCGGGTGTAGGTCACGAAACCGACTTTACAATCTGTGATTTTGCGGCAGATGTAAGAGCTTCAACGCCCTCTGCGGCTGCGGAGCTTGCAGTGCCCGATAAGGAGGAGCTGACGGCTTATTACAATAAGCAAAGGCAGTATATAAGCGCAATGCTTGACAGAAAGCTTAAAACCTCACAGCTAAGGCTTGAAAATCAGCAAAGGCGAATGGCGGCGGCATCTCCGAAGATAAAAATGGAGCGGCTTGAAAAGGAGCTTTGCGCTAAGGCTCAGAGGCTTACTCAGCTTATGAATATAAAAGTTACGGAGAAGGAGAGCAGGCTTGCAGCGGTAAAGGGCAGGCTTGACGGACTTAATCCGCTTAACGTGCTCACCAGAGGCTACGCAATAGCAGAAAAGGATGAAAAAATCATTACCTCATCAAAGGAGCTGAAAACAGGCGACAGCTTTACGGTGACCTTTGGCGACGGCAAAATTAACGCAAGGGTGTGCGGTGATTAATTATGGCTTTTACACATCTTCATAATCATACCGAATTCAGCTTGCTTGACGGCGCAAGCCGCATAGAAAGTCTTGCAAGGGCTGCAAAGGAAAAGGGACAGACTGCCCTTGCAATCACCGACCACGGGGTAATGTACGGAGTAATCGACTTTTACCGTGCCTGCAAAAAGCAGGGGATAAAGCCTGTTATAGGCTGCGAGGTTTATGTTGCCCCACATTCTCGCTTTGACAAAACCTCATCATATGAAAAATACTATCATATGGTGCTGCTTTGTGAAAATAACGATGGTTATCAGAATCTTATCAAGCTTGTGTCAAAGGGATTTACCGAGGGCTTTTACTCAAAGCCGAGGGTTGATGACGAGCTTTTAAAGGAGTATCACAAGGGGCTTATCTGCCTTTCAGCCTGTCTTGCGGGCGAGATTCCGCAGAATCTGCTCAATGGCAGATATGACGAGGCAAAGAAAAAGGCTCTTTTTTATCAGAATCTTTTTGGCAGGGAAAATTTCTTTATTGAATTGCAGGACCACGGCATTGAGGAGCAAAGGCGCATAAATCCTCAGCTTATCCGTATTGCAAACGAGATAAACGCCGAGCTTGTGGTTACCAACGACTGCCATTATATTGAAAAAAAGGACAGCGGCACACACAGTATTCTGCTTTGTATTCAGACAAACAAAACTATAAATGATGTGGATAAAATGGAGTTTCAGACAAGCGAGTTTTACCTCAAAACAGAGGAGGAAATGCGCCTGCTCTTTCCTGATATTCCCAAGGCATATGACAATACTCAGCTTATAGCCGACCGCTGTAATGTGGAGTTTGAATTCGGAGTGCGCAAGCTGCCACGTTTTGATGTTCCCTACGATGAAGACCATTATGAATATTTCCGCAGAAAGTGCTATGAGGGACTTTACGCTCATTACGGGCAAAATCCCGAAGAAGCATTGGTAAATCGCCTTGAATACGAGCTTTCCACAATTTCTAAAATGGGATTTGTCGATTACTACCTCATAGTAAACGATTTTGTACAGTATGCAAAAAGTCAGAAAATTCCCGTAGGCCCCGGCAGAGGTTCAGGTGCAGGCTCGCTCTGCGCCTACTGTATAGGAATTACGGCGGTTGACCCTATAAAATACAATCTCCTCTTTGAGCGTTTCTTAAATCCCGAAAGAGTCAGTATGCCTGACTTTGATATTGACTTCTGTACAGAACGCAGGGGAGAGGTAATCGACTACGTTGTCCGCAAATACGGCACAGACAGGGTGGCTCAGATTATCTCGTTCGGCACAATGGCGGCGAGGGGCGCAATCCGTGACGTTGGCAGAGTGCTTGCAATCCCGTACGCCGTTGTCGATTCGGTTGCAAAGCTTGTTCCTATGGAAATTAAGGACGTCACTATTGACCTTGCGTTAAAGGCAAGCGCAGAGCTGAGGCACCGCTATGAGGAGGACGAGCAGACCAGGCAGCTTCTGGATATTGCAAAAAGCATTGAGGGTATGCCACGCCACGCCACAATGCACGCCGCAGGCGTAGTAATCACCGACCGCCCCGTATCAGACTATGTTCCGCTTTCAAAAAATGATGAAAATATTGTAACTCAGTTTACTATGACAACGCTTGAGGAGCTTGGACTTCTCAAAATGGACTTTCTCGGCTTGAGAAACCTCACTGTAATTGACGATGCGGACAGAAAAATCCGCAGGACTCACCCCGATTATGACCCTGATAATATAAACTATAAGGACGAAAAGGTGTTTGCAATGATTTCTCAGGGCAGCACAGAGGGTGTATTCCAGTTTGAAAGTCAGGGTATGAAAAACGTCCTCACACGGCTTAAGCCCGACTGCATTGAGGATTTGATTGCAGTTGTTTCTCTCTACCGTCCAGGCCCTATGGACAGTATCCCACGCTATATTGAGTGCCGACACAATCCGTCCCTCATCACATATAAGCATCCGCTTTTAAAGCCTATACTTGAGGTTACCTACGGCTGCATTGTGTATCAGGAGCAGGTAATGCAAATACTGCGTGTGCTTGCAGGGTTCAGCCTTGGCAGAGCCGATATTGTGCGCCGTGCAATGAGCAAGAAAAAAGCGGCGGAGATGGCAAAGCAGAGAGATATTTTTCTAAACGGACTTACAGACAACAACGGAAACGTAGTTGTTGAGGGCTGTATTCGCAGAGGAATAGACGAAAAAACCGCCTCCTCAATCTATGATGAGATTGAGAGCTTTGCCTCCTATGCGTTCAACAAATCTCACGCAGCTGCATATTCAATGATTTCTTATAAAACCGCATATTTAAAATGCCACTATCCGCAGGAATATATGGCGGCGCTGCTCTCAAGTGTTCTTGACAGTCAGAACAAGCTTTCGTCCTATATTGCAGAATGTCAGCGCCTCGGCATAAGGGTTCTTCCCCCGAGTGTAAACGAGAGCGACCTCGGCTTTACCGTAAGCGGCAAAAATATCCGCTACGGCCTTTTGGCTGTTAAAAACCTCGGCAAAGCGTTTATCGACCAAATTATTAAGGAACGCAGAGTAAAGCCGTACAAAAGCTTATATGATTTTTGTAAAAGGCTTTGCGGAAAAAATATGAACAGCCGTGCTCTTGAAAGCCTGATAAAATGCGGTGCGCTTGACGGACTCGGTGCAAATCGCAGACAGCTGCTCGCAATAAGCAAAACCGTGCTTGATGATGTGGAATACGAGGCACGGAAAAATTTGGGAGGACAGCTTTCACTTTTTGAGCTGGGCAGCGAAAGCATAAAAACCGCCTCCGAGCCGACGCTCCCTGATTTGCAGGAATTCGGAACAAACGAGCTTTTGCGTATGGAAAAGGAGATAGCGGGAATTTACCTCAGCGGTCACCCTGCCGACAATTACAGCCTTTATGCAAAACGTATAAACGCAGACAGGACAGGCGAAATTGTAAGCAATGATTCGGGCAGGTATAATGACGGAAAAAAAGTGGTGCTTGTCGGGATAATTTCTAAGGTGAAAACTCAGCTCACCAAAAGCAACAAGCTTATGGCTTTTGTAAATGTTGAGGATAAATCGGGTGTAATCGAAGCTGTTGTTTTCCCTAACGTGTACGAAAAATCTACATATTTACTCAATGAAAGCACACCTGTTTTAATCTACGGTACACTTAATTTTAAAGAAAATGAAGAGCCTAAGGTTATTTGCGACAGCATAGCAAAAGCGTTCAGCAACGAGGAATGCAATAATATGCCTGCGCCTAATGCGCACAGCGGACAGAAGCAGAACAGCGTTCCTCAGAATGATAATACTCAATATCGCAGACAGGCACTATATCTGCGGATTGATGATTTTAATACGGATATGTTCAGGCGTGCAATGAGGATACTTTATATATTTGAGGGCAATACCCCCGTGATATTTTACCTTACAAATTCAAAAAGAAAAGTTAAAGCACCGAGCAATATGTGGGTAAGCCTTAATGATGTTATGATAAAAGAGCTTAAACATCAGATTGGTGACGAGAATGTAGTGGTAAAATAGACAAAACGACATATCGAATATTATAAAATTTGATAAAAATTTCTCTAAAGTATTGCAAAATACTCTTTTTTGATATATAATACTATTTATGTTAGTTACTTTAACAGATAAAAGCTTTAAAGCATATGTTTATTTAAGCGATAAAGCAAAAATCAGGAGGAAGATATATTATGAAAATTTCAAAGAGAGTTGTGGCTGTTGCAGTTGCCGCAATGACAGTTACAGCAGCACTTTCAGGCTGCGCAGGCGATTCAACATCACAGGCAGCTTCAGGCTCAGGCTCAGCAGGGGCAAAAGAGGGCAAGGTTTACAACATAGGTATCTGCCAGCTTGTACAGCACGAAGCTCTTGACGCTGCAACAAAGGGCTTTAAGGATACTCTTATCGAAAAGCTCGGCGAGGAGAATGTAAAGTTTGACGAGCAGAACGCTCAGGGCGATTCAGCTACCTGCGCTACAATCTGCAACCAGTTTGTTTCTTCAAATTACGACCTTATCCTCAGCAACGGCACAGCAGCATTGCAGGCTGCTTATACCGCTACTCCCACTATCCCTGTACTCGGCACTTCAATAACTGACTACGGTACAGCTCTTGATATTGCTGAGTGGACAGGCGTTTCGGGTATGAATGTTTCGGGCACAACAGACCTTGCTCCGCTTGACAAGCAGGCTGAAATGCTCCACGAGATTTTCCCTGACGCAAAGAATGTTGGTGTTCTCTACTGCTCGGCTGAGGCTAACTCAAAGTATCAGTGCGATACAATTACTCCTTTCCTTGAGAGCGCAGGCTACACTGTAAAGACTTATTCATTTGCAGACTCAAACGATGTTGCCGCTGTTACACAGACAGCCTGCAACGAAAACGATGTGCTTTACGCTCCAACAGATAACACAGCCGCTTCAAACACAGGCGTTATCGACAACATTGCTTCGGCTTCAAAAACCCCTATCATTGCAGGTGAAGAAGGCATATGCAAGGGCTGCGGCGTTGCAACACTTTCAATCAGCTATTATGAGCTTGGTCAGAAGACAGGCGAAATGGCTTATAACATTCTTGTAAACGGCGATGATATTACAAAAATGGAGGTACAGTCTGCTCCTACAGTAACCAAGAAGTATGTAAAGAGCCGCTGCGATGCTTACGGAATTACAATTCCTGAGGGCTACGAGGCTATTGGGGAATAATTTTTATCTGCATTAATTACTTATTAAATTTAAAACGGTGGGGTGCCGTGAGAGCGACACCCCTTAATATTTTATGTATTGGTGGTTTTTATGGATTCTATAATGCAATATTTTGGTTCGCTTAATTTTGCAAATTTTCTCAGTGCTTTGCCCGGCAATATTGCTCAGGGCATCATCTGGGGACTTATGGGACTCGGTGTTTTTATTACCTTTAAGCTGTTGAATTTTGCCGATTTGAGTGTTGACGGTTCTTTTGCAACCGGCGGTGCGGTTACGGCTGTTATGCTTATCAACGGTTATCCCGTATGGCTGGCTCTTATCGTTGCAGTTATAGCAGGTATTCTCGCCGGTCTTGTTACGGGACTTCTGCATACTCTGCTCGGAATACCGGACATTCTCGCAGGTATTCTCACACAGATTGCTCTCTACTCAATTAATCTTAATATTATGGGAAAATCAAACCTCCCTGTAAGCTACAGAAACTACAGCCTTATTATTTCTTCAAGCAATATAAATTTGGCTATCATTATAGGACTGGGCATTGCTGCGGTTGTTATAGCCGCCATGTACTGGTATTTCGGCACAGAGCAAGGCTCAACAATCCGCTCAACAGGCTCAAATCCTGCTATGAGTAAGGCTCAGGGCATTAACATCAGCTTTACAAAGGTAATAGCACTTGCGCTTTCAAACGCTCTCGTTGCCCTTTCGGGTTCTCTCTTTGCTCAGTATCAGGGCTTTGCAGACATCAATATGGGCAGAGGAGCAATCGTAATCGGTCTTGCCGCTGTTATCATCGGTCAGGTTCTCGGCGAGTCTATCTTCCGCAAGCGTATGAACTTTGTAATAAGACTTGCATTTGTAATAGTAGGCGGAATCCTTTATTACATCGCTATGGGCGTTGTTCTCTGGCTCAAGATGCCGTCTGACGATACAAAGCTCTTTACTGCAATTATAGTTGCAATCTTCCTTGCTGTTCCTTATTTGCAAAAGAAGAGTAAAAACTCATTTGCAAAGGCGGCAAAGATGAACCAAAAGGCTAACAGTGCAAACGGAGGCAGTGACAATGCTTGATATTATTAATATTCATAAAACCTTTAATAAGGGAACAATAAATGAAAAGGTTGCGCTTGACGGAGTAAGCCTGCATTTGAACGAGGGCGATTTCTGCACTATTATCGGCGGCAACGGCGCAGGCAAGTCAACCACCCTTAATGCTGTTGCAGGTGTGTGGCCTGTTGACTGCGGTCAGATTAACATTGACGGAGTTGATGTAACGGGACTTGCCGAGCATAAAAGAGCAAAGTACCTCGGCAGAGTTTTTCAGGACCCTATGACAGGCACCGTTGCAGATATGGAAATTATTGAAAACCTTGCGCTCGCCGCAAGACGAGGCAAGAAAAGAGGCCTCAGATGGGGCGTAACTAAGGCTGAAAAAGAGAAGTACAGAGCACTGTTAAAGGAGTTTGAGCTGGGACTTGAGGACAGAATGACTACAAAGGTAGGACTTCTTTCAGGCGGTCAGCGTCAGGCTATTACCCTTTTGATGGCTACTATAAATAAGCCAAAGCTCTTGCTTCTTGACGAGCACACGGCGGCGCTTGACCCAAAGACAGCCGCAAAGGTGCTTGAGCTGAGCGACAGGATAATTGCCGAAAACAACCTTACCGCACTTATGGTTACACATAATATGAACGACGCCATTGTTCACGGCAACCGCCTTATAATGATGAGCAACGGCAAGGTTATACTTGATATTTCGGGAGAAGAAAAGAAGAAGCTTACTGTTGATGACCTTTTACAAAAATTTGAAAAGGTCAGCGGCACAAAGCTTGAAAATGACAGAATGCTCCTGAGCAAGGGCAAAGGCTGATTACTGTTTTTATTGTAAATTACGGAGCTGTTTCAATTTGTATTTATTTATATTTTGAAACAGCTTTTTTTAATCCGAGAGGATAGTATCATAAAGAAAAAACTCTTGTGCCCGACAACAGCCAAGACATTTTCGGGCATAAAAAATTTTGAATTATACTAAACTATCTGCTCGGGCAAAAAAGTAAGTACAGGTCATATAAAACTAATTTTCCGGAAATTTATAGTTTTGAATTAAAAGCAAACTATCTTCTAAGTCTAAAAAAGTCAGATTTAATAAAAAAATATATTATAATTCCTTTATGTAAATTAGAATAGCTATAAATCTTGTAAAATATGATGTTGAAGATAAGCAACAGAGGTGGCTAGATTATGAAAAAAGCTCTGGTAATTTCTCGCTCTGTGCAAAGTGCGGAATCCCTTTCGCAGTTGCTCAGAACAGAGGATTTTTCACTGATTTCTATTGCTGATAATTCTAAAACAGCAAAAAAACTTGTTGAAAAAGATGAGTTTGAGCTTATCTGTATTAATGCACCTCTTGCAGAAGAAAGCGGATTAGAGCTTTCAAAGCATTTTGCTGAGAAAACTCGTTCCAGCGTTGTTATTATTGTACCTCAAAAAAATGCAGATGATGTAAACGATGCCCTTACCGAGTGCGGAGTTCTTGTAATAGCAAAGCCTATAAACAAGCATTTGTTTCATCATTATTTGCAGTTTACCGAGTGCTTCAGAAAAAGAATGCTTTCGGTCAATGAGGAAAACGAAAAGCTTCGCCATATTGTGGAGGATATGAAGATAATCAACAGAGCAAAGCTGTTGCTTATTACCTGCCTTAATATGACGGAAAGTGAAGCACATCGCTATCTTGAAAAGCAGGCGATGGATTTAAGAATGAGCAAAATGCAGATTGCAATGCAGGTTATTAAAACCTACGAAAACTAACTATGCAAAATTTCTGAAAGGATTGTGTATTTATGAGCCGTAAAGCTTATTTGATTCTCGAAAACGGAACTGTTTTTGAAGGAAAATCATTTGGCGCAGAAAAAGAAACAATGGGAGAATTGGTTTTTACAACAGCTATGACCGGTTATCTTGAAACACTCACCGACCCTTCTTACTTTGGTCAGGTGGTTATTCAAACTTTCCCTTTAATCGGTAACTATGGTGTAATTCCCTCTGATTTTGAGAGCAAAGTCCCATCGCTCAGAGGCTATATTGTAAGAGAATGGTGCCAAGCTCCCTCTAACTTCCGTTGTGAGGGAGATCTTGACACCTTTTTAAAAGAGTCCGATATTCCCGGCATCTATGGAATCGACACCAGAGCGCTCACAAGAATTGTGCGTGAATACGGTGTGCTCAACTGCAAAATTGCATACTCCGGTGAAGTAACAGACGAAATTCTTTCTGAGATTAAGGCTTATAAAATAGAACAGGCTGTTGAGAGCACAACAATAGCCGAAAGCGAGGAGTTTAAGGCTGAAAACGGCGATTTAAACGTAGTGCTTATGGATTTCGGCGCAAAGCACAACATAGGCAGAGAGCTTGTAAAGCGTGGCTGTAATGTTACCATAGTGCCCGCTCACACCACAGCCGAGCAGATTAAGGCTATGAATCCTGACGGAATTATGCTTTCAAACGGACCCGGAGATCCTTCTGACAATACTCAGATTATTTCAGAGCTTAAAAAACTCTGCGAATACAAAATTCCTACCTTCGGTATCTGCCTTGGCCATCAGCTGCTTGCACTCAGTCAGGGAGCAAAAACCGAAAAGCTTAAATACGGCCACAGAGGCGCAAATCAGCCTGCCAAGGAAACCGAAACAGGCAGAGTTTACATCACATCTCAGAACCACGGCTACGCTGTTGTAAGCGACAGTATGCCCGCTAACGGTGAGGTAAGCTTTGTAAACGGCAATGACAACACCTGCGAGGGCGTAAAGTATAACAATATGCCTGCATTCTCTGTTCAGTTCCACCCCGAGGCTTGCGGCGGCCCTCACGATACGGCATTTTTGTTTGACCGTTTCATTGAAATGATGAAAAGCAACAAGTAAAACTATCCATAATTTATATACGAATACACGAATTTGATTTTTAATAAGGAATGATTTTATGCCACTGAAAAGCAACATTAAAAGAGTTATGGTAATCGGCTCAGGCCCTATTGTAATCGGTCAGGCTGCTGAATTTGACTATGCAGGCACACAGGCCTGCCGTGCGCTCAAGGAGGAGGGCTTGGAGGTTATTCTTGTAAACTCTAACCCTGCTACTATTATGACCGACAACGCAATGGCTGACAAGATTTACATTGAGCCGCTGACACTTGAAACCGTAAAAAGAATCATCAAAAAGGAGCGTCCGGACAGCCTCCTTTCAACTCTCGGCGGACAGACCGGACTTACACTTTCAATGCAGCTTGCAAAGGAAGGCTTCCTTGATAAATACGGAGTTCAGCTCCTCGGAGCTAACCCCGAAACAATAGATAAGGCAGAGGACAGACAGATGTTCAAGGATACCATGCTTGAAATCGGTCAGCCGGTTATTCCTTCACTCGTAGTAAACGATGTGGAGTCTGCCGTAAAATTTGCCGATGAAATCGGTTATCCTGTAATCATTCGTCCTGCATTTACCCTCGGCGGAACAGGCGGCGGTATTGTAAATGACGAGGAGGAGTTAAGAGAGATTACTTCAAACGGTCTTGAGCTTTCTCCGATTACTCAGGTGCTTGTTGAAAAATGTATCTCAGGCTGGAAAGAGGTTGAGTTTGAGGTAATGCGTGACAGCGACGGCAACGTTATTACCGTCTGCTCAATGGAAAACTTTGACCCTGTAGGCGTTCATACAGGCGACAGTATCGTTATTGCTCCTACAGTTACCCTTGCAGACAAGGAGTATCAGATGCTCAGAAGTGCTGCTCTCAACATCATCTCAGCCTTAAAGGTAGAGGGCGGCTGTAACTGCCAGTTTGCACTCAATCCTGAAACCTTTGACTATGCGGTAATTGAGGTAAACCCGAGAGTTTCCCGTTCATCTGCCCTTGCTTCAAAGGCAACAGGTTATCCTATTGCAAAGGTAGCCGCTAAAATAGCTATCGGCTACACTCTTAACGAAATTAAAAACGCCGTAACAGGTACTACCTACGCCTGCTTTGAGCCTGCGCTCGACTATGTTGTAGTTAAGTTCCCCAAATGGCCTTTTGATAAATTTGTATATGCAAACCGTACGCTCGGCACCCAGATGAAGGCTACAGGCGAGGTAATGGCGATTGCTCCAACCTTTGAGCAGGCTATTATGAAGGCTGTAAGAGGCGCTGAGATTTCTCACGATACACTTGACGACAAGGAATTTGCTCAGCTTTCCAACGCCTCTGTTTATGACAGACTCAGCGTTTGCGATGACAAGAGAATTTTCTGCGTATACGAAGCCTTAAAGAGAGGTATTACCGTTGAGCAGATTCATGAGGTAACCCTTATTGACGAGTGGTTCCTTGAAAAGCTCAAAAATATTATTGCAGTTGAGGACGAGCTTAAAAACGGCGAGCTTACCGATGACCTTTACTTCCGTGCAAAGCAAATCGGCTTCCTCGACAGAACCATTGAAGCTGTTGCCGGCAAAAAGGTTGAAAAGAGCCTTCTGCCTGTTTATAAAATGGTTGACACCTGCGCCGCTGAATTTGAGGCTCAGACGCCATACTTCTACTCAACCTTTGATAAGGAAAACGAGGCTGAGGAGTTTATAAAGAATAAAAAATCAGACAAAAAGACAGTTATTGTATTCGGTTCAGGCCCTATAAGAATCGGTCAGGGCATTGAGTTTGACTATGCTTCCGTTCACTGCGTATGGGCGCTCAAAAAGGCAGGCTACGATGTTGTTATTGTAAACAATAACCCCGAAACCGTATCCACAGACTTTGATACAGCCGACAGACTTTACTTTGAGCCGCTCACTACAGAAGATGTTATGGGCATTATCAATACCGAAAAGCCTTACGGTGTTGTAGTTGCATTCGGCGGTCAGACCGCAATCAAGCTGACAAAGCATATGAGCGACTGCGGCGTAAACATTCTCGGTACTTCTTATGACGCTATAGATATGGCTGAGGACAGAGAGCGCTTTGACGAGCTTCTTGAAAAGTATCACATCAAGCGTCCAAAGGGCGTTACCGTTATGACAACCGACGAGGCACTTGAGGTTGCAGATAAAATCGGTTATCCGGTACTGCTCCGTCCGTCCTATGTACTCGGCGGTCAGAATATGATTATCGCCTTTAACGAGGCTGACGTCAAAGAGTATATGGCTATTATTCTTGCACAGAATATTGAAAACCCGATTCTTATCGATAAATATCTTCAGGGCACAGAACTTGAGGTTGACGCAATCTGCGACGGCGAGGATATTCTTATTCCGGGTATTATGGAGCATATTGAAAGAGCAGGTATTCACTCAGGCGACTCAATCGCTGTATATCCTGCTTGGAATATATCGGACAAAATGACTCAGACAATCATTGAAAGCTCCAAAAACCTTGCCATTGAGCTTCAGACAAAGGGACTTGTAAACATTCAGTACCTTATCTATAATGACGAGCTGTATGTAATTGAGGTAAATCCACGTTCATCAAGAACAATTCCGTATATCAGCAAGGTTACGGGCGTACCTATGGTTGACCTTGCTACAAGAGCAATGCTCGGCGAAAAGCTTAAGGATATGGGTTACGGCACTGGCCTTTACAAAAAGAGTCCTTACATTGCCGTTAAAGTACCTGTATTCAGCTTTGAAAAGCTTATTAATGTTGATAACCACCTCGGCCCTGAGATGAAGTCAACAGGTGAGGTTCTCGGCGTAGCCGGCACACTTGAGGAGGCTCTTTACAAGGGACTTATAGGCGCAGGCTACAAGATGAAGAAAAACGGCGGCGTGTTCATCACCGTCCGCAATTCCGACAAGGCAGAAATCGGAGAAATTGCAAAGAAATACTATGACCTCGGATTTAAAATTTATGCTACCGAGGGTACAGCCGAGGTGCTCAAGAAGTACGGCATTGACGCTGTATCGGTAAAGAAAATTCACGAGTGCAAAACAGACAACACCCTCACTCTCATTGAGTCGGGCAAGATTCAGTATGTTATTTCAACCTCTGCCAAGGGCAGAATCCCGTCAAGAGATTCGGTTAAAATCCGCAGAAAGACCGTTGAAAGAAACATTCCGTGTCTTACTGCTCTTGATACCGCAAACGCTCTTGCAGACTGCCTTAAGAGCCACTACACACAGCACAGCACAGAGCTTATTGATATTAACAATATGCGAGAGGAGAAGGAAATGCTCAAGTTTACCAAGATGCAGGGTATAGGCAATGATTATATCTATTTCAGCACCTTTGATCAGGAAATCAACAATCCTGAGGCGCTTTCCGTAAGACTTTCCGACAGACATTTCGGCATCGGCGGCGACGGTATAATTCTTGTATGCCCGTCAAAGGTTGCAGACGCAAAAATGAAGATGTATAATCTTGACGGCTCAGAGGGCAAGATGTGCGGCAACGGCATCCGCTGTGTGGGCAAGTTCCTCTACGACCACGGTATGATAGATTATAACGAAAAGGACGAAATCACTGTTGAAACCCTCTCGGGTATTAAGCGCCTCAAGGCTTATACCACAAACGGCGAGGTAACAAGCCTCAGAGTTGATATGGGCAAGGCTATTCTTGACCCTAAGGAAATTCCTGTGGCAATGAACAAGGATATTATTGTAAACGAACCTGTTAAAATCGGAGATAAGCAGTATAATATTACCTGCGTGTCAATGGGAAATCCTCACTGTGTAGTATTTATGGACGATATTGACCGCCTCGACATTGAGAAAATCGGCCCTGTATTTGAAAATGACAAGCTTTTCCCTGAGAGAGTAAACACAGAGTTTGTTACCGTTCTTGACGACCACACCATTAAGATGAGAGTGTGGGAGAGAGGCTCGGGTGAAACCTGGGCTTGCGGTACAGGTGCCTGCGCTGTTGCAGTTGCAGCCTGCGAAAACGGCTTCTGCAAGAAGGGCGAGGACATAAAAATCAAGCTCAAGGGCGGCGACCTTATTATTAACTATACTGATGAAACCGTTTATATGACAGGTAATGCACAGAAAGTATTTGAAGGAGAGATTGAGGTATAATTTATGGCTAATCGTACTGAAAAGAAATCTAAAAAATATATATTTGTTACCGGCGGCGTTGTTTCCGGACTTGGCAAGGGAATCACAGCGGCTTCTCTCGGCAGACTCCTTAAGGCAAGAGGCCTTAAGGTTGTAGCCCAGAAGCTTGACCCGTACATAAATGTTGACCCGGGTACAATGAGCCCGTATCAGCACGGTGAGGTTTATGTAACAGAGGACGGCGCAGAAACCGACCTCGACCTCGGTCACTACGAGCGTTTTATTGACGAGGACTTAAATAAGTATTCAAACCTCACCACAGGTAAGGTTTACTCAAATGTACTTGAAAAAGAGCGCCACGGCGACTACCTCGGAAAAACCGTTCAGGTAATTCCTCACATCACTAATGAAATCAAGTCATTTATTTATAATGTAGGAGAAAAGACAGACGCTGACGTTGTTATTACAGAAATCGGCGGTACGGTAGGCGATATTGAAAGCCAGCCGTTCCTTGAGTCTATCCGTCAGGTATCGCTTGAGGTTGGCAGAGAAAACAGTATTTTTATTCACGTTACCTTAGTTCCTTACATCAAGGGAAGCGAGGAGCATAAGTCAAAGCCTACCCAGCACTCGGTTAAGGAGCTTCGCTCGCTCGGTATCAATCCTGATATTATCGTGCTCCGCTGTGATGAGCCGCTTGAGGAGAGCATCTTTAAGAAGATTGCGCTTTTCTGCAATGTAAAGCCGGACTGCGTAATTGAAAATATCACGCTTCCTACTCTTTATCAGGCTCCTCTTATGCTTGAGGAGAGCAATTTCTCAAATGTCGTTTGCCGTGAGCTTAACATTGTTACCGACAAAGCTCCCGACCTTACAGAGTGGAAGGAAATGCTTGACAGAATCAACAACCGCACAAAGAAATGTAAAATCGCTCTTTGCGGCAAGTATGTTGCCCTGCACGACGCATATCTTTCGGTTGCCGAGGCTCTGCGCCACGCAGGCTACGAGAATTCTTCCGATGTAGAAATAAAGTGGGTTGACTGCGAGCTTATCACAAAGTATTCTGCTGATGAGCTTCTCGGCGATGTTGACGGAATCCTTGTGCCCGGCGGCTTTGGCAACAGAGGTGTTGAGGGCAAGGTAATGGCTGCAAAGTATGCCCGTGAGCATGACATTCCTTATCTCGGTATCTGCCTTGGTATGCAGACGGCTGTTATTGAATTTGCAAAGCACGTTCTCGGTTATGATGATGCCAACAGCGGTGAGTTTGCTCCCGAAGGCAAGCACAATGTAATTGATCTTATGCCTGAACAGTTAGGTATTGAAAATATGGGTGGAACAATGCGCCTCGGTGCGTATCCCTGCGTTATCAGGAAAGGCTCAATTATGGAAAAAGCCTATGGCAAAACAGAGGTTTCCGAGCGTCACCGCCATCGTTATGAATTCAATAATGATTTTAGAGATGAAATTGAGAAGGCAGGTATGATTATCACCGGTACTTCACCAAACGGTATGCTTGTTGAGGCCGTGGAAATTCCTGCAAATAAGTTCTACATTGGCGTTCAGTATCATCCTGAGTTCAAGTCACGTCCTAACAGAGCTCATCCGCTTTTCAGAGAATTTATCAAAGCTTCTCTCGATAAATAAAATCATACGGGTAAATATTTCTGCAGCAAATTATTTTGTTGCAGAATTTGCACATATATCAGTAAAGGATTGATTAAAATGCAGATTAACAGAAATTTTGACAACCTTGTGCCCAACTACCTTTTTGCTGAGGTTGCATCAAGAACGAATAAGTATATTAAGGAACACCCCGACAAAGAGGTTATTAAGCTTGGAATCGGCGACGTTACACTTCCGCTCGCTCCTGTTGCTATTGAGGCAATGAAAAAGGGTGCAGAGGACCTTGCTCATAAGGACACATTCAAGGGTTATCCTGACTATGAGGGCTACGCTTTTCTCAGAGAAGCAATCTCAAACTACTACGCAGGCTTTGGTGTGAAGGTTGGCGCAGACGAAATCTTCGTATCTGATGGTGCAAAATCCGACTGCGGAAATATCGGCGATATTTTCGGCAAGGACAACACAGTGCTTGTAACTGACCCCGTATATCCCGTTTATGTTGATTCAAACATAATGGCGGGCAGAAAGATTATTTATGCTGATTCAAACCGTGAAAATAATTTTGCCGCTTTGCCTGATGAAAACGTCAAGGCAGACATTATTTATCTTTGCTCGCCAAACAACCCGACAGGCTCCGCTTACACTGCCGATGAGCTTAAAATGTGGGTTGATTATGCTTTAAAAAATGACGCTGTAATTCTTTACGATTCAGCCTATGAGGCATTTATAACCGAGGATCTTCCTCGCTCAATCTTTGCTATTGAGGGCGCAAGAAAGTGCGCTATAGAGATGTGTTCACTTTCAAAGACAGCAGGCTTTACAGGCACAAGATGCGGCTATACCGTTATTCCCAGAGAGCTTGAGCGTGACGGTCACAATATCTACAACACATGGTACCGCCGTCAGGCTACAAAGTTCAACGGCGTTTCCTGGCCTGTTCAATGTGCCGCCGCCGCTGTATTCAGCGCAGAGGGTCAAAAGCAGATTAAAGAAAATATTTCCTATTATCAGGAGAACGCAAGAATTATTTCCTCCGCTTTAGACGAGCTTGGCATTTACTATACAGGCGGCAAAAATTCACCGTACATCTGGCTTAAATGTCCCAATAATATGGGCAGCTGGGAGTTCTTTGACCTGCTTTTGTCAGAGGCTAACGTAGTAGGTACTCCCGGTGAGGGCTTTGGCAAAAACGGTGCAGGCTACTTCCGACTTACATCTTTTGGCGACAGAGAAAACACAATAAAAGCGGTTGAGAGAATTAAAAAACTTCTTTCTAAGTAATCAAATAACATTTTTTACAATTACTTTCGAAAAATGTACAATACAACAAAATATTAAAAATTTATTTAAAAAGATTGCAGTTTATTAAAAATGAGTTTATAGCAAAGCAGGCAGCCAAAATAAGGCTGCCTGTTAGTTTTTTGTCTGCTTATTTTTAAACGAAAACCTCCCGCAGTCAGCAGGAGGTTTTAATTAATCTTCTTCGTATTCGTTGTCGGGAGTGATGTTGATTATCCGTGAGTTATCTGCCTTTTTCTTTGAATAATGGCTTATTGCTGAGATGAGCACCAGTCCTGAAAATCCCTCGTAAATAAGAGTGATTCCGAGAATTATCATAATGATGCCTGCAAAGAACAGGGGGAAGATAATTGTAGAAATTGCAAAAATAATAACAAGAATTGATACCACAAAGCTTATCCACCAGTATTTTACATTGAGAGCTTTTAACTGAAACGCCCTCTTAATATCCATTGCGCTGTCAACTGTAATGAGTATGCCGAGAATTGCGGCTATCATTCCGAGAATTGACTGCGGAGAGATAAGAAAGAATACGCCGAATGCGGTTGCCGCAATTCCGACTATCATTTCAAACCCAAAGGACGCTTTTCTCACTGTAAAGTAGGTGATAAGATTAAACAGCCCGTAAACTGTCAGTGCACCGCCTAATGTGTAGCAAAGCGCTATGCTCACCTTTTCGGGATAAAACACCATTATGAAGCCGAGCACAATGTAGGTGAGCGCAGAGATAATGGAGGTAGTAAGAGCTTTTGACGAATTAGACCTTTTTTTTGAATTCATTATGTCACCTCATTATATAATGCGCTTGTCGCAGTAATCGCACATATGCATACCGAGCTTGAGATATGAACGGTTGGGCAGGTATTTCTCCTGTGCGGTTATGCATTTTGGATTTGTACAGCGCTCCTTGATTACGGTTGTTTCTCTGCCTGCAAGCTCAAATTCATCGTCCTGAAGAAGCAGAAGTATAAGCGCCATTCTGCCGTACATTCCGTACTGCGCCTGCTTGAAGTAGAGCGCACGGGGATCGTCGTCTATGTCAACGGTTATTTCATTTACTCTTGGGAGCGGATGAAGAATAATCATATCCTCTCTTGCTTTTGCAAGCTTTTCTTTATTAAGTACAAACACATTTTTCTGTGCCTCGTACTCTTCATTGCTTGCAAAGCGTTCACGCTGAATCCTTGTCATATACAGCACGTCCAAATCAGAAATAGAAGCCGCAAGGTCATTTGAAAATTCGTATTTACAGCCGTTTTTCTCTAAAATATCAATAATGTAAAGTGGTATTTGTAATTTTTTTGTAGAAATAAGAACAAAGGAATTGTTTTCGTACTGTGAGAGCGCCTTTATCAGCGAATGAACGGTTCTTCCGTTTAAAAGGTCGCCGCAGATGCCGACCTTAAGGTTGTTGAGTCTGTTTTTTTCACAGCTCAGAGTAACAATGTCAGCTAAGGTCTGGGTGGGGTGGAGGTGGCCTCCGTCACCGCAGTTTATGAACGGAACTCCTGCATACAGCGAAGCCGCCATAGCCGAGCCTTCAACGGGATGGCGCATAGCAATAATATCGGCATAGCCGCCGACTATAGTTAAAGTATCTTTAAGGCTCTCACCCTTAGCTACAGAAGAATTTAACGGATTGTCAAAGCCGATTGTGCGTCCGCCAAGCTTGAGCATAGCGGTCTGAAACGACATCTGAGTTCTTGTGCTCGGCTCATAAAAGAGGGTTGCAAGAATTTTGCCGTCGCAGGCGTGTCGATAATCAGCGGGACTTGCCATAATTTTCTTTGCCTTTTTAATCAGCTTATCAAGCTGTTTTTTTGTCATAGAGTCAAGGTCAATTAAATTTTTGTTTCCCATAAAAACACTACCTTCATTAATTTTTTCTATTTTATCAAAATTATACCTCGTTTTAATATCAATAAAGAATAATAACGGGAAAATTTAATATTTTTGACGAAAAAATAAAAATAACTTTGACTTTTTTTAATTATTATAATATAATGATTTAAATACAACAGCAAAATTATGCACATAGATTAATTTGAGGTAATTAAAATGTATAACGAAGAACGAATCAGCGATATATTAAGAGGTGCAATAGGTAACGACCGCATTTTATGGTACGGCAGACCTAAAAAAGTCTGTCTTATTCTGGAAAGTATATTCTGTCCGCTGATGATTTTTGCAATCATCTGGCTGCTTTTTGATTCAGTGGCTATCTCATCTATATTTTCAAGCCCGGATGGCGTGGGCGGCTCTCTTTTTTGGACTATGATTATATTTTTCTTAATTCACCTTGCCCCTGTATGGATTTACCTCGGCGGTGTAATCTCTTCATTCAGAAAGTCCAAAAACACAGAATATACCATAACTGACCGTGGTATATATATGACGAGCGGTGTTCTTTCACAGAGGGTTCTGTTTAAGCAATATACCGAAATTCTTCATGTTGATGTTCACAGGGATGTTTTTGACCAGATGTTCGGCACGGGAGATGTAATCCCCAGCAGCTATTTAAATGATATTTCATATTATAACACTAACAGAAGAAGGAGAAGAGAATATACATTCGCAATCAGGAATGTTCCCGATTACATAGCGGTTTCAAACTTAATCAAGAAAGGTATTGAAGAATGTAATAATCAACCTCATCATTATAATAACAGCTATGTAAGCCGTAACAATTATCAGCCAAATAAGACGCAGGTTCTGAACAACCAATACAGCTGGAACAGCGATATGAATAACAGCAATATAAATAACGGCGATGATTTTTATAATTCCGATATTACCGATCGTAACTATCGTGACAATCAAGACAATCGTGACTATCGTGACACCGGATACACCGTAAACGGCGGAAGCAGAGATTATGAGGACAGTTGGGACGATAAAAATAAAAAGAATGACCGTGACAGTTGGGATTAATTTTTAGTCCGAGCAGACAGTACGGTTTAAATCATAGCTTTTTATCCGGAAAATTGCTCAGTAAAAATTGTAAATTCCTTTGACATTTTGGAATTTATATAATATAATAAAAAATATAAAAGACGGGAGCCGGGGTCGGCTGAGAGGAAATGAATTGACATTTCGACCGTAAACCTGATTTGGATAATGCCAACGGAGGGACTTTGAGCTTTTGACTGATTGTTTTAGTCAGGAGCAGATAATTTTGTATTCAAAGTGCGTCGGCTCGGCGCACTTCTTTTTTTGCTTTTATTGGAGGCGAGATTATGATTAGAATTAACGGGGTAAATATCGACAAAGCCGAGCTTCCGCTTATGCAGTATCTTGAGGAAAACTCAATTATGCCTCAGAGAATTGCAGTGGAGCTTAACGAGGAAATTTTGCCCAAGTCAAGCTATCGGGACACAATCCTTAAAGACGGGGATGTGGTGGAAATAGTAAACTTTGTAGGCGGCGGCTGTTAAGATAGCCGTACTTTATTAAAAGGAGATATTAAAATGGACAGCGACAAGCTTATTTTAGGCGGACACAGCTTTAATTCACGCTTCATTTTAGGCTCAGGCAAGTATTCGCTTGACCTTATAAGAGCCGCAGTGGAGAACGCAGGCGCAGAGATTATCACCCTTGCACTCAGAAGGGCGGCAACAGGCAAGGTTGCAAATATCCTTGACTACATACCTGAGAACGTAACCCTCCTGCCAAACACGTCAGGCGCAAGAAACGCAGACGAGGCAGTGAGAATTGCAAGACTTGCAAGGGAAACGGGCTGCGGAGATTTTATTAAAATTGAGGTTATCAGGGATTCAAAGTATCTTTTGCCCGACAACTACGAAACCGTAAAGGCTACCGAAATTTTGGCGAAGGAGGGCTTTGTGGTACTGCCCTATATGTACCCCGATCTCAATGTTGCCCGCAGTCTTAGGGACGCAGGTGCAGCCGCAATTATGCCGCTCGGCTCGCCAATCGGTTCAAACAAAGGAATAGCCACAAAGGAATTTATAAAAATTATCATCAATGAAGTTGACCTGCCTGTAATTGTTGACGCAGGCATAGGCAGACCGTCACAGGCTTGTGAGGCTATGGAGATGGGTGCGGCAGCCGTAATGTGCAACACAGCTATAGCCACCGCAGGCGACATTCCAATGATGGCAAATGCTTTTAAAAAGGCGATTGAGGCAGGCAGACAGGCATATCTTTCGGGACTCGGCAGAGTTATTGAAAACGGTGCGTCAGCCTCCTCTCCGCTTACGGGATTCCTTGAAAGCTGAGGTATAAAGAATGGAAGAAAGAATTGACCATATGACATATCTGCCCGATATGGAGCAGATTGATTCAGACATAATGGACAGGGTTATTTCGGCTATGAACGAATATGACCCGTCAATATACACCGAAAGTGACGTGAGAGCGGCGCTTGAACACAGCGAAAAAACCGTTGATGATTTCAAAGCCCTGCTTTCTCCGGCGGCATTGCCCTTGCTTGAGGAAATAGCAAACGCGGCGAGAATTGAAACCAAAAAGCACTTTGGCAATTCTGTAAATATGTTCACTCCGCTTTACATTTCAAACTATTGCGAAAACTATTGCATTTACTGCGGCTTTAACTGCCACAATAAAATCCACCGTGCAAGGCTTAATAATGAAGAAATTGAGCATGAAATGCAGGCTATAGCAAAGAGCGGCTTGCAGGAAGTTCTTATTCTGACAGGCGAAAGCAAAAAAATGAGCGATGTTAAGTACATCGGCGAGGCTTGCAAAATTGCAAGAAAATATTTTAAGGTGGTCGGTCTTGAGGTTTACCCGATGAACAGCGACGAATACAGATATGTTCACGAGTGCGGTGCAGACTACGTTACAGTGTTTCAGGAAACCTACAACAGCGATAAGTACGAAACCCTTCACCTTGCAGGGCACAAAAGAATTTTCCCGTACAGAATTAACACTCAGGAAAGAGCCATTCTCGGCGGAATGAGGGGAGTGGGCTTTGCCGCTCTCTTAGGATTGAGCGATTTCAGAAAGGACGCATTTGCTACAGGAATTCACGCATACCTGATTCAGCGCAAATACCCCCACGCAGAAATTGCTTTTTCCTGCCCACGTTTAAGACCTATCATCAACAACGATAAAATCAACCCCAAGGACGTTCACGAGCCGCAGCTATTGCAGGTTATATGTGCGTACCGACTTTTTATGCCGTTTGCAAGCATTACAATCTCTACAAGAGAGTGTCAGCGTTTCCGTGACAACGTGGTTGACATAGCCGCAACTAAAATTTCAGCAGGTGTTGACGTGGGTATCGGCGGACACGATGAAAGCAAGGAGAAAAAGGGCGATGAGCAGTTTGAAATCTCAGACGTCAGGAATGTTGACGAGGTTTTTAAGGCGCTCACCGATAAGGGCTTACAGCCTGTTATGAGTGACTATATCTATGTGTAGGGTGATATGTGTAACCGCAAAACCGCTCTGCAAAGGGGATTTTCTTGCACAAATTGCAAAAATTTTAAAGTCTGAGATAAGCAATATAATTCTCAGAGAGAAATATTTATCAGAGGAAGAATACCTTGAGTTTGCCAAAAAGGTAATTGAGGTTTGCGGCAGGGATAAGCTGATTATTCATAATTTTGCCGATACTGCAAAAGCTTTGGGCGTAAAAAAAGTGCACCTCCCTTTTACTGCTTTTAAAGAATTAAAAAACAGGGCTTCGTTTGACGTGGTTGGCACATCGGTTCACAGCGTTACTGACGCAGTCTTAGCCGAAAAAAGCGGTGCTGACTACATTATTGCAGGTCATATTTTTGAAACCGACTGTAAAAAGGGGATTAAGGGCAGGGGTACAGAATTTTTGCAAAGCGTGTGCGACAGCGTAAAAATTCCTGTCTATGCCATCGGCGGTATAAATTCAGACACAGCAGGCAGGCTCAAAGAGGTAAACAGCAAAAGCTTTTGCGGAGTGTGCGTGATGTCACAGCTTATGCAGAGTGAAAATCCCTGCGATGAGGTTACAAAAATAATTAAAGGCTTGAGGTGAACAGCTTGAATTTCAACAGAAAAATGCTTACTCTCTATGCAATTACCGACAAAAGGTGCATTGGAGATAAAAGCCTTGAATACGCAGTAGAGCAGGCTTTGTCGGGCGGCGCAACAATGCTTCAGCTCAGGGACAAGGGCGCAGACCAAGACGTGCTTTGCAGAGAAGCAGACAGTTTGATGAAGCTTTGTCAGAAATACTCTGTGCCGCTGATTATAAACGACAATATAGATGTAGTTCTGAAAACCGGCGCAGACGGAGTTCATCTCGGACAGAGTGATACAAAAATTTTCAGAGCAAGAGAAATTCTCGGCTGCAATAAAATAATCGGCGGCTCAGCCCGCACCACAGAGCTTGCAAAAAAGGCTGAGCAGGACGGTGCGGATTACATAGGCTGCGGTGCGGTTTTCGGCACTCAGACAAAGGCAGACGCAAAATATATAGGCAGGGAAAGGCTCAGAGAAATCTGCTCTGCTGTTTCAATTCCCGTTGTTGCAATCGGCGGAATCACGGCGGAAAATCTGCCAAGTCTAAAGGGCTGCAATATGAGCGGAGCGGCTGTTGTAAGCTCTGTTTTTGCCGCTGAGAGCATTTATAATGCCGCAAAGGAATTAAGACGTTTGGCGGACAGCATTATTTACGGAGGTTAAGCTTTGAAAACAGTATTGACCATAGCAGGAAGCGACTGCTCGGGCGGCGCAGGAATTCAGGCTGATATCAAAACAATTACAATGCACGGCTGTTACGCTATGAGCGTTATTACCGCTCTGACTGCGCAGAATACGACAGGAGTTTTCGGCATTGAGCAGACGAGCGAGGAGTTTATCACAAAACAGCTCGACAGTGTTTTTACCGATATTTTCCCCGACGCTGTTAAAATCGGTATGATATACGGCGGAAATTGCGCAGAAGTTATAGCCGAAAGGCTGAAATATTACGGTGCGAAAAATATCGTAGCCGACCCTGTTATGGTTTCCACAAGCGGCAGTCGGCTGATAAGCGAGCAGGGGCTTTCCAAACTCAAAGAGCATATACTCACAATCTCGGACATTATCACTCCTAATGTGCCCGAGGCGGAAATTCTCAGCAATACTAAGATAAGCTCTGCGGCGGACTTAAAAAATGCCGCCAAAATCATTGCGGAAATCTACGGCTGTGCTGTGCTGTGCAAGGGCGGTCATCTCAAGGATTCGTCAGATGATTTGCTCTATGCAGACGGAGAGTATTACTTCTTTCCCTCGGTAAAAATTAATAATCCCAATACCCACGGCACGGGCTGTACGCTTTCCAGTGCAATAGCGAGCAATCTTGCGCTCGGTCGGCAGCTGCCGACTGCGGTACAGAAAAGTAAAGAATACATAACACAGGCAATCAGCGCAGGGCTTGACCTTGGAAAGGGAAGCGGGCCGCTGATGCACAACTTTAATATAAATAAAACTGAGTAAAGGCAGATGAAATATGAGAGAATATTCAACACAAATGGAGGCTGCAAGAAAGGGCATTGTAACCAAGGAGCTTGAAATTGTAGCAAAAAAAGAGAAAATGACAGTTGAGGAGCTTATGCCGCTTGTGGCTGCGGGCAAGGTTGTAATCTGTGCAAATAAGAAGCACACCTGTATAGACCCCGAGGGCGTAGGCTCAATGCTCAGCACAAAAATTAATGTAAATCTGGGCGTTTCAAGGGACTGCAAGGATTACGATATTGAAATGCAAAAGGTAATGCAGGCGGTTAATATGGGCGCTCACGCCATTATGGACTTATCTTCCCACGGCAACACTATTCCGTTTAGGCGCAAGCTCACAGGCGAATGTCCTGCAATGATAGGCACAGTGCCTGTTTATGACTCCGTAATTCATTACCAGCGTGACCTTGATACCCTTACAGCTCAGGATTTTATTGATGTTGTAAGACTTCACGCTCAGGACGGCGTTGACTTTGTAACCCTGCACTGCGGCATCACAAGAAAGACAATCGAGCAGATAAGAAAGCATAAAAGAAAGATGAACATTGTTTCACGAGGCGGCTCTCTGGTGTTTGCATGGATGTGTATGACCGGCAACGAAAATCCGTTTTATGAGTATTACGATGAAATCCTCGAGATTTGCCGTGAATATGATGTGACAATTTCTCTGGGTGACGCCTGCCGTCCCGGCTGTCTTGCCGATGCAAGCGATGTTTGCCAGATTGAGGAGCTTGTAAGGCTTGGTGAGCTTACCAAAAGAGCGTGGGCAAGAGATGTTCAGGTAATGGTAGAAGGCCCGGGACATATGCCTATGGACCAGATTGAGGCTAATATGAAGCTTCAGCAGACTATCTGCTGCGGCGCACCGTTCTATGTTCTCGGCCCGCTTGTAACCGATATTGCACCCGGCTATGACCACATTACATCAGCAATCGGCGGAGCTATTGCAGCCGCTTCAGGCGCAGCCTTCCTCTGCTATGTTACACCTGCCGAGCACCTTGCGCTGCCTAATGTTGAAGATGTAAAGCAGGGAATTATCGCCTCAAAAATCGCTGCTCACGCCGCCGACATTGCAAAGGGCGTTAGAGGAGCAAGAGAGATAGACGATAAAATGGCGGACGCACGAAAGAAGCTCGACTGGGAGGCTCAGTGGGAATGTGCGATTGACCCCGAAACCGCCAAGAAAATCAGAGATGACAGAAAGCCGGAGCACGATGACACCTGTTCAATGTGCGGCAAATTCTGCGCCGTAAGAAGTATGAACAAAGCACTTAACGGCGAGCATATTGACATTCTTTAATTAATAATTTTGGCAGCACCTTGTATTTGCAGGGTGCTGTTTTTTTGAGCCTTTATGCAGAAAAAATTTTAATAATTGCGGCAATTAGTGCATTATTAGCTGTAAAAATGCCTGCGGTAAAAGGGGGTGAATTATGAATACGGATATAATCGTTGCATTGATTGTTGCAACCGGCAGTATCTTCTGCCAGATTTTAATAAATTTCTCTAATCGCCGAAAACAGGAGAGCGAAAACGAAAAAACCAAGTCGCTGATTGTCTATCGCATTGACCAGCTTGAACGCAAACAGGATAAGTACAATCATTTGCAGGAGCGGGTTTTTAAGCTTGAGAGGTCAACCGCTGTTGAAGATGAAGAAATCAGGGTGGCTAATCATAGAATATCAGACCTTGAGCATATAAATTACAAAAAAGGGGGAGAGTAAATGAAGGGCAATTTTAAAAATTGGGCAAAGGCTGCGGCTGTGAGAGCAATAAAAACGGTTGCACAAACAGCAATCGCAACAATTGGTGTGTCGGCTGTGATGTCAGACGTGAATTGGATAGCTGTTGCTTCGGCAAGTATTCTTTCAGGCATTTTGTCAATCCTCACCAGCGTGACGGGCTTGCCTGAGATTAAAGAAAAATGAGATTTTTTAGTACAATTTGAGCACATTTGAATATTATGTACTATGAAGATGTGCTTTACAAAAAACTGCCTTATGCGAGCATTGCGCACATTTTTGCAGACTGCGCTCGGATACATCGCCGCTAATCTTGCTCTGTTTATCACGGGTGTGGATTTTTCCGATAAAAGGCTGTGGCTGAGTGCGGTCTGCGGACTTCTGGCTTCTTCGGTATCGGCAGGACTTTCAGCGGTTGTGAACCTTGAAAAAAAGGAAGAACCATCTCAGTGCGACAATGAATGTACAGAGGACATAAAAAATAAATGAATACTATTTTACAAAAACTTAATAATATTATTGTCAGCCGCAGGTCAGCTTGACCTGCGGTTATTTTGTATTTTTATAATATAGCAGAGGAATTTGTATGGAAATATTCAGCTCTACATTAAATCATATAGCAGTTTTGTTTTCATTTATACTTATAGGCTTTGTTCTCAAAAAGAAAAATATTCTCCATAAGGACAGCTCAAAAACTCTTTCCCGTCTTGAAAACACAATTTTTATGCCTGCTGTAGTAATCAACACCTTCTGGAGCAACTGCACAGTGAAGAATATCAGCGAAAAATGGATATTTCTTGTTTACAGTGCCGCTCTCCTGCTTACGGCTATTCTGCTTGGATTTATAATTTCACGGTTTCTTACAAAGGACGAATATCTGCGCAAGGTGTACCGATATTCGCTATCGGTATCGAATTTCGGTTTTGTGGGCACAGCGCTCGTGCAGGGCATTTACGGCGCAGACAGTATAGAGCTTTTTGACTATTTAATCTTCACTCTGCCTCTTAATTTGTTCACCTATTCTTTGGGAATTGCGTGGCTTGTGCCGTCAGACAAGGGCGGTTTTTCGCTCAAATCATTTGTAAATCCAATTTTTATTTCTCTTTTTATCGGTGCTGTTCTCGGACTGCTTGAAGTTCCAAAGCCTGAGTTTATAGGTACTATAATTTCTGACTCTGCGGCTTGTATGGCGCCTGTAGCAATGATTTTAACGGGCTTTGTCATAGCAAGCTATGAAATAAAAAGTCTGCTCAGGGTAAAGCAGACATACATTATAGCCGTACTGCGGCTGATAATTTTTCCGTCGCTCTTTGTGCTTGCACTGAGATTTTTAAAAGCGGATGATGAAATCGTTTTTGCGGCTCTGTGTGCAAATGCAATGCCGCTCGGACTCAATACGGTAATAATTCCCTCAGCCTACGGAGAAAGTCCTCAGACGGGAGCAAGCCTTGCCCTTGTGTCGCAGGCAATGGCGGCTGTAACTATACCGCTAATGTTTTTGGTATTCTTTTAATTTGAAATTTTAAAAGCTAAATTCGCGCTCTTTGATAATTAACTGAAAATATCTGCAAAACAAAACAGACCGCTGGCAAACGGTCTGTTCTGTATTGTGTGTTTTATGAAAATGAAGCCCGTTACTAACAGGCACATTCCAACTTTTTAAATGCAACTACATAACTATATATAGTAACTACATTATTATTATACTTAAAAATACCACAAAATCAAGTGCTTTTCACATATTTTGTGAGAATAACAAAGTAAATAGGCAAGTTGCACATAAATTCAGTATAAACTTTGTGAATTAATTTTTAAGATTTTTTAAATATTTAATCAAAACAAACAAATATTCTGATAAAACCTAAAGAAATTTTAGAATTATATAATTCGTACATACAAAGAGATACAAAAAAGCACCGCATTTTCATACGGTGCTTAATCACTGATTTTAATTAGTCAGCAGTATAAGGAAGCAAAGCAAGGTGTCTTGCACGCTTGATTGCAACTGTGATTTCACGCTGATGTCTTGCACAAGTACCTGTTACACGGCGAGGAAGAATCTTACCTCTTTCTGACATATAACGACGAAGACGAGCGATGTCCTTATAATCAATGTGTTCAACCTTATCAACGCAGAAACCGCAAACCTTCTTGCGAGCTTTTCTACCACGGTTAATTGGTCTGTCAGCCATTGTGAGAACTCCTTTCAATGAATTATATAATAATTCAGTTAAATTTAAAATGGTAAATCATCATCAAGGGGCATATCCTGAAAATCAGAATTGCTGCCGCTCTGATATGACTCAGCAGGAGCCGAAGCCTGCTGGTAGGGAGCAGAGCCATAAGACTGTGCGCCATACGATTGATTGTTGCCGTAAGACTGATTATATCCGTTTGCGCTGTTTTCACGGCGTTCACCGGTAAAATGAACATTATCTGCAATAACCTCAACAACATAGCGGTTAGAACCGTCTTTAGCCTGATATGAACGGCTTTGGAGCTGTCCTTCAACAGCAATGAGCGAGCCCTTGCCAAAATATCTGCAAACAAATTCAGCACTCTGGCGCCAGCAAACAATATTGATAAAGTCAGCCTTGCGTTCTTCGCCGCTTTTTACATAGGTGCGGTCAACAGCAATGCTAAAGCTTGTTACGCTGATACCGTTTGGTGTTGTTTTAAGTTCAGGGTCAGCAGTCAGTCTGCCCATTAAAATCACTCTGTTAAGCATAATAATTCCTTTCGTGTTCGGGTAAAAACCCTACATTTGATTCATTCGTTAAATTATTCTTCTTCTTTTTTGATGATGATTGAACGCATTACGCCGTCTGTGATTTTGTAGATACGGTCGAGCTCAGCAGGGAACTCAGCTGTGCTTTCAAAATCAAAGAGAACATAGTAGCCTTCGCTCTCCTTGTTGATAAGGTAAGCAAGCTTTCTCTTGCCCCATTCGTCAACATTCTTCAAAGTGGCATTCTTTTCGATGAGAGCCTTGAATTTCTCTACAACTTTCTGAACGTTTTCTTCGCCGTTCTTGAGAGAAACTACCATTACTGTCTCGTAATTAGCTGTTACTGCCATTATATTGCACCTCCTTCTGGACATTATGGCGGCTTGCGCCGCAAGGATTGTTACGCTGTGCATAACAAATTAATTATATCATTAATTCTTAATTTGTCAATAATTTAAGTTGAGAAATTTGCAAAAACTGCATATTAGTAAATTCTCAAAGTAAATGCAACAGTAGAATTTAAAGTTGCATTTAGTCTGAGAAAGAAAAAGTGGTTGCATTTAGTCTGAGAAATTTGTCTATACGCATATTAATTCTTGGAAAACCTAAACAGCGTT
>OGOU01000321.1_pt1 | contig 45222 bp, 34 predicted proteins | sample 1552721 | NCBI WGS metagenome assembly OGOU01 (sample SAMEA2580176, study PRJEB22360) | human gut metagenome | biome: human gut; feature: human-associated habitat; material: faeces | place: Denmark | collected 2008/2010
TTCCTTCCCCAACCCGGGGAAGGAGCAGTCGTTGCAATACGTTAGTATTGCTTACGACTGCGGGTGGGGGTCGATTCTAAACAAGCTTAAAAAGCCAAAAATTTACAACGCAAGTTCAGCGCAGGGCATGCTTTTCAAGCCTTATCCCAACTTTTCCAGCTGCTCAACCGCAAAACGCGCACGATTTGTGATTTGCTCAAGCGGCGCATCCTTGTATAAACAACGCCCGAGCCCAACAGCCCTCGCTCCCGCTTTTAAATAACCGCAAAAATCATTCAAACCGATTCCCCCCGCAGGCATGAGGTTCAAAAACGGCATGGGCCTTAAAATATCCTCAAGATATTCGACTTTTCCCATAGAATTTGCGGGAAAAAGCTTAATCAAGGGAACTCTGGATTTCCATGCAGTATAAGCCTCGTTGGGCGTAGAAACAGTCGCAATATGCGGAACTTTGTTCGATAAACAAAACTTCACCATGCTGGTTTGAAAAACAGGAGAAACAATCGCCTGCGCACCCTGCTCCAGAGCCTCCATTGCGCGTTTCTGGGTGATAATTCCGCCCGCAGTTACCGTCAATTCAGGATTTTTAGCCAGCTCGCCGATAGCCTGCACCAGACAGCCCCTTTCAACGGTAATTTCGAGCGATTTTATTCCGCCTTTTACCAGACATTCGGAAATTTCAAGCATTTCTTCCGGCGTTTTTGCACGAACCACTGCGTATATTTTGTTTTTGTAGATGGATTCTATTGCGTTCATTATTTTATTTTTTCGCTCTGGCGGGAGGGTTGAGGCTTTTTGGTCTTTATTTTTATAAAATTGAAAACCGTTTTGTTCGTTTCTTCGACATTTTCTTCCTCGTAGCCGAGCAAAATCTCCAAATCCTTTTTCAAAAGGGTAATATCTTCGTATTTTTTCAAAGTTCCGTCCAGCGCAATCGAAACATCGCCGGTTTCTTCAGAAACAACAAGGCATGCCGAATCCGAAACCTCGCTCATGCCGATAGCGGCTCTGTGTCGGGTTCCGTATTTCCAGCTGAGCTTTGGATCCTCGGTCAAAGGCAGCAAAACGCCGGCAGAACGGATTTTTTCGCCGGAAATCACGACCGCGCCGTCATGGAGCGGGGTATTTGTGTGAAAAATCGTCAAAAGCAGCTCTGTTGAAACATTTCCGTCAATCTGCGTGCCGACATCCGAATATGTATGCACGCTGTCATCGCGCTCCAGCACGATTAGAGCGCCGGTATGGGTTTTTGCAAGATATTTTACCGCCTCAATTAACTCTTTTATTACATTAATTTTTTCAATATGCCTTGTTTCACGTTTTGAAAAGAGCGAATTTTTGAAAATATTAGATTGGCCCAAATATCCGAGAAATTTACGAATTTCAGGCTGGAAAATAATTACGGCGCCGAACATAATCACGTTGACCATGGTTCTGAGGAAAACGCCAAGAAGCTGGAGGTTAAATTTGATAAGAACTTCGCTGAAAATCCACGCAAAAAGCAGGATAAACAGCCCTTTTACAAGCTTTTCCGACTGCGTGCCTTTGATGAACTTGCGATATAAAACATAAAGCATGCCAAAAATGATTAAAACTTCGGTAACGTTGACCCAGGTGAAACTGAGCTGCAAAACGCCCAACTGTTTTATGACTATGTCTTTTATCTCGCCTAACAACGCTTTTTGCCTCTATCTCAAACGTTCGGGTATCACATCAAGAGAAACCAGATGCTCGTAACTCTCTCTATTTATTATAATATCAGATTGTCCGTGATTTACAAGTACCGCAGCAGGTTTTAATACGCGATTGTAATTGCTGGACATGGAATATCCGTAAGCGCCTGTGTCGTAAACGCAAATTATGTCGCCTTCTTCGAGTTCGGGCATTTTTACGTCTTTTATTAAAATATCACCGGATTCGCAGAACCTGCCGGCAAGAGTTATTGTTTGTGCAAGCGGGGCTTCGGGTTTGTTAGCAACCTGCGCCGTATAAAGCGCCTGATAAAGGCTCGGACGCGGGTTGTCAGCCATTCCGCCGTCAACAGCAACGTATTTTCGCCCTTTGGGAACCTGTTTTGAGCTGCCGACAGTGTACAAAGTTACGCCGGAGGTGCCGATTATGCTTCTTCCGGGTTCAATGAAAATCGTAATGTCGCCGGTATTGTATTTTTTAGAATTTTCTTCAACCGAGGAGGTTATTTGCCTTGCTATTTCTTCTACTGTCGGGGGCTGGTCGTTTTCTGTGTATTTTATGCCCAGACCGCCGCCGAGGTTGATTGTGTGCAGCTCAATGCCGAATTTTTCTCTGATTCTGGCAATTTCTTTTAAAATAACTTCGACTTCATCATAATAAATTTTTGTTTCAAAAATCTGCGACCCGATATGCGCATGAAGCCCGATTACATTGAGATTTTCGTATTCATCGCGCAAAAGTTCCAGCGCATCGTCAATCTGGGTCAAATCAAAGCCGAATTTTGAATCCAGATGGCCCGTCTGGATGTATTCGTGCGTGTGGCATTCGATTCCGGGGGTTATACGGAGCAAAATATCAGCTTTTTTGCCCGCAGCGCCCGCAGCTTCGTTCAAAAGTGCAAGTTCAAGAAAATTATCAACAGAAAACTTGCCCACGCCGACCTCAAGTGCGAGCTGGAGCTCCTCGTAGGATTTGTTGTTGCCGTTAAAGAGGCATTTTGACATATCAACGCCCGCAGAATGTGCTGTGTAGATTTCGCCGCCCGAAACAAGGTCAAAACCGAACCCCTCCGAGGACATAATCTTGCAGATTGCTTTTGTCATGAAAGCTTTTGCCGCGTAGAGCATATTTATGTTCGGATAATCTTTAAAAGCGGTTTTGTATTCGTTTGCGATGGTGCGGATTGTTTTTTCGTCAAAAACATAGAGCGGAGTTCCGTATTTTTCCGCCAATTCAACCAAATCGCAGCCGCCGATTTCAAGATGACCGTTTTCGTTGATTTTTGTTGTTACAGGTTTAATGCTCTGGTTAGCTGTCATATTTTACCTCATGTTATTAATTATATATGTGCGATTTTAGCATAAACAGCCCTCTGCTGTATAGCGAGGAGAATCAATTTGCACACTGCGCTTAAATCATGGTAGTATTTTATTAAGGAATATATTTGTTGAGGAGAAATTATGGGGAACGGAAACGAGCCGGTTGTAAATCTTATTTCAAAACCGGAAAATATGCTTAAAACAATTTACACAGCGTGCAGAACCTGCTACAGTGCGGATTATCCGATAAATATCTATGAAAATGCAGCTGATGAAGAAAAAATGCTCAAACTCATTGAGCGCGTAATCGGTTCGGGTCATTTTTCTACAATCGAGCATATTCAGGTTACTTTTGCGATTTCAAATGTTTCGCGTGCATGCACCCACCAGCTCGTGCGCCACAGACACATGTCTTTTTCGCAAAAATCCCAGAGATATGTTAAAGAAAAAGGGCAGTTTGATTACATAATTCCGCCGACTGTCGAAAAAAATCCGGAATTGCTTGAAAAATACAAGAAGTTTATGGAGTTTACGGCGAATTTCTACACTGAAATGACCGAAGCCGGAATTCCCGCAGAAGATGCCCGTTTTGTCATGCCAAATGCCGCAGCCAGCTCGCTCGTAACCTCTTTGAACCTCAGGGAAATGATTCATCTTGCACATTTGCGCCTTTGCACCCGTGCGCAGTATGAAATCAGGATTATGGTCAAAAAAATGTGCGAAGAGCTCATAAAAGAAGAGCCATGGTTGAAAAAATACCTTGTCCCGAAGTGCGAAAGCCTTGGATATTGCGACGAAGACAAATCCTGCGGAAGAAAAAAGGTCAAAGCGGAATTTTTGCGTGAAGATGTGAAAGCATAAGAAACAAGTTCGGAATGACAGCGCACTTTTTGTCACCCTGAACTCGTTTGACTGCTTTTTCCAAAATCTTTGATTTTGTGAAAAATGTCTGGTTTCCCGCAGGGTCGCCAGGGCGATATTTATCGACTTCAACCTTGCGATTCCGAAACGAGTTCGGAATGACAGTGCATTTTCCGTCACCCAGAACTCGTTTCAGGGTCGCCAGGGCGATGATTATCGACTTCAACCATGCGATTCCGAAATAAATTCGGAATGACGGCACGCCTTTTATCGCCCTACAATTAAACAACCTCAAAACTGCTCCCCACCCCAGCCCTCCCCGAGTTGGGGAGGGAGCAGTCGTAGAAATACGTCAGTATTTCGTACGAATGCGGATGGGGAGCGACTAAAAAACCATCTTGAAAACCCAAAATCCCCATTTTCACACAATCATGCGGTGGGAACCGTTTCACTTTTCCCACCCTACAGCTTTTCGTCACCCTGAACTCGTTTCAGGTTCGCGAGGGCGGTAATTATCAACTTCAATCTCGCGATTCCGAAACAAGTTCGGAATGACGGCATGATTTTCGTCACCCTGAACTCGTTTCAGGGTCGCAAGGACATTGTCCATCGACCTTAACCTTGCGATTCCGAATCAAGTTCGGAATGACGGCTTGCTTTTTTGTCATTTTTAACACTTCGCAACAAAAATAAGTGTAATTTTCACAATAATTTGTAAAAATACGCAAATTATATTATAATGTTAAGGCTGTAACATTATAACAGTTTTAGAGAGAGAAAAAACCAGCAGGAATGGAACTTTGGCACTAACATTTCAGGAATTAATTCTAAATTTATCAAAATTTTGGTCAGACTATGGCTGCATAATCCAACAGCCTTATGATATTGAAAAAGGCGCAAGCACAATGAATCCGGCAACTTTTTTGCGTTCATTGGGGCCGGAACCGTGGAATACGGCAATGGTCGAGCCATGCAGACGCCCGACTGACGCCAGATACGGCGAAAACCCGAACAGACTGGGTCATTATTTCCAATATCAGGTTATTTTGAAACCATCTCCGGACAACGCTCAGGAATTGTACCTCAAAAGTCTTGAAGCGATGGGAATTGACCTTTCAAAACATGATGTCAGGTTTGTCGAAGACAACTGGGAATCACCCACCCTCGGTGCGGCCGGTGTAGGCTGGGAAGTTTGGCTTGACGGGATGGAAATTACGCAGTTTACCTATTTCCAACAGGTCGGCGGGCTTGAAATTCGCCCTGTTGCCCTTGAATTGACATACGGGCTTGAACGTATTGCAATGTATCTTCAAAATGTTAATTCAGTTTTTGACGTTATGTGGAATAAAAACCTGAAATACGGCGAAATTTATCTTCAAAACGAAATTGAACAGTCAAAATACAATTTTGAAGTTTCAGATGCGGCGAGATTGTTCAAGTTATTTGACCTTTATCAGGAAGAAGTCGAAAATTGCGTAAAAAACGAGCTTGTTCTTCCTGCATATGACTATGTTTTAAAATGCTCGCATGATTTCAACCTGCTTGATGCCAGAGGCGTAATAAGCAAGGACGAAAGAATAAATTACATAAACAGGGTAAGAAGAATGGCGGCGATGGTCGCAAAATTATACGTTGAACAACGAGAAAAACTGGGATTCCCCCTTTTGAAGAAATAGAATATAAGGAAAAATTACATGCCCCACGAAAAAGAAGTAACAGAAGCAGGACTGGTCGAACATTTTGTTTCAAAATTATTAAAAACCAAAAATCCGGATGATATGATTGCAGATTCCAAAGAAACCGGATTGAATAAAACCCTTAACTGGGTGGATTTGATTATTCTGGGTATCGGTGCGGTAATCGGTGCCGGAATCTTCTCAATGGTCGGTTCGGCTGTTGTCGGAACGAACGGACATCCCGGTGCAGGCCCGGCTCTTATTATTTCTATGATAATTGCGGCGATTGCCTGCATATTCTCAGCGCTTTGTTATGCTGAATTTGCCTCCATGATACCGGTTTCGGGCGGTGTTTATACTTATACATTCGCCACAATGGGTGAATTGGCGGCATGGATGGTCGGATGGGTCTTAATGCTCCAGTACACAATCGGAAACATTGCAGTAGCATGCAGCTGGACGGGTTATTTGCTCCAGTTTTTACGCGGATTTGAGCCTTATACAGCCCATCTTCCCGCAGCTTTGCAATCAATCTGCCACCATATAATGTATCCCCCGCTCTGGCTTGTGAGCGATTACGGAACAGCTTCCGCAGCGTATGTAAAAATGGGTCTTAACCCCGCAGAGCAAATTCCGCACCTTTTCGGGCTTATTCCCATATCAATAAATGTTCCGGCAATTGCAATGATATTGCTGGTTACAGCGATTCTTGTAAAAGGCATTTCAGAATCCAAAAATATGGCAGGGATAATGGTTGTTATAAAACTGCTTGTTATTGCCCTGTTCATAGGCGTAGGCGCTTTTTACGTAAAACCCGGAAACTGGGTTCCTTTCATGCCTAACGGAATCGGCAGCGTTCTTATCAGCGCGTTTACGATTTTCTTTGCATATACAGGCTTTGACGCAATTTCAACAGCCGCAGAAGAAACCAAAAATCCGCAAAAAGATGTTCCGATTGGCATTATCGGCACACTATTAGCGTGCACGGTCGTGTATATATTTGTAGCGCTTGTCTTAACGGGTGTTGTTAAATGGGATATGATTAATATCCACGCGCCTATTGCGCATGCAATGCAAATGACAGGGCAAAACTGGGTTGCAGGGCTGATTTCAGTCGGTGCGTTGACCGGTTTGACCTCGGTATTGCTGGTTATGCAGCTTGCCGCAACAAGAATACTTTTTGCTATGGCACGTGACAATTTCTTCCCGACAATATTGAAAAAAGTGCACCCTGTTTACAAAACTCCCCACGTAATCACATGGCTTGTGGGCTCAGCAATGGTTATCGGGTGCTTGTTCCTTGATTTGAACCTTGCTGCCCAGCTTTGTATCTTCAGCGTGTTCACATCGTTCATTATTGTTTGTATCGGGGTGCTGATTTTAAGAAAAACCGACCCGAACCGCCACAGACCGTTCAAAGTGCCGTTTTCACCGTTCTTCCCGGCAATGGGCATACTGCTTTGCGGTACATTGATGTGCGTAGCTATCGCAAGCATGGGCAAAACAGCACTTCTGTTCCCGCTCTGGCTATTAATCGGGCTTTCAATCTACGCTTTTTACGGCTACAAGAGAAACCGCAGAATTGAGGGCATTGAAGAACGCAGAAAAGCCAACAAAGAAGCCCGCGAAAAGGCACAATTATAAAAAACAACTTTCATATAAAAAAGCCGCCCAATCAGGCGGCTTTTTTGTTTCCTGTTTGCAACTTAAACAGTACCGGAATTCCAGCTGTGCAGGTATTCTTCCTGCTCCGGAGTCAAAGTGTCAATTTTAATGCCCATGGATTCAAGTTTTATTTTTGCAATCTCAACATCGACTTCATGAGGGAGGGTGTACATCTTGTTTTCGAGCTTGCCCTGATTTTTAACAATGTATTCCATCCCGAGAGCCTGATTAGCAAAGCTCATATCCATAACCGACGCCGGATGGCCTTCCGCAGCGACGAGATTAACAAGTCTGCCCTCGGCAAGAACATAAATTGACTTGCCGTTTTTGAGTTTGTACTCTTCAAGCGACGGTCTGATTTGTCTGATTTCGGTTGTTTCTTTTTTCAGGCCGTTAACGTTAACTTCAACATCAAAATGCCCTGCGTTGCAAACAAAAGCGCCATCTTTCATCGTGAGCATGTGGTGAACGTCAACAACGTTCTTGTCGCCCGTGATAGAGATGAAAATATCGCCGATTTTTGCAGCTTCTGCGATAGGCATTACGCTGTAGCCCTCCATCGCCGCTTCCAGAGCTTTCAGGGGGTCAACTTCCGTGACAATAACGTTTGCGCCGAGCCCTCTTGCTCTCATTGCAGCGCCTTTTCCGCACCAGCCGTAACCGCAAACAACAAATGTTTTGCCGGAAAGCAGGATATTTGTTGCGCGGATAATACCGTCGATTGCGCTCTGGCCTGTTCCGTATCTGTTGTCGTAAAGGTGTTTTGTTAAGCTGTTATTTACGCCCACAGCAGGGAATTTCAGGCTTCCGTCCGCTTCCATCGCCTCAAGACGGATGATTCCCGTTGTAGTTTCTTCGGTTGAGCCGATAATATTTTCGATTAATTCAGGTTTGTTCTTGTGAATGGTCGCAACAAGGTCGCAGCCATCGTCAATAACCAGATGGGGCTTGTGATTCAAAACTTCTTCAACGTGTTTTGCGTAAGTTTCGGAAGATTCGCCCGCATAACCGAAAACCGGAATTCCCCAGTATTTTACGAGTGCTGCAGCAACGTCATCCTGCGTTGAAAGCGGGTTAGATGCCGCCAAAACTGCGTCCGCACCGCCCTCTTTCATTGCAATACAAAGCGCTGCGGTTTCTTTTGTAACATGCACGCATGCCGTCAACCGCAAACCCTTAAACGGCTGCTCTTTTTTGAATCTTGCTTTAATTCTTTCCAGAACCGGCATATCTTTCATTGCCCATTCAATATTATTTTTGCCCTGTTCTGCCAGAGCCATATCTTTGACGTCGCATTTTATCGCTGTCATCGGCATTTTTCTCTCCTTTTTGCTTTGAAATCGGCTAATACACTACAATTTTAGCATAAATTAACACGTGTAAAGCTTTTTACAAATTTTCTTTAATAATTTATAATTAATGAATCAGAAAAGAGGTTAATTTATGAAACTTACTGTATTAGGTGCGGGCTGCTGGGGACTTACGCTGACGTGGCTTTTGACCAACAATTTTGAAAAAGTTACTGTCTGGGGACGGGATGTGGACATTTCTGACGAACTCAGAACGAAAAAATCAGTAAAAAAGCCCATCGAAATCCAATTGCAGGACAAAGTCGAAGTCACCTCAGACCTTGAAAAAGCCGTTTCGGACGCTGATATCATTCTGCTTGTTGTTGCGACTTCCGGAATCCGTGAAGTTTGCAAAAATCTTGCAAAAATCGGCTTAAAAAAGCACCAGATTCTCGTAAACACCTCAAAAGGCCTTGAATTACCCTCTTTGATGAGGATGAGCGAGGTTATGAAAGAGGAATTGCCCGACGCAAACATCGCAATCCTTTCCGGCCCGACCTTAGCCAGAGAAGTGCTCGCCGGCTGCCCCACAGCGGCTTCTGTGGCCTGCGAAAACATGGAAATCGCAAAATATGTGCAGGAAAAACTAACAGTTCCGTCAAAATTCCGCCTTTACACGAACGATGACGTAATCGGCGTCGAGCTGGGCGGCAGTTTAAAGAACGTAATCGCGATTGCGTCAGGGTTTGCGGGTGCTTTGAACCTCGGCGACAACTGCAAAGGTGCACTTTTGACACGCGGAATGGCCGAAATCGTCAGAATCAGCGTTGCTCTGGGCGCAAAACCCGCTACTTTGTACGGTTTATCCGGTATGGGCGATTTAATTGCAACCTGCTCAAGCCCGTTGTCCAGAAATTACACGGTTGGTTCAATGATTGGCAAGGGTAAAAAAATTAACGATATTTTGAGTGAGCTGGGCTCGGTTGCCGAGGGTGTGAAAACCTCAAAAGCCGTTTGTGAGCTGGCAAAGAAGCTTAATCTTGAAGTTCCTGTTTCAGCGGCAATTTATGAAGCCGTTTACACCGAAATCACGCCGCAGGAGGTTCTGGACAAGTTAATGAACAGGAAATTGAAGCAAGAATAAACATTTTCTCCGGAGCGCGGAAAATTTTCACTCCCTCGCCCTCTGTGAGAGGGCTGGGGTGAGGGTGCGTCCGCTTGCAGCCAAAAAAGTCAAACAATTTCGCAAAAAATCACGTTTTTTCATTCCCTCAAACTGCAGATATTGCGCTCAAATCGCGGCATTTTTCTTTTCCGTTCCGATTCCCCCGGCAAAGCCACGTTAATTTTGAATTTTTATAGCTTTTTGACGCCTCCTCCATAGTCACTGCAAAGAAAAATACCGCGGTTTGAGCTTTTCAGGTTTTTTGGGGGCGGTGGAGGTTTTAAATTTTTGAGGTGGTGAAATTTAGATTGAATTTTGTTTCAAAAGCTTTTTTCAGCGCCACGCAAAGGTGCTCGCAGGTGATTTCGGATGAAATTTCTTTTAAGGTGATAATCTTGTCCTGACGCGGTTCTTCGCCGAATATTTGCTTGATTTTTTCAGGGCAATAATCAAAAAGAACAGAGCCATGCTGCAAAATGCTGCCCTCTTTTCGGAATTGTGCTGAACCGACGAGTTTTTTCCCCCGAAAACTCAAATCTGCGCCCGTTGAAAGTGACATGCAGTACTCAAATTTAAGGCTTGCTGCACGTTTCGGGCTTTCTTCGGGGAATTCTGCATTTATCCCGAGTTTTTGAAACCCTGCTGCCAGAGCTCCGGAAATTTCTTTGTACGAAAGGGTTACAGAGCCGCCGTTTTCCAAAAAACCGCTTCTACAGGTAAAAGAATAGGTCAATTCATTATCATGTAAAAGCGCTCTGCCCCCAGTAAGCCGCCGCACAAGGCCGATTCCGCTGTTTTTGCAAAACTCCTCATTAACATGCGCCGCATTCTGGTTTCTGCCAAGAGAAACGCATGCCGGCTTCCAGCCGTAAAAACGCAAAACAGGAATGCCGGTTTTTATTGTAAAATCAAGCATTTTTTCGTCAAAATCCATGTTAAAACGCCCGTCATGGACGGAAAACGGCACAAAAACAGCCTCCATCAGCCGAGAATCCTCTTGAACGCCTCAGGGATTGCGTCTATAATGTCCTGTGCAAGAACGCAGTATTCCGTAAGGCTTTCAGCGGCAATTTCACCGCAGAGCCCGTGCAGAAAAACACCCGCAATCGCTGCATTTTCACAAGAAAGCCCCTGCGCAAGAAATGCAGAAATAATTCCGGTCAAAACGTCGCCGGAACCGGCTTTTGCCAGCGCGGAGCTGCCGCTTGTGTTCACAAAAAACCTGAAATCCTTTGTGCAGACAATTGTGCCGCTTCCTTTTAAAATTACGGTGCAATTGAATTTTTCTACGGCTCTTTTTGCCGCATTTGCCCTGTCTGCAAGGATTTCTTCAAGCGAAACATCAAGAAGCCGCGACATTTCCTTTGGATGAGGGGTTATGATGGAGTTTTTGGGGAGTTTTGTGATTTTTGAATCCGCAATCGCGTTCAATGCGTCGGCGTCAAGCACCACAGGCGTTTCAATGTCTTTCATAAAGCCGAGCGCTTCATTTACGAACGCAAAAACCGCCGGATTGTCCGAAAGCCCCGGCCCCATTGCAATTACGTTGTATTTGTCGAGAAAAGGCTTGATTTCCGGGAAAGAATCGCTTGCAATGCACTGTTTATAAGAATCACGAAGCTTCAAAAAGGTTAAATTCGGGGTCAAAGCGGAGATATTGTTGATTACGCTTTCAATTGTGGCAAGGGAAACAAGCCCTGCGCCGCTTTTCAATGCCGAAACTGCGCTCAAATACGCCGCACCCTGATAATTCAAGCTTCCGGCGATAGTTAAAATGCGCCCGAAAGTGCCTTTGTTGGAGTTTTCAGGGCGTTTTGGAATTAAATATTTTACGGTATTTTTTTCGATTTTATCCATTTTGCCTCAATGCCTCATAAACAACGATTGCCACGGAATTCGAGAGGTTCAGGCTCCTTTGGCCGTCTTGCATGGGGATTGTGATTGAGTGTGACCCCTGCGAAAGCAGCAAAGCCTCCGGCAGCCCTCTGGTTTCCGGCCCGAATACGAAAAAGTCGCCGTCTTTGAACTTTACGTCCGTGTAGCGGTTGCTGGTTTTGGTCGTGAGGTAGTAAAAATCCCTGTCCGGAAATTCTTCATACAAATCCTCAAGTTTTTCGACCCTTTTTATGTTTACAGAATCCCAATAATCAAGCCCCGCGCGTTTTAAGTGGCGGCTGTCGATTGAAAATCCGAGTTTTCCGACCAGATAAACGTCAGCGTTTGTGCATGCGGCGAGGCGCACGATATTCCCCGTATTCTGGGGGATTTCAGGTTCGTAAAGGACTATGTTGAATTTGGTTTTGATGTTCATTTGTGTTGATTTTAGCACAAATTCCATAAATAACACAAAAATTGTCACCCTGAACTTGATTCAGGGCCGCAAGGGCTTGAAAATTGTGCTTCCGGCGGCAAGATTCGGGCTTATCGACTTCAATCTTGCGATTCCGAAACGAGTTCGGAATGACGGCACGATTTTCGTCACCCTGAACTTGTTTCAGGGTCGCAAGGGCGGTGATTATCAACTTCAACCTTGCGATTCCGGGTCAAGCCCGGAATGACGGCTCTATTCTGTCACCCTGAACTCGTTTCAGGGTCGCAAGGGTGTGAAAATCGCGCTTCCGGCGGCAAGATTCGGGCTTATCAACTTCAATCTTGCGATTCCGAATCAAGTTCGGAATGACGGCATACTTTTTTGCCACCAAGAACCTGTCTGACTGCTTTTTCAAAAAGCTTAATAAAAAGCAGGACAGGCGTTTGCCTGTCCTTGAACTCTCTCTTAACATTTGTTGTTGTTAGGATGTTGTTATGATTTATATTCTTTTTCAAACCCGAAAAGCGAGCTTACGGATTCGTTGTCGTGAATTCTCGAGATTGCTTCGCCCAGAGCCGGCGCAATGCTGAGCTGCGTGAACTTCGCGGGGATGTAATTTCTTTCGAGCGGGATAGAATTGGTGATAATAACCTCTTCAACCGGTGCTTCTTCAAGCCTTTGGATTGCGGGGCCGGAAAGTACGCCGTGAGCCGCGCAAACATAAACTTTTTCAGCGCCTTCTTCCTTGAGAAGTCTTGCTGCGCCGCAAATCGTGCCGGCAGTGTCAATAAGGTCGTCGAAAAGCACGCAGATTTTGCCTTTTACGTCGCCGATTACGTGTTCAGCGATGGCTTCGTTGTGTTTGTCGCGTCTTTTATCGACAATTGCGAGCGGACAGTCGAGTTCTTTTGCAAAATGTCTTGTTCTTGCTACCCCGCCTGTGTCAGGGCTTACTGCAACGAGTTTTTCAGAGGGAATATTCAATTCTTTTATGTATTTTGTCAAAACAGGGGTTGCAAAAATGTGATCAACGAGGATGTTGAAGAATCCCTGAATCTGCCCTGTGTGCAAATCCATCGCCAAAACTCTGTTTACGCCGGCTGTGGTCAAAAGGTCGGCAACGAGTTTCGCTGTGATAGCTTCTCTTCCGGAGGTTTTTCTGTCCTGTCTTGCGTAGCCGTAATAAGGGATTACAGCGGTGATGGATTTTGCGCTGGCGCGTTTGAATGCGTCAATAATGATTAAAAGTTCCATCAGGTTTTCGTTTACAGGGTTGGAAAGCGGCTGGACAATAAAAATATCGTCGCCGCGGATACTTTGCTGGATTTGGACATAAATTTCGCCGTCAGCAAAGTTTTTTATAACCATCGGCCCTACGGTTGTCCCCAGATAATCTGCAATTTCCTGCGTAAGCTTTGCATGCGCGCGCCCCGAGAAAAGTTTTATGTCATGCGTCGGGTTTATTGTCTTTTCGCGCTGGGGAAAATCCATAGTAAGTTCCATTTTCATTCCTTCCTTAAAATTTCACTGCGTTAAAATTATAGCAATAAAATTATTAAATTTACAGATAAGATTGCGAAAACTTAATTATTTTCTTAGATGTATAAGTTTTAAAAATCGTAAATTTTATTTTTGTTACTTTTATAGCAGTTTATTTTAAAAATGACATAATTCGTTACAAAATGTTTTTCTAAGGGAAGATACAAAATGATGTTTTTAGTGAAAGTTGGGGATTTGTCTTTGTAGTGACTATGGGGGAGGGCTTAAAGATTTTTAGGAAACTGCATTTAACGCCGGATGCCCGGAGGAATCGGAACGGAAAAGACAAATCCCCAACTTTCACATCCCGTCCCAGTAATATATATTAAAAATATACAAATTATATTTACTTTTGTAAATATTATGTAAAAATCACTAGCCCGCCGTTTAAAAAAGATTTATACTGACAGAGTAGGTATAAAAACTACGGTTGTGTATTGTCTATGAGTTGAATTGATGTTTTTGCCGCTCAATTTTGAAAATCAAACGGAAGTATGACGAAGTTCAAACTTTAAATTAGTTCTTTAGGGGCGCTAAAAAAGCTATCATACGGTCATAGGTAAAAAATGATTTACGAGATTTTTACAGGATGTAAAAATGCAAACGTCGAAAGGAGAATGACATGGCAATTATCGTAAACACAAACATTTCTTCATTGGTATCGCAAAGAAACCTTACAAATGCGACTAATTCTTTGAACACTGCTTTGCAAAGAATGTCAACAGGTTACAAAATCAACTCTGCTAAAGATGATGCAGCAGGATTGTACATTGCAACAAACCTGGACACTCAAATTAGGGGTTCAAAAGTAGCGCAAACTAACGTTGAAACAGGTAGCAACCTTTTAACGGTAGCAGAAGGGGATTTAGACGTTATCAAAACAAACTTACAGCGTATCAGAGACCTCGCAGTTCAAGCATCCAACGGTGTTTATTCTGACGAATCAATGAAAGCTATGGAAGATGAAGTAACTGCACGTGCAGCTGAAATCACAAGGGTAGCTACAGCTTCTAAATTCAACGGTCTTGAACTTTTGAGCGGTAATGACCTCGGTCAAAACGGCCTCAGACTTCAGGTCGGTGCTAACGCAGAAGCTGATCAGAACGCTTTGATGATTGACAAAGCTGTATTTGCTGCTTCTGATGCTGACACATTGGGTCTTGATGATGGTGCTATTGGCGACGCTTTTGCAAACGCAACTGCTGCTGCAGCTTTCATCACAACTCTTGATACAGCTCTTGAAAACATCAATACGAGAAAATCTCAAATTGGTGCTTATCAGAACAGACTTGAATCAGCAGCTACTTCATTGGTAACTAACATTGAAAACAGCTCTGCTGCTAAGTCAACAATTATGGATGCTGACATCGCAGAAGAATCTTCAAACTACACAAAAGCTTCAATTCTTCAGCAAACATCAGCAGCATTGCTGACACAAGCAAATCAATTACCGGCTTTGGCTCTTCAATTGATTGGCTAATAACACTATTTTACATAATAGGTGATGGCAACTGGTCCGATGATTTCATCGGACCTTTTTTTATGTATTAAAACGTTCCCCACCCCACCCCTCCCTGGGCAGGGGTGGGGGCCTCAAAAAACCAATAAACTCACTCCCTCCCCAACTCGGGGAGGGCAGGGGTGGGGAACGACCCGCAAGGGCTGAAAACAGCAAATCCCGGCCAAATGAGCCATTTCAAGTTTTTTATGCTTATCGGCGCCCTTTTCGTCACCCTGAACTTGGTTCAGGGTCGCAAGAACGGTGCTTATCGACTTCAATCTTGCGATTCCGGGTCAAGCCCAGAATGACGACTCTATTCTGTCACCCTGAATTTATTTCAGGGTCGCAGGGACGCGAAAATCACGCTTCCGGCGGCAGGATTCGGGCTTATTTACTTCAATCTGGCGATTCCGAACCAAGTTCGGAATGACGGCACGCCTTATTTGTCACCCTGAACTTGATTCAGGGCCGCAAATACGCGAAATATAGGCATGCAAAGCCAAAATCCCCCAAAATCAGCCAATTCTAAGCCGTCGCATAAACTTCCTGCGCAGTTTTATTGCGCAAATACTCCAATATCGCCCCTCCAACCTCTTCATTCGGGTCAAAAGGAACATTTTTCACTGGATTCATCGTGTTTTTCAAAAACATGCCCATAAGCGGCCCAAACCCGTCCGGAACTTGCGTTTTCCGGTAAATTCCCGCAAGCATAACCTGAACATTCGGAGATTCATCGTAATTAAAACGCGAAATCGCGTGATATTGAGCGCCCACACTTTTTGCACCCGCGTCAATAATCCTGTTCAACAAAAAAAGCCCCGCGGTGATTTCTTTTTCGTCATTTGCAGCGTTCAAAGCCGAAATAACCGGCGCAATCGCTTTATCTTTGTAAGAGGCAATTTTTGCGGCCATTTTTTCGTCAAAACGCGCATGATTCGTGATTTCATCGGGCAGCTCAAAGGTTTTAAAGAAATCCTGCACAAGCTCGCAAGGCTCCTGAGCTTTCGGAATGCCGGAAACGCGCTGAAAATTGTTAAATTGCGCAAATATCGGTGAAACCTGCATAAACCCTCCCCGACCTATGAATAAACAAACGGCGGGCCGTTTTTAATCTCATAAAGTATGTTTTCTGCGCGGACTTTGAGCTCTTTTTTGTCCTTTCCGTTGAAGGCCTGCAGCCTGAATTCGTCCATAAGCGGCTCAATTACGCTTTTTTTCTTGGTTTCAAAGTTTTTAAGCTCAACTTCAACTAGCCTGTTTTGCAGCTCAAGCTCGGTGTTTGCGTTTTCTTTTATAACCTGAACCTCCCGAATCGCCTCAACAGCCTTTGTTCCGACGTAGCCCAGAGCCGTAACCGCGGTCATTCCCGCAAAAAGAATCTTCAAAAGCGGGTTTTCGGGGTTCACAATCATGTTGTACAAATGCGCTCTGTCGTCGTTTGTGTGCGAATAATACGACGGTTTGTTCCCCGGTGAGCCGGCAATCGCCTCAGCGCCGCGCTGGTAGATTTTTTCAACCTCCTGAATCGTTTCTTGCGCAAATTTTTTCATATCAACATTCCCGGGAGCTTTTTTTACGCCCGAAAGCGTTTCTTTGATGTAATTTTCAGAAACACGCAGCGAGGTAAAAAGTTTTTTAACATATTCAAGGTCGTCATGGCTCAAATCCGAGTTCTGGACAAGCTTTTTGACCTTATCGAGCATTTCTTTTTCATAATTTGCGTATAATTTCGCTGTTTTTTGGACATTTTTAAACGCAAAAACCCCGAGCCCCGTAATTGCAAGGGCGCTTGCGGCAATCGTTGCGAGAAGTTTTTTGTCGCTTTTATGGAGCTTTTCTTCTGACGACGGATTTTCGCCAAAACTCAAAAACTTCCGAAAAGCCACGGGGGTGCGCAAAGAAGTGTTGTTTTTCTGGAGAATATCCTCAAGTTCATGGGCTTTTTCGCTAAGCATGTTCCTTAAAATCTGCATTTTTCCGGAAAAAGAACGGGTTTCGACAGAAATCAGCTTTTCTTGCAAATCTTTCTGGACATCTGCCTCTTTTTTCCTTACCCAGATTGATTTTACGCCATCTACAAAGTTTTTCCCGACCAAACCCGCCGCGCTAAGAACAAAAACGCCCAGCGCACCCAAAACCGTTCTGGTATTAGGGTCTTGAATCATCAAATAGGTGACGAAATGCGGTTCGTTGTTAATAGCAATGTTTTTCGGCACCTCGGGGAGGGTTTTCCACTCGGGGAGGCGGGTTTTGTGTTTTGCAGCCATTGAAACCAGCGCCATTCCGCCCGCAAGCACCCCGAAAACGCCCGTCGTAATCCCCAGAAGCGATGTCAGGCTTTTTTTAGCCGATTTTTCCGATTTTTTGTCCGCAGGTGATTTTGTTGTATATCTGAAACTGTCGGTCGTTTCCGGAATCACGAGGCTGTCGTACATGCTCGTCAAATTTACCGGTTCTTTTATTAAATTGTTTACAACAAGCGCCTCTTTTGTTTCAGAGAGCTGTTTTTTTTGTGTTTCGGTTTGATTCCTGTACTGGCGGCGCGTTTCGTTGTCCTGATAAGGTCTAATCGTGCTCATTTTGCGCCTCCTGACCTTTTATTTCCAGAGAAAAGGGGTGAATTTTTTTCATTTCTTCCTGTCTGTTTCTTTCTTCGATTTTCTTGACTTCTTCATCTTCTTCGTTGTCAACAAAGCCAATCCCGAAAAGATTGAACGCTTTTTTCTTCAATTCTTTAAATTTTTCGGAGATTTTCTTTTCAATTGCCGCTTTTGTTTCACCAAAAAGCGCTGCGAGCTTGTCTGTGATGTTTACGAATTTTTCTTTTATATTTTGGGCAAAATCAGCGATTCTTGCGCCGAGATTTTGCGCCATATTTGCAATTTTCCCGCCCAGCGCGGAAACCGGCGTCATCAGGAAGTTTTTCATGCCGTTAAAAACATTCGCAACCGGCGCGGGAATTACGCTCAGCACGGCGTTTTTCATAGCCGCGAGATTTTGTGCAAATTTTTGCATTTGCGCTGCCTGCAAAGCCTGCTCTGCCTGAACATTTGCCTGATGGCGGGCGAGTTTTTGGGCTTTCATCATCTGGCCGATTGCATAGCACTGCTCCCATGACATTTCGCCGGCTTTTGGCTTTTCGTGAGCTCTAGTTGCGCCGCCGCCGCCCATTCCGTTGCAAATAGGGCATGCACCCAGAGGCAGCCCATGCGGACAGGTTCCGGCTTTTTGCGTTTGTGCTGACATTATCGGAGTTGACATTAAAAAATCCTGTGTTTTCCAACTACACAGGATACCCAAGCTCTTTTTTCATGTACCTTAGCCCGAAGTACCCTGATTTTTTAAAGGTTTGGCGCTTGCCCGACCTTTGCGGGTGTTCCGACTTTGACGGCTGCGGCACAGCTGAGGAGTTTCACCTCTATTTCCCCGCGGCATGATGAATTTTCATCAATCGCTTATTTAATTCTACGTTCCTCAAAATCCACGGTCAATTTATTTGCGAGTATTTTTATAAAAGTACACAGTTCTCGCTTCTTCTCTCCATTTTGAGGTATATCCTATGATGTTTACTGGCTCAAACCCTTTTTTAATAAAATACGCCCCGCTTGTTTTGCAGTACCAGTAGGTCGGGATTGATTTGTCGTTTTTGAGGATGGGGAAACCGTCTTTTCTCAGATAAAAACATTGCGGGTCAACCCCTTCGTCAAATTCAAAGCGGTTGTTGACAATTTTGTAGTCATTATGGCCGCGTTTGAACTTTTTAACGACCGAGCCGTATTGGACTTCGTTGATTTTTATAACATAATCATACTTTGAAAGGTCAACATCCGAAATCGCCTCCACAAGCGGCGTATCAATTGTGTAGCCTTTATGTTCGAGCATTTTTATGAGATAAAATCTATCCTGTTCCGAACCGAAAATGACGATTTTCGAGCCTTTTGGGAAGTCATTTTTGATTTTATCCCTGATATGGCAGTAGGCAGCCTTGCCCAGATAGCCCTGAAAAACGCCGCACCTGAAAGTTTCTCTGGCGTCGCTTATTGAGGCGGATTTTTTTACGATATCAATCATTGTACCAACAGGCCGCGCGGTCATATGACGGCTTATCAGGAGCATATACGAAAGTACAAAAAACAGCACCAGAAGTTTCACGGGCGGGTTCTTTTTAAAATACGTCAGCACAAGAACCGGCGAGGAAATTAAAATAAAATAGGTCAAAAACCTTACACTGAAAACCATATACCCGACAGTGCCCGAAAGTACAAGCAGATTTATGAAAAACAGCACGCCGAACGGCATAAGCATACGAATTTTCTCACAATTGCGCTTTACAACACCGAGAATTATTGAAACAATCACAGCTGGCAAAAACACCAAAAATCCGAGAATTCCCGCGCCCATTTTTACGTCAATGAGCCCGTTGTTTATCTTATTTCCGTCCGAAAGAATAACCCCGAGGTTGTGCGGGATATGGAGCAGGTCAAGGATTATGAATTTAAACGCAAGAATATACTGCCCCACATACTCGCTGTACCTGAAACCCGAAAAATCGAACATCATAAAAATATATCTTATGAAATTCGCAATATAAGCCTTATATCCGCCCCAGAAGCGGTGATATTCATAAGAAGCGGGCGAGGAAAGGGGATTTCCGTAGTTTATAAAGTTCAAAAAGTAATTGTAGCTTGCAAAAAGCAAAAAATTAAGCAGCAAAAAGCCTAAAAAAGCTGCAACGGGTTTTATGCCCTCTTTTCCCATTTTTTTCATTGAAAAATACAAAAACATCAGCAAAATCCCCGGAAAAACCATCACCGCAGGGCTTTTTGTACCCGCCGCGAGCGCATAGGCAAGCGCGGCAAAAAATATCGGGCTGTTTTTTCTTTCTTTGAGCGAAAAGAGGAAAAACAAAATCGAGCTGAGCGTCAAACCAGCAAGAATTATATCAGTTTCAGCCGAAGACGCCTCGGCGATTACCGACGCAAACGAAGAAATGATAAAAACGCTCCATAGTTTTTTTCTGGTGCAAAATCCAAAAACATCAAGGATTCCCCACAGCGCAATGACCGACATTATGTAACCTGTAAATGAGAAAAATCCCAGCCCCCAGTCGTTTTTCAAAAACGCCAGCACCCAGGTGTACAAAATTTCCGAGTTTATCGGCATGACGAGGTTTCTGTCGTCAGGCGTGAGAAAATGGTTCAAATTCCCCTGAGAAAGCCAATAAGCAGCCCTGTTAAGGTGATAAGTCAGCGCGTCGTAAGAATTTATGGGCATTATGGCATTAATAAAAATCAAAAAAGCCATCAAAAAGAGAAATCCGACGGCCATCAGCGCAAGAATTTTATCTTTTTTCAATGCATGAAATATTTTTATTGCTGTTCGCCTAAAATTCGGTATGTAGAGCGGTTTTTCAGATTTTTTGAAGAAAATTACCGAACCGACGAGGACAATTAAATTTATAACAAAAATTCCCGCAGAATTAATAAGGCTGAAAAGCGAAAGCAGCTCGATTGTGCCGACCACCTGCGCAAACGCAATTACAAAAATGTACAGAAGCCCGATTCCGAACTTTTTCGGCGCAAAAACGGAGGCGATTAGATACGATGACAAAAATACCATCAAAAACGAGAGGAGGAACGGGACAAATGTAAGCATTTTTTCTCCTTTCTGCGGTTTTTTACTCCGTTTTTTGTGTTTTATCTATTCCCGATTAAAAAAATTATTCTCTTAAATAATCCTAATAGATAAACAGATTTATACAAGTGGCTGATTCAAGAAATTAATAGATTTTAATAATATAACAATGTGCATATTCCACTCTCACTCGTAAACTATTTACCACGACCGCTTTGCGGTCTTTTTTTTTGTGGGTTTTGAGGAGATGGGGGGTATTTCCTCTCCCTCGCCCTTCGGGAGAGGGCTTACTCTTTAGGGAAAAACAAGCGCCTGCGCGAGTTTTTGTTTTTTATGAGGGTAAATTTTTGCAAATAGAATGCGGGCGGTATATTATTAATTAAAAAGAGAAAAAACGGAGCGTGAAATGGAGAAAAACGTAAAATCAATAATCCTTGCGGCAGGAAAAGGCACCAGAATGAAGTCTGAAACGCCCAAGGTTCTGCATAAAATTTTTAACAAAGAACTGCTGGGATATGTAATCGACGAAGTGAACAAAACCGGCGAAGTTTCCCAAAACTACGTAATCGTAGGGCATAAGGCCGAAGAAGTCGAAAATTTCGTCAAAAAAAACTACGAAAACGCAAAATGCCTGCTCCAATCACCCCAGCTCGGCACAGGTCATGCTGCTTATCAGGCTTTTGAAGACCTGAAAGGGTTTTCGGGCGAAGTTCTTATCCTCTGCGGCGATACACCGCTTTTGACAGCAGAAACTTTGAAAAAATTCATCGAAAATCATCGCAAAAACAACGCCTCTTTGAGCGTTATGTCGGCAATCTTTGAAAATCCGCAAAATTACGGGCGAATAATCCGCAGCGAAAACGGCAATCTTTGCGCAATCGTCGAAGAAAAAGACGCAAACCCCGAACAAAAAGCCGTAAAAGAAATCAATACGGGCGTTTATCTCATCAACTGGGCGGAAATCTCACCGGCGTTCCTGAGCCTTGATTCAAACAACGCGCAGGGCGAATATTACCTCACAGATATTGTAAAATGGGCAATTTCACAGGGTTTGAAAGCACAATCCTACATTCTTGAAAACAATGAAGAATCTTTCGGAATAAATTCAAAAACTCATCTTGCCGAAGCTGCAAAAATCCTCAAAAACCGCGTTATAAACCGGCTTTTGGAGGACGGCGTGACAATTGTTGACCCCGAAACAACATTTATTTCACCCGAAACCGAAATTGCACCCGACGTGATAATTTACCCTTGCACATACATTGAAGGGAAAAACATAATCGGAAAAGATTGCAAAATCGGGCCTTTTGCGCGTTTGCGGGGCGGGGTTGAGCTCGGCGAGGGCGTTAAAATCGGAAATTTTGTTGAAATAAAAAATTCAAAAATCAAAAATCACACAAACGTATCACATTTAAGCTACATCGGCGATTCCGAGCTCGGAAGCAACGTAAATATCGGCGCAGGAACCATAACGGCAAACTACAACCACGCAACAAAAGAAAAATTCCGCACAGTTGTGAAAGACGGCGCAAGCACCGGCTCAAATTCCGTGCTGGTAGCGCCTGTTGAGCTTGGCGAACAGTCTTCCATCGGCGCAGGAACGGTTGTTTCTAAGGATATTCCTGCATTTGCGCTCGGTTTGACACGCGCGCCGCTGAAAGTTTTTGCGGATTGGTTCAAAAAATTAAAATAAAAAGGCAATTTTTTCTCGCAAAAATACTTTATATACATGTAAGTTATTAGTGTGAGAAAAAATTATGAATCCAATTTATCCAAACTGTTTTGATTTGTTGACAACGCACGGTATCGTTGCCGATGATGTTGTGGGTTATATAACCGGCGAGCCTTCGCCGTATTTACAGAATTATGTTGCACAAAGAGCCGGTGTTCCGACAGTTCCGGGGCAAATTTTGCCGGACGGACTGCCCAATGTGCCGCGCCGCGGTGAAGTTTACGGCCCCGAACAGGATACATTCCAGCCGCAAACCCCGCCTCCGATGCCGGAAGCTCCACGCAAGAAAAACGGATGGGATACAGCTAAAAAAGTCGCCGCAGGGCTGCTTATTGCAGGTCTGGCAGGGTTCGGAATCTACAAAGGCAAAGATTTTATAACAAAACTCTTCAAATCCACCCCAAAACCCGCCCCCGCTCCGGTAGGAACCGCAAATCCCTGGTACAAACAAGCAGGAAACTGGATTTCTACAAAATATAAAGCCGCTTCGGCATGGGTCAGCGCAAAAGCAACGGCTGTCGGGGATTGGTTCAAAAACATTTTCACAAGAAAGCCTAAACCCTGAATTTTGCACAAATCATTGCGGCAATGCTCTGCGTAACACGCATATCCAGCCCGTCAGGAACGATTTTTTCACGGGAAAGTTCGTCCTCCGGCACAAGCGACGCGATTGTTAATGCGCATTCGAGTTTTATTTCGTCCGTAATCCGCTCAAGCCCTGCGTCAAGCACCCCTTTTAAAAGCCCCGGGAACGCCAGCGAATTATTTATCTGATTCGGAAAATCACTGCGCCCTGTGGCGACAATATACGCGCCGTCATGCTCTGCTTTATCGGGCATTATTTCAGGAATCGGGTTTGCGAGCGCAAAAATCACGGGATTTTCCGCCATTGACAGAACCATTTCGTCCGTCAGGATATTTCCCTTTGAAAGCCCGATAAAAACATCCGCGCACTTGATAATTTCAGAAAGAGAAGATTTTTGGCCGTCCGGATTGGTTAATTTTGCGAGTTCTTCAAGATTTTCGTCATTTTCGGGGCGGTTCGGGTAAACTGCGCCGTTTATGTCGCAGAGTTTTATATTTTTCGCCCCTGCAAACGCAAGAAGCCGTGCAGTTGCGCTTCCTGCTGCTCCGGCGCCGTTTATGACAATTTTTACCCCTGAAAGTTCTTTTTTTTCAAGCACAAGCGAGTTCAAAAGCCCCGCAAGAACAATTATCGCCGAGCCATGCTGGTCATCGTGAAAAACGGGAATTTTTAAGGTTTCAATGAGCGAATTTTCGACCTTAAAACACGCAGGCGCCGCAATATCCTCAAGATGAATCCCCGAAAACGAGTCAGCGAGGATTTGTGCGATTTTTATGATTTCATCAGGATTTTGCGTTTTCAAAGCCAGCGGAATCGCGTCAACCTGCGCCAGCTCTGAATATAGCGCGATTTTTCCCTCAAGAACGGGAATTGACGCCTCCGCACCGATATTTCCGAACCCCAGAACCGATGTTCCGTCAGAAATCACCGCAAGCGGCTTGCGTCTTTTATCTTCGGTTAGTTCCGTTTCAATAACCCCGCCCGCAAGCTCATGCAGCTCGAGCGATTTTTCATTTGTTGTGCCTGAGAGCTTTGAGGGGTCGAATTTGAAAATATTTCTTGAGATTGCACCGAAAAAATCCCTCAAATCGGGGACAGGTCGGGTTAAAACAGGGATTTGCACCTGAAAATCAATATTTTGAGCAAATTCTGCAATCTGGCTAAGGTCAATTCCGCAAAAATTCGGTTCAATGTTTTCTACGACCAGTTTTAAATCATCTTTTTGCACAGAATCCTTTACGCAAAGCGGATAAGCGTCAATCATCAGCGCGCTTTTCAAAAATAGCGCCCGTTTTAGCGCAATTTCATAATCAAAAGCAATTACCGCAACGGAATTCAGTTTATTTGTCAAAACCTGCGTCAATTCAGGATTTTCGCTGATTTTAAGGCACGATGAGCCCACGCCCGGCGTATAAACAAGAGAAAGTATCTCTTTTGAATCGACCGGAATCTTTGTAACGACCTTAAAACCCTGATATTGCGGCATTATTCCCTCACTTTGTTTTCATTGCCTTTGATGAGGCGTTTTATGTTTTCTCTATGCAGCCAGATGATGTAAATCGCGCCGATTGCGCAATAAACAATGTATCCGGCGGGCTGTTTAAAGGCAAACATCAATATTGGCGAGAGCGCGAGGGCAATTATTGAGCCGACTGAAACGTATTTTGTCGAATAGGTGATTATTCCCCAGATTAGGGCAATTAAAAGGCCAACCTGCCAGCATAGCGCCAGAATCGTGCCTACGCCTGACGCTACGGACTTTCCGCCGGTGAATTTTAAGAAAATCGAACGGCTGTGACCGATTAAGACGGCAGCTGCGGCACAAACCGGCGTTATTCCGAATTTTTGGTACGCATGCAAAAAGAAAACCGCAAGCAGAACGGGGATTGCGCCCTTTATTGCGTCAAGAATCATAACAATGAAGAACCATTTTTTCCCCAGAACCCTTTTTACGTTCGTAGCGCCGGTTGAGCCGGAGCCCACGGTTCTGATATCCTGTCCGGTCATTAATTTTACGATTATATATCCGGTCGGAATAGACCCTATAAGGTATCCGAGCAGGATTGCAATTAAAATCTCAATCATTTTCCCTCCGCATTTGATTTTTTCTTTTTAATTCTACCTTAAAAACGCGATTTTTACAGAAAATTGAGTTTTTGTCGGGGGAAATTGCACGGAAAAACCACCCCCTGAATCCCGTCCTAAGCCATGACCCCCCTAAAAGCTAACCTCCCCGCCGCTAATATTAAAAACTTCGACGTTTTTCAGATAATCATCGCCGAAAAGCACCGTATCAACCGACGTAATTATGGTCTGGGTTTCGTTTCCGATTGCGTTGAGCAAATAATTCTGGCGGAGGTTGTCCAGCTCGGCAAGAACATCATCCAGAAGCAAAACCGGCGTATCACCGATTTTTTCTTTAATAAGCTCCAGCTCGGCAAGCTTCAAACTCAAAACAATCGTCCTCTGCTGCCCCTGTGAGGCAAATTTTCTCGAATCAATTCCGTTTATATAATAAAAAACATCGTCACGGTGCGGCCCGACAACAGCCTGAGCACGAATAATTTCTTCGTCCTGACGGGATTTGAGCTTTTCATCAAAAACAAACGCAATATCTTCAACAGAATAAGGAATTTCCGCCTCAAAACCAAGCGTATCAATAACAGAGGAGTTATATTCCATAAAAAAGTCTTCTTTTTCAGCGATTTTCAGGTGTTTTTCTTTGGCAATCTTTTGCAACTCACGCAGGAATTTTAAACGCAGATAAATTATGTTGCTTCCCGCAACAATCAGCTGCGTATTCAAAACATCAAGAATATCGCGGTTTGCCTGAAGATTTCCTTTGATTTCTCGCAAATGGCTGCCTTTTTGGACGCGAATTTTGTTGTATTTTGCGATTCTGTCAAGATATGCGGGATAAATCTGGCTTATCGCCATATCCAGCCAGCCGCGCCGGTCATCAGGGGTTCCGCGCAAAAGCAGCAGGTCATTAACAGAAAAAGAAACCACGCACAAATTTGAACAAAACTCCGAAGATTTGCGCTTTTTGACGCCGTTTACAAACATTTCACGTTTTTTGGGCGGCGCGCTGAAGATTTCGAGCGTAGAATCCAGCTCCTGACGCGACATTTCGAGTTTGAGGCGCATAAATTCTTTACTCCAGCTGATTATTTCAGTATCGTTCTTTGCGCGCGCCGAATTCAGGCAGGACATGTAATAAATTGCCTCGAGCAGGTTCGTTTTTCCCTGTGCATTTTTCCCGACAAACAGTATTTTGTCGGAATTGAGATTTATTTTAAGATTTTCGTAATTTCTGTAATTTTTGAGCTCTAATGATTTGACGTACATAATTTTTATTTGTTCATTCGTTTTTCATCGTTTTGATAACAAAATCAACTGCTCCGCGGTTCCGGTCAAAGATTTTTGCCGCATCCTCGCAGGCTTCTTTGTAATATATCTCATCCTCCAAAAGGTGTTTCATTGCTTTTTTGAGTTCCTCCGGCGTTTTTACAAGCTTTGCGGCTTTTGTTTTTGTTAAAAACGCGTAAATGTCTTTAAAATTAAAAACGCAATCCCCGGAAAGCACCGGTTTGTCCCAGATGTTCGCCTCGAGCGGGTTGTGGCCGCCTGTTGAAGAAAAACTTCCGCCGATGAACGCAAATGTACAAATTGAGAAAAATTTCATCAATTCGCCCATTGTATCGAGCACTATTATTTCGTTTTGGGCGAAATTATCGCGGGAGGAGCGTTTTCCGTAAGAAAATCCCGTGTTTTGAATCAAATTTTCGACGCTTTCGTAGCGTTCGGGGTGGCGCGGCGCAATCATGAATTTTACATCGGGAAATTCTTTTTTTATCTCACAAAAAGCGTCCAAAAGAATCTCATCTTCGCCTTTATGGGTGCTCGCCGCAATAATAAGGCGGTTTTGAGCGAGTTCCATCTCATTTTTCAGCGATTCAATGGCTGCGTCGTCAATATTTTTATTAATATCAAATTTCAAATTACCCATAACCTGTGTTATTTCAGGTTTTGCGCCCACTTCGCGAATTCTTTGCGCATCCCCTTCGGTTTGCATCAAAATCCCCTTATAAAGGCTCAAAATCGGCTTGAAAAAGAACGAGAAATTTTTATAACCCTTATAAGAATTGGGTGAAAGCCGTCCGTTTACGATATAAACAGGGATTTCCATTTTTTTTGCAATATACATAAAATCCGGCCAGATTTCGGTTTCCGCGATAAGAATCACGTCCGGTTTCGCCTTATGGAGCAAAGAAAACACCGAAAACGCAAAATCATAGGGAAAATAAGTTATTACATCCACGGTATTTGAAAGCTTTTTGCGGGCGATTTCCTGACCTGTTTTTGTGGTTGTGGTGAGCACGATTCTGCTTTCGGGAAATTCTTCGCGGGTGCGTTTTATAAGCGTTTCCACCGCATTAACCTCGCCCACGGAAACAGCATGGAACATAATTGTATGCTTATTTTCGGGTTTTATATTATAAAATCCGATTTTTTCAAAAAATCCCGCACGAAACTTCGGCTGAATCAAAAACGCCGCAAGTATTACCGGCAAAAGCAAAATAGCCGCCGAAATCAAAACTAAATTATAAAACACAAAGAATAAAAGCATTTTTCCCTCTCTTCACAGTTATTTTAATAGAAAATGACGCGTTGCACAACTATATTTTCAAACCGGAAGATACGTTGAAGTTCTTAAATGCAGCCGGAAGCGGCTGGGGAGCGTAATTTTTCGCTTTTTGGGCTTCATCATGCTTCATGAGGAATTTTTGCTGGTAAAGTCCTGCCATTTTGTTTCGTGCAACCGGCGTTAGCAGGTTACTTGCGATGATTGAGGCGACAATTGATGTCACAACCCCGAGCCCGCCTTTAAAACCGGAAATTTTTTCCTTAACACCCACAGCAAATTTTTCCACCTTAGCCTGATTTTGGAGAGAAGGCATCTTGTACGAATCCAGCAAATAATATTTGTCCAATATCAAGTCAAGATTTCGGCCTTTATAATCTTTTTTTACCTGTTTATGATATCTTTCATCAGCTGATAAATAGTTTAATATAGACTCGGACAAGCCCTTAACCGCGGTTCTTGTGGGGACAGATTCATTTTTCAAGGCATTTATTACCTTTTCCGCCTCATCTGTAATCAAAAAACCTTTGTTGACAAGAAAATCACCCGAGCGCTTAATCGCCTGGCTGACTGTATAATATAATCCGACATTTGTAACGCCGTCACAAATTTCTTGCGGAACGAGGAATTTTTTATCTTTTTTGCTGATATTTTTGTCCGTAGCAACTACACCAATCTGCGCCAGTGAGCTGAAAACCCAGCCCAATGCGCCCATGTGGATAAGCATTTTTCCGCTATCTACAGAGTATTTATTAAACACATCGGCATTAAATTTTTGTATCAAGCCCCTGAAGTTCATTTTTTAACCTCCTGAGCCTGCGGCTGCTGATTTTTAGTTATAAATTTAGAGAATTTTCCTGTTAAAAATCGCGTCAAAGGAGCGTCAATCAAGAAATTCGTCCCAACCATGACCAACGTGGCAAGAATTGTTCCAACGGTTGCACGGTGCACCGCCAGGCGTTTTTCAAATTTTTCCCTTGACATACCCAGATTTGGGAAATCAGGAGCAAAAATATCATTTTTTGTTTTAGGAAAGACTTTTATTCTATTTTTGCCTAATTCCTCTATTACAGTTTTTCCGTATTTTTCAGCAAGTTTTATACATCCGTATCTAACCCCTACTCCGACGGCAGTTCCGGCAATAATTTTCGCAAGAGTACGTGCGACTGAAATCATCCTTGTGCTTTCATCAACGTTTTTGTTGTTGTAATCAATAAATGGCTGCGTTGCAAGCGCTGTGGCACCAAGAAGCAGCCTCTGTTCAGGTGAGCTGACATGCCTGCCCACCCAGTCAAAACCATCCTTAATTTTTTGACTCCGGATAATCAAATTTCAAAGCGCCTTTCACATTTCAACACATAACGTTTCGGTTAACCACAATATACAAAACAACTGAATGCAAAAAATTGACAAAATAACGTCAAAATTTAAGTTATTGTTACATAAAGCCAGGCACTTGAGAATATGTTACAGAACTCTTAGAAAGAGACACAAAAATTTAATTTTTACGCAATTTCAGACTGCTTTTTTCTGTAAGGAACAGCATAAAGCTCTTCGTAAAATTTATCCTGCTCCAAATCAATATCCGCCTCGGCTGTGAGGAACAAAAGCGCGATATAAGCCGTAATTTTGTCCATGCCGAGCAGCGTAAGCGTGTTCAGCTCGACTCTTTCTTCGGTTTCAAAGATTTTTTTCAAATTTTCGTGCAAAACCTCGACGCTTTTTTCAATATATTCTTCATGCGCAAGATTTACGATGTCATCCGGCGTAAGCCTTGCATAAGAACGCACACGGCGCTTTGCACGCTCATGGGCGTTTTTCAGCGCCTGTTTTCTGTCGAGTTCTTCGTAAAATTCGAGTTGTTTAATCAAATCTTTCAAATTAACCATGCGGCTGCGGTTCAAACGCACGCTGGTTCTTCTCTGGAGCACTTCATCAATGGAAATAACGTTGTTTGTGGGCAAATCCTCCTCGGGAGCCGACCAGTCATCATCATCGTACTCAAAATCCTGAACTTCGTTGTCCTCAAACTGTTCCAGCTCAATGCCCTCGAGCACATTAGATTTCAGCCTTAACAAAATTGCCGCAAAAAGAAGCGTTCTGCCGGTCAGGCGAAGGTTCTGGGCTTTCATCTGGAAAAGGTGGGCGAGATATTTATCCGTAATATCAACAATATCAACGTTCCACGGGTCGATTTTTCCGTTTTTTGCCATTTGAACAAGGATTTCAATCCCGTCAACCTGCTCCATAACTGTATGTTCGGCAAAGCTTTCGGTTTCTTCGGGCGTGATTACTTCTTCGTATGAATGGTTATAAAAATTTTCGGCTGATTCGGTCATTAATCTCTAAGTTTCACTCCTGTAACGCGTGTAATTCCTTTTTCTTTTTGAGTAACACCGATTGTCCTATTAGCTGATTCTATCATAGGTTTGCGGTGGCTAACTACTACAAATTGCGTATTTAATGATTGATTTTTAACAATTTCCGCAAGTTTTTCTACATTTATGCCGTCAAGGTTCGCATCCACCTCGTCAAAAGCGTAAAACGGCGCGGGCATATAGCGCTGAATTGCAAATACAAACGCCAGCGCGGTAAGCGATTTTTCTCCGCCCGACATGAGGTTAAGGCGGGTTTTTTCCTTGTCGCGCGGCTGCGCTTCGATTGACATTCCGCCCGTAAACGGCTCATTGGGGTTGTCGAGGAACAATGTGCCCTCGCCCTCTGACAGTTTGTGGAAAATTTCTTTGAAATTGTCGTTAATATTGTTGTATGTGTTGAGGAAAGTGTCTTTTTTAAGCTCCTCATAGCCCTGCATGCGGCTCATAATCTGTGTTTTTTCGGATTCAAGGGTTTCAATTTTTGTTTTGAGCTCTTTCTGGCGCTCCAGAACCTCGTCATAAGCCGCAATCGCCCTCATGTTGACATCACCGAGGTCATCCATGCGTTTTTGCAGCCTTGAAATGCGCGCGGTGATTTCCTCGACAGAAATTTCCACCTCTTTGAGCGTAGAAATATCAACACCCGCCTCTTTTAATTCCTCTTTAATATTTTCAAGCTGCGGTTCAAGCTCTCTGCGGCGCGCTTTGAACGCCTCGATTTGCTCTGCAATCTTTTCAATATTCAAATCGAGCGCATTTTTTTCTTTTTCAAGCTCGAGATATTCCGCGTTGACTTTGTCGCGTTCGGCCTGAATTTCCACGAGTTTTTCGCCGAGTTCTTTGATTTTTTCATCAAGAACCGTGATTTGTTTTTTGATTTCCTCAATTTCGCCCGCGTATTTGATTTTGTCCTGCGCAAGAACCTCGTTATCCTTGTGAAGACGCTCGATTTCCTTGTGGTGGGTTTCGATTACTTCGTTCTGGAACGCGATTACGCGGTTAAAGCCGTCTATGTCGTTTTTCGCAGCCGCAATTTTCGATTCAAGCTGTTTAATTTTTGTTTCGGTTGCTTCGGTTTTTTCCTGGAGGATTGTGAGCTCCTCGGGGCTCATTTTCGCCTCGATTTCAGCGATTTCGTCACCGAGCTTCATAGCTTTTTCGTTAAGTTCAAGGTGTTCTTGCTCAAGTTTTTCGAGTTCTTTTTCGATTTTTGCAATTCGGGGTTCATTTTGAGCAATCAGCGCCTTTTTCTCCTCGATTTCCTTATCGGTTTCCTGCGAATTTCTGACAAGGTTCGCAAGTTCCATTTTTGCGCCGTTCAGCGTGTTCAAAGATTCCGAATAAGCGATTCTGACCTTGTCGAGCTTTTCTTCAAGTTCGGATTTCTTTTTGTCGAGGGAATTGTAGGCTTTTTCGAACTCTGCGAGGCGTTCTTTGTATTTTGCAAGCTCATCGTCCTGCGACTGGCTGAATTTCAGCCCGCTTCTGCCCGCAGAACCGCCTGAAATCGAGCCGGATTTTTCAAAAAGCTCGCCCGTGAGCGTAACCATTCTGTACTGCCCGATTAATTTGCGCGCGCTGTTGTAATCCTCAACAACAAGCGTATCGCCGAGCGCATGGTAAAATGCGTCCAAATATTCATCGTCAAAATCGATAAGATTAATCGCAAAGTCGATTACGCCCTTGTCTTTGGGCAATTTCAGGCTTTTGGGCGCTCTTTGGATTTTATTCAGGGGCAAAAACGTTGCTCTGCCTGCTCCGGCGCTTTTGAGGATTTCGATTGCGACTTTTGCGACCTCATCGTCATCCACAACAACAAATTTCATCCTGCCGCCCATTGCAACCTCGAGTGCGGTCGAATATTCCTTATCAACCTGCCCAAGCTGTGCCAGAGTAGCGTGAACGCCCTGAATTTTCGCATTCAGAACCGTATCAACAGCCTTTCCGAAGTTTGCGTCCTCAATTGCCTGTTTTTGCGCCTCCATAGAAACGATTTTCCGGTGCGCAGCCGTAATATTGTAGCCGGCGTCGTTGATTTCGTTCTTGGTTTTGTCGAGTTCATAGAGGGTGGTTTGCTGAATCGACTTGAAATCATCGAGTTCTTTTGTCAGTTCTTCAATCTGGACTTCAAGCTGGTCTTTGTTCCCGCAAAAATCCGCTTTGAACTTTTCAGAAGCCTCGATTTTGGCTTTCGCGTCTTCAATTTCTTTTTTCAAAGTCGAAAGTTCGGCTTCTAAAGGCGATTTTGTCTGGATAACCTGCGTTTCCTTGTCTTTTGCGGCTTCGAGTTCTTTTCTGAGCTCGTTTCTTTTTGCCACGTACTGGTCAGCTGTTTCGTTCAAACCTGAAACCTCTTGCAAAATATTCAAAAGCTTCTCTTTTTCTGCATCACGTTCGGTTTCAAGGTTTTTGATTTCTTCTTCTTTATCTTTAATTTGCTGCGCCTGTTTTTCGTTTTTAACTTTCAGGTTTTCAATACCGTTTTTCGCGTTTTCAACGGATTTGAGGTTGTCCTGAATGTTTTTTTCCGCAAAAGTCGCAGCGGATTCTTTTCTGTCGGCCTGCCCTTTGAGTTCCTCGACTTTTTTCTTCACCTCAATCTGTTCGGCCTCGCCTTTTTCTTTCACAAGGTCGGAAAGCTCATCCAGTTTGGCTTTAATGGTCAAGGATTGGGTTTCGAGTTTTTTAAGCTTGTTTTCTTCTTCTTTTTTCTTTTTTTGAGCGTCCAAAATGCCTTCGTGAGTGCGTTCGAGGCCTTTTTTGACATCAAAATATTTTACCGTCGAAATCTGGCTTTCGAGGGCGATTTTTTCTTCTCTTAGTTTCTGGTATTTGAGGGCGACTTCGCGTTCTGCGGCGAGTTGTTCAAGTCTGCCGTCAACTTCGGAGAGAATCAGCTTTGAATTTTGAACTCTGGATTCAACGGTGCCCAGTTCGTTTTGCGCCTGCTCGATTCTGCGGTCAAAGTCCGCCACGCCGGCAATTTCGTCAATAATTTTCCGTCTTTCAACGTCAGAGCAGTTCGTAATGCTCATTACGTCGTTTTGCATGATGACGTTGTAGCTGTTCGGGGTGATATTGTACTGTTCGAGCTTGGTATGGACTTCTGTGAGGGTGACGACTTTGTCGTTTAAGTAATAAATGCTGTTGTAGCCCTGTGTGGACTTTTTTATGCGCCTTGCGACCGTAAATTCTTTTTCTTCGGGGTTTTCGGAGGCAAAAGTGACTTTTACGTAAGCTTCGTTTCTTCTTGTGTGGGTAGAGATAAGCTGGTAGATTTTTTCGGCGCGAAGCGTTCTTGAGGTCGATAATCCGAGCGCAAAAAGGATACTGTCAATGATATTACTTTTCCCGGAGCCGTTCGGGCCGGAAATCGTCGTAAATCCTTTTAAAAAAGGGATTGTGACAGTGTTTGCAAAAGATTTGAAGTTATCAATCTCTACTTCTTTTATGTACATTTGAAGATTCTAATTCCCAAGCTTAACATTCTAATTTTCGTATAAAATTCATGGCAAGTCAAAAATGTTTACATTGTAACGAAACGAAGAACCGATTTTTTGGGGGCGGTTTTGCTGGAACTTGTTGCGGTGGGAACCGCTGCGCTATTCCCACCCTACTTTGGCTACTCTGGCGTGAATGTAGGGTGGGAAAAACGAAGTGATTCCCACCGAAAGAGTTCGGAATGACAGCGCGCATTTTCGTCACCCTGAACTTGATTCAGGGGCGCATGGGCTTGAAAATCACGCTTCCGACGGCAAGATTTGGGCTTATCAACTTCAATCTTGCGATTCCGAAACAAGTTCGGAATGACAGCACGCATTTTCGTCACCCTGAACTTGTTTCAGGGTCAAACTAACCATAAAAAACGGTTTTCGACCTTAAACCTGCGAGGGTTCTTCCTCTTTTTTGGGTGTCATGTGTTCAGGAATAAATCCGGTGTTAAAATTGCCGGAAATAAACACTTCATTTGTCAAAATCTTTTTATGATAAGGAATAGTTGTCTTGATTCCTGTGATTACGTATTCGCTGAGCGCGCGGAGCATTCTTTTTCTTGCGTCTTCACGATCTTTGCCCCAGACAATGAGTTTTCCTATCATTGAATCGTAATAAGGCGGAATTTTGTAGCCCGTATACGAATGGGAATCCACTCTGACGCCGAAACCGCCGGGTGCAATGTAGCCCTTGATTTCTCCCGGGCAGGGCATGAAATCTTTGTCAGCGTCCTCTGCATTTATGCGGCATTCGATTGCGTGGCCTCTCAAAACGATGTCATCCTGCGTAAATGACAGTTTTTCGCCCGCTGCAACGCGGATTTGTTCTTTTAAAAGGTCAACACTGGAAACCATTTCCGAAACGCAGTGCTCAACCTGAATTCTGGTGTTCATTTCCATAAAATACCAGCTTCCGTCATGGTCAAGGAGGAATTCAATCGTTCCTGCACCCTCGTAATTTATGGATTTTGCCGCTGTAACAGCAGCTGCGCCCATTGCTTTTCTTGTTTCTTCATCAATAGCCGGTGACGGAGCTTCTTCAAGGAGCTTTTGGTGGCGTCTTTGAACAGAGCAGTCGCGTTCGCCAAGGTGGACAACATTTCCGTAACTGTCAGCAATAATTTGAACCTCAATATGGCGCGGATTAACAATATATTTTTCAATATAAACACCTGCGTTGCCAAAAGCGTTTTGAGCCTCTGTCTGGCAAAGAGTTATCGCTTCTTCGAGCTCTTCGGGCGAATTTGCGATTCTCATGCCTTTTCCGCCGCCGCCGGCTGTTGCTTTGACAATTACCGGGTATTTTGCTTTTGCGGCAAACTCTTTTGCAGCTTCCAAATCGTCAACAAGGTCGGTTCCTGGGGTTACGGGCACGCCATTTGCGGTCATTGTTTTTCTGGCAGTGGCTTTGTCGCCCATTTTTCTCATTGCTTCTGCCGAGGGGCCGATAAATTTAATGCCATGGTCAGTACAAATCTCTACAAAATCCGCACGTTCAGACATAAATCCGTATCCGGGGTGGATTGCGTCAGCGCCGCTGGTTAAGGCAACGGAAATGATTGCAGGGATGTTCAGATAGCTTTTTGCGCTCTGTGCGGGGCCTATGCAGTATGCTTCATCCGCAAGGCTTACGTGGAGCGAGTCAGCGTCGGCCTGTGAATACACCGCAACGGTTTTTATGCCGAGTTCTCTGCATGCTCTTATTATCCTGACAGCGATTTCGCCTCTGTTGGCGATTAAAACTTTATTTATCATATAAAAATTTCCCTAAAAGTCTATTTTAAAAACTCAATAAAAATATTTTACCGCAAACTAAAGTAAGTTCAATAATTTTACAAAAGACCCCCTGATTGCAATTGTCAGGAGGTCTTTTTGTAAAATTCAGATTATTTCTATTTTGCAGTACGCATTTTTAATGCAAAATCTTCAATCTCTTTTTGCAACTTCCGCAGCTCTTCTTTTCTTAATCCGTCAACGACGTCAGAAGAATATTTGAGAGGCTGTGCATCCCAGTTCATTGTATTTAGTTCAACATTTTTCTGTGAATGGTCGCAAAGGCGTCTGAGCATTGCGTCATGTTCTGCAACTATGTTATTTGCGTCCTCAACGGCTTTATTGTTTGCCAATCTCATTTTTTCATAGCTGCTGATATTAGCATGGCGCTTATTTAGCAGCTCTTCTGCCTGTTTAGCTTTTCCGGCTTTAACGTATCTATAGATTCCGTACCCTAACGCAGCAAGAGCAACCGCACCGCCTAAAACTTTTGCAGCTGTTTTCTTTGAATCTTCTTTGTGTTCGGGAGCGAATGATTTTTCTCCGGCAGGAGCTTCAGTTTTTTTGAAATTTACCGCAGGTCTGAGTGCCTGTGCGCTGATGGCATTGATAGTCATAATAATTCCTTTTCTTTTTCACACTTCTGTCTTGATTAAAACTCATAAATTAATGATATTGCCTTCTTTTAAACAAAACTTTACAATAATTTACAATATCAAAACATTAAAAAATAATTAATATTTTAATTTTTTCCCTCCAATGATGGTATAAAAGGAAAGTGATAGGTTAAGAAGAATTTTTTTAACACATAAAAGGAGGAAAATCATGGCTATCAGACCACTTTCAGACAGAATAGTTATCAAAGTTATTGACGACACAGAACAGACTTCGGGCGGAATTTTTATCCCCGATTCAGCTAAAGAAAAACCCCAAAAAGGTGAAGTTATTGCTGTAGGCCCGGGAAAAACTCTTGATGACGGCAAAAAAGAAGAAATGGAAGTAAAAGTCGGTGATGTTGTGCTTTTCGCTAAATATTCAGGAACTGACGTGAAATTAAACGACGAAAACCTTAAAATTCTTTCCGTGAAAGATGTTTTAGGGGTTCTGGAAGCGTAAAACAACGTCATTGCGAGGCAAACATAAAAAATATTATATTAAAAGGAGAATATAAAAAATGGCTAAGAAAATTGTATTCAATGAAGAAGCCCGCAAGAGCCTGCTCACGGGTATAGATGCAGTTGCCGATGCTGTAAAAGTAACAATCGGCCCCAAAGGACGCAACGTAATTCTTGAAAAGAAATTCGGCGCTCCGCAAATCGTAAACGACGGCGTAACAATCGCTAAAGAAATCGAACTCGAAGATCCGCTGGAAAACGCAGGCGCGCAGCTTCTTAAAGAAGTTTCTTCAAAAACAAACGATGTAGCAGGCGACGGTACAACTACAGCTTCCGTTCTTGCGCAGGCTATTGTTCGTGAGGGCTTGAGAAACCTCACCGCAGGCGCAAATCCCATGTGCATTAAACGCGGTATGGACAAAGGCGTTAAACTTGCTGTTGAAAAAATCAAAGATATGTCACAGCCCGTTGATTCAAAAGAAAAACTGGCTCAGGTTGCGACGATTTCTGCCGGAAACAACCATGAAATCGGCGAACTCATTGCAGAAGCAATGGAAAAAGTCGGCCATGACGGCGTTATCACCGTTGAAGAATCAAAATCTTTCGGTACAACACTGAAAGTCGTTGAAGGTATGCAGTTTGACAAAGGCTACATTTCACCTTACTTCGTTACCGACCCTGAAAGAATGGAATCAGTGCTCGAAGACGCATACGTTCTTTGTGTAAACAAAAAAATTAACCTGATTGCTGACCTCGTGCCCATTCTTGAGCAGGTTGCACGCGACGGACGCTCGCTTTTAATCATTGCGGAAGACGTTGAGGGTGAAGCCCTTGCAACTCTGGTTGTAAACACGATGAGAAAAGTGTTGAGAGCTGTTGCTGTTAAGGCTCCGGGCTTTGGTGACAGAAGAAAAGCAATGCTTGAAGACATCGCAATCCTCACAGGCGGTGAAATGTTCACAGAAGAGCTCGGAATTAAGCTCGAAAACATCACAGTTCAAATGCTCGGTAAGGCAAAACGCGTAACCGTTACCAAAGACAACACAACAATTGTTGTCGGCGACGAAAACAAAGCAAAAGTTGAAGAAAGAGTTAAATTAATCAAACGTCAAATCGAAGCTTCCGATTCTGAATATGACAAAGAAAAACTTCAAGAACGTCTTGCCAAACTTTCAGGCGGCGTAGCCGTTATTGAAGTCGGTGCGGCTTCCGAAGTTGAGTTGAAAGAAAGAAAACTCAGAATTGAAGACGCTTTGAACGCTACCAGAGCAGCAAAAGAAGAAGGTATCGTTCCCGGAGGCGGCGTAGCGCTTTTGAGAGTTATGCAGGAGATGGAAAAGAACATCAACACCTGCGGATACGCTACTGACGACGAAAAAGTCGGCTACAGAATCCTTCTGGACGCTTTGCACATTCCTCTTAAACAAATCGCTGAAAACGCAGGCTGCAAAGGCGATGTTGTTGTTGAACATGTTAAAAAACTTCCTGAAAATGAAGGTTTTGACGCAATGTCCAACGAATATGTAGATATGTTCAAAGAAGGTATCGTTGACCCTGCGAAAGTTACACGTTCAGCTCTTGAAAATGCTGTTTCAGTAGGCTCAATGCTTCTTACAACAGAAGCTGCGGTGGTCGAAATCCCGTCAAAAGAAGCTCCGGCAATGCCCCCGATGGGCGGCGGAATGGGCGGTATGATGTAGCCTGAGCAAAAAAACTGCGCGCAGGCGAAATCAAGCACCGCAGGAGCTTAATTTCGTTAAATGCGAAAGCAAAATACCGGATATAAAAGGGGTGCAATTATTTGCACCTCTTTTTTGATGCAGCTGCGCAGGAACCGCTTAATCCCCTCCTAATGCAAAAAACTTAATATAAATAGCAAATTTTCTTCTTCACATACCTTATCCGGATATGAAAATTTACAGTTCAGGTTTTTCTCCGCCCGTAAACAACAAAAAATCTCCCCATATTCAGGCTTTTCATACGGTTTCTATGTCCTGTGACTCATTTTCGCGTGAACCCACCCCTGAAAAAATTGCATTTAAGGGAATAACAGACAAAATTAAGGATTTTTTCAGTCAGGATTTAGATTCACTTTCACCGGTTGAGCCCGTAAGCGACAATATAGCGGCAAAACTGCTGCATAAAAATCTTGAAAAAGCGGGTTTTGATTACACAAAAGATGACGCAAAGTTAGATATAACGGAACTACGAAAAGAAACAGACAAAAAATTCACTCCCGAGTACATTGATATCATTGCAGCGCTCATGACCTTGTCAAAAAAAGCAAATGATTTATACATCTATGACGAAATAATAGACGACGCAAATCAATTTTATGACAACAAAGGCAATTTCCAGAAAGAAGCGTTCAATATTTTAAAAAAATCGCTTGAAACCGTTTCACTGAGAACCTGGCAATCCACAAAACGCAAGTTAATTCATCTGGCTAAAGAAAAAGACGGAACTTTAAACCCAAAAGCAATGCAGCTTTTGAAATATAACCTCTCTCATTATGCTTTCGACTATCAAGACGCAATTAAACCCCGCGGTAAAGTCGATGAAGCAGCTGCCGGTATTCTTGACTTTTTGTTAGAAAAAACACAGAATCAAGACATTTCCGAAAGCAAAATTCGCCACTTATTATACGCACTCAAAGACAAAAATGAAAAAATCGACAATGAAGCAATAAAATTTACTAAAAGTTTATATTTATCAGATAGCAATGCCCAGATTTTAGCAGATTTTGTTAATGCAGCAAAGGATAATGACGGAAAATTCAGACCGGAGCTGGCTAAGTATTATAAAATGTTTGAAATAGTCAGCCTGAAAAGTTACATTAAAGAATATGTTGTTAATGACGAGGGGCAGTTTATTCCAAAATTGATGGAGAAAATGCAGACTGCAGTTGATTTCTACACAGAATACGACACCGACATAGATAAAAATCAACTCGATGATTTTTTAAAAAACATTTTCACCCCGGGAATATTCTCGGGCAAAAACAATTTTACATTCAATGAGCAGATATTTAACGCATACCGCTATCTGGCAGAAAATTATGCCGGAATAATTCAATCCGACAATAAATTCGTAAAATTTAACGAACTTATTGATGTATGTTTGCATAACAGAAGTTATTTTAACAAAGAACTGTTTGAATTTGCACGGCCAATAATAAAAAAGAACCCCTCTATGCTGGAACCGGACGAAGAGGATGATGACTTTAATGTATTAAAAGTATCGCTCCGACTGATGACCAACCATGACGGAACAACCGACAAAAACATGCTGAAACTCCTGAAAAAGCGGAAAAACTCCCCTGAATTCAACGATTTTGTTGACTTTGCCAATATTTTTTCAGGAAAAAAGAATATTGTTCATATTTTAGACGATTTGTGGCGGGTTCGGAAAGATTTTTATGAATTTCTGGGCAAACAGGGCTCAAACGATGAGGATTACGCAAATTCTATTTTCGCAGTGGATGATATATTGAAAAATGCAGTCATATCAAAGGAAAACGGCACGTGCATAGATTATTCTTATCTTGAGAAAGTAAAAGAACTTCAACCGGAATACAATCTTGTTGCTGCGGGCAAAATTGCCAAAGCATTTGCAAATGATTTGGACTCGCCCTCTTATAAGGCTTTTAAAAAACTGCTCAAATCAGCACAGGAAAACAAAATAACGCTTCGCGACGGGGCGGATGAACTCACGGATGAAGATATAAAAAAATTTTTCAGCCTGAATCCGCTTTCCGTTAAAACAGCGCTTGATTTTCTCGGCGAAGACCGCCTTAAATATGCTTTTAAGCTTAAATTCGACAGGTTCCAGAGCCTTATAAAAAATACTGCAAATTTCATCACAAACAATCAGAACTTTGCAAAAAATCTAAAACCCGTAATCAATCCTCAGGATTCTGAGGTTTATAATTCGCTTCAAAAACAGCTGGCAGAACAAAAAGCAGCTCTTGCAAAGCAAAGAACGCCCGAACAAATCGCCCTTGAAGCAAAAAATCAAAAATTAATCCAAAACCTCAGAGCTGAAATCTCCGACCTGAAACTTAAACTAAAAACTGTTCCGAACAGCACTGAAAAGGCAAAAATTACCGCCTTAATCAAGGAAAAAAACTCGCAAATAAAAAATCTGACCTCTGAAATACAAAATTTCTACAAAAATGAAGAATTCAAAAACCGGCTGGAAGAAATTTCAAAAACCTCACAGAAAATCAACTCGGTTTTAAACAATTCTCTGACAGACAACGAGGAGATTATCAATCATTTGTTCGTTTTGTCCACCATTAGCAGCTCTATGGACCAAAATGAAGAAGATTTTTATGTAAAAATGCTTTCTCAAAAAGACAATGCCTCAAAAGCCGCGCTAAAAGAATTTTTATACAAAAAAATATTTGAACCCCTTGACTACGAATACAACGAAGACCTCCTAAAACGCCTTAACCTGGCAAGCAGCAAGTATTTGCACTGCCTATTTGAAGAGCATGACAGCGAATTCACGGATTGTCTAACTGAAATTTTCGATTTGCTGGTTGAAAATCCCGACAAATCAGAAAAAGAGATTTTTAACAGCCTTGACCAGAATATTGCAACAAAAGGCCAGTTTGAATCGCTGGGAATCGATTATGATAAATGGGTCAGCGTAGATAAAAATTCCTATGTTCCTGTTTTGGTAAAAACCGATATTGAAAAGGCAAAACAGGCTGCTATCAAGAATTTAGAGGAGGATTTAAACGATGAAATCCTCAAAAAAATTCCAAAAGCTGAAATTGAAAAGATTTTTGATTCAATCAGGAAAAAAGGCTTTGAAATAAGGAAAAATAAAGAAATTGTCTATGACGAGAACGGTTTTGACAATGGATTTAAGGAAACTTTGAGAATTTACAAAAATAAAAAGCCTCTGGCGTTCAGCGGAATTGCAGAGGTTATTAATGCAGTGAAAAGCGTACTTGAACGCGAGGAATTCTGGAGCAAAGCCACAGAAAACGAGGAAATAGAGCAGGCAAAAGAAACTTTCCTGACCCATATATTGAAAATGCGTGAAAACGAATACAAAAACGCAGAAAACATGAAAAATAACGAAACAGCTGCCCTCGAAGTCCACAAAACAGACATGAACAACATTTCCCATGCACTTTTCCTCGGAAACCATGCCTCCTGCTGTACTGCGGTCGGCTCGGGCTGCAACGAATGGAGCGCGCCATCTTACGTGATGAACAAATGCATTTCGAGCATAGAAGTGATGGATGGAAAGGACTTTGTGGGTAACACGATGTGCTATATTGCAAAAGTTGACGGCGAACCTGCTCTTGTCCTTGATAATATTGAAATGAACACAAAATATCAGCACAACGACAAAATCCGCGACGCAATTTTTGAATACGCACAAAAACTTTGCAAAGAAATCGGAAAACCCGAACTTCCGATTTACGCCGGCCCATATCGGCATAAAGTCAACATGGAACATTTCCCTTTTAAAGAACATAATATAACTATAATCGGCTCCTCAGGTGGCTATGATGTTTATGTTGATTACTTAACCGACGGTGTTCAAATAACCGGGAAAAACACTGACGAAAATATTAAATTATACAGGATAAAATAGCCTTTTGTATATAAAAATTATTTCTTTTTGTAAATTATCCGGGAGAATTAGTTCGGCAGGCTTATAATTTTCCTCAATTTATGTTATAACTAACTTATAATCAGGCATTTTATATATAGAATTTAGTAAAACAGCGTCAAGGCGCAAAAGGAGAGAATTTTATGACAGTAGGTCAATTCGTATTCATGCTGCACTCACACCTCCCCTATTACAGAAAAGCCGGAATGTGGCCTTTCGGGGAAGAAAACCTGTACGAATGCATGGCAGAAACCTATGTTCCTTTGCTCAATGCAATTTCGGAACTTTACGAAGAAGAAGGCATAAAAGCCAAATTAACAGTGGGAATTACCCCGATTCTGGCTGAACAATTGAACGATGAGCACCTTAAACAGGGCTTTATCGACTATCTTGACGCACGTATCAAGGCTGTGTCAAAAGATTTGGAAAGATATCCGGATCCTGAAGTTGCTCACTCACAGCACTTGAAATATCTTGCTAAATACTATTTTGACTGGTTTAACCACATCAAAGACAGCTTTATCAACAAGTACAATAAAGACCTTATTGCAGGATTTAAAAAATATCAGGATTTAGGATGTATTGAAATAACCACATCCGGTGCAACACACGGTTTTTCACCGCTTCTTGCCACTGATTCAAACCTGAATGCACAGTTCAAAATCGGTTCTGACACGACAAAACGCCTTTTCGGCAAAAAAGCTAAAGGCGCATGGCTGCCGGAATGCGCTTACAGGCAGGGTTATGAATATGTTGGCAAAGACGGACAGAAAAAATGGCGTCCGGCAATTGAAGTTACGCTTCAGAACAACGATATTGAGTACTTTTTCACAGAATCTCACGTTATTGAGGGCGGAAACTCCATCGGAAACCGCCGCGTAATCGGTGTTTACGGAAATATCGAGTATATTCCGCTCCCTGAAAGAGAACCCACCGGATACGACACATATTCTGCATACTGGCTGCCTGACGCGCAGGTTGCAGTAATGGGAAGAAACGACAGAGCCGGATTTCAGGTATGGTCAGCTGCTGACGGCTACCCGGGCGACGGCTGCTACAGAGAATTCCACAAAAAAGACGACAAATCAGGTGCGCACTACTGGAGAATTACATCTTCAACCACTGATTTGGGCGATAAAATGCTCTATGACCCCGTTCTGGCAATGTCACAGGTAAATCTGAACTCGGATCACTACACGACCTTGATTTATCACCTTTTGAATGATTACAAAATCACTCATTATGACAAAGAAGGGCTTGTAATGGTTTCCTTTGACACCGAGCTGTTCGGTCACTGGTGGTTTGAGGGCGTTGAGTTCATAAAACAGGTTATCAGAAAATTCAACAACTACCTCCCGCAGGTAGAAAGAATGACAGCCGGCGAATACCTCGCTGCTCATCCGCCGACGGAAGCTATTCAGATTCCCGAATCGTCATGGGGACAGGGTGGCCACTTTTATGTATGGCAAAACCACCTCACAGAATGGATGTGGCCTATCATTCACGGATGTGAAAAACGTATTATTGATATTGTATCAAAATATGAGCAAATCCCTGGAAACAAGCTTCTTCACAGAGCTTTGAACCAGCTGGCAAGAGAAAATCTTCTTTTGCAAAGCTCGGATTGGCCGTTCCTTATCACAACATGGCAGGCTAAGGATTATGCAACGGACAGATTCAGAGAGCATGTTGAAAGGTTTGAAACAATCGCCGATATGATTGAATCAGGCAATATTGATGAACATACATTGTCCGAAATCGAATCTATTGACAACTGCTTCCCGGTAATCGACTATCGTGCATATCTTCCGATTGAGGAAGGGAAAATCCCGCAGCAGGAAGAAAAATTGAAGCCGTTGTATCAGTAAGGGCGGTAAAATAATTGGAAAAGGAGCAAGTAACATTGCTCCTTTTTTGTTTGGCAGGGTGTTTGGTGGGAACCGCTGTTCAAATTATTGCATTTTCAACAAATTTCATGCTCGGCTTTTCCCACCCTACTTTTAAAATTGGAAAACTGTAGGGTGGTGGGAACCGCTGTTCAAAATTATAGTATTTTCAACAAACTTTATGCTTAGCTTTTCCCACCCTGCTTCTAAAGTTGGAAAACTGTAGGGTGGGAATAACGAAGTGGTTCCCACCGGCTCCGACGGGAATTGCTGCTCAATAAATTTGCGCATTTTTACACTTTTACGTCAGAAAACTAATTAATCCCTCCCCACCCTAGCCCTCCCTGGGTTGGGGTGGGGATTTCCATCACAAACTATAACGGTATTTCGGGGATATATTCCAAAACTACATGCTTGTATGGATATGAGCCGATTACATTTCCGGTTAGGCAGTCTAATTCTTCTATTTCTCTTTGTCCCTTTGAGATTAATTTAAATTTAGACAAAGCCGGAAACACAACCTCTCCGCCATGTTCCATATTTGATGATATTTGTGAACCTTTGGGTATTCTATATTCAATTAACATCGGCTCAAATGCAATATTCCCTTTATAATCGTATGGAGAGCCGAGATATTGATAAGTTCCAAATTTACGATGTGCACCGTAAGCAAAACCCCTCGACGGAACTATGATATCTCCGACTTTTGCAGAATTTATAACATCAAAATCCTGTCTTGTTTCTCCTATGCTGCGGCTTACGCCCCTGTATGCGACGCAATCTCTTGGCTGTGGAGTGAGTTTTGTGAATTCTGCATTTTTAGCTAATATCCTTTTAGTAGCACGATTATGTGCTTTTATTGCATCATTATATAATTCTTTGTAAAATTCAAAATCCCTATTTTTCCATTCTTCGATTTCTTTTAACCTATCTTCAAATCTCATATTATATCCATCATTTGCACCGTGAAAACCATGATGTCCTTCGACCGTTGTTTCACCCTCTTTACAATATGGTTTAACATGATTTGCCGAATCACGCCAGGATTCCACTTTTTTGACAAAAGTATCCGTATTTTGCTCCGGTGCAAATCTTAAATCTTTCAAATCTGCCGGTTTGACCGGATTTGTTTGCACAATACTGGTTTTGCCGGCGGCTTTTGCCCAGGAAGAAGTTCTTTGTGCAAAATTTAAGACTGTTTTTTCCAATCCCATAACAAAATACCTATATAAACCTAACCTGTATTTATATAAAGTATTTTTTTCTTTAAAAATTGCCTGAATTTTTCATTAAAGCCGTTAATCACCAGATTAAATCGCTCCCCACCCCA
>OGOU01000322.1_pt1 | contig 45203 bp, 41 predicted proteins | sample 1552721 | NCBI WGS metagenome assembly OGOU01 (sample SAMEA2580176, study PRJEB22360) | human gut metagenome | biome: human gut; feature: human-associated habitat; material: faeces | place: Denmark | collected 2008/2010
GGCAGATGGTAATCCGGATAATTCCGATGTAAAAGTACAGAGTGAGGACGCTGATTCAGAAGAAGATATACAAACGGAAAGTCTGGATGCTTCGGAACAGTCAGAATCTTCGGAGGAGAAGACGACAGAGAAAAAGACAGAGACAACAGAAGCAGAGAAAAAAACTGGAGCGGACGAAAGTAAGAAAGAAAAAGCAGAAGAGACAACAAAGAAGGAGACAAAAGCAACGACGGAGACTGCGCCAGAAGAGACAACAACAGAAGCAACGACCTCTTCTGCCAAGCCAGAACCAATCGTGAAAGAGTATAAGAGCGATGAGGTGAATGTAACAGTAACGGCTGCTGATAAGAATGATTTGCCGGAAGATGCAGAATTAGTTGTTGAACCGGTAGAATTAAGTGAGAAGACAGAGAAAAAGGTCGAGGAGGCTGCATTAAAGGAAAAGAGAACTGTGAAAAAGGTTCATGCATATGATATTCATTTTGAACTGTATGGTGAGGAGATCCAGCCGGGCGCATCTGTACAGGTTTCTGTAGATGTACCAGGAATCTCGGCAGGCCAGAACGCAGCAGTATTCCATGTTGATGATAATAATAAAGTAGAGAACATGAACGGGGATGTAGATAAGAAAGGTGATGTTGTATTTGAGACAAATCATTTTTCAACCTACGTTATTGTTCAGCAGGGAAGTACAAAGGTTACGGCAACAATTAAGCATTATAATGATGATTCAACCGCTGATGCGAACGGAGAAAAGAAAAAGATTTACTCCGATGATGTATTAGAGATTCCAGTTGGAGGAAGAATCAACGATTATGCTAAAGCAAGCAATTGGAATGTAAAGAAGGTAATTGTAGAGAATACAAATACTGATGGAACAAAAAACAGACAGAATTATGTGAATGAATCCGAATATTCTAAAATCACATTGTCAAAAGATTCTACAGTAGAGGTATATTATACTCCGAAAAAGACAACAGTAAAAGGCCAGACGAAGTTCTATGATTATACGATTATGGCTGGACGAGGTGATGGGACTTACTGGAATCCAAACGGAAGTACATATTATTCTATCAATATGCCGTCGAATCCTTCTTATCATGGAATTGGTTCAGATAGTGCCCGCTTGACAATGGGAGAGTCTGGAAATGACAATGATAACCATACAATTTCACAAGAAAATTATAGTGAATATAGAAACTATACATGTAATGTCAGCAATATCAATGAGAATGGACAGACAAAGACTTGGAATGCGAATGCTTGGACTGGTACAAAACAAGTAGTCACAGGATTATTAAAGGGATTAGATAGTAATGGTGATGTTGAATTTAATTATCCGGAACCAGGATTTTTTGATAATTCAGATTTATCATTTACTTCTAACGGTAAAACTCGTTATTTAAGAAAGGTGTTTACAGATTATAAACTGGTATTTGCTCAGAATGGAGATTCCTATCAGCTTACGCAGGTTAATAAACCTGGAACGAATGGCTCAGAGGAGACAAAAGTTGCGGAAGCAGGTGAAAACTTTTTCCCTTTAGATTCTATAGATTCACAATATAAGAATGAAAATTCTACGGCTAATGCACCGAATGGGCATAATTATTATTTTGGAATGCGCTATGACGTTGATTTCAAATTGGGAGATTATATTGGTCCGTTAGATTATGAATTTACAGGAGATGATGACCTCTGGGTTGTTTTAGATGGGAATAAAGTTGTTCTTGATCTTGGTGGTATCCATGATGCAGCACCTGGCAAGGTTGATTTATGGAAGTATCTGTTGAACGAGAATCAGACAAAGGATCAGCTGACAACAGAACAAAAAGAGCAGGAACATACACTGACTGTTCTCTATATGGAACGTGGAGCAGGAGTTTCTAACTGTAATATGAATTTTACTTTACCATCAGCCCGTATTACACAGGTAACAGAAGCAGAATCCACGAATCTGGTACTTCATAAGATTAACAAAAAGAATGAAGCACTTCAGGGAGCGAGATTCACTTTAAAGAATGAGGCAACTGAGGAGAAACAGACATCAACTTCTGATGCGAATGGTAATGCAACTTTCTCCAAGCTGACGGAAGGAACTTACACATTAACAGAAGATGCTGCACCAACAAATTATATTCCGTCCGTAGATAACTGGGTGGTTAAGGTAGCAAAAAATGACGCAGGAACGTTAGTTGCTACGATGTACCTTTCAGATGGTGAAACCGCTTATACTAAGAAAGAGGGAGATTATTATGATGTTCTGAATCTTACTGAGCAGGAACTTATAGACAGTGTGATGGATTATAGTAAGACAGCAAAGGTGACAGATTGGGATAAGCGTACCTATGACATTGATATCAAAGCTTCATCTAAGTTGACCAAGTCTACAACGATAACGAATAATGAGGTGTCTGACACGATGCTGGTATTGGATGTTTCTGGTTCGATGTTGTTTGATAGTGCCCATACGACTGGAAGTCAGGAGTATGCTACATTTTATGGTGAATGTAATCAGAATACATTGAATAATCTTGACACGACAAAGATTTATTATTATGGAAATGGTACCAGGAGGGTATGGTATCAAAATCAATACAGTTATACAAATTTAGCTCACCCGATGATTTATGTAGATGGAAAATGGAAATACTTGGCGAGCGGAGACTTCTGGGTGGATGTACCTACCTCCTCAAATACATCAATTTATACAAGTGCTAGCCGATTGAATGGACTGAAAGAGGCGGCGATGGGATTTGTAAGTTCTATGGCACAGTCTTCTCCAAACAGCAAGCTGGGAATTGCAACATTCAACTCTAATTTAGAAGAAACCGTTGCTATAGAGACTATTGGTACGAATGTTAATGGTATTTTAATGAAGATAGCAGCGATGACAGCATCGGGAGGAACCCAGCAGGATAAGGGATTAAGCAATGCACGAATACAGTTAGAGACCTTATTATCTGATGGAAAGTCAAAAAACGTTATTCTATTTACAGATGGAGAACCAACAGGAACGGGTAATACCTGGAATAGTACAGCGGCGACAGCAGCGGAAAATGAAGCCGATAGAATAAAAGAAAAAGGCATCAAGATTTATACCGTTGGTTTTGCATTAAATGATAAGACAAAAGCATGGTTAGCAGGAGGCAAAGATGGGAACACACCTTATAAAGGAATTGCTTCTAAAGACTGTGCACTGACAGCGGATAACATTGATCAGTTAAAGACCATATTTAAGGAACTCCAGCAGACCATGACACAGAGTCTTGACATTAAACCGGCACAGATTAAGGATGTCATTGATCCGAGGTTTACGATTATTGGTGATGATAAGAAGCCGATTACTCAGGATTATACAGTCACAAAGAACGGAACGACTTACAATACAGAAACAGGAATTCCATTGTCCAACGGAGGAACTGTTTATTACGGAGAATTTGAGCAGAAAGATGCCAATGGAAATGTAGTAAAAGATGCGAATGGAAATCCTGTAAAGAAAACATATCAGTATATTGTATGGAATGATGAGACGATACCGAATAAAACAAAAGGAGAATGGCATAAGACGATTTCTGTTGTTGCCAAAGAGGAATATATCGGTGGTAATAATATTCCTACCAACATTTCTCCAGATTCTCAGATTACAACAAGTTACGGTGATGCGACATTGCCGCAGCCAAAGGTGAATGTAAAGGCAGATCTTCTTGTGAATAATCATGAAGAAAAAGTCTTTTATGGAGAGAAGAGCCCGTATAGTGATGATATCTTAAAGCAATTATTTGATACAGCAAATCCTCAGGGTGAGATTAAAACACTAGAAGGTACGACCAAGAAGGTAACATATACAATTGGCGCAGACGGTAATCCAATAGAGGCCAATGACTTTATATTGAAATGGTATAAAGATGCCGACTGTACAGAAGAGATAACACCAGGAGAGGAATATATGGAGGATGAGGCTCCAGAACTTTCTGAAAAGAATTATTATCTTAAAGTAACGTATAATAAGATGCAGCAAGCGACAGACAAGAGCGATGCAAATACAAAGATTGGAGATGAGGTTAAAAATAATAATGTTCCGTTAATGGCACATAATTCCGAAGATTCCAAGACGAGAGAATATGGAGTTTATAAGATTACAGTTGTCCCAGGCCAGATCGAAATCGAGAAAAAATTATTAAGTGACAGTAAGTATGTAGGTGCTCATTCGAAAAGCTCAAGCTTTACCTTTACAGTAAAGAAGATAAAGGATGAAAATGGAAATGTGTTAGACTCACCAATAAAAGTTGGCGATTTTACTGTGACTTTTGACAAAGGTGATACTTCTTTTACAAAAGCAGTTTCTGATGATAAAAACCTGCTCAGTAATTTGAAAAAAGGAGTTTATGAGGTTTCTGAAACATTACCAGCTTCTGATTATGAGTTTAAGAGTGCCGAGATAGCAGGAGAAACAAATTGTGCAAGTAACAAGGAAACAGATAAAAACACACTTACCTTTGCAATTGGCTATGAGGATTTAAACACACCAGGAAGTCGAAATGTTACTAAGAATCTTGGAAAGGCACTGTATACCAATGAAAGACTTTCTTCCATTACAATGAAGAAGATTGGTGAAAAAGACAGTGAGGATAAAGATACCCCTCTGAAAGGAGCCAAATTCAAGATTGAAAGAATTACAGAGACAGATGGTAAAGAATCTTATGAATCAGCAAAGGCAGATGGTTCCGATTATATTATCGAGACAGACGAGAATGGAATTGCTGTATTTGAAGGCCTGAAGGAAGGCAAGTATAGAATCACAGAAGTTCAGTCACCAAAAGGATATAGTCTTTTAGCGAATCCAATAGAGGTAACTTTACCATATGTTACATCAAATGATGCAGGAGTTACAAAAAATAGTGAACCTGTTAAAGTAGGAGATACAGATTATTATTATGATCTTACTTACACAGTTAAGAATAACAAACTCTTTGATATGCCAGAAGCCGGTGGAGGTTTCCGGGCAACACTCTTTGGTATTGCAATTATGATTATCGCCGGAGGATGGTACATCATTCGCAGAAGACGAAGAATCGTATAATTATTTACAACATTTTTTATTCTAATATACCGGGGCTCATCCGCCCCGTATATATAAAAGACACTCAGAGACAAACAATTTTATGTTTCAAAAATAACAAAGGAAGCGGGGAACGAATATGAAGAAGTTATGGAAGAAACTATTAGCAGTGACAACAGCAGTGATGATGGCTATTACGTTATTACCGGCAATGGCGAATGCAAATGCAACAGATGGAAAGGGAAGTGTAACCATTATAAAAAATGGTGAAAAGTCAGATGAATTTTTAGCTGGAGCAAAATTTTCTTTTTATAAGATAGCATCTATAACAAATTCAGAGGGAAAAGACTGGAAATATACAGTAGAAACAGCTTATCAGGAAAAGTTAGGTGATAACGGAGCTGCTAAAAATCTTAATAATCTTCCTTCTTCTGCCTGGGAAGCTAAGATTGATGTATTAGCAGCTGTTAATGCTACTGCTATTAAAGAAAGTAAAGCGTCAGCAGAGAAGACAGGTTCTACAGGAGCAACAGAACTTCCATTAGGTGTATATCTTGTAAAAGAAACAACTACTCCAGCAGGTTATGTAGCAAGTAAGCCATTTATTGTATCTGTTCCATCAACAGATAACTATGATACAGCTGGAAAAGAAGGTACAGAATTTATTTATGATATAACAGCAAAGCCAAAAAACAGTAAAATGTCTGTAGATAAAACAATTGTTAATGAAGATAAGACAGCGTATATTGGTGGATTTGTAGAATATAAAGTTGAAACACAGATTCCTAAATATGGAACAGAGTATACAAATCCTGTATTTAATATCTACGATAAAATGAGTAATGGATTATCTTTTGTAAATGATACAGCGCATAAGTTAAAAGTTGTTGTAGGCGGTACAGAAATAGTTGAAGGAGGGAATATATATACTTTAGCAACAAATGGATTAAGTGATGGAAAAACATTTGAAATTCAGTTCGCAAAAGCATTTTTAGAAAACAAAGAAAACAAAGGGAAAAAAGTCGAAGTAACATATTATGCACAGGTTAATGAGAATGCTGTATATATAAATGAGAACAGTGCTAATATCACATACCAGAATAAGCCAGGAGAAACAACAGATGCTACTCCAAGTGAAAAAAATGTATATACATATGGTATTGACCTGACCAAAAATGGAGATAAATCTGCTGATGCAGATGGTTTAGACGGAGCAGAATTTACTTTAGCTGCTGCAAATGGTGAGATGATTTCTATTCTTGTTAATGGAACTAAGGTTGATGTTAATGGAAACAGCAAAGATAAATTTCAGACAACAACAGTAGGTAATAAGAAAGGTAAATTAGTCTTCAAAGGATTAAAGGCTGGCACATATACATTAACAGAGACGAAGTCTCCAAGTGGATATAGTTTAGCGAAGAATCCTATCACAATCGTAATTACAGCCAAAGAAGATGGAAGTTTGGCTGATGCAACTGTAGATGGAATTTCCGTTAAAAATAATATGACAGAAGATGGTGTGGTTCCAGTTGGACTTCAGAACAAGAGTGGCTTCAACCTCCCGGCAACCGGTGGCATGGGTACCTACCTCTTCACAATCGGCGGTCTTGTAATCATGGCTGGTGCAGCACTTCTTCTTATCGCTTCTAAAAAAAGAAGAGCATAATAAAAAGTGTATATCACGAAGCGCTTGAAGAGAGAACATAAATAACAAAAAAACATACTAGAATATATTAACTGAATTGAAAAGTGACAGAAGCAGATTTTGTCTCTGAATAATAATAGCCGAAAGGCAGCTTACGGGGAAGTCTCATATGACTTCCCCGTGATTACAACAGGGTGGGAACAGGATGAAGCAGAAGATTATAAATATAGTATTAGGCCTGTTCTTTTTAGCAGGATTAGGTATTATCTTGTATCCGATGTTCAGTGACTGGTATATCAGTCGTCATCAGGGACAGGTAGTAGATAATTATGATAAGAAAGCGGCACAGATGTCGCAAAAAGAGATTAATGAAGCGCTGGAAAAGGCGCAGGAATATAATGAAGAACTTCTTGGAAATGTTGTGCTGACGGACCCTTTTGATCCGGCGGCAGTAGAAAAACAGAATGAAGATTACGATAATCTTTTAAATATTGGTGGTGATGGGGTAATGGGCTCCGTAGAGATTCCCTCCATCAACGTATATCTGCCAATTTATCATGGAACAGACAGCAAGTCGCTGGAAAAAGGAGCAGGACATCTTGAAAATAGTTCACTTCCGATAGGTGGGAAGGGAACGCATGCTATTATTTCAGCACATACCGGTTTGCCGTCTGCAAAAATGTTTGATGACCTTACAGAGGTAAAAGAAGGAGACATCTTTTACATTCATGTATTAAATCGAACACTGGCTTATGAAGTGAATCAGATCAAGGTGGTTTTACCTGAAAATGTATCGGATCTGTTAATTGATAAAAATAAAGACTATGTAACGTTAGTAACTTGTACCCCATATGGAATTAACAGTCACAGACTTCTTGTGCGGGGAGAGAGAATTCCATATAAGGAAGCAAAGAAAAAGGATAACTCAGATAAAAAAGGCAGCAATATGTGGAAAGCATATGCCCTTGCTGCTGTACTTGCAGTTGTTTTAATAATTTTGTTATGGTATTATTATCATATAAGACGAAAAAGGAGAAGGAAGAAAGCAAGGAAAAAGCGGGTTAGACGAAATGAAAAGTAAGATATTAGGAATACTGATTGCGCTGTTTTTTGCAGCAGGATATGTAACATTGAATTATCCGGTACTGGGGACACTTTATAATCAGATTCGTGAGGGAAAGGTAATAGATTCTTATGATCATGCAGTCCATACGATGAATGAGCAGAAGCGTAAAAAGTATTGGGAGGATGCCAGAGAATATAATGAGAGACTGGCAAGAGAGAATCCACAGCTTTCAGATGCATTTTCACAGGAAGAGAAGAAGCCGGACAGCGCATATAATCATATTTTAAATATGGAAGAAAGCGGTGTTATGGGCGCTTTGGAGATTCCAAAGATTTCTCTGTATCTGCCAATTTATCATGGAACTTCTCAGGAAGTTCTGGAAAAAGGAATCGGGCATCTTGAGGGAAGTTCGATACCAATTGGAGGGAAGAATACCCATGCGGTATTGACCGGCCATCGAGGACTTCCCAGTGCGGAACTTTTTTCTAATTTAGATCAGATGGAGCGGAATGATGAATTTTACATTCATATTCTCGGTAAGACACTGGCATATAGAGTGTTTAATGTAGAGACAGTGAGGCCAGAAGAAACAGGACATCTTGCCATTGCGAGAGGGCAGGACAGGGTAACATTGGTAACATGTACTCCGTATGGAATTAATACGCATCGTCTGTTAGTTCACGCAAGGAGGGTACCATATAAGGAGAAGAGCAGCAGTTCTCGAAAGAATAATTTATGGAAGTGGCTGTTGAAGCAAAAAGTCTTGTTGATTTCAACGGGGATTCTTATACTTTTAATTATTTACAGCCTGGTGCGCAGCAGGAAGAATAGAAAGCGAAAGAAACGCAGGCATAAAAAGAAATCAGGCGGTAACAAAAAGAAATAAGAAGGTATAAGAAAGAAAAGGAATATACCATAATGAATTATTAAAAAGGAGGCACAGTTGATGAAATCTATAATAGCCAGGAAGTTTAGTAAGTATATTGGCGCTTTTTTTGCTATAGTGGCGATGGTGGCAGGGTTGTTGCTGCCAGCGCAGATAAAAGCAGCAGATAGCTATAATAAGGACAAAAAAGGCAGCATAACGATTAATTTGGATGATGTAAAGCAGGGAGACAGCATTACGAATAAGAGTGGAGTTTCTGTCAGCATTTATCAGGTTGCATCTATCGGTCATGACGGGGTGAATATTTCTTTTGATATTGCGAGTTCTTTAGAATCTACAGGTGTAGATGTCAATGACATTACAACAAGCGATAAGAACCTGAATTCGGCGAAGAAGCTTACTACTGTCATTGACAATTCCGGTATTTCATCAGTAACAAAGAAAACAGATAGTAACGGTAAAGTTAGTTTTACGGATCTGGCGCAGGGAATGTATCTTGTCGAAGAAAAAGACAGCGCTTCTTATGGGATGTTTTCTCCATTTTTAGTTGCGATTCCATATATGGAAGATGGACAGAACTGGATTTATGATGTGGAGACTTATACCAAGGGAGTAAGTAATCAGCAGGGTTCTTTAGAAGTAACAAAGGCTTTAGTTTATATGGATCCGGAAACAGGGAAGATTTATAATCTGCAGGCGCCGAAATCTTATGAAGAGAATGGAGAGACTGTTCCAGGAGCAAGATATTATGTTGGATTGTTCTGCGATGCCGAAGGAACAATTCCTTATGGAAAGAATTATTTGAAGACAATTGATTTTAATGGAAGCCACAGTGAGACAATAAAGTATGATAATCTTCCAGACGGTATTTATTATCTGTTCGAAACAGATGAGAATGGTGTTCCATATGCTATGGGAGAGACACATACAGAGCAGGATAGAACATATAAATGTGTAGTTGGAGATGGCTCCGGTGATTCTGCAGATAATAAAGTGCAGTTACAGGGCCGTCCACAGGGAAAGATGAATATCAGTAACGTATTTACTATTATTCCTGATGATTTCGTGGTTGTAGCAGAGCTGACCATTGAGAAGAAGGTGCTTGATCAGAATGGACAGCAGACAACAACAAATGATACGTTCTATGCTTCTGTCTACAAGCAGACAGGTTCAGACGATAATGTAGAGAATGAACTTATTCAGACAGTACAGTTACAGCAGAATGGTAAGGTGACTGTACCTGTTCGAGTTGAGAAGGATGGCAGCACAACGAAAGTTTACATAGAAGAGACAGATGCAGATGGTAACACGATTGATCCAGATAATTTTGCTTATAAGATCAGTGGTGAGGGCAATGTAGAATTATCTATGGAACAGCAAACTGGTACGATCACTCTTACAAATAGAGAAAAAGGTGACGAGGAGGAAGAGACAACTTCTAGTGAAGAGGAGACTACTTCAACAGAAAAGGAAAAGACACCACCTAATAATAATAAGAAGAAGAAGTCTAAGAGTGGTAAGACTGGCGATACTACACCAATCCTGACATGGATTATCATTGGAGTGGCTGCAGCCGTTGTGATTATCTTCCTTGTAGTAAGAAGACGAAAAAGTGAATAAAGCGTGATATAGCGTTTTCAGTATGCAGATACTTTCCGTATATGAGTGAATTGGTTACCATTTTTTAACTACATTTTATGGATATCACTGATAATAATATATAGTTATACTGAATTTTAATAATTTTAAAGCAAGTAGAAAGATTCTACTTATATCCTTGAATTCCTACACCAGCCAATTTGATTCAAACAAAATCAAGCCAAAGAAAGTACCCGAAGAGAGAAGCCGCCCTATATCTATGGTCTTAGAACGAGGACTGAATGTGAGCCGTCAAGCGAACGTTCAGCCCATAGTGATAGAGTCACAGATATAGGGCGGCTTCTCTCTTCGGGTGCGTCTATTTCTTATATGAATTAAATCAGAACAAATATTTGGATTTTGTCTGTACATTTGTTCGTATATTTGATATAATCGGAAACATACTACGATAAGAGGGAGGATTTGCTTCATGGACCATTTCGAATTAGTGTCGGACTTCGCGCCGACTGGAGACCAGCCACAGGCGATTGAGGAGCTGGTAAAGGGATTTAAAGAAGGGAATCAGTTTGAGACTTTGCTTGGAGTTACTGGTTCCGGTAAGACATTTACGATGGCGAATGTCATTGCACAGTTGAATAAGCCGACGCTGATTCTGGCACATAATAAGACTCTGGCAGCGCAGCTTTACAGTGAGTTTAAGGCATTTTTTCCACATAATGCGGTAGAATATTTTGTGTCTTATTATGATTATTATCAGCCGGAAGCATATGTTCCTTCTACGGATACTTATATAGAGAAGGATTCTTCCATTAATGATGAGATAGATAAGCTGCGCCACAGTGCGACAGCAGCGCTGATTGAGAGGAAGGATGTCATTGTTGTGTCATCGGTTTCGTGTATTTACGGCATTGGTAGCAAGAACGATTATGCGAAGATGATGATTTCGCTGCGCCCTGGAATGGAGATTGACAGGGATGAGGTTGTGCGCCGTCTGATTGATATCCAGTATGTGCGTAATGAGCTTGATTTTAAGAGAGGCAGTTTCCGTGTACGTGGAGATGTGCTGGAAGTTGTGCCGGTTTCTTCTTTTGAAGATGCGATTCACATTGAATTTTTTGGTGATGAGATTGATCGGATTATGCAGGTCGATGTGCTGACGGGAGAGATTAAGGCAAGTCTTAATTTTGCGATTATTTTTCCGGCTTCGCATTATGTTGTGCCGCAGGAACAGATTGAGCGTGCGGTGAAGACGATTAAGGAAGAACTTGACGAGAGAGTGGAATATTTTAAGGAGAACGATCAGCTTTTAGAGGCACAGAGAATTTCAGAACGAACGAATTTTGATATAGAGATGTTAAAAGAGACAGGATTTTGTTCTGGAATTGAGAATTATTCGAGACATCTTACGGGATTAGAGCCGGGGAAGGCTCCGTATACGCTGATTGATTTCTTTGGGGATGATTTTCTTATGATTGTCGATGAGTCGCATATTACGATTCCGCAGGTGCGTGGAATGTATGCAGGAGACCGTTCAAGAAAGCAGACATTAGTTGATTTCGGATTCCGATTGCCTTCAGCTTTAGATAACCGTCCTCTTAATTTTGATGAATTTGAGGAGAGAATTGATCAGATGCTTTTTGTATCTGCGACTCCGAATGTGTACGAGGGAGAGCATGAGATGCTCCGGGCAGAACAGATTATCCGTCCGACAGGACTTCTTGACCCACCGATTGATGTTCGGCCAGTAGAGGGACAGATTGATGATTTGATTAGTGAGATTAATAAAGAGGTAGCAAAGAAGAATAAAGTTCTGGTAACTACCCTGACGAAGCGGATGGCAGAAGATTTGACTGCTTATATGAAAGAACTGGATATTCGTGTGAAATATCTTCATTCTGATATTGATACCTTAGAAAGAATTGAAATCGTAAGAGATTTGCGAATGGGTGTATTTGATGTTCTTGTTGGAATTAACCTTTTAAGAGAGGGATTAGATATTCCAGAGGTTACGCTGATTGCTATTCTTGATGCGGATAAGGAAGGATTTTTACGTTCAGAAACTTCTCTTGTACAGACAATCGGACGTGCCGCACGAAATGCAGAAGGACACGTTATTATGTACGGAGATACGATTACAGACTCCATGCGTGCTGCCATCACAGAAACAAAGCGGCGTCGTGAAATTCAGATGGCATATAATGAAGAACATGGCATTACGCCAAAGACTATTCAAAAGGCAATTCGGGATGTCATTTCTATTACCAATGAAGAAGCACCAGAGAAGAGCCGAGGTTCCTTAAAGAAAGATACGGAATCTATGAACCGTAAGGAACTTACGGAAATGATAGCTAAGTTAACAAAGAAGATGAATAAGGCAGCGGCAGAACTGAACTTTGAAGAAGCGGCAGAATTAAGAGATGAACTGAAAAAGTATAAGATTGCTTTGAGGGATTATGACGATTAGAAAGGATACAATATAATGAGCGAAAAGAAAGAATACATTCGCATTCGAGGGGCGCGTGAGCATAACCTTAAAAATATTAATATAGATATACCGAGAAATGAATTTGTAGTACTGACAGGACTTTCAGGTTCTGGTAAGTCCTCACTGGCATTTGATACGATTTATGCGGAGGGACAGAGAAGATATATGGAGTCACTGTCTTCGTATGCAAGACAGTTCTTAGGACAGATGGAAAAGCCGGACGTTGACGATATTCAGGGTCTTTCTCCTGCCATTTCGATTGATCAGAAGTCCACGAACCGCAATCCACGTTCTACAGTTGGTACAGTAACGGAAATCTATGATTATCTGCGGCTTCTTTATGCGAGAGTTGGCATTCCTCACTGTCCAAAGTGTGGAAAAGTAATTTCCAAGCAGACAGTAGACCAGATTGTAGATATTTTAATGAAGCTTCCAGAACGAACGAAAATTCAGCTTCTTGCACCGATTGTAAGAGGAAGAAAGGGAGAACATGTAAAAATATTAAAAGATGCAAAAAAGAGTGGCTATGTTCGTGTTCGCATTGACGGGAATCTATATGACCTTGCAGAAGAGATTAAGTTAGAAAAAAATAAAAAGCACAATATTGAGATTATTGTAGACCGTCTGATGATAAAGGAAGGTATTGAAAACCGTCTTACAGATTCGATTGAGACCGTAATGAAGCTTACAGGGGGACTTTTGTTAGTAGATGTTGTTGGCGGGGAACCGATGAATTTTAGCCAGAGTTTTTCCTGCCCGGATTGTGGTATCAGCATTGATGAGATTGAGCCACGAAGCTTTTCTTTCAATAATCCGTTTGGAGCCTGTCCAGTCTGTCACGGACTTGGATTTAAGATGGAGTTTGATGTTGACCTGATGATTCCAGATAAAAAAATGAGTATTGCAGATGGGGCGATTACTGTATTGGGCTGGCAGTCTTGCACAGATCCAAAGAGTTATACGAGAGCAGTTCTTGATGCATTGGCAAGAGAGTATAATTTTGATTTGAGTACGCCATTTTGTGATTTAAGTCCGGAAGTCCAGGATATTATTATTCATGGAACAAATGGACATGAGGTAAAAGTATACTATAAAGGAAAGCGTGGAGAGGGTGTCTATGACGTTGCTTTTGAAGGCCTGATTCGTAATGTACAGCGTCGTTATCGCGAGAATCATTCTGAACGTCAGAGAGCAGAATATGAAAACTTTATGACAGTGACTCCATGTGATAGCTGTCACGGTCAGCGATTAAAGCCTGAATCTCTGGCAGTAACAGTAGGTCAGTACAATATTTCCGAATTGACATGCCTCTCCGTAAAGCGATTAATTTCCTATTTTAATGAAATTGAACTTACAGAAAGACAGCAACTTATCGGTAAACAGGTGTTAAGAGAAATTCGTGGAAGAATCGGCTTTTTAAATGATGTTGGTCTTGACTATTTAAGTCTTTCACAGCCAACAGGGACGCTTTCTGGTGGAGAAGCACAGCGAATTCGTCTTGCAACGCAGATTGGTTCTGGACTTGTTGGAGTGGCATACATTCTTGATGAACCGAGTATCGGTCTGCATCAGAGGGATAATGACAAACTCATTTCTGCATTAAAACGTCTGAGAGATTTAGGCAATTCACTTATTGTCGTTGAGCATGATGAAGATACGATGCGGGAGGCAGACTGCATTGTGGATATTGGACCAATGGCAGGCGAAAATGGTGGGAAAGTTGTCGCAGTTGGAACTGCAGAAGAACTGATGGCGAATCCAGATTCCATTACAGGAGCATACCTTAGCGGGAAAATGAAAATCCCTGTTCCAGAAGTTCGGAGAAAGCCGCAGGGGTATCTGACGGTGAAAGGAGCCTCGGAGAATAACTTAAAGAATATCAACGTGAAGTTTCCAATCGGCGTATTTACCTGTGTAACAGGAGTTTCCGGTTCAGGAAAAAGCTCCCTTGTCAATGAGATACTCTATAAGAAGCTTGCCTGCGTATTAAACCGTGCAAGAATTAAACCAGGAAAACATAAAGATATTGAAGGAACAGAACAGTTAGATAAGATAATCAACATTGACCAGTCTCCGATTGGACGTACTCCACGTTCTAATCCAGCCACTTATACAGGAGTATTTGATCATATCCGTGAATTGTTCGCTATGACAAAAGATGCCAAAGCAAGAGGATATGACAAAGGACGTTTCAGTTTCAATAAAAAGGGCGGCCGCTGTGAAGCCTGTGCCGGTGATGGTATTTTAAAGATAGAAATGCAGTTTCTTCCTGATGTATATGTACCATGTGAAGTCTGTCATGGAAAGCGTTACAACAGAGAGACATTGGAAGTAAAATACAAAGGCAAAAACATATTTGAAGTATTAGATATGAATGTCGATGAAGCATGTGAATTCTTTGAGAGCGTGCCATCAATCCGAAGAAAGATAGAGACACTTCGAGATGTAGGACTTTCCTATATCAAGTTAGGACAGCCATCGACAACCCTTTCCGGTGGAGAGGCACAGCGAGTAAAACTTGCCACAGAATTAAGCCGCCAGAGTACCGGAAAGACAATATATGTTTTAGACGAGCCAACAACGGGACTGCACTTCGCAGACGTTCATAAACTAGTTGATATTTTGCAGCGGTTAACGGAAGGTGGCAATACAGTTGTAGTCATTGAGCATAACCTTGAAGTCATCAAAACAGCCGATTATATCATTGATATGGGACCAGAAGGTGGCGAAGGCGGCGGCACGATGGTGACTTGCGGAACACCGGAAGAAGTTGCTGCGGTAGAAAAATCTTATACTGGAAAATGAAAATAGAAATAGCATTGTTTCAATAATTTTACCGATTAAAAATCCAACAAGTAACAATGCACTCGTTTCAATGATTGATGATATTATTAATTCAAATCCATAAACATATATCTCCAATGGTAATAAATCAGTTTTTTCACAAACAAAAAAAGCTATTCTCTTTGACAGACTATGTAGCATTTGTTACATCTCCTGAAAAAAGAATAGCATATTTTTATTTAAAATGTAGTGTTCTGGTAAAAATCATTGGTTTTCTGGTAAAATTCTATTATCTAATATGACTGAAACAATAAATTTATTATTTTTTTCAGAAATAATTACATCTCCTCCATGTTTTTTTGCAATATCTTCAACTATAGAAATCCCTTTCCCATGATTTTTTTTATTTTTCTTATCAGTCTGCAATAAAGGATTTTTAGACAGTACGGATTCAATTATTTTATTGTTGCATTTAATAATAGAATAAAATCCTGTACGTTCTATACTAAAAATAATTTCTTTATTTTTAGTTTCATGGTTTGTTAAATACGATATTGCATTATCAAAAATATTTCCTATTATAGAAATTATATCAGATCCGTTATTAAACTGTTTCATATTATCTGAAATTTTTAATTTGACTGAAATTCCATGAAGTCTTGCTTTTTCAATTTCAACATTGAGAACTGCATTAAGCAAAGAATTATCTGTATTAACAATAGTCCCACCAGACGAAAACTTATTCGTCACTTCCTGACAAATCTTATGGGCTTCATCATATTTACCTTTCATAATCAAATTATCAATACAAGCAATATTATTTTTCATATCATGCCGTATTTTAACTGTGTTTTCAATCTGTTTGTTGGAATTTATGATATTATTTTCATACAAGTTTGCTCGTTGCTCAGATAGCAATAGCTTTATAGCTATTTGATTATCTCTGTTTATTCTCGCAATCATAAACCAAACCATTACCGCAATTACAACCATGCTAATACAAATTATAGAAAGTAACATAATTAAATTTGATTGATAATTGGTTAAAATTAATATGTAAACAGTTATATAAATTATAGCCATCGTTAATATCGGAATTACTATAAACGCTATAATATTTGAAACTTTTTTCAAACTATATTCTTTAGCCTTTGTGCGCCATATAATCAATAAAACTGTTATCATTGTCAAATTCACAAGTCCAACACAAAAATATCTAAAAAGACTTGATTGCAAACCAAGTTGCTCCAAAGATAATCCTGTAACAAGCGATGTAAGATACAAAAAGCCATACGAAATTATTGTATAGATTAAAGAAGTAACAAATGGGAGAATGATTTTTATTGTGCGTTCCCCTTTAAGGCAAAGAAAACAATATACCTCATACAGTAAAATACATATCATCATATCTAACATTAAAATAAACGGATTGATAAAAGTAAAATATGTCAGCACCGCAAAATGCAAAATAACAAAGGCAGCTAAAAATGCAATATTGCATTTTTGGGAATATCTTCCGCCTAAAAAAATTAAAAAAAATCCAACAAAATAAATCGACTGCAATAAATTAACAATTAATTCAAAATTGTAATTAAGCATTTCTGTCACCTAACCATTTAAAATATTTTTTCTTAATTTCTTCTCTATACTTTTTATTCATAGGAATAGTTATATCATTCTTTAGTAAAACACAGTCAACAGCAATATAATGAATAGCTTTATTATTTACAGCAAAACCTATGTGAGGTCTGACAAAAGAATAAGAAGATATCCTTTTAAACTCTGTATTCATATCACTCCTGACTTTGTAGTCTTGATTATAGGTATGATATATAACATAATTTTTTATTTTTTCAAGATAGATAATTTCATCTATAATAATAGGTATGTCTTTTCTTTCTGTATGTAAAATTATAGTCTGGTGTATTTCATTAAAGTATTTGTTTATATGACCGATACATTCAGGTAAATCAATATTTACCATATTTTTACGAATAAATGAATAAGGAAAACTCTTTAACGCATCAAATACAAGCTCTTCGTGGCTTGTAACAAAAATAATGAACGGTGTTTCTGCATTTCCTTTTAAATCATTAATTCTTTTTGCGGTTGCAATGCCGTCAATTGATGGCATCTCAATATCAAGAAAAATCAGGTGATACTTTTTGTAATTTTCCAGTACACTATATCCGTTAGAATATTTATCAATTATACATTCTATCCCTAACAAGTTACAACAATCAGAAATTTTGTTAATCAAAGCGTCTATAAATATTGGTTCATCGTCTACAACTGCTATATTTATCATACTCTTCACCTGCCATATATTATATGAACATTGTCTTAATGTACCAATTTCACATTTACATATTCATATTTTAGCAAAAATATATAACAAATTCAATATATAAAAGCATTTAATTAGGAGTATATTGATAATAAATAAACATCTCTTTTCTTTGTTTACAGCGATGCAAATTTTGAGATATTGATTACTTTACTATGAATATTTGTTATGCTATAATATATGGTAACGAGGAATTTAAGTTGGTCAGTAATTATTTAATAGCATCAATAAAGCATCAAAACTACAAGAATGCAATTTTGACGCTCTGACTTTGGCTTAAAAATTGGCTTATCTATGCGGTTTTGAGCTTTCAACAGTCGCTCCAAAACCGCGTGCCGAGGGTTCAAGTCAGCTGACTTCCCATAAGGAACATATAACTTAATTTTTTTACAGAGCAGGTAGTATTCGCTATCTGCTCTGTTTTTGCTGTGATTTTTCTATTGAATATCTCTCACCAGAATTTCCCTATATGTGTCAGAAATATGTCAATCTCATATTTTGCTCCGGTAGTGTCTTTGACATTTTCGTGTATGGTGATTTTGCTTACGAAAGTTCTCAGTATCTCGGGTGTCAGTTCCTCAATGTAGATATATTTGTTTGCCAGAGCTATGAATCTGTCGACATTGCTTTCCTCAGTTTTGACTTCATTTATCTGATTTTGCAGTTCGGGTATCTTTGCTTTCAATTCATGCAGTTCAGCAGTATAGCTGTCGGACAGAAGTCTGTACTGGTCATCGGGAATTTTGCCGAGTGCGTTATCTTCATACAGCTTTCTGAATATTACATTCAACTCGTTTTTACGGTTATTCAGCCTGTCAAGCTCGGTTATCTTCTGACTGAGTTTTTTTCGGCTTTCCGACAAACTTCTTTTACTGATGCACTCAACAAATTTGTCCTTTTCATTGACTGCACAATAAATTGCCTGATTGATTTCTTCCCTGACAATTTCATCTAATACAATCTCACGGATTCGGTGTGGCAATACACAATCGCCGTCCTTATGCCTACGGTAGGAACTACACATAAAATAATAGCTTTTTGACTTTGGCTTGTTTCCGCTGTTGTAAGTCAACCTTGCCCCGCAGTCTGCGCAGTAGAGCAAACCGCTGTACTTATTGATATTGCCTGACTTCGTAATTCTTCGTCTGCCCTCACGAACCTTCTGAACAACGTCCCATGTTTCCTTGTCGATTATAGCTTCGTGAGTATTTTCAAACCTGAATTGATTTTCTATTGGAACAAGTTTCTTTTTCCTATCCTTGTAGGACAAAGTTGTGGTTTTGCAGTTTACCGTATGCCCGAGATACACCTCATTTTCAAGCATACCGACAATAGTTTTTGTCGCCCAGCTGTATCGGTCTGTAATATCTGTTTTCTGAATGATAACCCCGTCATTTTCATATCGGTACACCGATGGTCTTGGGATTTTCTTCTCGGCGAGAACCTTTGCAATATTCCTCGGTCCCATTCCTGTGGCACAGAGCTGAAATATTAATTTCACATTTTTAGCTGTTTCTTCATTGATAATCAAATGTCCTTTTCTGTCGGGAGCCTTCTTGTATCCGTAGGGAATATGAGAACCGATTCTTTCTCCTCGTTCTGCTTTAGATTTGATAACCGCCCTGATCTTTTTGCTTGTATCTCGTGCAAACCATTCGTTGAACAGATTTTTGAAAGGTGCAAGCTCGTTTGATGAACTGTTCATATCATTGCTGTCATAGTTATCGTTGACGGCTATGTAACGAACATCTCGGTGTGGAAACTCCATTTCAATATAATTACCAACGCTGATGTAGTTTCTTCCGAGCCTTGATAAGTCTTTTGTGATAAGTGTTTCAACCTTATTCTCTTCAATCAGATTCAGTATTTGCTGAAATGCAGGTCGGTCAAAGAATACTCCCGAATATCCGTCATCCACGAACACCTCAATATTTCTGAACCCGTTTTCAATTGCATATTTCGTAAGCATTGCTTTTTGATTCTCTATACTGTTACTGTCGCCCTCTTTCTCGTCCTCCTGTGACAGCCTGCAATAGAGAGCTGTAATTTTTTCTTTTGTCGTGATTAAACTATCCATTTATCCTCCTTGTTTGTATCAAACCGCTTGAGAGTAATTTTTTGCAACGCAATCATACTCCTAAGCGGTTTGAATATCCAGACCAAATTTCAAATATCAAGATACTTTTTCAATTTCCTGCATCATAAGATATTTCAAGTTATCCTCTGCCGTCCGATTCGAATTCATATCAAAGATTGAGTTGACAGAGTATGTAACTCCGTTAATCCTGTAATCTTTGTGTGAAATCATTTTGTTATCTTCTACAATAACCATTCTGCTTCGTTTCAGATGACCGGCTACCGCAGAGTTATAATTTTCTTCCTTTGGAATTCTGAAGTCATTAATATCTTTCATTAAACCTCCGTTCTGATGAAGCTACATATTCAGATTAAATCCCGTTTCTTCATCTTCATATTCAATATTTTCTTCTTTTGATATTGCACCTGCAATCAATCCGGCGGCAAGACCAAGTAAAGTTCCTATATCACTTCCGTTTTGCTCGGCTTCAATCCGCTTCCGGCGTTCTTCTTCATCTTCCGATTCATCATCTATTATCCGAGAAAGTGATTCAGCAAAAGAGTTGATACTGCCGAGGACAGTATGGTTATTACTATCCATTTTAAGGTTGTCAGCAGAGTTGACTTCTTCACTTGTGACGCAATCGCTGATTCCAGTTCCTGACCTTGTTGCAAGGTATTGTTCAAAAACTCTTCTTGACTCTTCCCAGCCTGTTGGATAGATTCGGTCATCTGCAACTGAACCGACCTGATTTCTTTCAGCGTCTGTTCTGAAACTTTCTTTAGTTCCGTCTGACAACTCTTCGAGATTGATTTCATATTGTCTTTGTTGATTTCCAGAATTCTCTCCAGATATTGCACCATTTGGTCGTCCGTTGAGATTTTTGAAATCATATTGTACAGCTCCGGCTGAAACGTTATTGCTGTTCTCAACAGACTGAGTTCTTCCTCTCTCACCTGTGACGGAATCGAAATTACTTTTGTTTCTCCTGAGAGCAGTTCTATCACAGTAAGTGAATTGCTGTTCCTCTGCTTGAGGCCTTCTAAAATATTGTTCTTGCCTGTATCTGAATTCATTTTCCATACTTCCTTTCAAATATTTGTCGTTGTGCAGTTTAATATCTCTGCACTTCATTTTGTTAGGACATTGATAGGTGATGTATTTCCTGTCATCAGTCCAAGTCACCGAATAACCCATAATTGACATTGCGTTTATGAAATCTTCTTTGCTCCCACTTATGTTCATAGCTTTGTCTATGTCGTTCATCAGTTTGAATTTCCAGCTCTGACCTTTGACAGCCGTGCGGTATTCTCTTGTTGAAATTTTCATACCGTCTTTGCTGTAAGGCTCAAGAGTTGAAAGGTTATGCTGTCTGCATATTTCATCACTTAATGCTCGTAATGATTTTAGTGTGTTTGGATTCTGACGAAGCTTTCTACCATTTTCAAAACTAACAGAGTTGATTACAAAGTGTGAATGAATATGCTGTACATCACAATGAGTGGCAACTAAAACTTCATATCCTGTCCACGCTTTTTCGGCAAACTCTAATGCAACCTCATGAGCTTTCTGCGGAGTAATATTTTCTTCAGGTGAGAAGGATTGAACATACTGATAGAAATTCATTCCGTCAGTTTTACCGTATGACTTTTTAGTTGTCATAAACTCTTTGAATGCATTCTCACTGTCACAATTAATTCCGCTGACAAGTCTTTGATTTGAAATTCCATCATAGACTTTCTTATCCTGACAACAGTAATCAATTACACCTTTCATCGCACTGATTGATTGTTTTGACTCACGAATATATGTCACGGTCGCCATCACTTTTCCTCCGACAGTTTTATGATTGCGTCATAGATTTTTCTTTGCATATCAATTACTTCTGCAAAATTATACGAACAAAAAACACCGCTGTTTATCTTCCTTGTTATCTGATTCAGGTTATTGCCAATCCTTTTCAGTTCAACAAGTAACGGTTGCAAATCAACTACTTTAATTTCGGTTTGCAATGAAGATTTCAAAATATATTCAGTCAATGTCAGATGAGCTTTCTTTGACATTTTATAGATTGCTGATTTTTCGGAATCAGTTAATCTGATACTTAAAGTTTGATTTCTCTTACGATTTTCTATTTTTATTCACCTCCGTATTTAAGTGGGTCCGGGCTTCGCTCGGTTTTTACGTGTTCGGCGGACAGCCGGGCGCTCTGCTTGCCCCGGACAAGTCCGGGAAATGTAGCCCAAGCCTCTGCTTCTAAAAATAAATTTTCAATTCTGCCGTAAATTCGCCTAATTTTCGATTTTTGCTTATAGTCGGGTACTTTCTCGCCCTCTGCAAAATTATCGCACAAATCGGCAACAACGGCGAAACAACTGCCTTGCGACGATAAAAACGATAGAAACGATAAATCAGAGAGCGGTATTTTCATCGTACTTAACGTCACCATCGTCACCAACAGGCATATATCGGATTTTCAGTCCTCGCACATTCTTATCTCTGAATGATTCAAAATAAACTCCGTTTTCTTCTAACTCGTAACTCCACTTATTCATCATTCTTTTAAGAAGTCGTGCTGTCAGATTCTTACCGGTGCGTGAGTTGTATTTCTCAACAAACTCTGCGTTACTTCCGTTGAAATATTTTTCTGCTTTCATCATTTCAATAAGCAGATTCATTTCGTTAGGCATAAGCATATCAGGATTTTCCGAGCTGTCTGAAATCAGATTCCAAACGCAATCATCTTTATTGAAATTAATTTCAAACTCACGATATTCAATATCTCTTCCTGTGCAAATTAATGTTGCACTGTTCTGACTTCGCTTGCTCCTGTCAAGAGTAAATATTGTATCTGCACCGCCTGCAATACCGTTTGTTCCTGACAACTTATTAAGCGGATCCTTGTCGTCCTGCTTACGCATATGGTGTACAAGCAGAATTGCTATTTGTAATTCATCAGCTATCTTCTTAATAGTTTCAATCTCCTTGTAGTCACTTGCATAGCTTGTGTCTTTTGTATTCTGTCTGACCTTTTGCAAGGTATCAATAACAATCAGGACAGTATCGCTGTGCTCATTTACAAAATTTCTTATCTGCTCTTCAAGTCCGTCAAAAAATGAACAGCAGTCAGTGACAAAGTAAACATCGCTCGTGACCTCATCGGTGATAGTCAATAGCCTGTCCTGTATTCTGTTATCATTATCTTCAAGGCACAAATACAAGGTTGTCCCTTTAGTTGTTTTGAAATTCCAGATGTTTTTTCCCTTTGCAATCTTCACACACCAATCAAGCATAAGCCAGGATTTGCCGATTTTCGGAGCGCCTGCAATAATCGCAAGTCCCTGCGGCAGAATCCCTTGTATGACAAACTTTGTTCTCGGAAGATTCATATCCATTAATGTTTCACCGTCTATGGCATTGAATTTCTTTTTAGTTTCCGTTTCACACATTTTTATCACCCTCTTTCGTTTAGAATTCAATTATTACTTACCTCCTTCCGCTTGTATTGTGGATAAAATTGTGTTAGACTTATATTTGTCATCGACAATATATTTTTATTCACTGACAATTTACAAGAGAGATTTATGTTTGAAAAGATACTTTACTGCATTGGCAATAAGTCAATAGAAATAAACGGAGAAGATTTTTCTCTCGGCGAACTTACCACCGAGGTACTCAATCTTCCCCGTAACGATTATTTGGAAATGAAAACTATTCTTGACTCTGCAATCAAGAAAACTTATAAATATGAAACCTCGCACGATTTAAAAGACTGGTTTGAAGCTAATGAAGATTTTATACTGCTTGATAATATGATGAGCGAACACAAAATTTTTTCTTTGCTTAAAGAGGATAATAATATTCTTGAAGAAGCAAGGCAGTTTACTTCACAGCTTTCTGTTTTTGACAATGAGGATTGCGAGCTGTCGCACAGAGATTTGGAAATCCTATCGCAGATTGAGGAGTACAATGAATATCTTGAACATCCCGAGAACTTCGGAAATTGCGATACAGTATATCTTGACGATGAGGAAAGCGGATTAAGCTTTCCTATTGACATTCCAAAGACTGATATTCCGCCTGCACCGCCGTCAAAGACAAGAGCTTTACTTATCTATCCCGGCAATATCAAACAAAAATGGGAGTATTACAAGAATTTCTGTTCTATGTACGAGAGAATATTATCCGATATACAATCATTCAACAATACCATATATAACTTTATCGACTTCTATTTATCCAAACTTCAAAAACTCAATTCAAATAATTATGCATCTGCTTTGCATAACTTTTTGATTCATCCTAATGCAATCAAGCTGATTGCAAATCCTATTACCCAAACAGGCTTATTTACTAATGCCGATTCAGTTACACTCAGATATATTCCCAGAGAAACATTAAATGGTTCAGGCGAGTTTAAAATTTATGAATACTACGAAGTACAATCACTTCAGACTCTACTGAAAACAGATTTTTACAAAGCGTTAGAGACAGGATATATAATTCGCAGGTGTGAGTATTGCGGAAGGTTTTTCCTGCTTAAGAAAGCATACCACACTAAATACTGCGACAAACCTGCTCCCGATAATCCGAAGTACACCTGCGCTCAGCTTGGCTATCACTGCAAAGGAGTTAAAGAAACCGTTGCAGACAATCCGAAAGCTCAATCGCTTAACCGTTGTTACAAGCGTATTGACAAGGATTTATCCAGACGCATTATTACAGCAGAAGAAAGAGAAATCCTTTATGCAAAAGCAAAGGATTTATATCATCACGCTAAAATCACGCCGGGAATTTTAAATGAAGAATTTGAAAAATCTCTTGAATCTAAAAATCTTTATCCTCTCTGCAATGTAATACGAAGAACAAAGCCAAGAGGCAGACCGAAAACTAAAAGGTGAGCATATGACTAACGAAGAAATGATTCAGAAATATTACGACGGCGATGAAGGTATGCTTGAAAAGCTGTACAATGAAAACATCGGTTTTATACACAGCATTGCAAAAGAATCTGCCGTTGCGTTTAATTGTTTCCATAAAAAAGAAAACAGACCACAGGAGCTTACGGTCTATACTAAGGAAATATTGAGTGAATTAGATAGTGAAGGAACTCTTGCGTTCTTTGATTGTATTCAATCGAGGAAATATGATGTCACCAAAGCTAAGCTGACTACATATCTCTATCCGCATATCAAAGGAGCGATGTACCGTTGGCTTGAGAAGAATGTGGGTGCAGTATCACTTTCAAAGCACGATATGAATACCATCCGCAAAGTTCAGAAAATGTATTATGAAGATTACAAGGAAGTCGCTGAAATTGCAGATGAATTGAAGTTATCAGAAACTACTGTTGAGAAATATATCAACTACAACACGCACAGCCTGTCTGTGGAGGACATTACACCTGATAATTCTGATGGTATTATTGAGTCCCTTTTGTCACAAGAAACATCAATTTCTACGGACAAGCTTGTTCAGCAAAAGCTCTGCCTTGAGTTATTAGAAAAGCAGTTTAATAAGCTTCCTGAAAAAGATAAATATATCATCGGTCATTCAATGGGTGTGTTCGGCTACGAAAAGAAAACACTTGACGAAATTGCACTTGTTGAAATGATGACCATAGACGGAGTAATCAAGGCAAGAAAATCTATCATTAAGAAGTTAATAAAAACAGGTCGTTACAACGATTAACGGGAGAACACTCAATTAAACAGTAATATTCTTACAGAAAATTCAGTATCAGTGTGGGTTACTTTTATTTCTCCGTTGTATTTTTCCACTATAGATTTTATGCTTTTTAATCCGATGCCGTGGCTTGCCGTATCATCTTTCTTTGTAGTTTTGTAGGTGTTGCCCTCAAACTTCAACTCACCGTAATAGCTGTTTGAAACGACTATTAAAATCGTTCCTTTGTCATATGTTGCTCGGAATCGTATATATTTCTTATCTGCTTTTGAGGATGCTTCAATTGCGTTGTCAAGGAGATTTCCGAGTATAGCAACTAAATCACTGGATTTTAAGCTCAAATTATACGGTATTGTTATTTCAGAATCAAGGAAAATCCCCATTTCTTCCGCTCTCGTAAACTTATAATTTACTATGCTATCAACAGATAAAATCCCCGTATTACAGTAGGTTTTAGCTGGTTCTAAAATGCCGGAAACCGAGGACATGTATTCCAACGCTTTATTGTTTTCATTGTTTCTAATAAGCTCGCTTAAAGCTATTGTGTAATTTTTCAAATCGTGACGAAGCTGTTTTGCTTCCTGCGAATTTTTCTGAATAAGCTCTGCCTGCTTATGATAATATTCGGTTTCTTGTTTTGCAATTTCTGTTTCTATATTTTTATTAAATAACTTTGAAATTGAGTCATAAAGATATATTACCAAAAAGTTAAGGGAAACAACGCAAATCAACGAAAGAGCATAAATTATATCGCCTATATTTTTCTGCATGATCAATATTGTTTCAAAAAGCACAGAGATAAACGGTATAAGAATAGCAATTGCAAAAAAAATTCTTGACACAGGAGTATCATTGTTCAAATTTTTAAATTTTCCAATAACTTTAATGACAACAAATTCCAATAAGGCAACTATAACAAGACAAAAGCTGTTTCCATAGTAGGTACTTTCAAAAATATCCACTCCGCTCAAACCAATAATGACCGCCACTATAGTTTCACAGACATTAAAAACAGAGAAGAATAATAATGTAATTATTATTTTCTTGGATAACTTAGATTTATAGCATAATGTGACTATAAAAACTACAATAATTGAGCTTATGATATTTAAAGCAACAGATGAAAATAAAGTGTACACGAGAGAAGTTACAGTGTAATAAAAAGCATATGCAAATATGAACGCTTTTTTACTTATCATATTGTTTTTAAAAAACAGATTCATAAACAAATATAATAAATATGTATTAAAAGCATTTGTAAATAAATATACAAAGTTATATAAAGTAAAAGTCATTGCAGATCACTCCCCTTCAAATTCAACGAACATTGAACGCACGGCTTTTCTGCGCGATTGACTTACAGGAATATTCTTATTGTCAGACATAGTAAGCTGTTCATATTGATATTTACGGATGTGTTTAAAATTTACGAGGAAAGATTTATGAACAAATAAAAATTTTTTGTTTTTCACTTCGCTGTAAATATCATCTAAAGAGCCGTAAAATTCATATTCCTTATTCATAGCAACAATATAAATCTTTCTTCCGATGCTATAAAAATACAAAATTTCCGAGAACGGTACTTTATAATAATTGCGCCCGACTTTAAAACTAAACAGTTTAGTATCAATTTTGTTAAGTTGAAGAAATTTGTCAATTACATTCTCTATTTTTGCATCGGATAAGGGTTTAACAAGAAAATTTATCGGGCGCATTTCAAACAATTCCATAGCGTATTCCTGCTTTGATGATATATATGCGATTTGTATGGTTTCATTTTCAAGAGATTCTCTGATATATTCTCCTACGGCAACTCCGTCCATTTTGGGCAGTTCAATATCAAGAAACAGCAAATCGTAATCGGTGTGTTTCATTTCACTGCAAAGTTCTTCACCTGAAGAAAAACAATCAATCTCAAATATGACAGACTTTAGTTTTGATAGACTTTTCAATTTATTATTCAGAGTTGAACATATAACTTTTTCGTCATCACATACAGCAATTTTAAAATTCATAAATTCACCTACTTTTGAGTTATTTTAACATATCTAAGACTAAAAAGGAATATTAATACCGTGAAACTTTAAATTTTTACAAAAACATAGGTAATTTTTTACAAAAACAGTTTTGATTATAGGTTTTATGATAGTATAAGTTAGTCGAAAGAAATAAAAAACAAGGAGGTTATTCTTTATGAAAAAGATAAATAAGACAATTGAAAATACAGCCGCCAGGATCGCATATAATTCTGCTAAGCGCTCAGCTAATACCACTTGTATGTCTTGGTTTGGTCAATCAAAATTGCCTGAAGCTGTCAAGAAGTTGAGAAAGTTTTGATGTTTGCTACGGCTGCAAGTAGAATTACAAATCGTTTGATTTGTAAAAAAGTAATCAAAGATGATGACCTTGAAATATATCAATACGGATTTGAGCAATTTTTTCTGACTTTATTAAATATTGCAACTATGTTGCTGTTAGGAATAATATTCGGAGAAATTTATCAATGCATAGTATTGACTCTTTCATTTATGGCATTAAGGTCATATTCCGGCGGTTATCACGCAAGCACTTCATTACGATGTTATTTTCTAACTGTAATATCAATATCAGCAACTCTTTCGATAATGAAATTTATTGCCATTAATAGATTCATTTGTTTAGGATTATTAGTTTTATCAAGTTTGGTCATCATATTGTTTTCACCCATAGGTACTAAAAACAAGCCTCTTGATGAAATTGAAAAAATCATTTACAGAAAGAAAACAATAATCGTATGGATCATAGAAACCTGTGTAGCGCTTGTATTTATTGTTCTTGATATTACAAAAATACATATGGCAATTACACTTGCACAGGTAATAATCGGAATCTCCATTGCTTTTGGCAAAATAAAAAATTATTTTGAAATGGGGAACAAAAATGAAAAAAACAGGTAAAAAAATAGCATCAATTGTTGTCTGCATTATTATGGTAGCATCTATCAGTAGTCTTCCTGCTTCTGCGGCTTCAAACACCTTTAATTTATACACAAATCAAACAAATGCTTCATATGAAAATGCAAACAAATATAAACTTGCTAATGTACAATATGTCAAGAACTATTCAAGTTCTAATGATGGTGTAAACATGTATCTTGACTTTTATGATGCTAAAGCCCAAAAATATGTAAATGCTCGTCATGTATTCGTAGAACCGGGACATACATATGGTAGCACAAGCAATACTAATTGGGGTGATAAATACGCAGTAAGTGCTAATGGAAAAACCAAATGGAAAGGCACTATGAATTCTTGGTGGTGGAATGGAAAAAACATTCGTGCGACTGCAAAATTTCATACATATAATTGAATTATTTAAGTCATTAAGGGCTGCAGCTTAATTGCAGCCCTTCAATTAATTACTTAAGTAACTTTTGCACACAGACGTAATTCTGAGCACAAAATTTCGAACAATCTGGCAAAAATCTGCCGGCGCAATATGCACGAACGATTTATTCAGTGCTAACTTAATATATAAGAAAGGGAATTATTATGAAACTACAAAAAAGCAATTTTTCAAGATTATTGAAATCACCACATATTTCAATAATACTCGGAATAAGTTTATTGTATTTTATATATAATGTATTTCATATTTACAGCTTATTGTCAATTGACAATGATGCCTTATATGGAGTTTCTAACACCCAAACATATTGTTTTGTCTTATTTATTGCTTTTCTTTATATATCTTATGAATATGTATATACTTACAAAAATTCGGATATTGAAGAAACAATAGCATCAAATGAAAGCGGCAAATTCAGAAGTTATGTCAGTATGTTTATTACACTTTTTATATTTGTCCTTTTTATATACGCCATATCAATATTAATCGGATTTATTACTGCACTGTCTGCCAGTATTCATAATCCCGTTTTCTATTGGCATATTTTATTAACTTCTACACTCAATTTTTTGATTTTATTATTGATTGCAGTTTTTACTGGAGGCTTTTTAGCAATAAAATTCAAGAGAATTGCAGCTTACTCAATACTGATTTTGTTAGTGTTTTTTATGAGCTCAGCTCCGACAATGTTTTTGCAATTATTATCATATAACACAAACATTAATTTTTTTAATTTTCAATATTTTTTTGAAAAAATATTACCACAAAACACAAATGTTATTACAGACTATCAATACGGTGTATCTTGTGAATTATATCGATGGAATTTGTCCTTATTCTGGCTTTTATTATTAGTCGGACTTATTATATTTACATTATGCAACAAAAAAAATAAGAAAAGTATTGTAGCAATATGCATATGCTTTATCTTAGCTTTTTCCAATTTATTAGGTTATTTTCAGGGCGGAAGCAGAGTGTTATACGATAATTCGCTTGATAGTATATCTACTTATGACAGCATATATTACGAGTATACACAACAAAAGAATAAAGCGGCTGATTTTTCAATAAGCAAATATGATATGACATTAACTGCAATACGAGACGCTTCTTTGAATGTTAATATGGAGATAGATGAAAGAAATAAAAATAATGAATACTATTTTACTTTATACAGAGATTTCGTGATAGATTCAATAACAGACGAAACCGGTCAGATACTTGAATGGAACAGAGAAGGTGATTATTTCTCAGTTAAATGTTCAAGCGAAACAGAAAAAATCAATCTGAAATATAAAGGAAAAAGCAACATCTTTTTTAGCAATTTACAAGGAATTTCTCTCCCGGGATGTTTTCCGTATTATCCTATTGCCGGCTATCATATTTTAAATGACACGATGGTTGATACTTCGGAAGCAGGTAATACAATAATTTGGGGAATGCCTGGATATTTACCTATATCAAATGGATTTGAGTCTGTTTATAATATAAAAGTAAACACATTATTAACTGTATATTCAAATCTCAAGTCAAGCAGCGGGCATAAAAATGAATTTACCGGCAAAGCACAATATCCTACACTTATGTCAGGGTTGATTGAAAAAAAGAGTAAAAAATATAATTCTTATACGCTTATTTCTCTTCCGGATGAAAATAAAATTAATGATGATGCATTAGATTCTCTACAGTATGCAATTAACGAATATGAGAATGAACATAACACTGACAAACATTTAGATTTATCAGAAATTTCTGTTTTTCAAACATCTGCTGTGTTTAATTGGGCATCATATAGTGAGTATTTTTCATTGAACGATCATATATTTTTATCTAACTGTAATGAATCATCAATAAAGGAAATAGCAACAATATTAGTTAAGGAGTATAATAAGTATGCTTAATATATTAAATTGTTCAAAGAAGTTCAAGAAAAAATATGTGCTGAATAATATTTCGATTAACTTTGAACCGGGAGTATATGGTTTGCTGGGTCCAAACGGCGCCGGAAAAACAACCTTAATGAGGTGTATTTGCGGTTTATATAAAACAAACGAAGGTAGCATTGAAAAGGACGGTGAAATCGGGTATCTGCCACAAAAATTCGGAGCATTCAAACAGTTGAAGGTTTATGATATGATGGAGTACTTTGCTACTATAAAAAATATTGACAAAAAAGAGCAAGATTTCGAAATAACACGCTGTCTCGCTGCAGTGAATTTGGATAAGCAAACATATACCAAAATTAAAAATCTTTCCGGCGGTATGCTTCGAAGATTAGGGATAGCACAGGTAATGCTTGGCAATCCGGCAATAATGATTTTTGACGAACCGACCGTGGGATTAGATCCTGAGGAAAGAATCCGTTTTAAAAATATTATAAATAACATTAAAGAGGACAAGGTTGTTATAATTTCAACCCATATTGTGTCTGACTTAGAAACCATTTGTGATCAAATTCTTATTATTAATGAAGGTGAATTACTCTTTTCCGGTACCAGCGCCGAAGTAGCTGCTTCAGCCGAAAATAAAGTTTTCTTAATTGATAATGATAACAAAGAACAGCTTTCCGGGAACTACATTATACAGGGATCGGTTGAAATTAAAGGCAAACAGTATTTGAAAATACTGTCTAATCAAAGCAAAATTGGTTCTGCACAATCGCCAACAGTAGAGGATGGATATATGTGTGTACTAAAGCAGATTTGAATAAACTGCGTATATTTTATAGCAATCTCAAAAGTATGGGATTATCATATTTTATTCCCATTATAATAATCTTCTTTTACATTCCTGTTATGCTGTATCTGTTTTATCTCAACGGGAATAATGATATTGAGTATGCAAAATATTCGATATTTGCTGAGATGCAACGTATAATTCCATTTTTCTCAATATGGTGGTTAATATTTGCCTTAAGAGAATATATTGAAGGAAAAAGCAGAGAACTGTTGAAAGTATATAAAAAATTGTTGATGTTTGACAGTTCCGTTATTTTTATATGGTATGTTTTACATATTACTTTGATTATCCTTATAATGTCTATAATATTCGGTGATAACTTATTTGTTATGTTAGTTTTATTGGTAATACAAAGCTCTGCATTCTATTCTGTTGCCTTCCTTCTTATGGTTATATGCAAAACAATATCTGTTCCTTTGTTAACGGCAACCGTGTACGAGATTGTCTATATGTATATGGATGTAAATTTTGCAAATTTGAATATAGTATATCGTGATAATATTGGCAGTATATCTAACATATTAATACCATACGGAGCAATACTAATCGTAAGTATATTCCTTTTTTGTGTTGGCAACTTAATTTACAAGTATCGGCAAATATATTAAAAATGTAGATAATATTATAATTGCACTCCTTATAAAATCAGTATTTGATTAGCCAAGTCATTGCTATATTTGGAAATTTTTGATTATAAATATTTAAAGGTTTTCTCATTCTCTTGACTAACATTGCATTTTAAGTAAAATATAGCAGAGGACAAGTTTTATGTTCGAATTAAATTCAATAGAACACCATAAGCTATTGAAATTCCAACGACAATACATAGTATCGAATGTGTACCTATATCAGACAAATATTTTATGTACGATATAGAACTATATAATACTTTCGGGATGATTTGCTAAATACAAAAGATGTTTGATTAATTCAGATAAACAAAATTCTCTTCAATTTCACATAACAGATTTTACTCTGCTGATTTGATACTGTATCCTTATGAGAAGTCGGCATCCTTCTGCCCCTGCCATCTTAAATGTTCAAAAAAGATATTTAGCCAAAAAAGCCCGATTTTATCGGGCTTTTTTGGTGCCCTGATATTGATTTTCCAATGTCATTTTTTATAGATATTTTAAGCCGATTTTTTGGTGTTTACAAAGATGAACCCTCGTACACAGGCTATAAAACTTAATATTGTTATATAGAGTTGAAGTTATAGGAATATAATTTCGGCTCTTTTTTATTGGCAATCGTTTTAATTTTTTGATTAGAACGGTTGCCTTTTTTATTTGTAAAAAATTTGAAAGGAATGGTTGATATGTATTTTACCGACACACCCGAACTCAGGATGTTTGAAAGAGAGATGCGACAGAAGCCTAATTTTGACAGGCAAAATGATACCTGCGATAAAAATGATGACGCACATTTCTCTGATAACAAAAATGTCAATACAAACAGGAATAAGAAAGAGGTCGGTTAATTTTATGACAATAAAAATAAGAAGTCCCACTCAAAACAATGCAATTAAACAAATAAACTTTAGGAGATGATAACTTGAACGAATATGAAAGACAGCGCAGAATAGCTGAAAGCACAAAGAAATTGTATTCGCCGGGTACAAGAATTGAGCTTATAAGTATGAAAGACCCTTACGCACCTGTTCCGGCAGGCACGAGAGGAACGGTTAAATTTGTTGACTCAATGGGAACGATTTTTCCCGATTGGGACAACGGTCGTTCACTTGGAGTAGTTCCCGGTGAGGACTCATTCAGAAAACTTACACAGGAAGAAATCGAAGCAGAAAATCAATCCTCATCCGAAGTTGAAGATGAAACTCCTGATGAGGATAGCGGAATGACAATTGGAATGTGAGGTGTTTTTTAATATATAAATCTTCGTTTGGAATGAAGATTTATGTCCATCAAATTTTTTGATATGTTTGCAGGCATCGGCGGTTTCCGTTCAGGACTTGAAGCCATAGGCGGTTTTGAGTGCGTCGGATACTGCGAAATCGATAAGTATGCAAAGCAGGCATATGAAGCAATGTATGATACCGGAGGTGAACTTTACTTTGATGACGCAAGAAAAATTGTACCCGAACAGTTACCCGATTTCGACCTTCTTGTTGGAGGATTTCCCTGTCAGTCTTTCTCAATCGCAGGAGCAAGAAAAGGATTTGACGATACAAGAGGAACGCTGTTTTTCGAGATTGCTCGAATTGCTGCCGTTAAAAAACCTAAGTATCTCTTCCTCGAAAATGTTCCCGGTCTGCTTAACCATGACTCCGGCAGGACATTTGAAACAATCCTCCGTACATTGGATGAATTGGGGTATAATGTGTGCTGGCAGGTACTTAACAGCAAAAATTTCGGAGTACCCCAGTCACGAAATCGAGTGTTCATTATCGGCTATCTTAAAGGACAATGTGCCGGAGAAGTATTATCTTTCACGCAAACAAGCGGAAAAGCTCTTATACAAAGAAAACCCAACGCAAGGTGAGCGGATCTACTCATCTAAAGGACTAAGCTGTACGCTGACAAGCGGTTCGGGCGGTTTCGGCGGTCATAGTGGACTTTATCTTATTGAAGATACTGAAAATTTCGGCTTGCCGATAAAATCTAAGACCAAAGACGGTTATCAGATCGCATATCCCGGTGACAGCATTGATACTGCTTTTTCAGGGCAAAATTCAAGGCGTGGCAGAGTAGGAAGTCAGATAGCACATACTCTGACAACTTCCGCAACGCAGGCGTATTATTTCATCGACCTGAATCCCGATCCCAAGCTTACAGAAATTGCAAGGTGCATAACTGCAAGGCAGGATTCGGGAATCAGTAACCGCAAGGCTGAACATTCGGGAGTTTTTGTAGAAAATTCAGATGTTCTCGATGACAATGAAAAGTTTGCAGTAGCCTTTGTTGAGCCAAACGGAGAAGTCCATATCGGAAGAATCAGAAAGCTTACTCCGAGAGAATGCTGGAGATTACAAGGCTTCATGGACGATCAGTTCAACAAAGCAAAAGCAACAGGACTATCCGACAGCAGGCTATACAATATGGCAGGAAATGCTGTGACAGTAAATGTAATCTCTGAAATCGGGAAGATTATCAAAAAGGTGGATAACAAAAACTCTGTAGCAGTCAATTAAATTTTGGTGATAATCCTAACCGGCTTATTAATTTTCTTACAATTATCAATTACAAATTTTGTTCCCCTGCTTTTTCCGTCCCAAAAGGCTAAAACCATATCAGCATATGAAATGATTTCAAGATTTCTTCGTAAAGGCGCAGCTTTGCCGTATAAATTGTACTTTGGCAGAAATTCTGTGTATTTTAAACTGTGTTTTAAAGCAAACTTTTTAGCACAGCTGTCGATACCTTTAGCACCGCCTGAAATTATTTCAACAGTATTTTGAGGAATATAGTCCCCTAAATTGTTGATTGTAAGTGATCTTGAACCGATTATTGCAAGTTTCATAAAAATTCCTCCTAATAAAGTGAACCCACCATAAGTCCACTATGACATTATATCATAAAAAGAACTTATAATAAACTCAAAGTAGGTTCATATGGAGGAAATTATGAAAAAGCAAATTAAACATCTGTCACTGCGCATTGACGAGGAGCTTCTGCGTAAGTTTGATTATGTGGCAAAATACGATGACAGGTCAATGAATTGGTATATGCTGCACCTGATAAAGGACGAAATAGCACGTTTTGAAGAAAAGCACGGGAAAATCCCGGATAATGAAAAATAAAATAAAAAATATCAATCGTTTCTGACAGCGATTGATATTGATATCAAAAATAGATATACAGCCGTTGATTAGATTTTTTTAATTTAATCAACGGCTTTTTGTAGTTTCAGGGGCGATTGATATTCTAAAAAGGAAGTGAGAATATCAAAACCCCTGTGAGTTGGATGGGTAACAAAACATCCATCCTTCATATTTTGTACGCCCTATTTCCTCTGAATTACGAAAGGTATATTGAACCGTTCGGAGGTTCGGGAGCTGTACTTTTAGGCAAGAAAAAGCCTGATAAGTTCGAGGTTTACAACGATTTCAATCATAATCTTGTAAATCTCTTTCGCTGTATGCGTGACAGACCTATGGCGTTCATAAAAGAACTCGGATTTTATCCCCTAAATTCAAGAGATGATTTCAATGCCATAAAGAACTTTTTTAAACAAGAAAAGTTTGACGATAAGTACCTTAATGAGGAATTGGAACTGACGAAGATTATCCTGCCTGACTTGAAAGCAGAAGAAATCATTGAATTGTATATAAAAATGAAACAGGATTACGACTTGCGCAAAGCAGTAATGTTTCTGAAACTCTTGCGATACAGCTATTCAAGCGGTGGAAAATCCTTTGCCTGTCAGCCCTTTTCAGTAGTGAGCCTTTTTCAACTGATAGAGCAAGTCGGCAAAAGACTTGAAAATACTGTGATTGAAAATCAAAATTTCGAAGTCCTGATAAAGCATTATGACAGAGAAAATGCTTTTTTCTACTGCGATCCGCCGTACTATTCAAGCGAGTATGTTTATCAGTGCGGATTCACTTGGGAAGACCATTTGAGGCTGAAAAACACACTTGCAAATTCAAAGGGAAAATGGCTTGTATCATATAACGATTGTGAAGAAATCCGTAATTTGTATGACGGATATTCATTCTTTGATTTCACAAGGTTACACAATATGAAACAGCGAATCAATGCAGGCGAACAATTCCCCGAACTGCTTATCGGCAACTACGATATGTATGAAAGGCAGAGAAACAAACCGTTGCAGTTGAGCCTGCTTGATTTAACCACCGAACAACAAATTGATTTAGAACAAATTTTGAAGGAGTGTATTATTAACCATGGAAAATAGAATTTATGTAAGCATACCGCTTGACGCACTTATTGTATCAGGAATTACATCCGACTGTGCTGTACAGATCTCAGCTGTGGATGGAGCAATTCTGATTGAGAGGTGCGATGATGATTGCGAAGAATGCTGTTGCGACTGTATCTGTGATGAGTGCAGAGCAGAGCTTGCGGAAAGCGAGGATGATTAATGCTTAAAATATACAGAGTCCTCGGGAAAAAAGGAAGAATTACAATCCCTTTTGAAATCCGTCAGCAAATCGGATTCAGATACAACGATGTGCTGTCGTTTACAGAGCTTGATGACGGCTCAGTGCTTGTCAGAAGAGAGAAAATCTGCGACAACTGCATTGATATTGCAGATGATTACAGTGAAAATATCACTCTTGAAGATTTCCTCGACAGCTTGTCAGAGGAAGAACAGAGAGATGCACTTTTGCATCTTTCTCTGCTGTGGGCAGAAAAACAGAAACACTAAATCGGAGGTAAATTCATATGGCACAGAATACAAATTTCAAAGGAAACAAAAACAACAATCAGAAAAGGAAACTGCCGTATATCAAGGTAAGGATTGATAAGCTCGTTGATGTAGAAGATTGCAACACAAAGGCGTTTGCAAGCGTTACTGTCAGCGGTGCGGTGGCAATTCACGGAATCAGAGTGATGAACTCAAGAAAAGGACTGTTTGTTGCAATGCCTGCAAGTAACTATGTTGACGAAAACGGCGAAACAAAGTTCAGCGAGATTGCTCACCCGATTTCCAAAGAAGTCAGAGATTTACTCAACAGCAAGGTTATGGAAGCGTATCATCAGGCACATGAGGAACAGCAGAGTGAAGAAGAAACCGAGGATATGTCGGAAGATGAATCGGAAAGCTTTTCACAGGGCATGTAAATCAGGTTGACCGTTGCTTTGGAGTAATGTATAATATCTGTACGATAAATTACGATTTGTAGAGGTAAATATGATAATCGAAACGGAGAGATTGTATCTGCGAGAGATGAAGCAAGCTGATTTCAAGTCATTGTGTAAAATCTTGCAAGATGAAGAGGTAATGTATGCCTATGAAGGAACATTTAGCGATGCAGAGGTACAAGAATGGCTGGATAAACAGATATCTCGTTATAAAAAATGGGGATTTGGTTTATGGGCGGTAATTCTAAAAGAAACTGATGAGATGATAGGACAATGCGGACTTACAATGCAACCTTGGAAAGATAAGCAAGTGCTTGAGATAGGATATCTTTTCGCAAAATTATATTGGCATAAAGGTTATGCGACTGAAGCTGCAAAGGCATGTAAAGAGTATGCTTTTGAAATATTGAAGGCTGATGAAGTTTGTTCTATTATCAGGGATACTAATATTGCATCTCAAAAAGTAGCGATCAGAAACGGCATGAGTGTATCGGACAGTTGGACGAAACATTACAGAGGTGTGGATATGCCGCATTATCGCTATATTTCATTTAAGTGAAGATTCATGTAATAAACTCAGGAAAAACTCTGGACATTTGAATTTCTTTGGATATACTTGTTGCTGAAAGGACGGCGATAGTATGAAAAAGAAAATCGCAATAATGTTGACATTGATTTTAGCAGCAGGAACATTCACAGCTTGTACAGCAGAAGAAAAATTAAATAACGATATTCAGACATCCGTAGTTTCAAAGACTGCGGATGTTTCTGTATCTGCGGAAACTTCTGCAACGACAAACACCTTATCAACGACAGAAAAGGAAACAACAGAAACCACCGAAAAAGCCATTGTTCCAAAAGAAACAGAGCCTTCGGGACAGAATACCAAAACCGAAGAAAAAGCCGACAGTGGGCAAAATTCGGCGGTCGTTTCGGCAACCGATCCGATTCAGAAAACGCAAACTGAGGTTCGGAACAACAGCAAGAATACAGTGAATAGTAATCAGTCTGAATCAGAATCGACTGCTAAAAAAGAAACCGAAACTCCTACTCAAAAGCCTGTGCAGAAGCCTACAGAAAAGCCGACAGAAAAGCCGACTCAAAAAACGACGCAACCGCCCACAAAGGCAAAAACGGTTGATGTTCAGTATGCGGTGAGTGCCTGCATAGCTTACGGTCAGCAGCTTGGAATGAAATACGATTCCTCGCTGAACACAGGCAACGCAAGCTGGTTCTCGCCCACAAACGCATCATACTATGAAAGCACTTCGGAACTGACGGCAGATTGCTACGGCGATGTTGAGTATGTAGCCTGCTACTACCAAAGCAGTGGCATTACTCCAAGCGACTTATCATTCAATGTAATTGCAGAAAACAACAAAATATATGTAGTCTATTGCTAAAAAAGGCTATGAAACCTAAACACCCGAATGTCAAAGTTCGGGTGTTTTTTATGAAAGGAAAATGTAAATGAAAATCAATAATATTACACTCTCTGATCTCCGCCGTATGAACGGCAAGGAAGGACTCATTTTGCAGGGCTGTGGCGGTGAAACACAGGAATGGGTGGACGGCATCAATAAAATGCTCACGGACAAGGGAATACTCCTTGACAATACAAAGTTTGAGAATGTTTCTGTGTTCAAGAGTGACGGCGTAACCTGTATTCTCTATCCCTTTGAAGATGTCCACCTTGACATCGGCAAGCTTGCAATGTGGCGGTTGCAGTCATATACAGCCTTTGCAGGAATGTGGCTGTCCGACTATGTGGATAACAGGCTCGGTGGTTTTGAACCTGAACAGAACAAAGAGGAAAAGGTTAAACCCGACTGTGCATTAATAGGCTGTGACGGCAATGTGTTTGCTCTACTTGGTATGGCAAGCCGTACACTCAAGCAAAACGGTATGTCTGACGAGGCAAAGGAAATGTGCAGTCGTGTTACGAGTTCGGGCAGTTACTGTGAAGCGCTGAACATTATCGGCGAGTATGTAAATATCACAGACGGCAGTGAGCAGTCTGATGGTATAGATGAAGATTTCAATGAAGGGCAGGCGATGAAATTATGATTGTATTTAAAACAGAATAAGACATCAATCGGGGCAAGGGTAAAATCTTGCCCCATATTTTTTATGAAAGGATTTTTAAAATGATGAACTTAATCAAAAACAAAAAATTCACAAGAATAACGGCACTTTTGCTTGCAGTGGCAGTAATATTCGGAACAATGTTTGCACTTCCCGTAAGTGCGGCAAGCGGTGATAAGGTTACAATCACTTTCGATTATTGTTATGACAGTACAGGAAACATAATCAAATTTCAGCAGACAACGGTCAGTGACGGCTACACGGTCGGAACTCCCGGCGAAGAGCTGTGCAAGATTTTTGCAGACGGAAAAGAAGCCTACTGCATTGAACCCGGTCACACTCTCTATTCGGGCAATACGCTGACCGAGGACGGTTCAACCGTTTGGAAGAATTTAGGCTCTGCAAAGCAGAAAGCAATCAACCTTGCTCTGCTCTACGGCAAACCCGGTTCGGGAAAAAGTTTAAGCGGAACAGAGGATCAGAAATGGGTGGCAACACAGCTGATTGTATGGGAGTTTGTTTCAGGTTGCAGAAGTACTGCTGACGGTTACAAGTGTACGAATACAAAGTTCATTGACGGCATATGTGCAGGCGGTGCAAATCCCGGAGTTAAGTCGGTTTACAATGCAATCTCAAAAAGCCTTTCCAATTACTCAACCGTTCCGAGCTTTGCATCTGCAATCGCTTCAAAGGCTGAAACTTATGAGATGAAATACTCGGACGGAAAGTACACATTAACCCTTACCGACAGCAACAGTATTCTTTCGGATTTCAGTTTCAAGACAACAGGCGGTGTGAGTGCATCTGTATCCGGCAATAAGCTGACCTTGACTTCAACTTCGCCAGTCAATGATGCAGTAACATTCAATTCTGCAAAGTCAATGCCCAATGTCGGCAAAACTGTGCTTGTTCCCTATGGAGATGCTACTTTGCAGGATGTAATCACAGGCGTTGAAAACGACGCTGATCCGATAAGAGCATATTTCAAGGTCAAAACAAGCTCTGGCAATCTCAAGCTTATTAAAACCTCCGAGGACGGCAATGTTGCAAATATTGAGTTTACCGTCAAAGGCGATGGTTACAGCAAAACTGTAAAAACCAATTCAAAAGGCGAATTTGAATTAACCGACCTTGTTCCCGGCAATTACACAGTTACAGAAGTTACCGACAGTAAGTATGAAACCCAGAAATCGCAGACCGTTAAGGTTGAAAGCGGAAAGACTGCAACCGTGACTTTTGAAAATGTCCTCAAGAAAGGCAGTCTTGAGGTAGTAAAAACAAGTGAGGATAATTTTAACGAGGGAGTTAAATTCCACCTTTACGGAACTTCACTCAGTGGTGCAAGCGTTGATTTGTACGCAACAACAAATGCTGACGGTGTTGCAAAATTTGAAAATGTCCTTGTAAGCGGAGATACTCCGTACACACTTGAAGAAGTTGATACAGCCGACAGATATGTTATTCCCAAAAAACAGACTGCACCTATTGAGTGGAACAAGGTAACGCAGAGGTCATTTGACAATGTTTTGAAGAAGTGGAATCTTACTGTTACAAAAACAGATGCTGAAACAAAGTCTGCACAGGGTGACGCAACACTCGCAGGAGCAGTTTACGGCATCTACAACGATGGTAAGCTCATAGATAAATACACCACAGACAAGAATGGCAGTTTTACAACTTCATACTATGTGTGCGGTGACAACTGGACTCTGAAAGAAATTGAGCCGAGCGAGGGTTATCTGCTTGACGAAACCGAATATCATATCGGTGCAGAGGCGAAAAAATATACGCTTGAAAATAACAGCGTTTCAATAGGTGTTACCGAAGATATACTGAAAGGAAAAATTGCAATCATAAAGCATACTGATGACGGCAGTACAAAAATTGAAACTCCCGAAAAAGGTGCAGAATTTCAGGTGTATCTGAAATCATCGGGAAGCTATGCAAAAGCAAAAGAATCCGAAAGAGATACGCTTATTTGTGATGAGTACGGCTTTGCAGAAACAAAGGATTTACCCTACGGCATATATACCGTTCATCAGACCAAAGGCTGGAACGGTACGGAGTTCATAGGCGACTTTGATGTGTTTGTAAACGAGGACGGCAAAACCTATAAATATCTCATCAACAATGCAAGCCTCGAAAGCTATCTTAAAATTGTAAAGACAGATTCTGAAACGGGTAAGCAAATTTCCTATGCAGGCGCAGGCTTTCAAATTTATGATCCGAACGGCAAGCTCGTGACTATGAAATATACCTATCCGACTGTTACAGAGATTGACACATTCTACACCAACAGCGATGGTTATCTCATCACACCCGAAGCTCTGCCATACGGCAAAGGATATTCTGTTGTTGAGGTGCAGGCTCCTTACGAATATGTGCTTGATTCAATACCAATTTACTTTGATATTACAGCAGAAAACACAACAGAAGAAAACGGCGTTACAATTGTAAAAGCCGAGATGAAAAATACTCCGCAGAAAGGCACGATCACCGTAGAAAAAACAGGCGAGATTTTCTCTAATATAACTTCATCAGGAGAAGATATAATCTATCAGCCTGAATATTGTGTAAGCGGTTTGGCAGGTGCAGTGTTTGAAATCTATGCAGATGAGGATATTACAACCCCTGACGGAACAATAAGATATACAAAAGATACTCTTGTTGATACCATTACTACAGATAAAAAAGGCACAGCAACAAGCAAACAACTTTACCTGGGCAAATACCGTGTTGTTGAAAAAACAGCTCCTAACGGATTTGTTCTGAACAGGACTGTAAATCATATTGAGCTCACCTATGCCGGACAGAACGAAAAGGTAACCAACACCTCAACCTCTTTTACAAACGACAGACAGAAAGTCATAATTGACCTTACAAAAATTCTTGAACAGGACGAGAAATTCAATATCGGAAACAATGACGAAATTCTGAATGTTTCATTCGGACTTTACACTGATGAAGATTTGAAGGCTTCCAACGGCACAGTTATTCCAAAGAACGGACTTATTGAAATCATCACCTGTGATGAAAAAAGCAAATCACAGTTTACAACTGATATTCCAATCGGCAGTTACTATGTTAAGGAAATCAGCACTGATAACCACTACATTCTTTCCGATATAAAATACCCTGTTGTGTTTGAATACGCAGGACAGGATACAGCAAAAGTGCATATCTCGGTTAATGACGGTGAGCCGATTGAAAATGAAATCATCTACGGCACAATCAAAGGCTTGAAAATTGACCGTGAAACAGGTGAAAATATCGCAGGCGCATTGTTCGGATTGTTCAATATTAATGAAACCGAATTCACAGAAGAAACGGCAATTCTCACCGCTGAATCAAACGAGGACGGTATTTTCACTTTTGAAAATGTGCCTTACGGCGAATACATTGTCCGTGAGTTAAAGCCTGCCGAGGGTTATCTCCCTAATGAAGAAAACTATCAGGCGACAGTTTCAAAAGATGATGAAATTATTGAAATAACAGTCGAGAACGATAAAATACCTGAACTCGGAACGACTGCAACTATTGACGGCAAAAAGGAAGTCGGCGCAACAGAAGTGTTTACCCTTGAAGATGTTGTAGAGTACAAGCACCTTGTCCCCGGCAAGGAGTACACGGTTAAGGGTATGTTAATGGATAAATCGACTGAAAAAGAGTTATTGATTGACGGCAAGAAAATTACCTCTGAAGCTACATTCATACCTAATGAACCAACAGGAAGTGTAACAGTAGAATTCACCTTTGACGCAAGATATATCAAGGAAGAAACAAACATTGTTGTCTTTGAAAGCATTTACAGCAAGGATAAAGAGCTTGCAGTTCACGCAGATATTGAGGACGAAGGTCAGACCGTAACTGTTAAAATCCCGAAAATCGGAACAAAGGCAAGCGCTGACGGCAAAAAAGAATTTACAGCTAACGGTGACATTACCATTGACGATGTTGTTTCCTACAAGAATCTCACAACAGGAAAAGAATACACAGTAAGCGGTGTGCTTATGGACAAAGCAACAGGCACGGCATTTCTTGTTGACGGCAAAGAAGTTCGTTCCGAGGTAACATTCAAACCTGAAAAATCAGACGGCAAAGTAAAAGTATCATTCACCTTTGACGGTTCAGTAATTACTAAAGATAAAGAAATCGTTGTGTTTGAAACTCTCTATCGTGATAAAGCAGAAATCGCAGTACACGCTGACATTGAAGATGAGGATCAGACAGTAACAATTCATCCACAGCCCGAACCCGAAAAGCCACAGACAGGTGACAATTCAAATCTCGGCTTTTATATCGGCTTGGGTTCTGTTGCTGTCGGCGGTTTAATTGCATTTCTCATCATCAAATTCAAGAAGAAAGATGAGGACGATGAATAATGCACAGGGCGTATATCTGTTCGCCTTTGGGCGGAAATGTATCTGCAAATATTGAAAATGCAAAACGATATGCCCGATATGCGATAGAGTGCGGTATGGCTCCGTTCATACCGCATTTTTATGCGCTGATTTTAGATGACAGCAACAAAGAAGAAAGAAAACTCGGCATGCTTGCCGGACTTTCTATGCTTTGGGTTTGCGATGCGGTCTGGGTTTTCGGTGATGAAATTACCGAGGGTATGAAAACAGAGATTCGCTTTGCCGAAAAGCTGAACATCAAAGTCAGATATATATCGGAGAATGATTTAAGAAAATCGGAGGTAAAAAATGATAAAGTCAAACAAAATTAAAATATTGAAATTGTTTATTGGTGTTTCCGTTGTACTGTTAATGCTCGGAATATCGGCAGTAACAGTCTTTGCCGCAGGCGATGTATCATCAGCAATCGAAAGCACATGGAACTCTGCACAAACACAGATTAAAAATGTTGTAAACAATGTTGTGTTCCCTGCTGTAGATATGATTCTTGCTATACTTTTCTTTGTTAAACTCGCAACGGCGTATATGGATTACCGAAAGCATGGGCAGTTTGAGTTCACCGCGCCGGCAATACTTTTCGGCTGTCTGGTGTTCTCTCTGACAGCACCGTTGTATATATGGACAGTTCTGTGATGAGCAAAGAAACAAAATGTTTGTAATTCTTTTGCTACTATAACGCTAATAAATAGTGTCGCTATTAGAACATCTGTTTAGTTTTGCTTTTATCCGATATACTAATGATTAACAGTGTAGATTATGGATAAAGGATTTAGGTGGAACTATATGATAGATAAAAGAATTGGTAAAAGAATCAAGGAGTGCAGAGAAAGGCTTGGTTTAACTCAAGAGCAGTTTGCTGAAAAAGTCGGACTTGCTACTAACTATATTTCAACAGTTGAAAGAGGTGCTTCTTTTCCAAGATGTGAGAAACTGATAGCTATTCTTAATGGACTTGAAGTATCTGCCGATGCTATCTTCTGCGATGTTACTGATGTATCAGGACCATATAAAGAAAGTATTATTTCTGAAGAACTTGCATCACTCCCAACTGAGGATAGAAAGCGTATTTTGGATATGGTTGAGTTAATGATTAAGCAAGCAAAAAGCAACAAATAACTTCCTAATTCATAGGGGGCTGTCGCAATAACAGTT
>OGOU01000345.1_pt1 | contig 43715 bp, 39 predicted proteins | sample 1552721 | NCBI WGS metagenome assembly OGOU01 (sample SAMEA2580176, study PRJEB22360) | human gut metagenome | biome: human gut; feature: human-associated habitat; material: faeces | place: Denmark | collected 2008/2010
AGAAAAACAGTCCGGTGGACTGTTTTTCGTGGGGAACCCTCGCCGGGGGTTCCCCGGGCCTAACTGCTCCTCCCCTGCATATTGCATAATGAAATGTACTTTTTCTACAAGTTATCAGCCGTATTTTTATATGCGGCTGTTTTTTACTAATCCGAAAGCTCTTCCCAGATTGCGTACTGCTCCTCTTGCTCGGCTTGCAGTTCCTCAAGCTTTTTGGTAAGCTCAATCAGCTTTTCATAATCAGCCGCAACCTCCTCGTCAGAAAGCATTTCCTGAGTCTGAGCTATTTCCTTGTCAAGTCGTTCAATGGCTTCCTCAGCTTTTTTGAGCCTTGTCTGCTTTTTGCGCTCCTCGCTCTGTCTTTGCTTTTGTGCAAAATAATCGTTCTGCGGCTTTTCTTTCTTAATTTCAGGTGCCTTTTCCTCGCTCTGTTCAGCCCTGTTGTGCTCAACGTAATAGTCATAGTTGCCCAAATACTCGGTTATACCGTTCTTATCAAGTACAAGCACTCTGTCGGCAAGCTTATTAATAAAATAACGGTCATGGCTAATTATAAGCAGTGTGCCGGTGTAATCGGAAAGAGTCTTTTCGAGTTCCTCTCTTGAAGCTGAGTCAAGATGGTTTGTAGGCTCGTCAAGCAAAAGAAAATTACTGCCCTGAAGCATTAGCTTTGCAAGCGAAATTCTCGCCCTTTCGCCGCCACTCATCTTTGAAAGCGGCTTAAACACCTCGTCACCTCTAAAAAGAAACGCAGCAAGTGCGTTGCGCACCTCGGTCTGAGTCATCTGAGGAAATTTATCCCAGATTTCATCAATAGCATTATTCTCAAGCTTGAGATTTTGCTGTAGCTGGTCAAAATATCCTACGGTTACATTTGTACCGTATTCATAATCGCCATTGTCCTGAGGACATTTGCCGGTCAAAATTCTGAAAAGAGTAGTCTTTCCACAGCCGTTGCTGCCTAGGATAAATACCTTTTCTCCTTTTTTGATATGTATATTTACATCTGAAAACAGTTTTTTGTCGCCGAATGACTTTGCAAGATTACGACAAAACAGAACGTCGCTGCCGCTCCCATACTTAGGCGTGAAACGCATTTTTACAGTATCAAGCTCATTTTCAGGTTTAACAAGCTGAGCCTTGATTCTGTCTGCTTCTTTTTGCTTGCTGGCTGCGGTAATAAAATTTCGTTCTCTGCCCCAGCGCCGTTGCTGCTCAACTATACTTTCAATGCGCTTAATCTCATTTAAGTCGTTTTCATACTTATTCTTTAAAGCCTCGTTATAAGCCTCTTTTTTCTTGATGAATTCAGAATATGCGCCCTTGTAGCACATTGTTTTGCAATGCTCAAGCTCTATGGTCTTGTTTGTTACATTATCAAGAAAATATCTGTCGTGGCTGATAATTATCATTGCGCCCTTAAATTCACGCAAAAAGTTCTCAAGCCAGTTGACAGCATTAATATCGAGATGGTTTGTAGGTTCGTCAAGCAGGAGAAAATTGCTTTTTGAAAGCAAAAGCTTAGCAAGGCTCAGCTTTGAACGCTGACCTCCGCTGAGATTTCCTACAGGCATCTCAAGCTCCGCCTCTGTAAATCCCAGTCCGATAAGCGCCGAACGGGTTCTGCTCTTATATGTAAGTCCTCCAAGTCTTTCATATTCATCAATAAGCCTTGTCTGGCGCTCTACAAGCGCATTGAGGTCACCGCTTTGGCTCTCAATAGCAGCCGTTATCTCGCTCAACTCCTGCTCCATATCGGCAAGATAATCAAACACAGACAACAGCTCATTAAAAATGCTTATTCTGGGATTATTGCAGGCATGCTGCTCCATATATCCAACCACGGTATCTTTTGCAAAGACAACATTTCCCGAGGTTTGAGCAATTTCTCCGTCAAGAATTTTAAAGAGAGTTGTTTTGCCCACTCCGTTTGCACCGATAAAGCCAATTTTATCTCTTGCCTCTACCTCAAACGATACATCGGTAAACAGATTTCTTTCAATAAATGTCATTGTCAAATTACTTACAGATAATGCGGGCAAATCAACACCTCCATCCTGATTATTATAATACTATATATTCTACATTAAAATACGAAAAAGAGCAATACAAAATTTAAAATATGCCAAAGATTTACGAGTGAATAGATAGAAATTCCCACATACAACATTATATTTACCACTGTACTGTCATCAGCCTGCGCCCATTTGTTTACAAAACAGCACAGTAAAATAACTGCAAGGGGAAGTATTCCTTTTATAATAACTGTTTGCCAAAAGTCATTTAGAACCGGTTGCATAACGGGGTTTGCCTCTGCAAAGTATCCGCTTGCAAGCAGTGCCTCAGTGCATATCCAATCTGTAATGTTTAGAAAATAAAGGAAAAATATTTTCTGATAAAAAGAAAATTTTACCCGCTTACTTTTCTCTGCCTTTTCAATAGCTGTGTTAATTGCCTCTGACATAAAAATCACCTCACAACTATTATTTGTTGAGAGGCTGATAAATATTACGATTTTTTCCAGGCTGACGGAGAAAACAATAGCAAAAGCGGATAAAGTTCGAGTCTGCCTGCAAGCATATCGAAAATAAATACTGTCTTCGACAATGCGCTGAAATCGGCATAGTTGCCAACAGGGCCGACTGCACCAAGTCCGGGGCCTGTATTGTTAAGGCTTGCCGCCACAGCCGTAAAGGTAGTTGTAAAATCCATATTGTCTATTGAAATAAGCAATAAACTGAACGCAAACACTCCAATGTACAGTACAAGATACATAGATGTGCTGCGCATTACATCATGGTTTACGGATTTTCCGTCCATTTTTACAAGCTTTACGTTTCTCGGATGCACAAGGAGAGAAAATTCCTTCCTTACCTCCTTAAACAGCAGGATGATTCTTGAAATTTTAAAGCCGCCGCCTGTACTGCCGGCTGACGCACCTATGAATGTTATAATAACAATTATAGTTTTTGAAAGCTCAGGCCATTGGTTTACATCAGTAAGTCCGAAGCCCGTTGTGGAAAGTATAGAGGTTACATAGAAAAAGCTATGACGGAAAGCATCACACGGAGAATACATGGAGCTGATATTGATTGCAATGATTGCAGTTGAAAGTGCTGTTATTCCCAGATATACCCACAGCTCCTCAAATTTGAGCGACTGCTTAAACTTGCGGGCGATTAAGCAAAGATAAACCGAGAAATTTACACCGAAAAGCATCATAAACACGGCAATAACCATCTGAACATAGTAGCTGTCAAACGCAGCAATGCTGTTGTTGTAAATGCCAAAGCCGCCCGTTCCTGCCGTTGAAAAGCTGGTGTTGATTGCCTCAAACACATTAAGTCCGCCAAACAAAAGTAAAACAAACTCTACAGCAGTCAGGGTAATATAAACGCCGTAAAGCATAATAGCGTAGTTTCTCATTCTCGGCACAGATTTGCCGACAATGGGACCGGGGCTTTCCGCCTTCATAAGGAAAATATTCTGCTGACCCCCAAGCTTTGGAATAATTGCGAGCAGGAACACAATAACGCCCATACCGCCTAACCAGTGAAGAAAGCTTCTCCACATCAGCATACCCTTGCTGAGAGCTTCAACGTCGGTAAGAATGGTTGAGCCGGTTGTTGTAAAACCGGAAACGGTTTCAAAAAATGCGTCTAAGAAAGACGGAATCTCGCCGCTTAGCCAAAACGGCATACAACCGGCAAGCGAAAGCAAAATCCAGCTCAATGCCGTTGCCGCAAAGCCTGCCTTTTGATAAATTACCATATCTTTAGGTTTTTTAACCTTTACGGCAAGTACGCCGAGTATTGCACAGACAATGCCTGTAAGCAAAAAGTACATTGCCTCCTCTTCTCCGTAAATCAAAGAGGTAACAGTGCCAATCTGCATTGCCACTGCCTCAACAACAAGCACCCATCCAAGAATATAAATAATACTTCGTTTATTCATCTTATTTTAACCTCAATGCTTTAAAATGTCATCAAGGTCGCTCAGGCCTTTGTTTTTGGTAATTACTACTACAGTGTCATCGCATAAAATTTTATCACTGCCCTGCGGTAAAATAATTTTGCCACGGCGGTTAATGCTGATAACCTGCAAATCATCCTTTAAATTAAGCTCCTGAAGCGGAATTCCCGTTACCCTTGAAGTACTGCGCACTCTGAATTCCAATGCTTCTACGGCGTCGTCATTAAGCTTATACAGGGTTTCTACATTACTTCCGAGCGAGTTTTGCATTGCTCGGATATAGCTTGCAATGTATTCTCCTGTAAGATTTTTAGGATGAATTATTGTTTTTATCTTTAAATTGTGAAGAATTGAGTCAAAGGAGGTGTTGTTCACCTTGGTTATAACCTTTGCTTTTGACACGCTCTGAATATAAAGCGAAATGAGAATGTTCTCCTCATCATAGTCCATAAGCGCAGCCACGCCGTTTGCGTGTTCCAAGCCCTCGCTTAAAAGCAAATTCTGATCCATACAGTCGCCCTGAATAACAACGGCTTCGGGAAGAAGGTCGGTAAGCTCAAGGCAGCGGGCAGCGTTTTTTTCAATTATTTTAACGCTTGCGCCCGAAGCGAGGAGATTTTTAGCCAGATAATAAGAAATTTTACCTCCGCCGAGCAGAAGAACATCTCTGCTTTTTCCTATGGAAACATTAATGCGCTTAAAAAATTTTGCCGCAACGTCCGCCTTGGAAGCAACCGAAATTTTATCTCCGCCAAGGAGGACAAAGTCACCGTTAGGAATAAACACTTCGCCGGCTCTTTCTACAAGGCATATTCTCACCTTGCCCTTGAGAATATCAATCTCGCTGATTCTTTTGTTTATTATAGCCGAATCATCCGGAATTGCCACCTTGATAAGCTCAACAGAACCTCTTGAAAAGGTATCAATTTCAAGCGCACCTGCAAATCTAAGCAGGCGGCTCATTTCGTTTGCCGCTGTAAGCTCGGGATTTATAGACATTGAAAGTCCGAGAGTGTCTTTAATGCGGTGAATATCAGCCGCATATTCCGGATTTCTTACTCTTGCAATAGTGTGTGTTGCACCTGCCGCTTTAGCCATAAGGCAGGTATATAAATTAACCTCATCGTGAGCCGCCGCCGCAATAACAAGGTCAGCCCTGTCTGCTCCTGCTTCCGAAAGAACCTCATACGATGCACCGTTGCCCTCAATTCCCATTACATCAAGGGAGTTTGAAAGATTTGTCACGGCATAGCCGTCAATGTCAACAACGACAATATCGTGCCCCTCTTCGTTAAGCTGAGATGCGATAGACGTTCCGACCTTACCGCATCCAACAATTACTATCCTCATATAATTACCTCATAAAAGATTGAAATACTTGAAGCAAAATTACAATCATAATTATAAATAATGATACACCAAACATATACGAAAATCAATACAAAATCCTTAAAATATAGTTTTATTTGGTTTTGTTTAGTAAATTCCACAGTGAAATTCAATTTGGACGTTTATGAATATTTTTCTCTGCCTGATATTGCAATTCGGGCAAATAAAAAATTATTTTATTCAGATTAAAAATAAGTGTTGACAAAATCAGGTAAATGATATATATTTAAAGTGTATTAATTAGCTTAGTACAATAAATCTATTGGAGTACAACAGACAGGAGGCATCAGAATGATTCAGATTGATTTATCATCAAGAGTGCCAATCTATGAGCAGATTTGTACAAACGTAATCAGGCTTGCTTCGGCAGGCGTACTGAATCCGGGTGATAAGCTTCAGCCGGTACGGAGTCTTGCTGAGGAACTTGGTGTGAATCCGAATACGGTGGCTAAGGCGTATCGCTTGCTTGAAAGTGAGGGGTACATAATTTCCAATGTAGGCAGGGGAAGCTATGTATCGGATAAACTCACAAAGGCTTGCGCTGAAAGAGCTATTGTGTTGGAGGAGTTTAAAGAATCCACCAACAGGGCAAATCTGCTTAGCATTGATAAGGCTGAGTTGAATAAAATTATTGAAATTATTTATAATGGAGGTGGCTTGAGTGATTGAAATTAATGGACTGACCAAGAGGTTTGGCAAGGTTGCTGCTGTTGACAATATGACAGTTAATATTTGCGACGGTTCGGTTGTAGGACTTGTAGGCAGCAACGGCAGCGGAAAATCAACACTTTTACGAATGCTTGCAGGTGTGTATGCACCTGACGGCGGCACAGTAAAAATCGATGGAATACAGCATTTTGATAACCCGGTTACAAAGGGGGAGTGTTTCTTTATTCCTGACTTTCCGTATTTTTATAATTCAAGTACATTGGAAAGTACGGCTTTTCTTTACAGAAGACTATATCCTAACTGGAGTGAGGAGGAATATAATAAGTTTTGCTCTGTTTTCCCGATAAGCAGAACAGCGCCAATTATCAATATGTCAAAGGGTATGCAAAGACAGGCGGCACTTATTTTAGCTCTTTCAACCTGTCCTAAGTATTTGTTCCTCGACGAAATTTTCGACGGACTTGACCCTGTAGTAAGGCATATGCTCAAGGGTATTTTAATTAAAAAGGTAGCGGATAACAGCACTACGGTTGTAATTGCTTCTCATAACCTCAGAGAGCTTGAGGATTTGTGCGACAGGCTCTGCCTTATGCACAGAGGAAAGATGCTTTTTGAACGTGGCATAGACGATTTAAGAACAGGTTTGCGCAAGGTGCAGATTGCTTTTACCGAGCTGCCTTACAAGCCAAATCTTTTTGAGGGCATAAACGTAGTTAATTTAACAAGGAACGGCAATATATTCAATGTTACTATAAAGGGAACAGAGCAGGAATTTATGCCAAAGCTAAAGGCTCTTAATCCTGCATTTGTTTCTGCAATTCCTCTTACTTTGGAGGAAATATTTATCAGTGAAATGGGGGCGGCAGGATATGACATCCAAAGTATCCTTTAAGGAAAAGCTAAAACAGATTTCTTCTGTATTGCTGTGGGATTTAAAGGGCTGCAAAGGCTCGTTGATTGTATATACAATTCTTGCGTCGGTATTTACGGTAATCATACTTACACTTGTATTGGTTGCTATGAGTACGGATAAAGATGCTAAGATTAGCGAAGGTATTCAGGTATTTCAGGTAGCTGCGTCATCTGTTATCGGCTTACTGACGCTCGTATTTGCAATTATCTACACCGTGCAGATTTTTTCTTATATGCAAAACAAACGCAAGGTTGATTTTTATGGCTCACTGCCTATAAGCAGGGCAAGACTTTTTCTTGCTAAGAATGCGGCGGCTTATTTTTTCTCAATGGTGCCTATGCTTTTCTTTATGGGCGTTATTGCTATTATCTCAATTTGTACAGGCACGCTTATGGAAGCAAGCGTTGTTAGAATGTATGTAAACTTTATGGTGGGCACGCTTGCCTGCGTAAGTGCATACGGATTTCTTTCCGCTTGCTGCGGCACAACCTTCAATACGGTTATTATGTTTGTTGCCGTTTGCATATGTTATCCTCTGTCAATGATCTTTGTGAGAGGTTATATTGATGCTTTCTTTATCGGTTCATATACAGGCGATTTTTCTAACAGCTTTATTATGAACGCTCTGAACCCGATTTCTTCCTTTTTCGGAAATAATTTGATATATTGGCTGATTTTCAGCGTTGTGTGTGTATCATTCGGAACCTTGCTTATTATGAAAAGAAGGTCGGAGAGAGCACAGACCTCGTTTGCATACTATATCCCTTGCCATATTATTAAGGTAATTGTAGCCTTTCTTGCAGGTATGTTCCTCGGTACAATATTCGGCGCTGTAAATGTATTTGGAAACGGCGTAATAGGCTTTGTATTCGGATTTATACTCGCAAGCGCTCCGGCATTTTTGATTACACATATGATTTTCTACAAGGGATTAAAACAGCTTGTAAAGACAATTCCCGTGTATGCAGGTCTTGCAGTTGTTGTGATTGCAGGTGTGTTATTAATCAACTTTGATGTTTTTGGTTATAACCGCTATTTGCCAAATCAGAACGACATAAAGAGTGCAGGCATAATTGCAACTGAGTATTACCACGTACCTGATAAGAGTTTATCCCGTGTAAGTTCAAAGAGCGCAGGTGACTTTACAGACGCAGAAAGTATTAAAAGTATATGCTCTGTTCATAACACAATGGTTACAAGATATACTCAAAAAATAAAATCCTATCAAAAGTTTGCCAATGTTTTTAACAGTATGATGAGGCATAGTGTAACGCAGGTTATCTTTGGTTCGGATTATGATGAAGCTTATTCCATTGCATATAAGCTCAATAATGGCTTCACAGTAAAAAGGTATTACTCCACTGATCTTCTTTACACATACTATTATTCAGACAGCGATGATTTTGTTAATGATGACGATTCCGGTTTTTACGATTGCATCAATATTGTAAAGCCGTTGATTTCTTCAAAAACCTATATAACAAAATACTCTTGCCTTGCAAATGCTTCTGGACCCGAATACGACTCTGTATCGGTTGAGGGCTATGTAAAAGGCAAGCAAAGCTGTTATGAATCCGTTGTAAGGGTGAATAATGACTATGACTACAATGGAAACGACAAGAAGCAAAACGGAAAAAATGCGGCTAAAATAATTGCCAAGGAGATTAATGAGTCACTCCTTAAGGATATAGAAGCAGATGAAAAGTACTTAGACGGTGTTTTGTATAATCCTTTTGCAATAGACGAAGGATATTACGATATGCTCGCTGAGGTTCGCTCGGCATATTCCGATGAATATGTAGTAAAAATTAATTTATCATTTGATTCTATTCCTAGTTCCTTCTACTCATATAATAATAGCGATGAGGCATACTACATTCCGAAGTCATATAAAAACACCATTGATGTACTGGAAAAGTACGGAATCATTAACTCCGATTGTACATTGAATACATCGTCAACATATTTCTCAAACGAAAGAATGTATGATGATGAATATGATTATGGTGATGATTATGATTATTACTATACCGAGTAAAAATTATGTTAAGTTATTGAGTATTTAAGAGTTAAATAATTAAAAAGGCTCACATAAATTTGTGGGCCTTTTATTTTATCAACAAATTTTCGTAAATTGTTTACTTTTTCTGAAATTTATGATAAAATGCTTATAATATATAGAAAATGGAGGTTTATTATGCGGTACAATATTGAGGGCGGTATGCTTCCTATTGTTGAAGTAACCCTTGAAAACGGAGAAAAAATTATCACACAGGGCGGCGGAATGATTTGGATGTCACCAAATCTTCAGATGGAAACAGTAGGCGGCGGCATAGGCAAAATGTTCGGCAAAATGATGACCGGTGAGTCAATAATGCAGAACCATTACACAGCTATGGGCGGACAGGGCTTTATTACCCTTGCTTCAAGTTTCCCGGGTTCAATAATTCCTTTTGAGATTCAGCCGAATATGCCTTTAATCGTTCAGAAATCGGCCTTCCTCGCAAGTGCGCCGACAGTCGAGCTTTCTGTACATTATAACAAAAATCTTGGAGCAGGTTTCTTTGGCGGCGAAGGTTTTATAATGCAAAAGCTTTCAGGTCATGGCACTGCATTCATTGAAATTGACGGCTACTGCAAGCAGTATAACCTTGCTCCCGGTCAGCAGCTTATTGTTGATACAGGCAACCTTGCAGCTATGGACGCAAGCTGTCAGATGGAAATTCAGCGTATTAAGGGTGTTAAAAATATGCTCCTCGGCGGCGAGGGACTCTTTAACACCGTTGTTACAGGTCCCGGCAGAGTATTCTTACAGTCACACCCGATTTCAACTGTAGCAGGTGCAATTCGTCCGTTTATTACGACAAACTAATAGTTGTCTGTCTAAAAGCTTGTAATGTTTATCACGGATTTTTACGGCTGCACCTGAGTGTAGGGGAGAGCCTTAGGCGAATAAAATTTCAGTACAAAAGCCTTGCAGATAATAAGCTGCAAGGCTTTTCAGTGTTAAAAAAACAGATTTAATCCCAACATAAGCGTTACTCCGGGCACTCCTCCAAAGGCTGCACAGCACACGGACAACAGACTTACCGGCAGATATACTCCCGTGAAAGAACCTGTCAGATTTACGGCTACAAGAGTCAGAATTCCGATTACCATTGAAAGCAGACTTCTTTTAAACGGATGCTTGCTTTCGCTTATGTAATGAGCAAATGCAAAAAACAGAAAAGCACCGAAAAACATTATGATAATTCCCCATACAGGCATAATTAACAGCTCCTTTACATAAACAATTTTATATAAAAAAACAGACCGCAGGTTATCCTACGGTCTATAATTATGTTCGATTATAAAAAAATATTACAAGCTTAATCAGAAAGAACTTCCGAAGAAATAAGCAAGTACATTAAGTGCAATTACAATAATTACAAATACAGCTGCAAAAAACTTTGTAAAACGAGCAAGCTTTGCATCAATAGAGCGAGCCTTATTCTTTGAGAAATAAGAGTCAGCAGCACCGGAAATAACGCCGATTCCCTGCTGGTTGCCCTGCTGAAGAATAATTACAATGATGATTGCGATAGCTGCCAGTAAAAGCACTGAACCGAGAACAATACTCCAAACGCCCATATTATACCGTTCCTTTCTATATGATAGATTATCATTAAGTTTGAATACAATAACTAACTAATTTATATTAACATAAAATTATAGCTTTTGCAAGATTTTTTTTAAACTTTTTGAAAATTCGCTTATTTTTAATTTGAATATTTTAAATCAATGTAAGCTGCTCGTCTGTTGAATCCTCATTTGAGGGCAATGCTCCGAGCGCAGGCAGGGTTCTGGTTCTGTATCTCTGCGGTTTTGCAAATGTTCCCTCAGCATATTCCGATATTTCAAACAGTCTGTGTCCCTTTTTCAGCTTCATTACAGCCACGCCCTGTGTAGAACGGGTGGTTTTTAGATTAATTGCACCCGAATGAACGAGCAGCATTCTGCCTGAGGAAGCCTTCAACAGAAACTCCCTGTTATCTTCGGTAAACAACATTCCTGCAAGAGGTGATTTGTCAGAATAAGCGCCTGTTAGCTTCTTTCGGTTTGTCTTTGTCTGATAAGCCTCAAGCGGTACTTTGGCAAGCTTGCCGTTTTCAAACGCAAACAGTAAAATACCCTTGTAGTCCTTTGTAGCCACCATATAAACTGCGTTTTCACCCTCGTCCATACCGAGCTTTGCGGCAACATAATCTCCGAGCGTGCTGGCTTTAGTGTCGGCAAAGTCAGCCGCCTTTGCTTTATATACCTGACATTTGTCGGTAAAGAACAGCAAATCGCCGTTATTGGTAAATTCACAGCTCTGAGCAATTTCATCGCCGTCCTTTAGCTTGTGATTACTGCTCATTCTCAGCGATTGAGGAGTGATTTTCTTGAAATAACCCTCTTTTGTAAAGAAAAGATTAACGGGATAATCGGGAATTTCTTCTTTTTCCTCTGTATAGCTTACTATATCCTCGTAAATGATTATACTTTTTCTCGGCTGACCGTATTTTACGGCTATATCCTTGAGTTCCTTTACAATTATAGTCTTTATTCTGGATTTGCTTTTTAATATATCGTCAAGTTCTGCAATTTCCTTTTCCAGAGCCTCAATTTCAGCGGTACGCTTTAAAATGTACTCACGGTTGAGGTGGCGGAGCTTAATTTCGGCAACATATTCTGCCTGAGTTTCGTCAATACCAAAGCCGATCATAAGGTTTGGCACAACCTCTGCCTCTTCATCGGTTTCTCTTACAATTTTTACCGCCTTGTCAATATCAAGCAGAATGGCCTCAAGACCCTTTAAGAGATGGAGCTTTTCAGCCTTTTTATTTCTGTCAAAGTAGGTTCTGCGCCTTACGCACTCAATTCTGAATGCTATCCATTCCTCAAGCAGAGCCTTAACGCCGAGCACTCTGGGTACTCCGCCTATAAGTACATTGAAGTTGCAGGAGAATGAATCCTCCAGAGTTGTAAAGCGATAGAGCTTAGTCATAAGCTTGTCGGGGTCAACTCCACGCTTAAGGTCAATGGTGATTTTAAGACCGTCAATACCCGTTTCGTCACGCACATCGGCAATATCACGCACCTTGCCTGTTTTTACAAGGTCAATAATCTTTTCAATAATAACCTCGCAGGTAGTGGTGCTCGGAATTGAAAGAATATCAATGCAGTTGGCGGATTTATCGTACTGATACCTTGCTCTGAGCTTAATTCCGCCTTTACCGCTCTCGTAAACCTGCCTTAATGCTTTTTCATCATAAATAATCTGACAGCCGCCGATAAAGTCGGGGGCAGGCATTGTCTGCATAATATCGTGGTTGGGGTCACGGATTAATGCCGCTGTAGTTTCGCAGATTTCCTTTAAATTGAACGAGCAGATGTTTGAAGCCATACCAACTGCAATACCTGTGTTTGTGTTTACAAGCACAGAGGGAAAGGCAACCGGCAAAAGCGAAGGCTCCTTCATTGTGTTGTCATAGTTATCTACAAAATCTACAGTGTCCTTGTCAATATCCCTTAAAAGCTCGTTGCAGATTTTATCAAGCTTTGCCTCGGTATATCTTGACGCAGCCCAAGCCATATCACGGCTGTAAAATTTACCGAAGTTACCCTTAGAATCAACATACGGGTGCAAAAGAGCCTCGTATCCCCTTGAAAGCCGCACCATAGTGTCATAAATAGCCGAATCGCCGTGAGGGTTCAGCTTCATTGTTGCACCGACTATATTAGCGGATTTTGTTCTTGCACCGTTCAGAAGTCCCATTTTATACATTGTGTATAGCAGCTTTCGGTGCGACGGCTTAAACCCGTCAATTTCGGGAATTGCACGGGAGAGAATAACGCTCATTGCGTAGGGCATATAATTTTCTCTTATGGTGGAGTCAATATTTTGTTCTACCACCTCGCCTGCGCCATTTATTACGCCGTGCGTCTTACCTGTAGCGGCAGGCTGAGTCCTTCTTTTTTTAGCCATAAATATCCCCCTCCCGTCAGCTTACGTCAAGATTATCAATGTATTCGCTGCCGTGAGCCACAATGTAGTCTTTTCTTCCCTGCAAATTATCACCGAGCAAAATATCAAAAATTTCAGCCGTTTTTTCAGCATCGGTCGGCATAACCTTAATCAGTCTGCGTGAGGCAGGATTCATAGTGGTGAGATTCATCATATCAGGCTCGTTTTCGCCAAGTCCCTTGCTTCGCTGAACGGTGAATTTTTCTTTGCCGATATCAGCGATGAATTTTTCCTTTTCAGCCTCGTCATACGCAAAATAGACATCGCTTTTTGAGGTGATTTCATACAGCGGAGATTCCGCAATAAACACCTTGCCCTCGTCAATCAGAGTGGGAGTAAGCCTGTAGAGCATTGTCAGAAGCAGAGTTCTTATCTGAAAGCCGTCAACATCGGCATCGGTACAAAGAATAATCTTGCTCCAGCGCAGAGAATTAAGGTCAAATTCGCTGAGATTTTTGTTAGCCTTTGACTTAACCTCAACTCCGCAGCCCAGCACCCTGAGCAAATCGGTGATAATCTCACTCTTAAAAATCTTGTCATAATCAGCCTTTAAGCAGTTGAGAATTTTACCTCTGATTGGCATAATAGCCTGAAAATCAGGATCTCTTGCCTGCTTGCAGGCGCCAAGAGCAGAGTCACCCTCCACTATAAAAAGCTCTCTTTCGTCAGCGTTTTTGCTGCGGCAGTCCACAAATTTAGCCACACGGTTGGTCATATCAAGACTGCCCGAAAGCTTTTTCTTTATATTCAGCCTTGTTTTTTCGGCATTCTCACGGCTGCGTTTGTTTACAAGCACCTGCTGGGCGATTTTGTCTGCCTCAAGCGGATTTTCAATAAAATACACCTCAAGGCTCTGCTTTAAGAACGCCGTCATAGCGTCCTGAATACCCTTGTTGGTGACTGATTTTTTCGTCTGGTTTTCATAGGAGGACACACTGGAAAACGAAGAAATAACGCACACAAGGCAGTCCTCTATATCATCGTATTTTATTTTGCTCTCGGATTTATTATATTTGTTGTTTGTTTTTAAGTAATTGTCTATCTGGTAGAGAAAAGCATTTCTGACAGCTTTGTCGGGCGCACCGCCGTGCTCAAGCCAGCTTGAATTATGGTAATACTCGGTGAGGCTTGTCTGATTTGAAAAAGCCACAGCCGCATCAATTTTACACTTATATTCGGGCTTGTCGTCACGGTCACGGGTTTTTACCTCAGTAGTCCAGTGCTGAACCGAGGTAAAGCCGTTTTCACCGATAACCTCAGCCACATGGTCTTCAATGCCGTTTACATAGCAAAAGCTTGTGGTATCAAAAGCTTTGCCGTTCTGGTTTCTGAATATAAATTCAACGCCTGCGTTTACAATCGCCTGACGCTTCATAACGTCGAGAAAATACTCGGGCTGAATGTCAATATCCGTAAAAACCTCAAGATCGGGTTTCCAGCGGATTTTTGTGCCGGTATCCTTTTTAGAGTAAGCCTCTTTTTTAAGGCCTCCCACATTTTCGCCCTTTTCAAAGTGCAGGGTGTAGCGAGTGCCGCCACGGCGAATGTCAACATCCATATATTCGGAGCTGTACTGGGTGGAGCAAAGTCCAAGGCCGTTCATACCGAGCGAAAACTCGTAGCTTTCGCCCTCGTTGTTGTTATATTTACCGCCTGCGTACATTTCGCAGAACACAAGCTTCCAGTTATATTCGTTTTCGTTTTCGTTAAAGTCAACAGGAATACCTCTGCCGTGATCCTCAACCTCAATAGAGCCGTCGGAAAATCTGGTTACGGTAATTTTTTTGCCGTAGCCCTCTCTTGCCTCGTCAATGGAGTTTGAGAGAATTTCAAATACGGAATGTTGACAGCCGTCAATGCCGTCAGAGCCGAAAATAACCGCAGGTCTTTTTCGCACTCTGTCTGCGCCCTTGAGTGCAGAAATACTTGAATCACCATATTCAACTGCTTTGCTTTTAGCCATTAAATCAATCCTCATTTTTCGCCCCGCAGCTTTTTGATTTTGTCACGCAGATATGCGGCGTGTTCAAATTCAAGCAGCTTTGCGGCGGCTTTCATTTCCTTGGTCAGGCTCTCGATAAGCTGCTGCTTCTGAGCCCTGTTCAGCTTTTTGGCTGATTTGAATTCATCATCGGAGTGAGTGGAAATTTCAAGAATTTCACTCACTTTTTTTACAATAGTGGTAGGCGTAATGCCGTGTTCTTCGTTGTACGCCTGCTGAATCTTCCTTCTGCGCTCGGTTTCGGTAATAGCCTTGCGCATAGAGTCGGTCACGCTGTCGGCGTACATAATTACAGTGCCCTCGCTGTTTCTGGCGGCTCTGCCGCAAATCTGAATAAGCGAGCGCTCGCTTCGCAAAAATCCCTCTTTGTCAGCGTCAAGCACCGCAACGAGCGACACCTCGGGAATGTCGAGTCCCTCTCTTAAAAGGTTAATTCCCACAAGCACGTCAAATTCTCCGAGCCTTAAATCTCTGACAATTTCCATTCGCTCTACCGTATCTATATCGTGGTGCATATACCGCACCTTTATACCCATTGTTTCAAGATAGGCGGTCAGATCCTCCGCCATTTTTTTGGTGAGTGTTGTAATCAGCACACGCTGTTTTTTGCTCACCCTAATATTTATTTCAGACACTAAATCGTCAAGCTGTCCCTCCGTAGGTCTTACGGAAATTTCGGGATCAAGCAAGCCCGTAGGTCTGATAATCTGTTCTGCAACAGTCTGCGACCTTTCAAGCTCCAAATCTCCCGGAGTTGCACTGACAAATACTGCCTGATTAATTCTTTCGTAAAATTCGTCAAAATTAAGCGGCCTGTTGTCTGCGGCAGACGGCAGGCGAAAGCCGTAATCAATCAGATTCTGCTTTCGTGCACGATCGCCTGCAAACATTCCCCTTACCTGCGGCAGGGTGACGTGCGACTCATCAACAAACAGCAAAAAGTCCTTTGGGAAGTAATCAAGCAGGGTAAACGGTGAAGATCCCGGCGCTCTGCCGGATAAAATTCTGGAGTAGTTTTCAATACCCGTGCAAAATCCGATTTCCTGCAGCATTTCCATATCATAGCGGGTACGCTGTTCAATGCGCTGTGCCTCAAGCAGCTTGCCGTTTTCTCTGAAATACGCTAGCCTCTGCTGAAGCTCTGCTTCAATTTCACTCAGAGCCTTTGCCATTTTGTCCTTAGATACAATGTAGTGTGAGGCAGGGTATATTCCTGCATGGCGCAGGGTAGCCTTTAATTCTCCCGTAAGAGGATTTATTTCTGAAATTCTGTCGATTTCATCGCCGAAAAATTCAACTCTTATTATCGAATCATTGGACGCAGCGGGGAAGATTTCCACCACATCTCCTCTTACTCTGAATTTATTTCTTATAAAATTAACATCATTGCGCTCATATTGCAGCTCCACAAGCTTTTTTACAAGCTCGTCACGGCTTTTTTGCATACCGGGGCGCAGAGATATTACCATATTTCGGTAATCAATAGGGTCGCCCAAGCTGTAAATGCACGAAACCGAGGCAACAATAATCACATCACGTCTTTCGGAAAGCGCAAGAGTAGCGCTGTGCCTGAGCTTGTCTATTTCATCATTTACAGCGCTGTCCTTTTCTATATAAGTATCTGTATTTGCAATGTAAGCCTCAGGCTGATAGTAGTCATAGTAAGACACAAAGTACTCCACTGCATTGTCAGGGAAAAACTCTTTGAACTCACTGCAAAGCTGAGCCGCAAGGGTTTTGTTGTGGGCAAGCACAAGGGTAGGCCTTTGCACTCTTTCTATTATATTAGCCATGGTAAAGGTTTTTCCCGAGCCTGTAACGCCGAGGAGAGTCTGCTCCTTGTTGCCTGATTCAATGCTTTTTACAAGCTTGTCAATCGCAGCAGGCTGGTCGCCCGTAGGCTTATATTTAGATTTCAGCTTAAAGTCCATAAAATCAAACCTTATTATGATAGATTATAAAAAAATAAAGCTTCCGCTGTCCTCGCTTTCACGCAGAGAAACATAGTCAAACTCCGTTACAATATAATGGTCAATGAGATTAACACCCACACTTTGCAGAGTTTTTCTCACAATTTCAGTAGATTTAATGTCGCTTTCCGAGGGCAGAGCCGAGCCGCTGGGGTGGTTATGCGCCAGAAATGCGATTTTAGCATTGTGCCTGAGCGCCAGATCGACAATTTTCCTCACCGGAACGTCAGAGGAATTGATAGAGCCTTTTGAAATAATATCAAAAAATATCATTTTGCCCTTAGCGTCCCCAAGCATAAGCGCAACCGCCTCGCTTGTTCTGCCGATAAATTTATTTACAAACATTTCTCCCAATTTATCAAGGTCAATGACATTAGGATTTTCCGTTTTTGACTCTTTATACAGCCTTGCAAATTCGGGCAGCATTTTCAGAAAAACAGCGGCTGACTGAGAAAGTGAAAACTCCCTCATAAGCTCGTCAACGGGTGCATCGCACACACCTGCAATCGTAAGATACCTGTTTAGCAGGCGGTGTGCAAGTGCGTTGGTGTCTTTTCGGGGAATGGCGTAGAAAAGGCACATTTCAAGCGCCTCGTGCGGCTCAAAGCCGTCAAATCCGTTTTCTAAAAATCTTTTGCGAACACGGTCACGGTGCCCTGTATGCTCGTTAGCCACGCCGTTCACCTCCAAATAAAATTAAAAATTCTGATTATTCCTTAACGCCGTACTGCTCGTAATAAGCGTCGATAGCAGCCTTGAGCTTGTCGTCAATAATAACCTTGCCCTTGTATTCCTTGTTATAAAGGTGCTCAACAACCTCAGCCATAGTAACAATAGCAGTGGTCTTTAAGCCGTATTTTTCTTCAATTTCAGAGAGTGCACTCTTTTCTCCCTTGCCTCTTTCCATTCTGTCAACAGACACAACAAGACCGATTGGATTTACGTTGCCCTGAGCCTTAATAATAGGCAGGGTTTCCTCAATGGAAGTGCCTGCGGTGGTAACGTCCTCAATAATAACCACCTTGTCGCCGTCATTAATTGGACTGCCAAGCAAAATTCCCTTGTCACCGTGGTCTTTAACCTCTTTACGGTTAGAACAGTAGCGAATATCGGTATCGTACTTTTCGCTTATAGCTATTGCAGCGGCAACAGAAAGCGGAATACCCTTGTATGCAGGGCCGAAAAGCACGTCAAAGTCCAAGCCAAACTTTTCTTTGATAGCCTCAGCGTAGTAGCCGCCGAGACTTCTGAGCTGAGCGCCTGTTCTGTAAAAGCCTGTGTTCACGAAAAAAGGTGTTTTTCTGCCGCTTTTGGTGACAAAATCGCCGAATTTGAGCACCTGACAGTCAACCATAAATTCAATAAATTCCTTTTTATAAGCGTCCATATTAAATCCCTCCGCCAAAATACATATTTTTACATTTGACATCATACCACATATGTTCGGTTTTGTAAATGATAAAACGAAAATTTAGTCTTAAAAAAATCCCTATAATAATGTATAGAGAAAATAGAGGGAGAGGACTTACTCGAATTTTTTCGCACACAAAAATAAGTTGAGCAAGATTTTAAATAAGTTATTAAAATAGTGTTACAAAAGGTTAAGACTTTAAATTTTGCAATCTTTGCGGTAATGGGGTTCAGACAATTTAAAAAAAAGTCAGTAAATAAGGCAGAAAATGATAATATATGTAAGGCAAAAATGATAATATAGCTCTTGCTTTTCTTGTCGTTTTATTGTAAAATATTTCTAATGGAAAGTTTTGAAAATTAACTTATAACAGGAGGAAAAAATGAAGAAAAATCTAATACTCAAATTACATAAGTGCTTTTTGAAATCGTCAAGGAGCAAAAAAGGCTTTACGCTTGTTGAACTGGTGGTCGTTATAGCTATTATAGCTATACTTGCTGCTATAGCCATACCGGTAGTTTCATACACAGTAAGAAGCTCGATAATAAGCAGAGCGAAGACCAATGCAAGCACCATTGAGTATGCATTAAAAGAGGCGGATGCAGCTGCAAAAGCAAAGGATAACACAAAATATGCCAATGCAAGCGCAAATACAATCAAAATTTCCGACGTAGTAGCGTCAAATAAGATTGCTATGGCGTTTACACCCGAAAATCTGTCGGGAATTTATTACTATCCCGTTATTTGCAGCGGAAGAGTTTATTTTGCCTGCGATACAAACGGCGATAATAAATTTGATACCAATGATAAGGATATTGAGGACAATGCACTGCCCGGCAATGCCGTGGTGCTGTATGATAAGGATTCCGGCAGTATAGTTGATAAGTATATTTCAACTCTTCCTATTAAATAATCGGCTATTCCATAACATTTCGCTCTGCTTGAGGACATATTCACCAATTTGTCACATTGCAATTTGTATGATGTAACAAAAATTTGTTTTTTTTGCTGTTTTTGTGAAAAATGTATTGCAAATACCTAAATTCTGGTATATAATAAAACCGTTACAAGGAAGCAATAAAAGCAAAATTGCATCAGCAGCTTTTGAGGCTTCCACAAACAGTTAACAAAAAATTTTTAAGAGAGGTAATTGACCAATGAACACAATTCAGACAGTAAAAACTGAAAAAATGGCAGAACTCAAGAAGAACAGCAAAAAAGGCTTTACACTCGTAGAGCTTGTAGTTGTAATTGCTATTCTTGCAATTCTCGCAGCTATCGCAATCCCTGTTGTATCATCAACAATCGCATCATCACAGAGAAGCGGCGCTCTTTCAGACGCACAGACTCTTGAACTTGCACTTAAAGAAGCTCACGCACAGATTGCTGCCAACGATTCATCGGCAGGCTACACATCAGGTTCAACAGTTGCTAACGTTGTTACAAATAAGTCACTCCAGGCTATCGGAGTTAGCGGTACTGCAACTACACGTGATATTGCTGGTGCTACATATACACTTGAATGGGATGCAACTGATGACAAGTGCTATTGGATTTGCACAACTGCTGGTGGCGGCGTTTCTGCTGGTGATAACCTTGATGCTAACATTACTCCTGGTGGCACACCGACTGCACTTCTTGATACTGCAACAGTTGTATCTTTATTCTAATTTATAACATACTGTAAATCTCGGTTTTGCTGATGACCGAAAGACATACAAGCAAAAGGCTCGCCGAGTGCGAGCCTTTTGAAATGTATATAGACTTTTAGGGATATTGAACTTATTTTTTGTATATTGTTAATAGATTTTATATTCTTTAACCTGTTTGACTATAAAATTACTTTGTTGATTTTATAAAATTCTTTAAAGTAATTTTATAATCAATTCAGTTTAAGATTAACGGTTTTGATGACGCAATTATTAGCATAAATAATTACAGGTGGTGTATTAAATATGAATTATGTACTGGTGCAGATAGCCAAAAGATACCTTTGCTTAACAGCCTGCGAAGCAGTAGGCGAGGCAGCCGCAAACGGCGCAGCCAACAATGCAAAGAGTAAAAAGGTGGCTGACCCCAACGAAAAAAAGTCATACTCATTCTCCTCTCCTTTTATTATACCTGTTGACAAGGCTGTATTAAAGGATAAAAGCTCGGTCTGGGAGGATCCGGCTTTGCTTGCCCGTCTGGTAAAGGACGGACTCAGCCAGATGAATCACAGTGAGGTAAGAGATGTTGTTCTTATGGTAGAGAGCTTTGACCTTACCTGTCAGGAATATCAGCATATCAAGGGCGCAAAAAAGGTGCTTGAAAAGCTTGCAATAGACAGAATTCAGGATTTTGTCGGCGAGGCTGTTTCCGACTTCTCGGTAATTTACAAGGACTACTCGGCTTTCAAGACAAAAGAGGTTTCTGAGGAAGTTACCTCCAAGGCGTTTGCAATGCCAAAGGCTCTTGCCGATGACCTCGTAGCAGGCTTTAAGTCCTTTGCTTTAAACCTTATTCAGATTATTCCGAGTGAAGCCGGAATGATTTATGCCGCTCAAAAAACCGTTTACAGCTTTAACAAAACAGTCGCTGTGGTAAGTATGGACTTCTCGGCTGTAAGAGTGTTTATTGCAAAAGATGGCGTTCCGCTTTACTGCCACGATTTTGTATCTCCTATTGATGAGATTTTGCAGGTTATTGAGGAGGACAGGGATTTAAGCACCGCTGCCGCCATTGACTATCTGCGCACAGCAGGCTCCGGCTTTAAGGATGAATGTCGCAATGAATCGGCTAAGAGAAAAATTGAAGATATTGCAGAAAACCTCATTGACGATATTGTGCGCAATGTTCGCCTTGTAACAATGTCGCTGAATGTCAGCTTAGACCAGGTTTTCCTCAGCGATTTTCTTGCTTACATACCGCACATCAAAAATTATTTCAGCTACTTTGGACTTGCAAAAGAGGTAATGCTGATTTCAGATACCTTTACCTCAGGCTCTGTTATTCCTGAGCCGTCGCTTAAAGCAAGAGATGATTTCTACAAGTCCGGCTCATACTTCCTTATGAATGAGCTTATGAACTGCGGTACGGTATTTGAGAACAACCTCATTTACGGCTTAAAGGCTCAGCAGGCTAAAACCCTTGATGAGAGCAGCAAGGCTGCAAAAATCGGTTGTATCGGTCTGGGCTTTCTCTGCGTATGCGGAATTGGTATTTTTGGATTCTTCTTTGGCAGAAGCCTTATTGACAATATGATTTTCAACGATACTAAGTACGATTATGCCAAGGAGCTTGTACAACAGAGAAACGAGACTACCTTAGCTCTTCAGAATCAGTCTAAGGACGCTGAGCTTCTCCCAAGAACCCAGCTTTACTGCGAGGATGTAGTAAATGAGCTTGACAGGCAGGTAGTTGACAAAATGGACAGCTTTAACAGCTACAGTATAACTCATACTGCCGAATCAGGCGAAAGCTACTCAATTCCGATTAGCGGAACAATTAAGGACTTCCCAACCTATATTTCTCTGCAAAACGACATCAAAAATGACGGATATTTCACATTCAGCGAAAGCTTCTCGGTAGCAACTGACGAAGAATCAAATAAGTACACACTGTCTGCTTTGATTACTACTGATACATCAATAGTAGAAGCTAAGAATGAAGAAAGCAATGCAGAAGAAAAGCCTGCCGATAAGGCAGAAGACAGCACAACTGCTGAAAATTAAGGGAGGGAATATATATGAAAAAACAAAAAATACCTGCACCGATTATCGGATTTTTGGTGCTGCTCATTGTATTTGTAGTAATTTTGCTTGCACTTGTAGTGCCTACTCTTACAAAGGTTTCCGATTATAATGCAGAGCACGCTACAATATCTTCACAGATAGATGAATATGACGAGGTTCTCGCAGATCAGGCTAATGTTGAGGCAAAAATAGAGGAAATGCAGAACCAGTACAAGGAAAATCAGGAAAATCTCTATGTTGACTCAAAATCCTCTGTTCAGGATTTACAGGATATTTTTGCCCAGCTTGGCATTGAAATGAACACCCTCACCAGAGGTGACAGTGTTCAGGACCCCCAGGGCAGAACCTCAAACGGAGGCATTCCTCTTTTCTACACAACTCTTTCATTCAGCTACAACGGCACAAAGGAAGAAACAATTAAGCTCGTACATTACCTTGAGCAGGAGTCAAAGGGCTGCTACTTTATTGATTCACTCACAATGTCACCGCTTGAGGAAAGCAGCGACTTATCTGTTTCATTTGCCGTAACGCTTTATTACTTTGATTCTACAAAGCAGGTTGCAACAACCGCATCAACAGACCCAACAGCTACAACATAATCTATAAAATATATTTAAGGATTTCATTATGACTAATTTACTTTCAATCGACTTTTCTCAGATTTCAACCTACATAACATTTGCAGTTATTATTGCACTGTCAGTTGTGGCTTGTGTGCTCGCATACAGGCTTATGAATGCAGTGCCTGCAAAATGGCTGTGCGATTACGACGAAGAGCCGGATGAAAGCCTTTTAGGAACAAGATATATTTTCAAACAAAGCGGAATTTACTCTTCCGCTTTGTTTGCTATATTTAACCTGTCGATTTTTGTGTTTTTTGGCTATTCTTATTACACAATATTCTTTTTATTAATTTCGTATATTATGCTATTCATAGTGCTTAGCGATTTTAAATATACAATCATACCCGACCAGTTTACCGTAGCCCTTGCGGTAGTATGTATAGCTCTTGCGGTTACCGACCTGCTTACTGCACAAATTTTTATTAAGCAGTGGTGGAGCATTCTCCTCGGTGCGGTTTGCGGCGGCGGTTCGCTTATGCTTATCAACTTGTTTTCAATTTTAATTTTAAAAAAGAACGGAATGGGATTCGGCGATGTAAAGCTTATGTGTGCGCTCGGCGCCTGCCTGGGATTCCCAATGGTATTTTCAGGGCTTTTAATTGCTGTTCTTGTTGCGTTTCTCTACATAATTTTTTTGCTTATCAAAAAGATTGTTTCCAAAAAAGAGGTTTCAAGCTACTTCCCCTTTGGCCCGTTCCTCTGCATTGGTTCTCTTTGCAGTCTTTTCTTAGTAAAAGTTATTAACTACGGTTTAACACTCTACTTCAGTCTTTTCAGCTTAAGCTATTAATCTATTCCGTGAAAGGATGATACATATATATGAAAAACTCTGTTTTTAACCTTAGTGACAACTTAGTTAAAAGCGGCACTGTAAGTTTAAAAAATTTAAAGCGTATAGAAATGATGTATGCAGAAGATAATTCCGTTACTATTGAAGAAGCTCTTATGAAAGAAGGGCTTGTAACAGAAGACCAGATTTATCAGCATATGTCGGAAAAACTGCATATGCCGCTTGTTGACCTTGATTCATATTACATAGAAGACGATGTTATACAAATTATTCCGGATCAGATGATGCAGGATCTGGGCGTAATTCCCCTTTCTGTCGAGGGCAATTATCTGATGGTTGCAATGACAAACCCCCTCGATTATAAGGCAATTTATACTATTAATAACTATACAAAAAGAAAAATTAAAACTTCAATATGCACTCCTTCTCAGCTGGATAAAAAGAGAAACGAAATGTTCAGCGTATCTGATCAGGAGGCAGTAGTTGACGAGGCTCAGGAATTTGTTCAGAGCCAGATGAAAAAAAACGAGGGCACTGTATCTACTGAGGATCAGGAGGATATTGAAGATCAGCCTATCATAAAGTTTGTAAACAATATGATAAGTGAAGCAGTAAGACAGCGTGCGTCCGATATTCACTTTGAGCCTCAGGAAACAAGATTGTTAATTCGTTTCCGTGTTGACGGTAAACTTATTAAATATATGGACTCCAGCAAGGAGCTTGCTCCTTCGGTAACAAGCCGTATTAAATTTATCAGCGGTATGAACATTGCGGAAAAGAGAATCCCTCAGGACGGCAGACTTCACTACAATATCAATAATCAGAAGATTGATATGCGTGTATCCTCTCTTCCAAGTGTTTACGGCGAAAAAATCGTAATCAGAATTACAACCGCACTCGGTATGAAGCTTGACAAAAGTGCAATCGGATTTCTTCCCGAAAACCTTGAAAAGTTTGACCAGCTTTTAACTGCAAGCCGTGGTATCATTCTTCTTTCGGGTGCAACAGGTTCAGGTAAATCTACCACCCTTTACGCTGCGTTGTCAAGCCTTAACACTGAGGACAAAAACATTATCACGGTTGAGAACCCTGTCGAAATGGTTTTGCCCGGAGCAACTCAGGTAAACGTAAATGAAAAAGCCGGACTTACCTTTGCAAGCGTTCTTCGTTCTATTCTTCGTCAGGACCCTGATATTATTATGATCGGTGAGATTCGTGACCAGGAAACCGCAGACATTGCAGCCAGAGCCGCTATCACAGGTCACCTTGTACTTTCAACTATCCATACCTACAACGCAGCCAGCTCGGTTGTTCGTCTTATAGATATGGGCGTTGAGCCTTATATGGTTTCGTCATCTATGCTTGGCGTTATTGCTCAGAAGCTTGTAAGAAGACTTTGCCCTAACTGCAAAACCCCGTACAACGCTACTGATGACGAACTGAGATTATTAGGCCTTCCTATTACAAAGCAGCTTACACTCTACAAGCCGGGTCAATGTCCTGTTTGTAACAACATCGGCTACAAGGGAAGAATTGCGGTACATGAGGTAATGCCTGTTTCAAGAACAATTAAAAATGCCATTCATCTTGGCAAAACCACTGATGAAATCGATACAATAGCAAGAGAAGAGGGTATGATTTCGCTTCGTGACAACCTCAAAAAGCTGTTGTTTGACGGCATTATTTCATTTGACACATTTATTGACACAGTATCAGAAATCTATCAGGAAGATTAAGGAGTGATTTTATGGAATTTAGTGAGATGATAAGATTCGCCGTTGAAAACGGTGCGTCTGATATTCACCTTGCAAGCAACAACCTGCCCTCTTACCGAAAAGACGGTAAAATTATGAATTACAAAGGTACGGAAATTCTTGACGAGGACACCGTAATGAAGTATATTGACGAGGTTTTGGAGCCTGCCGATTACCTGAAGTTTTGCAACACAGGCGACATTGACTCGGCTTATCAGTTTGAAGACCTCGCCAGATTCAGAGTTAATGCATTCAAGCAGCGCCACGGTGCAACTCTTGTAATGCGTGTTATCAAAATGAACCCGCCAAAGCTCGGCGATTTGAACCTGCCCCGTTCCATTGCAAAGATACTTAATTTGCAGGAGGGTTTGGTGCTTGTAACAGGTCCTACAGGTAGTGGTAAATCAACCACACTTGCAGCTCTCATCAATGAGATTAACCACAGGGAAGATTTACATATTATCACCATTGAAGACCCTGTTGAGTATATGCACTCACCGGCTAAATGTATTATCAACCAGAGAGAGGTTGGCGAAGACAGTGAAACCTATTCATCAGCCCTCAAATCTGCACTTCGTGAAGACCCTGATATTATTCTGATGGGTGAGATTCGTGACCTTGAGTCAATGTCAATCGCTCTGCGTGCAGCAGAAACAGGACACCTTGTTTTTTCAACACTTCATACAGAGAGTGCCGCAAAAACAATCGACCGTCTTATCGATATGTATCCTGTTGAACGTCAGAAGCAGGCGTTAAGCCAGCTTTCCACAACGCTCAAGGCTGTAATTTCTCAGCGTTTGCTTCCAAGAGCTGACCGTCCGGGTCGAATCGGCGCATTTGAAATTATGTTTGTTAATACAGCTATTGCTAACCTTATTCGTGAGGATAAGATTCCGCAGATTGAGCAGATGATTTCACTGAACCAGGGCTCAGGTATGATCACAAGAAAGCTCAGTATCGAAAACCTCCTCAAGAGAGGATTTATTTCAAAACAAACTGCCGACAAATATATGTTTGATGTGGCTGACAACGCCGCTCTTACAGGCGGAGATCCTAATACTCAGTCGATGCAGCCCGGTGGTCAGGGAGTACCGCAGCAAACCCCGCAGCAGCTTACCGCTCCAATGCCGCAATATTCAAATCTCCCGCAAAACAGCACAAATGCTTATCTTAACAGGAGGTAAAATAGAATATGGAATTTTCTTATGTAGCGGTAAATGATAAAAATCGTAAATACCGCTCACGAATGACTGCAAATACAAAGGATGAGGTCAAGAAAAAGCTTGGGGAGAGAGGCCTTATTGCTCTTTCGATTGATGAGGTAAAAAAAGGCTCTCAGGATGATATTCCGATTTGGCAGCGTGACCTCGGAGGCACAAAAGATGTACACACATTAAAAATCAGCAATAAAAGACTACTCACCTTTATGCACCAGATGGCACTTATGATTCGTTCCGGTATTTCCCTTTCTGTTGCAATGGCTGTAATGTGCGATACCGAAAAAGATAAGAATATGCTTAGAATTTTGCAGGAAATCACCGCAAATCTCTACAACGGTATTACTCTTTCGCAGTCGCTCAGCTCGTTTAAAACGTTTCCAACGGTTTATGTAAACATAATTCAAACCGGTGAGGCGAACGGCCGACTTGATGAAGCATTTGACAAATGCGTAAATCTACTTAAAAAGGAAATCACATTAAGAGGAAAAATTGTCGGTGCGATGATTTATCCTGTATTCCTTCTCATACTTACAGTAGCGCTTATCGTAGTAATGAGTGTGTTCGTATTACCGGCATTTAAAGATTTGTTTGAAAGCTTTGGCTCCGAGCTGCCGGCAATGACGCAAATAACAATGGGAATGTCTGATGTAATTGTACACTATGGATGGCTTATAGTTCTTATTATTGTTGCTGTTGCAGTTACTCTCAGAATCCTTTATAAGAAAAACTATACCTTCTGTATGTGGTGGTCAACAGCACAGCTTAAAATCCCGATTATAGGTGAGGTTTTACGACTCAACCAGGTAACAAGATTTGCTAATATGATGGCTACTCTTACTTCTTCGGGCGTAAACATTCTTTATTCACTTGAACTTGCAAAAGCTGTTATCGGTAATAAGTTTATGGCTGACTGTCTTAATCAGGTTATTGAGGATGTAAGAATAGGTACACCTATTAACGTTTCACTTTCAAGATATCCAAAGGCTTTTGACCCGCTCTTTGTATCAATGGTAAGAGTCGGCGAGGAAAGCGGTATGCTCAGCGATTCACTTACAAAAATGGCTGATATGTACGAGGAACAGGCAAATGACGCTACACAGCGTATGACAGACGCTATGACTCCGGCAATGACAATCATTATCGCAGTGATTGTTGGATTTGTTGTTATTTCAATCGTACAGGCAATGTTCGGTATGTATAGTGTTATTTCAGGCTAATAGCATCAATAACACTGAAACTATGAAAGGAGATTTTTATGAAGAAAAATCATGTAAAAAAGAGTATATTCAATAAAAAAGGTATATCTCTCGTTCTTGCAATAGCTTTGGTTGCAGTTTTGTTCTTAACTACAACTTCGTTCATATCAATCGCAATGCTCCAGCAAAATGAAACAGGTACGTCAATGAATACTCGACAGGCATATGTATCGTCAAAAAGTGCACTCGATATGGCACAGGAACTTTTAAATGACGGTAAGCTTGATCTGCCGGCTGTCGATGGTGATTCAAATTATTATGTTTTTTACTATCAGCCGGGAATTGATGGTGTACATAAACAGAAATTCAGCACCGCTGAGGATGCACTTAACTTTATTAAGAATCATCCGGAATACACTATAATTGGCGACGCTTATGTAAAGATTACTAATGAAAACGGAAGCTATACAATGACAGCCGTAGGTACTGAGGGCAAATATACCGGTGATCCCGATGACAAGAACACCGGCGACCTTTCTGTAAAGTTTGATGTTATATATAATCTGGTAGCTAATGAGAAATATGACAGCTTGGTAATGCAGCAGAAGGTTATTGCAAATCCTCCGTCTGTAAGCGGCAATAAATTTCTTATGATGGGCGACCAGACAGCCTATACACTTTTAAGATCGGCTCGCAAAGACCAGTATGGTACGGATAATAGCTACCGTACAGTTCAGTCGTATGAAGATGATAACAAAGATGAGGATATTATTTATATTCCAAAGAATGAAGCGGGTAAATTGCCTATCACTACCTATTTTCCGCTGGTTCTTGATAAACCGATTAAATGTACAAGTAACAGCGACAGCAGAGTAAAATATTCAACCTATGATAATGGAATTTATTTCCTTGGACGCTGTGGTAAAGGCGAGAAAATAATAAATGCTTATGACAGTCAGGCTACAGATATTTCTTACTATACAGAATCTGATTCTTACGGTATAGTACTTGATTGCGCATACCTTGTTGTAGCCGGCAACGCAGTCAGCAAGCATGGCAATTCAGGTCAGCAGGGAATGACCTTAAACTATTATGGCAGCGGCTCCGAGAAAAAAGTTGTTGCATATTTTCCTAACGGCAGCTTCTTTAAAACATACGATAATAGTGGAACTGTTACAAAGACGGTTACATACCCAAAGGGATATTATTTATTTAGCAGTGGAACCGATCTTTTCAATCCTGATGGTAGTAAAACTGATTACAAAGCTACCCCTAACCTTACTGAAGAGCAAGCACGCAGCAGAATCGGAAACATTGATATGTACAGCACAATGTATGAGTCAGGAACTCTCAAGGAAATGCACTCCGGTTATGAAGGTAAAGTTGTAAAAGGTAAAGAGCCGGTGACTATACTTGGAGATGGCGGATCTTTTTCCAAGTCAATAAGCAGTTATTCAACTACACAGGCAGGAGTAAAATACACTACTGGTTGGGACAATTACTACACCTACTGCGCACCTACTGCAATGCCTTTATCATCAGATAGCGGATACTACAACTTATATGCAGGTAAGGAATTTAACTATCTTTGGTATAACACAAAGCCAATGGAAATCAGCGATAATGTTAAAATGTCGCTTCGCAGTGATAATGTTATCCTTTCTATAGGACCGGATATAGGCGAAGCAGTTTATTACTTAAAGGATGATAAATATAATGGCGATGACGACCATATGTATAATGCCGATACATTAAAAAGGGTAGGTTTGACGCCTGCTCAGGCTGACGCCCTATGTGCCAGCGATCCCGGCAATAAAAAATATACAGCAGCAGGTTCCAATAAAATTATTCAGAAATCCTCATCTGCTGAATTCAATATCAAGCCTTACTGGAACAAGAATGCATTTGATCTTAAGGTAACAAATGATTTTGAAGTCCAGATGGCTAATGGTACAACATATACAGTTAAGGGGGGGCAGTACACAGACCTGCCCGTAAATGGACTCAATTTATTTAGCAATGAAGCAAAAAATTACTTTGACAGTCACTCTACTGAAAAAGTAGATTCCACAGATACTGCAATAGATTGGGTAAAAACTGATGGCAGCATAAACACAGGTGTAAGTGCTTCAAATATGACTCAGACTGATAAGGCTATAAAATTTGAGGCTCCGAGCGGCGGCACACTTTCAAGCGGTACATACACAGCAAAGGCTATTTACTGTGACTTTAGGAGCACAGTCTATGCAAATGGTGCAACTTTGAAAGGCGATGTTGTTTCAATAGGTGCAGATAAAATTGTAAGTGACGGCAAAGGCCTTTTCATAGACACTTACAGTGGTTATCCTGATTCAAAATGCACTGTAAGTCATGTAGAAGGCGGAGTAACGGCTCCTCCGGAACAAAAAGAAGGTTCAATGCTTCAGGTTACTCGTGATACTGATCTTGTTCTTGACAATGGTACAAGTATTACTCTGAATACAGGCTATTACTATTTCCCAAATGTAAAAGGAACGTTTAACCTTCTGAGCCATTCTTTCTGGGAAGGTTGGAGCGACGCCAATTCTTTCTATTATGCAAGTAAATTGGACGAAGATGTAACGACAAATCGCAAAATATATTACACAAGAGAAATGGTACCTGTGGATTTTGAAGGGAAGTATTATTAAATGAAGAGAGGAATCCTGAAAACTAAAAAATATTTAAAAAGTAAAAAAGGCTTTTCTCTTCTTGAACTTCTTTGTGCGGTAATGATCATGGCAATAGCTGTTTCAGCTACTGCCACCGGTCTTGCCATCAGCTACCAGTCAATTACAAAAAACAGTCTTATGGATCAGGCTTCAGCTAAGGCGCAAATGTACTGCGATGTAATTATGACTTACGTTGAAAAGACTCCGTCTAATGACCCGGATTCTTCAAAACCATGGACATCTATTCCGGGATTAAAAATAAGCGAAAACAAGCTTTTTGCAGGCCAGGCAAGCTTTAGTTTTACTGATGACATCAAGGATAAAATTGAGCATGACGTAACAAATCTTGACAGCAGTATGACAAAATCTACTCAGTATAACACCAAAGCAGATGCCGAATCAAAAGCTTTTGATAAAACTGAGGTTGCTTATCTTATAGAGAAGCACGGTTATTATCAAAATAGCGCCGGTGTAGATATGGTGTCTTACAAGATTACAGTTTACATTAACTATGGTACAAACGGAACTACTACCTGCACAGGTATTGTAACTAAGAATAAATACATTTTTTAATAGGAGGGTGCATAATGAGTAAAAAAATTGAATCTTTAAAAAAGCATTTCTCCAAAAAATCAGTAAAATCCAAGGTTGGTGCAACGCTCGTTGAGCTTGTAGCGGTTGTTTGTATTTTAGCAATCACTTCTATGACATGTGTCAGCGGTATGTTTGCAATGGCTGATGTAGCAAAAAGAGGACAGGAGCTTTCGTACTGTGAAAGAACAAGTGATACGATATCAAAGCAGCTTTCTATTTACGGCAACACTTCAAGTTACGTTCAGGTTTACAGTAGTACGCCTACGCCAGTGGGATACAATTCTGATCCAATGAACGGTTTTATGGATTATGATAATCATTCGAGCGATCCTGCTCTACCTTATGGTAACCAAAATGATTACTTTTTATATGCAGATCCAAATATTGAATACAGACTGATTCTTGCAAAGTTTGATTCAACCACATCACCTTATTCATATAAGCCGATACTTGAAATTGATAATGTGAAGTCTATCAAATTTGACCTTAAGAAGTTAAATACAGAAGAAAGCAAGTATATACTTCAGTATACTGTAACAACTGTTGGAAAGACAATTTGGAATAAAGCAACAAGCGCAAGAATTGAATACACAATGTCAAGCGGTGTAGTGCTTAATAATACTAATAAATTTCATACAGTTCCGGAATTTACAGGTGAAGAAATTGTAATGAGAAGTCCGTCAACTCCGGCAGGTGATAAATGTATCAGAATCCGCACAACAAGCAGACAAGGAATTGATATTTCTTAAAAGCCTTATAACAACAAAAAATGCTGTACCATAACGGTGCAGCATTTTTGCTTTATAAGAAATTGATTGTAAGAGGTTGGATACAGGAATGGATATTTATATGATACCGAGTGCTTAAAGGTGCAGTTCATCGGCTGCATTTATTCAATAATTCCGTAAAGGTTTTCAAGCGCTTCTCCCACGCTCTCTTTGTTCTGAGTGAGCAGGGCGAGCATTAGTTTATAAACAGTGGTGGGATTTTCGTAAAAATTCTTTTTTAAAATCAACGCCTGCGGCATATCTGGGGCAAAAATCGAAAAACTGAGCAAATCAAGATTACCTCCTGATATTTTGCAGTTGACGTTATATCCCATATCGGTTTTAACTATTTCTACGTTGTTTTCACGCTCTTTTTTCTTTTGCGCTAAGAGATTAATTGCGCAGTTGTATGCTTTTTCCTTTATAGTGTAAGCAAGTCTGGTGTCAAGCTGATTGGCAATCATAACGCCGTTTTCGGTTACAGTAAAGGTTTTTGTTCCTCCGTCAGAGCCTTTTTCAACAATATTTCCTTTTTCCGCAAGGTCATCAAAGCAGGAGCTTGTTTCAAAATAATTTGCAAGGCTTTCCTCACATATTGAGTCAACAATCAGCTCCTTGCTGACGGGTTCTTTTATTGAATTTAACAGATAACATATCAGAATACGGATTTCATACTTGCTTCTTATTCCGCCCGGAACTATGCCCTCATCAAATGTGTCAAAAGCCAAGACATTCACCTTATTTCAGTTTTATTTCTATAATTATATCATATAATAAACTAAATGTGTAGAGAAAATTTTTAAAATTATTGTGAAAATTGAAAAAATAAATTGACTAAATATTTCAGTTATGATAGAATGTTGTTGTGAAAGGAGATGTGAATATGGAACAGTATATGCCTTTTCTCTGGATTGGCATTGCAGTGATTATGGCTGTCGGCGAAGCCGCTACAAATCAGTTAGTTTCAATATGGTTTGTTCTTGGTGCACTTTGCTCAGCTATTTCCTCGCTTATTATCCCGTCAGTGCCTATTGGGATAATTGTGTTTGTTGTTGTATCAGCCGGCACTCTTATATTAACAAAGCCGCTTGTTGACAAATACAAAAAGGGACATAAGACTGTAAAGACAAATTCAGACAGGCTTATCGGCGAATCAGGTATAATGCTTACCGATATTGACTCTTTGGAAGCGTTAGGTCAGGTTAAAGTGAGCGGTGAGGTTTGGACTGCAAAGCTTAAAGCGTCTGTACCTGTAAAGAAAGATGAAAAAGTAAAAATCCTTGCTATTGAAGGCGTAAAATTGATAATTGAGCCATGGCAGGACTAATTAATGATTGGAGATTAAAATGGACTATATTGGATTATTTATAGTAATTGCGATTATTTTACTCATAATATTAATTGCTATTATCAGCAACGTAAAAATCGTGCCGCAGGCGCACGCATATGTACTTGAAAGACTTGGAGCTTATCAGGCAACATGGACTACAGGACTTCATGTAAAGATTCCATTTATTGATAAGATTTCAAGAAAGGTTTCATTAAAGGAGCAGGTTGTTGACTTCCCGCCTCAGCCTGTTATTACAAGAGATAATGTTACAATGCAGATTGATACTGTAGTTTATTTTGAAATTACAGATCCTAAGCTTTACAGCTACGGTGTTGAGCGCCCATTAAATGCTATTGAAAATCTTACTGCAACAACTCTTCGTAACATAATAGGTGAGCTTGAGCTTGACAGCACTCTTACATCTCGTGATACAATCAATGATAAGATTAGATTAATTCTTGACGAGGCTACTGATGCCTGGGGTATCAGAGTAAAGCGTGTAGAGCTTAAGAATATTCTTCCTCCCCGTGAAATTCAGGACGCAATGGAAAAGCAGATGAAGGCTGAGCGTGAGAGAAGAGCAAAAATTCTTGATGCCGAGGGCGAAAAGCGCAGTCAGATTCTTATAGCAGAGGGTCTTAAGGAGTCTGCAATCCTCAAGGCAGACGCAGTCAAGGAGCAAAAAATCAGAGAAGCTGCCGGTGAGGCTGAGGCTATTCTTACCGTTCAGAGAGCAAATGCAGACGCTCTGCGTATGCTCAATGAGGCTGCTCCTACTGACAGAATTATTCAGCTCAAGTCACTTGAGGCTTTTGCAAAGGCAGCAGACGGCAAGGCTACAAAGATTATTATTCCTTCAGAAATTCAGGGTATTGCAGGCAGTGTGGCTGCAATCAGGGAAATCTGGAAGGATGAGCCTGCAAAGTAAACAAAACGCATAATTCAAGAATAAGGGTGCAGGTCATTCTGCACCCTTGATATTTTTTAAAAGGTGAATTTATGATTCTTATTCTTTGGACATTTGTTATATATTCGTTTTTAGGCTGGTTAGGCAATGTTATCCGTAACCTTGTTGCATATAAAAAATTTATGAATAACGGCTTTCTTACCTCGCCTTTTTTACCGATATACGGCTTGACAGCAGTAATATACAGGATTACCCTTACAGCGCTTGAGTCAAAGCCTCTGCTGCTGCTCGGCGCTTCATTTGTGCTGAATTTAGTGGTGGCAGTGGGGCTGGGTATGCTGTTAAAAAAAGTTTTGGGCTTTAAGGTGTGGGATTATTCGCAGTCAAAATTCAGCATAGGAAGCTATATTTCGCTGCCGTATGCAGTGTTGTTGGGATTTTTCGGATTTGTATACATCAAGGTGCTTATGCCCGTAACGGATTCGCTTGTAATGCTGATTCCGCCGACTGTGGGAAAAATTATCCTGCTCGCTGTAATGATGGTAATACTGCTCGACTATATTTTTTCGATTATTACGGTTGTAAAATTAAAACGGAGAATAAAATATCTGGGCAATATTGACGAGATGCTCGGAGCGGAAGCTGACGAAGAAAAAATCAAGCTTATCTCAGAAAACTGCAATCACCTTTTTACCGAAAATATTTTAAGAAAAAGACTTGCAAGCGCATTTCCCGATTTGAAAACGAGCGTTTACCTCGGTGTGATTTCCGAAAAGGTTGACGAGGTTAAAAATAAGAATATGACTGAATACACAGCCGTTTTTGAGGACGAGGACGAGCGCCCCTTTGCGTTCGGACTTTGCTTTACAAAGCTGTTTTATCTGTTCGTCATCGGTTCGTTTATCGGCACTGTGCTTGAAACAATATGGGCGTTTGCAATGGAAGGCTGTTTTCAGGTCAGGGTAGGCCTTGTATATGGCCCGTTCATCCCTGTTTACGGCGGCGGAGCTTGCTTTTTAACTCTTGTGCTGTATAAACTCTACAAGCTTAACGATACTCTTATATATGTAATCAGCGCAGTGGTGGGCGCAGGCTTTGAGTATTTTTGCTCGTGGTTTCAGGAAACATTTTTTGGTACGGTTTCGTGGGATTACAGCGATACTCAGTTTAACCTCAACGGAAGAACCAACCTTATGTATGCGCTGATATGGGGCTTTTTGGGACTTGTGTGGGTGAGATTTCTTTACCCGTGGCTTGCAAGATTAATAGAAAAAATTCCAAAACGTGCAGGAGGAATTATAACGTCTGTGCTTGTAATATTTATGCTGTTCAATGCGTTTATGTCCTGTGCAGCGGTTTACAGATGGCAGGAAAGAGCAGAAAACCCAAAAGCCGACAATGCCTTTGTAAGGTATATTGATTCGCATTTTGATGATGAGCGAATGGAATTTTTGTTCCCAAATATGATGTCGCCGGAGCAGCTTGCTCATAACGAGGAAAAATCGGAAGAAAAATAGATTTTATATGTTGCTTTGGCAAAATAATTCCTGCCACATATTGCAATTTATTCTGATTTTTTATATAATTATAATTATAGTAAATTTAAGGTAGTGGTTATTTTCGTAACTGCAAGCTGCCTTGAGTATTTAAGCCACCGTTTATTTAGCGGTGTCGGAAAGGTTAAGGAGTGTAAATAATGAAAAAGGTTGCTATTATTATGGGTTCTGACAGCGATTTCCCCGTGGTTTCAAAGGCTGTCACAAAGCTTAAGGAATTTGGTGTTCCATATGAAGTGCATGTTATGAGCGCTCACAGAACTCCCGACGCTGCTATTGAATTTTCAAGCAATGCAAAGGCTAACGGCTTTGGCGTAATCATTGCGGCAGCCGGAATGGCTGCTCATCTTGCAGGAGTATTAGCCGCAAAAACAACCCTGCCTGTAATCGGCATACCGTGCAAATCGGCTGCCCTTGACGGTATGGACGCACTGTTTGCTACAGTAATGATGCCTACAGGTATTCCGGTAGCTACAGTTGCCGTTGACGGAGCTGCTAACGCTGCAATCCTCGCAATAGAAATGCTTGCGCTTTCTGATGATGCACTTGCAGAAAAGCTGGAAAAAATGAAAGAAGATATGAAAGCCGGCGTAGCAAAAAAGGATGAGGCTATGCAGCTTAAGGTGGCAGAACTTTGATAAAATATGTTGATATATATGATAAGGACAAAGTAAATGACGAATGCGGTGTGTTCGGAATTTACAAGGACGGCTGTGACAATATTGACATTGCTTCCGTTACCCGTGATGCGCTTTACAGCCTGCAGCACAGAGGACAGGTGAGCGCAGGTATTACTGTCAACAAGGACGGAAAATTTTCTACGGTAAAAGAATTTGGAATGGTGTCTGAGGTTTTTAATGAAAAAAGCCTTAAAAAGCTCGGCGACGGCAATATTGCAGTAGGTCATGTGCGCTATACAGCAAATGAAAGCCTTGACAGGGCGTCAAACCAACCTCTTGTTATGAGGTATATTGCAGGCTCTCTTGCCATTGCAAGCAACGGCGCAATTACAAATTTTGCAGAGATTCGTCAGCAGCTTGAGCACGGCGGAGCGATTTTTCAGTCTAATTCAAACGTTGAGGTTATGTCGTATGTGATTGCGACCGAGAGATGCACAACAGATGACCTTGAAACAGCGGTTTTATTTGCTATGGATAAGCTTGAGGGAGCATATTCTGCAGTTTTGTGCGGCCCGTCAAGGCTTATAGGATTCAGAGATAAAAACGGTTTTCGTCCGCTATGCATAGGAAAGCTTGATAACAGCTATATTATTACGTCTGAGAGCTGCGTTATCGACAGCCTCGGAGGTCAGTTTGTGCGTGATGTTGAGCCGGGCGAAATGGTTGTGATTGATGAAAACGGATTTCATAGCTATAAATCAAGAATTAAGGCGTTTGACACCTCGCTGTGTATTTTTGAATATGTTTATGTTGCCCGTCCCGACAGCGTTATTGACGGTGTGAGCGTTCATAATGCAAGATTCAAGGCAGGCGAGCTGCTTTTTGAAGAGCATCCTATTGAAGCCGATATGGTGTGCGGTGTTCCCGATTCGGGAATTATTGCGGCGCAGGGCTATTCAAAGGCGTCGGGCATTCCGTACGGAACAGGCTTTGTTAAGAATAAATACATTGGCAGAACCGTGGGCACAGGCAGAGATAAAAAGCAAAGACTTTTAAAAACAAGGCTCACTGCGCTAAAAGCAAATGTAAGCGGCAAGAGAATTATTATTGTTGATGACTCCATTGTGCGGGGCGAAACGGCAAGCCACATTGTAAGGCTGCTGCGTGAGGCCGGCGCAAAGGAGGTTCATATGCTGATAAGCTCTCCGCCTTTTGTATGTCCGTGCTATTTTGGTATGGATATTCACAATAAGGAGTCGCTTATTGCAAACAGGCTTTCAGAGGAAGAAATCCGCAGGGAAATTGATGCGGATTCCCTCGGATACCTCAGCCTTTCGGGAATCAGTAAAATAGCGGAGGGGGCAGACGTTGGATTCTGCACCGGCTGCTTTAGCGGAGAATATCCTGCTGAAATTCCGAGAACTATGTTTGTTGATAAATTTGCAAAGAAAATTAATAAAAAATAATTTTGGAGTGATTGAAGATGAAGAGTTTTTCAGAGAGCTACAAGGCGGCGGGTGTTGATGTAACAGCAGGCTATAAGTCGGTTGAACTGATGAAGCAGCACGTTGCACGCACAAAAATTGACGGCGTTGTTTCCGGCATCGGCGGCTTTGGCGGACTTTTTGCCCCCAATGTAAGCGGTATGTCAGAGCCTGTTCTTGTAAGCGGCACAGACGGCGTAGGCACAAAAATCAAGCTTGCTTTTCTTATGGACAAGCACGACACAATCGGTATTGACGCAGTTGCTATGTGCGTAAACGATGTTATCTGCTGCGGAGCAAAGCCCTTGTTTTTCCTTGATTACATTGCAATCGGCAAGAACTACCCTGAAAAGGTTGCCGAAATCGTTAAGGGTGTTGCAGACGGCTGTGTTATGTCTGAATGTGCGTTGATTGGCGGCGAAACTGCCGAGCATCCGGGTCTTATGCCTGTTGATGAGTACGATGTTGCAGGCTTCTGTGTAGGACTTGCTGACAAGCCAAAGATGATAGACGGCTCAAAGCTTAGTGCAGGTGATGTTTTGATTGCTCTGCGTTCTTCAGGCGTTCATTCAAACGGCTTTTCACTTGTAAGAAAGGTGTTTGATATTAACGAAACCACAATAAACAACACTTACCCTGAGCTTGACAAAACTCTTGGTGAAACCCTTCTCACTCCTACCAAAATATATGTTAAGCCGCTCTTTGCCCTTATGAAAGAGGTTGAGGTCAAGGCTGTTTCTCATATCACAGGCGGCGGCTTCTATGAGAATATTCCTCGTATGCTCAAGGACGGTCTTTCTGCAAAAATCGACAAGAGCGCTGTTCCTGTTCTCCCGATTTTCGACCTTATTCAGAAAGTCGGAAACATTTCGGAGCACGATATGTACAATACCTTCAATATGGGTGTCGGTATGCTTGTTGCAGTCGGCAAGGACGAGGCTGACAAGGCTGTGGAGGTTCTCAGGGCAAACGGCGAGGACGCTGTAATCATCGGCGAAGTAGCAGAGGGTAACGACGGAGTTGTAATAGAATAATGAAAAATATTGTTGTTCTTGTGTCGGGAGGCGGCACAAATTTACAGGCTCTTATAGACGCACAGGAAAGAGGGGAGATAAAGGGTGGAAAAATCACCTGCGTTATTTCTTCCAATCCAAACGCCTATGCTCTTGAAAGGGCGAAAAGACATAATATTTCCACCGATATAATCCGCAGAAAGGATTATGCCGAGCTTTGTGAATATGACAAAGCGCTCACTGAGCTTTTAAGGTCCAAAAATACAGATTTAATCGTGCTTGCAGGCTTTATGACAATACTCGGCTCAGGGGTTATCAGAGCCTTTGAAAACAGAATTATCAATATTCATCCGTCACTTATTCCGTCGTTCTGCGGCGAGGGCTTTTACGGACTCAGAGTTCACGAGAGTGCGCTTGCAAGAGGCGTTAAGGTAACGGGGGCAACAGCACATTTTGTCAACGAGGTATGTGACGGCGGACCGATAATTATTCAAAAGTCTGTTGAAATAAAAGAGGGGGACACACCCGAGATTTTGCAGAAAAGAGTAATGGAACAGGCGGAGTGGAAGATACTTCCAAAGGCTGTTTCTTTGTTCTGTGAAGATAAAATAAAGGTAAACGGCAATAAAACTGTTATTGCCGAGTAATTCGGAGGTAAAAAAATGAAACCGATTTCACTTGAAAATGAAATTTCCTCAACTACCTATCCCGGCAGAGGAATTGTTATAGGCAGAAGTGCCGACGGCACAAAGGCTGTAATCGCTTACTTTATTATGGGCAGAAGCGAAAACAGCAGAAACAGAATTTTTGTTGAAACAGAGGACGGCATTAAAACTCAGGCTTTTGACGAATCAAAGCTTGTAGATCCATCGCTTATTATTTATTCTCCCGTGAGAAAGCTTGATAATCAGACTATTGTTACAAACGGCGACCAGACAGACACAATCTATGAGCTTATGAACGAGGGGCAGACCTTTGAGCAGTCGCTCCGCACAAGAGAATTTGAGCCGGATGCACCTAATTATACTCCGAGAATTTCGGGTATTGTAAAGTGCAGCGGCGGCGTTATGGAATATTCTATGTCTATCTTAAAGAGCGCTGACGGTATTGCGGACAGCTGCGAGAGATATACATTTTCCTATTCCACTCCATTACAGGGACTCGGCAGATATATCCACACCTATATGGGTGACGGCAATCCTCTCCCAAGCTACGAGGGTGAGCCTACCTTGGTTGAAATTTCTAATGATGATATTGATACCTTTGCAGAGAAAATCTGGAATGCACTTGATGAGAACAACAAGGTTTCTCTTTTTGTTCGATATATTGATATTGCAACAAATACAGAAGAATCCAGAATTATTAACAAGAATAAATAATCTGTTACGAAAGGATGAATTCCAATGAAGGAACTTGCACTTAAATACGGCTGTAACCCTAATCAGAAGCCCTCAAGAATTTTTATGAACGAGGGCGAGCTTCCTGTTGAGGTTCTCAACGGCAAGCCGGGTTATATTAACTTTCTTGATGCGTTCAACTCATGGCAGCTTGTGCGTGAGCTGAAGGCTGCAACAGGTCTGCCTGCGGCTGCGTCTTTTAAGCATGTAAGCCCTGCCGGCGCAGCGGTTGCCACAGAGCTTTCCGATACCCTAAAGAAGATTTATTTTGTTGATGATTTAGAGCTTTCGCCAATAGCTTCTGCCTATGCTGCTGCAAGAGGTGCAGACAGAATGTCATCATACGGCGACTGGGTTGCTCTTTCAGATACCTGCGATGTTCAGACAGCCAAGCTTTTGCAGAGAGAAGTTTCCGACGGCATTATCGCACCGGATTATACAGACGAGGCTCTTGAGGTGCTCAAGTCAAAGCGCAAGGGCACATATAATATTGTAAAGATTGATCCGAACTATGTTCCTGCTCCTATTGAGCACAAGGATGTTTTCGGAATTACCTTTGAGCAGGGCAGAAACGAGCTCAAAATTGATGAGGCTATGCTTCTTCAAAATATAGTTACAGAGAACAAGGAGCTTCCCAATGAGGCTAAGCGTGACCTTCTCATAGCTCTTATCACTCTTAAATATACTCAGTCAAACTCCGTTTGCTATGCAAAGGGCGGTCAGGCTATCGGCGTTGGCGCCGGTCAGCAGTCAAGAATCCACTGTACTCGTCTTGCAGGCAATAAGGCTGACATTTGGTTCTTAAGACAGCATCCGAAGGTTCTTAACCTCCCGTTTGTAGATAATATCCGCCGTCCTGACAGAGATAACACTATTGATGTATATATTTCTGACGATTACGAGGACGTGCTTGCAGACGGCGTTTGGGAGCAGTTCTTCAAGACAAAGCCCGAACCTCTTACAAAGGAAGAGAAAAAGGAGTGGCTTGCAGGCTTTAGCGGAGTTTCACTCGGTTCTGACGCTTTCTTCCCATTCGGCGACAACATCGAAAGAGCAAAGCGTTCAGGCGTACAGTATGTGGCACAGCCGGGCGGCTCTATCAGAGATGATAATGTAATTGATACCTGCAACAAGTACAATATGACTATGTCATTCACAGGCATCAGACTTTTCCACCATTGATTTGCGGGGTGATGATATGAATATTTTAATGATTGGCTCAGGCGGAAGGGAACACGCACTTATAAAAAAGCTGCTTGAAAGCCCAAAATGCACAAAGCTTTACTGTGCACCCGGCAACGGCGGTATATCAAGAGATGCCGAAACCGTTAACATCGGCGTAATGGACAAGGTGGCTCTCGTTGATTTTGCAAAGGAAAAGAACATTGACCTTGCGTTCGTTGCTCCTGACGATCCTCTTGCAGCAGGTCTTGTAGATGCTTTTCAGGAGGCGGGCATCAGAGCCTTTGGTCCTAATGCAAATGCGGCTGTTATTGAAGCGTCAAAGGTATTTTCAAAGGATTTAATGAAAAAATACGGTATTCCAACCGCTAAGTACGAAACCTTTGACAGCGCAGAAAAAGCTGTTGAGTATTTAAAGTCTGAAAACACCGCTCCGATTGTAGTTAAGGCAGACGGTCTTGCACTTGGCAAGGGTGTAATTATTGCTCAGACGGTTGATGAGGCTGTAAATGCTGTTAAGTCAATTATGGAGGATAAGCAGTTTGGTGAATCGGGCAACAGAATAGTTATCGAGGAGTTTTTAACGGGTCCCGAGGTTTCTGTGCTTGCATTTACAGACGGAAAGTGCGTTAAGCCTATGGTAAGCTCTAAGGACCATAAGAGGGCTTACGATAATGACGAGGGACTTAACACAGGCGGAATGGGCACAATCAGTCCTAACCCTTACTATACCGATGAAATAGCCAAGGAATGTATGGACACCATATTTGTTCCGACAATCAATGCTATGGTTGCCGAGGGCAGACCTTTTAAGGGTTGTCTTTACTTTGGACTTATGATTACTCCGAACGGCCCCAAGGTAATTGAGTACAACGCCCGTTTCGGCGACCCTGAGGCTCAGGTTGTACTGCCAAGACTGAAAACCGACCTTGTTGACATTTGCGAGGCTGTAATTGACGAAAAGCTCTCAGACCTTGAAATTGAATGGGACAACGGTGCGGCTGCGTGTGTTGTAATGGCAAGCGGCGGCTACCCTGTTGCATACAAAAAGGGCATTGAGATGTTTGGTATGGACGAAAACGGTCAGGTCGAGGGTGCAACCGTTTATCATGCCGGTACAAAGTATGAAAATGGCAAATTCTATACAAACGGTGGACGAGTTCTTGGAGTTACCGCAACTGCACCTACTCTTGACGAGGCTCTTGCAAAGGCATATGCGGCTGTTGATAAAATCAGCTTTGAGGGTATGCACTTCCGTCACGATATTGGAAAGACTAAGTGATACAGATGTATAATATACACACTGTAAGCGGCTTTGAGGCTGCAAAAAAGCTGATGGACGAAAATCCTGACTGCTTAATTCTGGATGTGCGTGAGGAGGAGGAGTATGCAACGGGACACGCAGAAAATGCTCTGCTTTTTCCGGTTGACGATATTACCGCAGACCTTGCAAATGAGGTTATCCCCTTAAAAGACACTATGCTCGTTGTTTATTGCCGCACAGGCAGCCGCAGCAGAATGGCAGCCGAAGAACTGAGCACACTCGGTTATACCAATATTTATGATATAGGCGGTCTTATCGGCTGGCCGTACGGCTTGGTTTTGGGACTGTAAAATATTATTCTTATTATTGTTATGAGGGAGTAATCGGTACACATTTGTGTATAGTATTATCGACACACTGGTGCGTTTGCACCCGGTATTACTTTAAATGATGAGACTCACAGACAGCAAAATGTTGTCTGCGAGTCTTTTGTTTTTTCTATAAAATATTGTACGGTGAATATGCATAAATTTATATGAAACATATTTTGGAGGACAGGATTTATGAGCTTATTTGAGCTTTTTATTCTTGCAGTCAGCTTGTCAATGGACGCATTTGCGGTTTCGGTGTGCAAGGGACTCTCACTTGGTAAAATTAAAACAAAGCATATGCTGATTGCAGGTGCGTGGTTTGGCGGATTTCAGGCGCTTATGCCGCTTATAGGCTATTTTATGGGCAGCTTTTTTGCTGACCTCATTGTGCAGTATGACCACTGGATAGCCTTTGTTCTGCTCGCATTTATCGGCGGAAATATGATTAAAGAAGCCTTTGAAAAGGACGAAAAAGTTGACGGCGCTATGGACATAAAGTCAATGCTGCTGCTTGCAATAGCCACAAGCATTGACGCACTTGCAGTAGGCGTAACATTTGCATTTTTAAAGGTGCAGATTGTTCCCGCAGTATCGTTTATCGGCATTGTAACCTTTATTATTTCTGCAATCGGAGTAAAAATCGGCAGCCTTTTCGGTACAAAATACAAGTCAAAGGCTGAGCTTTTCGGAGGAATTGTGCTTATATTAATAGGTTTAAAAATACTGCTTGAGGGCATTGGAGTATTTTCTTAAAAAAGTGAAGAATTTTAGAAAAAAGCGTAAATTCTCAAAGTAAATGCAACAGTACGAAAAGAGTGGCATTAAGCTTGAGAAATGCGTTGAATTAA
>OGOU01000347.1_pt1 | contig 43584 bp, 43 predicted proteins | sample 1552721 | NCBI WGS metagenome assembly OGOU01 (sample SAMEA2580176, study PRJEB22360) | human gut metagenome | biome: human gut; feature: human-associated habitat; material: faeces | place: Denmark | collected 2008/2010
AAGCAGCTTGACTTGATATATGCAGCTTGAATAAGTTGAGCCGCCGATGTGTGCTTTCTTCACTCGTCGCTACGCTCCTCGCTCAGAAAGCACACATCGTTCTGCTACAAGAAACTTTGCTAACTATTGCAACTTGCTATTGCAATTTGCGAATAAAAAATTTTTTAATTATTTTTTGAAATATTAGGCTAATTTATGCAATTTTTCAAGATTTTGTATGTATAGGTGAGAGGCGGTTAAAAAAAGCCTTTCAAACGGAGGTGTTTATGGAAAGAAAATCAGGAGAGCTTACTGCAAAGGAAAAAAACTTTTGCAGCTGCTTTGTGAGCTGCGGCAGCGCAGCGGAGGCGGCTTACAGTGCAGGCTACGTTAAAAACCCCAAAAAAGCGGGTGAGGAGCTTTTGTGCAGAGAAAGCATAGCCGAGGAAATTAAGGCAATGGGCAAGCGGCGCTCAAGCTCGCTTTGTGAGATTGCGGCTGTGGGATACAGGCGGCTTGCCTTTGGCGGAATTGCCGACGCAGTTTCACTCTTGTATATGGACAACCCAACAAGGGAGCAGCTTGAGCATATGGATTTGTTTTTGGTGTCTGAAATCAAAAGACCTAAGGACGGCTCAATGGAAATCAAGTTTTTTGACAGGCTCAAGGCGCTTGAAAAGCTGACTGGTGACAGCGAAAAAGAGGACAGGGCTGTGCCCTTTTATGACGCCATTGCAAAGGGGGCAGAGGCTTTGAGAAATGAACACGATGAATGTTAAGATTTTTTCAAAACAACAGCTTAAGGTGCTTTCGTGGTGGTGCAGGGAGTCTGAGTACAAAGACAGGGACGCTCTTATATGTGACGGAGCAGTGCGGTCGGGCAAGACCTTTTGTATGAGCATATCATTTTTTGCCTGGAGCTTTTACAGCTTTGCAAATTCGGACTTTGCACTTTGCGGCAAAACAATACGTTCGCTGAGGAGAAATATGGTAACTCCGATTATTCCCATACTGAAAAGCCTCGGCTTTGAATGTGAGGAAAAAATATCGAAAAATCTTCTCATTGTGCGTTACGGCGAGGTTGAAAACAGGTTTTATATGTTTGGCGGAAAGGACGAGTCCTCCGCCTCTCTGATTCAGGGTATGACCTTGTGCGGAGTGCTTTTTGACGAGGTGGCGCTTATGCCCCGCTCATTTGTTGAGCAGGCTTTGGCGAGATGCTCTGTGAGCGGTTCAAAATTCTGGTTTAACTGCAATCCCGAATATCCCCGTCATTGGTTTTACCTTGAATGGATACAAAAGGCTGAGAGTAAAAATGCGCTTTATCTGCATTTTACTATGGATGATAATCCCTCGCTTTCACCTGAGGTGAGAAAAAGATATGAGGGGCTGTATTCGGGAGTGTTTTATCAGCGGTTTGTGCTGGGAAGATGGGTGGCTGTGCACGGAGCAGTGTATCCGTTTATGGAGGACGAAAAAATGTATTGTGAAGCCCCGAACGTGAGGTTTGACGATTATGCGGTTTCGTGCGACTACGGCACTGTAAACCCTGCCTCCTTCGGCTTGTGGGGAGAGAAAAACGGAGTATGGTACAGACTCAGCGAGTATTATTTTGACTCACGCAGAGAGGGCTTTCAGAGGACGGACGAGGAGCATTATAGGAAGCTTGAGGAGCTTATCGGAGAAAGAAAGGTCAGCAGAGTGGTGGTTGACCCCTCCGCCGCAAGCTTTATTGAGGTGATACGCAGGCACGGCAAATTCAGGGTTATACCTGCCGAAAACAATGTTGTAAACGGCATTAGGCTTGTAAGCCAGGCATTAAAGGACGGCAGAATTAAGATATGCACCGCCTGCAAGGACGCAAGGAGGGAATTTGCACTGTACAGGTGGGATACAAAAAACGGCGCAGACGTGCCGATTAAGGAGAATGACCATTCGATGGACGATATAAGATATTTTACGGCGTCAATATCGGGAGGCAGAAAGGGCTTTTCGGTATTTGCCGCAAAAAGACGGGAGGTGTGAGTTTGAATTTATTTTCACGCAAAAAAAAGGAAAGCAAGTCCTCGGTTGTGCAGACTGCGCCGAGAAAGGTTAAATCATCGCTTGAGCTGCTTTCCGATGTGAGCAGTCTTAGTGTGGAGCGTGAGCTTTATCGCAGCTTAAGAGAGAGCGTCCCCGTAATTGACGCTGCGGTCTGCAAGCTGATAAGACTGCTCGGCACGTTTACCGTTAAGGCAAAAAACAGTCGTTGTCAGGGCATTATTGATGATTTCTTAAATAATGTATGTACCAACGGAACAGGCACGGGCATTAACGGCTTTGTGTATTCGTATATGGAGTCGCTCTTGACCTACGGAGAAGCTGTGGGCGAAATGGTGCTCTCCCGTGACGGAAAAAGACTTGCGGCACTCTACAACGCAAGTCTTGAGGATGTGGAAATCCATGAGGGAAGTTCTCCGCTTGACCTTGTGATTTGCTCAAAGGGCGATGGAATTTCCGCACCGGTTAAACACCCTCAGCTTGTATTTGCAACTTTATTAAATCCCGAGCCGGGCACGGTAAGGGGCAGTTCACTATTAAAGGGGCTGCCGTTTGTAAGCTCGGTGCTTTTAAAGATTTTTGAGTCTATTAAAACAAACTGGGAGAGGGTTGGCAACGTGAGATTTGCGGTTACCTGCAAGCCGTCTGACGGTACGGTATTTACCGAGGAGAGCGCAAGGCTGATTGCTGATGAGTGGAGCAAGGCTATGAGGAGCGAGAGCGTGTGCGACTTTGTGTCGGTGGGCGATGTGTCGGTAAAGGTAATCGGTGCGGAAAATCAGATGCCCGAATGTGACGTGCCGATAAAGCATTTACTTGAGCAGATAGTTGCAAAGCTCGGAATACCGCCGTTTTTGCTCGGATTTTCGTGGTCGAGCACAGAGAGAATGAGCGAACAGCAGGCGGATATTCTCACAAGCGAGCTTGAATATTACAGAACCCTTTTAAATCCTGTGATTTCAAGGGTTGTAAAAACTGCCCTGAGGCTTGAGGGCTATACAGACGGCTTTACAGTTGAGTGGGACGACATCAATATGCAGGATGCAGTTCAGCTTTCAGAGGCAAAACTTAACAATGCAAGGGCAGAGCAGATTGAAACGGAGATAGGTAAGGTGAAAAATGACAGGGAAGATTAAAAAGGAAATGAGTGCGGTGACGGACAGCCTTGCCGCAGAGGTTATGGACGAGGAAATAGAGCTTATCAACGCCTACTCTCGCAGAACGCTTACTAAAGACGATGTTTATGTTTTCAGCGTGGTGCTTTGCGACAACGATATTGACCGTGACGGAGAACGCTTTACCGTGGAGTCGCTTTTTGAGCTTGAAAAGCTCTTTGTGGGCAAGACGGGAATTTTTGACCACTCGCCTACGGCTAAAAATCAGACGGCAAGGATTTTTGCCTGCTCGGTGGAGAGCGTTGACGGCAGAAAGACCGCAACGGGAGATGATTATTTCAGACTTACGGCGAGGGCGTATATTCCGAGGAGCAAGGGCAACGAGGAAATCATACTTGCTATTGACAGCGGCATTTTAAAGGAGGTAAGCGTAGGCTGTGCGGCTGAGGAGGTCAGATGCAGCATTTGCGGAGAAAGCCTGCACAGCTGTTCTCATATAAAAGGGAAGAACTATTCCGGAAAAATCTGCTGCGGAGAGCTTTGCGGGATTTATGACGCCTACGAATGGAGCTTTGTAGCTGTTCCCGCTCAGAAAAACGCAGGAGTAATAAAAAACTTTGACGGAAAGGAAATGAATATGGAGGATATTTTAAAGAGTATTTACGCTGAAAAGGACATAAATCTCAGCAGCGAGCAGTGTAAAAAGCTCTGCTCGTATATTGATGGGCTTAAAAAGAGCGCCGCTGACGGCGTTTATTACCGTGACAATCTTACAAACGAGGTGCTGAGATTGTCGGCGGTGGTACAGCCCGATATTTCCAGAGATACAATGGAAAGCGTGGCTAAGGGTATGAATATTGCCCAGCTCAGGGAATTTAAAACAGCTTTTGAAAAGAAGGCGGACGGATTTTTGCCGTCAGTTCCTCAGCTTTATAAAAAGAAATCAGAAACAGCTGCCGATTTGAACGGCAATTTTAAAATATAACGGAGGTATTATTATGAATGTAAATTTTAACGGCTACGGTGAAAATGCGGCTACCTTTGAGGCTGACAGCACACTCAAGGCTTCGGGTGTTCCCGTAAAAATCAGTGATGACGGCACGGTTGCCCCGTGCGCAAGCGGCGATGTGTTCTGCGGAGTTTGTCTTAGCGTAAGAAACGGCTATGCGGTGGTTCAGCTCGGCGGCTACGTTACATTGCCTGCAACGTCAAAAATTGCAGTAGGCTACAAAAAGCTTGCCGCAGCAGCAAATGGCTGTGCGGCGGTTTCTACAACCGGCAGAGAGTATCTTGTGGTAAATTCAACCGCAGATTCTGTAAGCTTTATTCTTTAAGGAGGTATAAATTATGGCAAATTTTGAAAAAATAGCAATAGAAAAGGGAATGTATCAGGCAAAGGGAAAAACCCTTACAGATGTGCTTGAGTCGCTTGACCCGTCTGAGAATTACAACGGCACAAGCCTTGCAGGACTTGACGCCTTTTCAAGACAGCTCAAGCGTTTTGATATTAAGGTGAACGGTTCGGGCAGTGACTGCGTTGAAAAATTCTTTCAGTGCTCAGATTCAGCTGCGCTTTTTCCTGAATATGTGAGCCGTGCGGTAAGACAGGGTATGGAGAGAGCGGATATTCTCCCTCAGCTTGTAGCCGCCGTTACAAGCATTGACGGTATGGACTACAGAAGCATTGAATCCGATATGACAGATGATGACAAGGAGTTAAAGCCTGTGGGCGAGGGTGCGGTAATTCCGCAGACAAAAATCAAGACGAGAGAAAATCTGGTTAAGCTGCACAAGCGTGGCAGAATGCTTGTGGCTTCTTATGAGGCGGTGAGATTTCAGCGCATTGATTTGTTTACCGTTACCTTAAGAAGAATAGGCGAGTATATTGCAAGAGCACAGCTCAAGGACGCTATTGACGTGCTTATTAACGGCGACGGCAACGGCAATTCAGCGGAGAGTGTTTCAGCAGGTACAAGCGGTTCGATTTCCTATACCGACCTTTTAAAGCTTTGGTCTGAGCTTTCCCCCTATGAGCTGAACACAATTATTGCTCCTACCGACGCTATGCAGAAATTGCTTTCTATGAGCGAGATGAAGGACTCAAACGCAGGTCTTGATTTTCAGGCGAGCGGCAGAATGATTACCCCGCTCGGTGCCTCACTTCTTCACGCTCCCGAAATGAGCGGCACTAAGCTTATCGGTCTTGACAAGAACTGCGCTCTTGAAATGGTGCAGGCAGGCGGCGTTACCACGGACTATGACAAGCTGATTGACCGTCAGCTCGAAAGAGCGGCTATCACCTGCACCGCAGGCTTTTCAAAAATCTTTGCAGACGCAGTCAAGACTTTGTCCTATTGATGAGGTGATGTTTTGAATACGGGCAGCATTGTTGAAAAATTTGAGCTGCTCTCGGGCATTGAGAGCGGTGAAACGGTGAGATGGCGCAGCGTTATTGACGATGCCTGTGCTTATGTGTATTCAAGAATTACCAAAAGCGAGCTTTCGGCAAACGATGAGCGCAGACTTGAGCTTTTGTGTGCGGTTTATGCCTACAGGCTTTATGCAATGTGCAGGCAAAATGATTTTTCTTCATTCAAGGCGGGAGATGTAAGCTTTACATCTCCTGCAAGGAAGGCTGACAATGCAGAAAAGCTCTGGCTTGAGCAGCTTGCAAAATGCGATGATTTGATTAAAAAGGACGGATTTTTGTTTGGGAGAGTGGTAACTTGAGTATTTACGGCACAATCGGCAGGTTGATTGACAGATACGGCACGGAGATTACGGTTGATAATGTGAAATCGAGGGCGTTTATTCAGCCGCTAAGATACAGCAGTCGTTATTTTGGTACAACCGAGCGCAAGGCGGCGGGGTTTGTCACTTCAAAGAAGTTTTTGTATATCGGCAAGCCCGAAACTGAGCTTATTTGCGACAAAAGCGTAATACAAACCGCAGAGGATAAATATATTGTTAGGAGATGCGATATTTACAGAGTAGGGGAGCGTGGGGTTTACACATATGCCGTGCTTGCTCCCTGCTCGGAGATATTGGAGGATGAGTATGAACCAGATACGCACACAGCTTGACAGGATTATTGCAAGGCTAAAGCTCAATGAAAGACTTTCTAAGGTGAGGTTTGTCAGAGAGCATGGCTGTCACCGTGCAGAGGTAAGTCCGAGCGGCTTTATTGCAGTTGTATCAATTACCGATACTGCACTTTCTAAAAAATTTGTGGGCGATTATCTCTCTCCTGCGGTAAAGGGAGAGCAGTTTTCGGGCAGGGTGCAGATATTTGTTTATGCTCCTGCCGACGAAAACGGAAACGGACTTTCTGAGATTACCTGTGAGATTATGCAGGGGTTAAAAAAGGCGGATACCGAAAAAATTATGGGAGAGGTTACGGCTACAGCTATAGACTTTGACGCCGATATGAACGCAATTTACAGAACGATTGAATTTTCACTGGAATTTTGCCTGTGCGAGGAGGTTTAAAAGGTTGAGAGAATTTTTAAAGGGGGAGGATATTACCGTACTGAAAAACGGTAGTATCCTCGGAGGAATAATAAGTGTTGAAACGCAGAAAAACAGCAATGTTTACGGGGTAAGACAGTATTTGAACGACAGCATTGCCTGCCCACACACAAAGGATGAGTATATAGTTACCATTGAAAGGGCCGTGCCCTGCAGCGAGGGATTTTTAAAGGAAAACCGTATGGACAGTATTGAGCTTATAGTGGGGGACAAGTCTGAGGTGTACAGAAACTGCACCGTGAAAAGTGCTTGGTGCAGGCACAAGTCTGACGATTATTCGGCGCTCAGGATAGTGCTCAGCTGTGAGAAAAGAGAGGTTACATAATGAAATTATATAAGGGCATTTTTGCCGAGGCTGAGGCGCAGTCGGAAAAAATCAGCGAGGAGCTTGAGAGGGACAGCAGAAGATACAGCCACGGCTTTTCGGAGGAAGACGAGGTAAGGCAGAGATGACGCTTGTACCTATGAGATTCAAGGATTACGAATGGAGATACAATCCGGAGGAAATCAGCTTTAAATGCGAAAAAAATATGAGAGAACTATGCTCTCCGAAAAGCACCGCATATATTCAGGATTTGGGCAGAAAAAATAAGATTATTTCAGGCAAGGGACAGCTTTGCGGAGAGGACTGCCTTGAGCAGTTTGAAAAGCTGTGGGAGGTGTTTGAGCAGGGCGGTGTGGGAGTGCTTGCCCTGCCGTACATCAAGCCCGTATATGCTGTGTTTGAAGAGCTTGTATTACTCAGCGAGCCTGTTGACAATATGATTACATACCGATTTGTATTCAGAGAAGCAATGGAGTACGAAAAGGAGGAAAAACAGCTTGAGTACATCACAAAAGAGGGCGACTGCCTGTGGGATGTTTCATATATATGCAAGGTGGAAATCGAAAAGCTTATAGAGCTTAACCCGTGGATAAAAACTCCCGATGAGATGATGTATAAGGGTAAGGTGATTAAGCTGTGCTGAGATTTGAATTAAGTACGAGGAGCGGTGTTCTCAGTCTGCCCTCGCCTATCAGCGTGGTGTATAACAGTGAATACTTTGTGCCCGCCGATGATATTTCGGTTGAAATTCCGTATATTGAGGGATGTGATGACGGGGATTTTCTCTTTGGCTACGAGGACGACAGGCTTGTGTTTAAGGGACAGGCTGACGAGATTGTTACGCAGAAGAACGGCGATAAGATTACCGTGAAAATTACCGCAAGGAGTATGGCGGGAATTTTGCTTGACAATGAGGCTGAACCCTGTATTTATTTTAACGCCTCGTCATCGGTTATTTTTGACAGACACCTAAGACCGTTCGGCTTTGAGGACTACACGGGCGACAATGAACCGTATTTCGGATATGTGAGAATAAGCAAGGGAATGAGCGAATGGCAGGTGCTTGAAAATTACTGTATGAATAAGTACGGAAGGATTCCGAGAATTACGGGAAACGGCAGGGTTATTTTCAGCGGTTTGCCAGATGAGAAAAAGCTTTGCTTTGGCAAGGACGAGCAGTATGGTTATACATCTATAAAGAGCACGCTCAGGCGCTATAAGACGATTTCTGAGGTACGGCTCAGGCTTGAAAAGGGAAATATGTACAAGAGTACCGTAAAAAACAACCTTGCCGACAGCCGTATGGTGCGCAGAAGATATGTTGACGCACTGTCAGGCGGCGGCTCAATAGACACCGCTGACAGAATGATTAAAAACAGCAACAGTGAGCAGCTTGAGCTTATGCTTGAGTGTCCGTACAGGCTTATGTGCGAGGTGGGGAGCAGTGCAAGCATCAGCGATGAAATTTTGGGCAGGATTGACGGGCTTTATGTCAGCCGTCTGAGGTATATTCTGAGCAATAATGAAGAAAAAACAGTTGTTAAGTTGAGAAAGGAAGTTTGATATGTGGATTGCAGAAAGTTTGAGCAAAAGCTCAATAAATAAGCCGACAGCAGTCATCGGAAATGTGGTAGGCAGTGAAACAGGCAAAACAGCGGTTGTCGCCTCGGGCGAATACAGAGGCCTTAGAAATGCTGCACCCTACGGAATTTTTTCCGTTCCGCCGGCAGATGTAAACGCAGTGGTGCTTCCGCTTGCAGACGGTGAGGTTTGCATTGGGGTGACCACTGAGGCAAAAACGGTTAATCCCGGAGAAATTCTGCTCAGGTCAAAGGGTGGAGCTGAAATTTATCTGAAAAATGACGGCTCGGTTTATATTAACGGGGCAAAGGTGGGTGGTTGATACGGATGTTCTTATCAAAGACGGAGAAATAGCAACCGACAGCAGCGGCAGCTACATTCATATCTCGGGCGATGACGAGCTTGTACAGCAGGCATATATCCGAATCTTTGCAAAGCTCGGAGGCTTTGTGTATAACAGAGAGCTTGGCTCTGAGATTTACAAAAGAGATTTTAGTGATGAAAACTTTGCGGAAAAAATCAATCTGATGATGGCGCAGGCTTTAAAGGACTGCCCAAAGGTAAAGGCGGAGGTTATTTCTTACAGACGTCCGAAAATAAAAATAAGGCTGAGCTGCAACAGCAGTGTGAGGGAGGAGACTATTGACACCGATGATTACGTACGATGAGATTTATAACAGAATGAAAGCGAATTACGTTATAGAGAGCAGGGTTGAATTTGACGAGGCAAGCGATACTGCAATCAGACTGAGGCTGCTTGCAGGTGAGATTTTTAACGCAGCAGCAAATGTCGAATGGCTGAAAAAACAGATGTTTGTTTCTACCGCAAGCGGAAAATATCTCGATTATTTTGCTTCTCAGCGTGGACTGGAGCGAAAAAAGGCGCAAAAGGCGCAGGGGGAACTGACATTTTTTATAAATGAGACTATAGAAAATGATATTTTTATTCCTAAGGGAAGTATGGTTGCTACCGCCGACATAAGTCCCAAACGCTATGTTACGACAGAGGACGCAGAAATTCGTGCAGGAAATACGCTTGTAAGCGTTTCGGCTGAGGCGGATAAGGCAGGAAAGGAGTATAATATTCTTATAGAAGAGGCAAAAATTATTGTTTCTGCACCCGCTGAAATAAATTATTCCTATAACAGAGAGGCATTCGAGGGCGGTTGTGATGAGGAAACAGATGATGAACTGAGAGAAAGAATAAGGAAAAGCTTTCTTGTGCCGTCAAACGGAACAAACAAGGCGTATTACGAAAAGCTTGTGCTGAGCGTTCCCGGCATTACCAAGGCGGGAATTATTGCAAAAAACCGAGGCGTCGGTACGGTGGATGTGTATGTGAGCAACGGCGACAACTTTCCACCTGAAACTGCGATTGCGCAGGCACAGGAGCTTGTAAGCAAAAACAGAGAGCTTAATGTTGATGTTAAGGTTATGGCGGCTCAGAGAAAAAACGTAAATTTAAACCTTTCTGTCAGTGCCGCCGAGGGTTATATGAGGAATGACATAAATACAATCTGCTCAGAGGTATTTAAACTTTATCTAAATGAAATTGCAATCGGGGGCACTATGTATGCTACAGAGCTTGGCAGAAGGCTGCTCAACAGCGGATGTATTGTATCGTACAAATTTTCTGCTGATTTTAATGATGTAACAGCCTCCGCCGCCCAGTGCCTTGCTCCCGGCACAATAAACATTGAGGTGAGATGATGGATAATTTTACATCTATGTCACGAAAGCTTAAAAGTACAAAGATATATTCTGTGGTGCGGGGAGGAAGAAATTATGCGGAGCTAAAGGCTTATACGGCAGGACTTGAAATGCTTACATATGAGCTTGACGCAATGCTGAGAGAATATTATATTGACACCTCTTTGGGCTACGGAATAACCGAGAAGGAACGCTTTATGGGTGCGGTAAGAGAAGATTTGAACTTATTGGAAAGAAAAGAGCTTCTCAAAATAAGAGAACAGACTAATGAGAGATTTTGCACTCCTGAGGCATTTAATAAAATCTTGTCGGGCTATGGGCTTAAAAGCTACGAAATAGTTGAAAACTGTTCGCAAAATTCGCTTACTATTAATATAGGCGATAAGCTTGACGAGAAAAGTAAGGCGTGGGTTGAAAGAATGATTGAAAACGACTTTCCTGCGCATCTTGAAATAAATGTCAAATATATTTAAGCAAAAAAGTACCCCTACTGTATGAATAACAGCAGGGGTGAGTGTGTTAAAAAGCTCAGTCCTCACTAAGCTTTCTGATTTTTTCCATTTTTCGTGAGCGTTTGTAGCGGTAAAGTACATTTTCTGCCCACTCTCTGTCAATTTTTATAAAACCTCTCAGCTTTTTGTCTTTATATGCAAATTTATCTATTATGCTCTTTGACTTGCCGTAAATTTCAAGCCTTGCGGTCTGCACATACGGCTCTTTGTTTTTTCCTGTAAAGTAGGTAAAGCCCATTGTATTGGTTTCTCTGTCATACATTGAAAGGTAGCCTTCGGTAACCTCAATATTGTTGAGCTTTTTTGAAACGGTTTGGCTAATCGCAAGCTTTGTAAGCTCCACAGCCATATCGTCAAGTCCCGATTCAAAAATAAACACCTTTTCCTTAAATGCGTTAAAGTTCGGCACAATTCTTTTACTGATGTTGCGCAGTTTGCTGTATTTGTTCTCAAGCTCGTTGTCGCAGAGCTGAAAACGATCGATTTTTGGAATAAGATAAACCATAAATCGGTTTTTCATATCATTATATAGAAGCGGATAATTAAGCTTGGCTGTGTAAGCGCAGGACGGACATACAAAATCAAAAAGTTCGCCGCTGAGCACTCTTTTGCGGATGGTGTTATCCCTTGCAGGATTAACACTTGTGTGAATTTCAGCCTTGCTCAGCTCGCCGCACCCCGGACACACTATCGCCTTTATTACCTTGTCCGACATATTTGAACACCTCTTTCAAAGTAATTATATCAAACAAGCACATTTTTAACAAGCAAATTCAAAAAAAATATTGATTTTATCATTAATATCTGTCATAATAATAGTGATATAAAAACGAATCCGCATTTTTGCGTTAAAGGAGATATTGCTATGACTTTTTTTGATACCGTAAAGGGTACAGTCAGCACAGCTGTTGATACTATTTCTAATGTTACTCAGGATATTGTTGAGAAAAACCGCACAAACGCCAAGCTTAACCGCCTGCGCCTGATAATGAAATCTGAAAGCGAGCTTATGAACAGAGCATACATTGCGCTGGGCAAGGCAAGCTATGAGAGCGCAAAAAAAGGCGAGAGTATTCCCGAAGAACAGCAGAAAAAGCTTTCTGAGGTTATTGAAAAGTCAAAGGTAAGGCTTGCAAAGGCAAGAGAGTGCTACCGTGAGATTGTTGACAGCACAAACGATATTTTTTACGGTGTGCCCGAGCCAAAGCCTGCGGCTGAATACAAGAATGAAGATGTCGTAGATATTACTGTTGCCTGCTCAAATGAAAATGAGTACAAAAATTCTCCGTTTGAGGCTCAGGCTGAGGAAGCTGCGCCTGCACCTGAAAAGGGAGAGCCGGCAGAGGCTAAGGAGTCTGTGGACAAGGAGATGGAGGCTCTCAAGGCTTATGTAAACAAGCTTTCACAGAGAGAGTCAAGCGGAGCAGACCTTCGTGCCGACACCGAAACAGACGATACAGAGCTGTTCTGAACAGATTTTATTAATTGTGTTTAATTAAATTGAAACCGTCGCTTGTGTTTGAGCGGCGGTTTTTTATCTTAAAATGTTCGGTAATATGCTCGGTGGTTGTCGGGCACATAAGTGTGTAATTATTTAAAACTGTCTGCCCGAATACTACAAAATTTTTAACACTTGTTGTTATATAATAAATTACAAACGGCTCTTTTAGAAGCGTACCAAAATTCACCTTAAATTCACATCGCCGATATATCATTATCATATACTGATTTTATTATAGTAATAAAGTCAGAATAATTGTTTGTCTTTTAATGTATTATAGTGAAATATCGCAAAATTTGTCATAATGACTTGACAAAATTGCCCTATGGATTTATAGTTATATGTATTATTATAAGTAATACAAGTTGCGTGTAAAAAAGTTGATTTGTATATAAAGAGGAGCAGTTTTTTACTGATGAAGAAGTTTATATTAATATTTGTTACGGTATTGGCTGTGTCAGGGGTTTCTGTTTTTGCCGCATATAATGTTCCAAACGGAACAAATACCTCAAAATACGGAAGAACATATCCTATGGCTTCAACGTCTGTGTACAGGGTGCCTGTTCAGATTGCAACATCGGCAAGCGTTGATATGTCAGACTTTGAGCTTACCAAAAATTCTCCGTCCAAGCTTAACCTTAAATGCTCTGACGAGTATATGGAGGAGTGCTTTCCCAACAACACTTATCACCCAAAGGTGCTTGATTTGGGCAAGGACGGCTGGAATGATTACCGTTACTGGGTTTCATACACCCCGTATCCCGGCGGAAGCGATGAGTACGAAAATCCGCATATTATGGCTACAAATGATTTAATAAACTATTCTGAAATCAAGTTTTCACAGCCGATACCTTATAATTATAAAAAGGGCGTCCGCTTTAATTCAGACAGTCACATTGTTTTTAATGATGATTTAAACAGACTGGAAATTTTCTGGAGATATACGGATTACGATATTGACTATGCCTCAATTCTTATGAGCTATTCATATGACGGCAACACCTGGAGCAATGCCGAAACCGTATTTGAAACCTACGACCGCAAAAAGGAAGATATGGTCAGTCCCGCCATTATCTATGATAACGGCAAATACAGAGCTTGGTATGTAAATGGTTACAAGGTAAAGTACCGTGAGCTGAATGACGGGAAATGGTCAAGGGAAAAGACCTGTGACCTGCCATATGAGAACGGCGCATATACCTGGCACATTGACCTTATTGAAAATAACGGAAAATACGAAATTCTGACTTGTGCAACCACTGACAAAGAAGACAGAAAGCATATGAATCTTTACTATGCTCAGTCGGACGACGGGTTAAAGTGGAGCACTGCGAAAACGGTTCTTAAGCCCACCGGTTATGACGATGACTGGGACGGTAACGGCCTTTACAGGTCAACCTTTATGTATTCGGAAGGAATTTACTATGTCCTGTATGGCGGAAGAAACGACAATAAGGATTTTGGAGTAGGGCTTCTTTTCGGCAAGGATATGTATAATCTTTATGGTACAAACTGCGACTATGTTTATGACGGAGCAAACAGTGCCCGGAAATTCTGGTATTGTGTTAATCAGTACAAGGACTTTACAGGTGAACCCGAAGAAAATGCAGCCGGCTTTAAAGCCGAAGAAATTGAGTGATTTTTTAGCTGAGTTTTTAGCTGAGCAGACAGTATGACTTTAATTTAAAACTCTATATTTCCGATAATCAGTTTTATATAGCTTTAACTACAGGAAATTGCTCGGTGATTGTCGGTCACAAGAGTTTATAATTATACGATACTATCTACTCGATTAGGCGCATCCCACCGACTGCTATTATAGGAAGGATACATATGAATAAAATAATTGCATTTTTGCTTGTGGCGGCAATTTCCGCATTTGCTGTGTGTGTGCCCTCAGCTGTGTGCGGCGGCAAATCTGTAAATTCGGCGGAAACAACCGTTTTGACCTCTGAAAGCAAACCACAGAAGCCTGCTGTGGTTCACAGCGAGCCAAAAAGCAAAATGAGTCAAAAAACAGAGGAAAAGCTGGAATTTCAACCACAATTTGAGTTTTATGATAATTCTTTAAGCAAGCTGAATTTTAAAAATTCTGATGATTTGATGGAAAGCTATTGCCCGAATAACGCCTACCACCCAAAGCTCATTGATATGGGGGAAAAGTGGAACGGTTACAGGTTTTGGGTTTCCTACACTCCTTACCCTAATAACAACGATTATTACGAAAATCCGCAGATTGTAGGCACCAACGATTTGGTGAATTATTCGGAGATAAAATATTTTGAGCCTCCGCTTGCTAATTATAAAAAATCGGTAAGATACAATTCGGACAGTCACCTTGTATATAATGACGAGCTTGACCGTATGGAGCTGTTCTGGAGATACACCGATTATGACGCCGACTATATGGCTTTGTATATGAGATATTCATATGACGGCGATAATTGGAGCGACAAGCTTGTATACTTTGAAACCTACGAAAAAGAAAAGTACGATATGGTCAGCCCTGCCATTATCCGTGATGACGGAGCATATAAGGTGTGGTATGTAGATCATTATCATCTTAGCTACAGAGAGCTGAGAAACGGCGTCTGGTCTGAACCGATTAAGACAGATCTCGCCTTTGAAGACGGTGCTTATATTTGGCATCCGGATATAATAAAAACCAATCGTGGTTATGAACTGCTTGCCTGTGCCACCACAGACAAAAAGGACAGAAAGCATATGAACCTGTATTTTTCGGCTTCGGAGGGCGGACTCAGCTGGGAAACTGCCTTAGAGGTTGTTTCCCCGTCAATGGACAGCACATCTTGGGACGGCGGCGGACTTTACAGACCGTCATTTACTTATGCTGATAATCATTACATAGTAATGTACAGCGGAAGAAACGATTACAACGACTTCGGTATCGGTCTGCTTGTCGGCAGAGATATGTTTAATCTTCACGGTACCGACCTTGACTATATCAACAACGGTCAGACTGATGCCCCGCTTTTGTGGGATTACATCAGAAACGATTTATAAACCGTGCAATGCGACTTACGCACGGAGAGTTTGGAGGTGAAAAAATGGATACTGAAAAACGTGCTGTAGTGCTCGCCTGTGTGACAATGCAGTTTGAATGTGACAGAATTATAAAGGTTGCAAAGCAGATTGCAGACGATACAGACTGTGAGCTTAGGGTGCTTTCCGTACTTGAACCTACGCACGATTATACTGAGGCTGCATATCAGATTGAGTATCTTAATCTGGTGTCAAAGAAATTCGGCGCAGATATGACGGTGCTTTTTGATAAGAATCCCGACTGTGCGGCAGCGGATTTTGCTGAAAAATGCGGTGCTCAAAGAATTGTAACAGGACTGCACGACGGCGGTGAAAAAAGCTTTCTTGTCGGCTTTAACAGGCTCAAGCCTGAAATACCGCTTACAATGGTAGCAAAAGACAATATGGTTTATTCTATGGACGTATGCAAGGTATGTTCATAAGAATCAAATATGATTAGAAGTTTGCAAATATTTTTTTAATAAGAAATCTCCCGGATAAAGAATACCGACTCACGAACCAACCGAGTCGGTATTTTTTCTTTTATATAAAGCCAAGCTTTTTGCAAAAACTGTTTATTTTTAATACACTTAAATAATTAAACGAAAATTATAAAAGAGTATTGATTTTTTTAGTGAATAGTGTTAATATTAAATTAAAAGACAAACCTACTAAAAAATTGTGGAGGTTTGGGTGAAAAATAATTTATAAGAGAGAGGGGTAAACTATGAAAAAAAGGTCATTATTCTCAAGAGCTACTGCTGTTATTTTAACATTAGCAGTAACTTACTCGTTGTGCGCCACATCTGTAGGCGCAGTAACAGGAACATGTATCTCATATAAAGGAAGTAACAAAGAAGCGCAGGACTATCAGACCTGGGCAAGTCCGATATATTCTTACCTGACAAATACCTCGGACGGAAACATTATGACTGTTCAGTATGTTGACAGTGAAAATCGTGTTGTGGCAACCTACTATGACTCAAATTACAATTTTTTGAGAGAAAAGAAGATTTCTCAGGAGCTTCCGCTGTTTGGCGGCTTCTATGAAACGGCTTCAAATTATTACATAATCTCCGGACAGGAAAACCGTGAACAGCTTCCTAATGTTGAAAGCTTTAGGATAATAAAGTATGATAAAAACTGGAACAGAATTGCATCTACCGGACTTAGCGACTGCAATACTACCGTTCCCTTTGATGCAGGCTGTGTGCGTGTTGATGAATGCGGAGAATATCTTATAATCAGAACAAGCCACGAGATGTATAAATCAAACGACGGCCGTAATCATCAGGCGAATGTAACCATCCAGCTTGATGCCGAAAATATGAGAATTACCGACTCGGTAACAGGTGTATTTTGGGGCGGCGTAGGCTATGTGAGTCATTCGTTTAACCAGTTTGTAAAGGTTGAAAATAATAATATTGTTGCAGTGGATCACGGTGATGCGTATCCGAGGAGCATAGTACTCAGCAAGTACGATACCAATCTTATGGCAGGCAGCTTTTTTGATTACTATGGCTGCTGCACTCCGATTGATTTTATAAAATTTCCGGGAGAAATCGGAAATAACTATACAGGTGCATCTGTAGGCGGCTTTGAAATCTCAAGCACAGACTACATTATAGCAGGTTCGGCTGTTGATTATGATTCCTATGTTGACTATGACTGGGCTAATCAAGAAAAGGAAATAAGAAATATCTTTGTTTCAACAATCGATAAGGATACTAATAGAGCTAACACATATTACGTTACATCTTATAGCGACGGCGAAATTGATGCAAGCACGCCTCACCTTGTAAAAACAGGCGATGATACCTTTATGCTCCTGTGGACAAGAGATGATACGGTTTACTACACTCAGCTTAACCGTAAGGGCAACTGCGTCGGCAATATCAATTCTATCAAGGGAAATCTGTCTGACTGTGTACCGGTTGTTGTAAACAACGAGCTTAAGTGGTATGTATGGGATAATAATATTATTGATTTTTATTCAATAAATCTCGATACTCAGCAGGCAAGCGTAACACAAATTGAGAACGGTCATCAGTACAATGTAATCAGCGCCGGAAACGGCAAAGCAACGCTTGAGTGTCCTGTATGCGGCCTGGTCGAAACAGTAGGTATTTTTACAGGGATTGAAGTATATTCGGGAACAAGAACCTACACCGACCAAGGTTCAAGCTTCAAAGGCTACAGCGGAATGAAAAGAGAATACAGCGTTGGTGACAGAATAGACCTATTGATAAGAACCACCGCAAGCGAAGAATTTGATGAGTGCAAAGATGAATGTGTTATTAACATATCAGACCCGTCTATTGCAGAATTAAAAACCGATTCGCTTGGTGACAATTATATTAATATACTCAGACCGGGTAATGTGACAATTACTATAGGCTCAAAATACGACCCGACTGTTTCGGAGACATACTCAATAAAGGCAATGTTAAACGGCTACGAATTAGGCGATGTAAATCTTGACGGCAAGGTGGACATTCAGGATGTAACCTACTTACAAAAATATCTTGCATATATGGTAAGCTTTACCGACGATCAGAGGATTCTGGCTGATGTGAGCTATGACGGAACTACTGCGATAGACGATGCAACGCTTATTCAAATACGCCTTGCTGAAAGTATGTAATTGGAAGAAGATTAAAAAATTAATAAATCTAATGTAAGATATTAGGATACAGAACAGGCGAAGCTCTTTATCTCTCTGAGCTTCGCCTGTTTTATTGATAGAAATGCAGTGTTTACAAGGATTTTTCTATGATTTGCGGGTAAAAAAGGCCTTGCAGAATTTCTCCTGCAAGGTCAATTCTTATTTTATAGCTTTACAAAATTGGGGTTGTCCCAAATTACAAACCTATATAATTATTTCATATCAGCGATAGCAGCCTGAGCAGCAGCAAGTCTTGCAATTGGCACACGGAATGGTGAGCATGATACATAGTCAAGACCAATCTTATGGCAGAACTCAACTGATGATGGGTCGCCGCCGTGCTCGCCGCAGATACCTACGTGGAGCTTGTTGTTTACAGGCTTACCGAGCTTAATAGCTGTTTCCATAAGCTTGCCAACGCCTGTCTGGTCGAGCTTAGCAAATGGATCGTTCTCAAAGATTTTAGCGTCATAGTAAGCGTTGAGGAACTTACCTGCATCATCTCTTGAGAAGCCGAATGTCATCTGGGTAAGATCGTTTGTACCGAAGCAGAAGAAGTCAGCCTCAGCAGCAATCTCGTCTGCTGTAAGAGCAGCTCTTGGGATTTCGATCATTGTACCAACTTCGTACTCAAGCTCAATGCCTGCAGCAGCGATTTCAGCGTCAGCTGTTTCAACTACTACCTTCTTAACATACTTAAGCTCCTTAACCTCGCATACGAGTGGAATCATAATTTCAGGCTTAACTGCCCAATCAGGATGAGCCTTCTTAACGTTGATAGCAGCACGGATAACTGCCTTTGTCTGCATCTTTGCAATTTCAGGATAGGTAACTGCAAGACGGCAGCCACGGTGACCCATCATTGGGTTGAACTCGTGGAGTGAAGAAATGATAGCCTTGATTGTTTCAACGCTCTTGCCCTGAGCAGCAGCAAGCTTCTCAATGTCAGCTTCTTCTGTAGGAACAAACTCGTGGAGTGGCGGATCAAGGAATCTGATTGTAACCGGGTTGCCCTCAAGAGCCTCATAAAGAGCCTCAAAGTCGCCCTGCTGATAAGGAAGAATCTTCTCAAGAGCAGCTTCTCTTTCCTCAACTGTATCTGAGCAAATCATCTCTCTGAATGCAGCGATTCTGTCCTCCTCAAAGAACATATGCTCTGTACGGCAAAGACCGATACCCTCAGCGCCAAGCTCACGAGCCTTTTTAGCGTCAGCAGGTGTATCTGCGTTAGTTCTAACCTTGAGCTTTCTGTACTTGTCAGCCCAGCTCATAATTCTGCCGAACTCGCCTGCGATTGTAGCGTCAACAGTAGGAATAACACCGTCATAGATGTTACCTGTTGAACCGTCGATTGAAATATAGTCACCCTCGTGGAACTCTTTGCCTGCGAGTGTAAACTTCTTGTTAGCCTCGTCCATATTGATGTCGCCGCAGCCTGATACACAGCAAGTACCCATACCACGAGCAACAACTGCTGCGTGAGATGTCATACCGCCACGAACTGTGAGGATACCCTGTGAAGCCTTCATACCTGTGATGTCCTCAGGTGAAGTTTCAAGACGAACAAGAACAACCTTTTCGCCCTTAGCGTTCCAAGCCTCAGCGTCCTCTGCTGTGAATACTACCTTACCGCAGGCAGCACCCGGTGAAGCACCAAGACCCTTGCCGATTGGTGTAGCAGCCTTAAGAGCAGCAGCGTCAAACTGTGGGTGGAGAAGTGTGTCGAGGTTACGAGGGTCGATCATAGCAACAGCCTCAGCCTCTGTTCTCATGCCCTCATCAACGAGGTCACAAGCAATCTTAAGAGCAGCCTGAGCTGTTCTCTTACCGTTTCTTGTCTGGAGCATATAGAGCTTCTTGTTCTCAACAGTGAACTCCATATCCTGCATATCTCTGTAGTGGTCCTCAAGAGTCTTGCAAACAGTCTGGAACTGAGCAAAAGCCTCAGGGAATGTTTCAGCCATCTGAGCGATTGGCATTGGTGTACGAACACCTGCAACTACGTCCTCGCCCTGTGCGTTTGTAAGGAACTCACCCATGAGCTTCTTTTCACCTGTAGCAGGATCTCTTGTAAATGCAACGCCTGTACCGCAGTCGTCACCCATATTACCAAATGCCATTGACTGTACGTTAACAGCAGTACCCCATGAATAAGGAATATCGTTATCACGGCGGTAAACGTTAGCTCTTGGGTTGTCCCATGAACGGAATACAGCCTTGATAGCGCCCATAAGCTGCTCCTTAGGATCGTCAGGGAAGTCAACGCCGATTTTAGCCTTGTACTCAGCCTTGAACTGTGAAGCAAGCTCCTTGAGGTCGTCAGCGTCAAGCTCAACGTCCTGAGTAACGCCCTTCTTAGCCTTCATTTCGTCGATAAGCTCTTCAAAGTACTTCTTACCAACTTCCATAACTACGTCAGAATACATCTGAATAAATCTTCTGTAGCAGTCCCAAGCCCAACGAGGATTGTTAGACTTCTTTGCAATAACTTCAACAACGTTTTCGTTAAGACCGAGGTTGAGGATTGTATCCATCATACCAGGCATTGATGCTCTTGCACCTGAACGAACTGAAACGAGGAGAGGATTCTCTAAGTCGCCGAACTTCTTGCCTGTGATTTCTTCCATTTTGCCAATGTACTCGTTAATCTGGCCCTGAATTTCGTCGTTAATCTCTCTGCCGTCCTCATAGTACTGAGTACAAGCCTCTGTTGTAATTGTAAAGCCCTGTGGAACGGGAAGACCTAAGCTTGTCATTTCTGCAAGGTTAGCGCCCTTACCGCCAAGAAGCTCACGCATGTTAGCATTACCTTCTGAGAAAAGGTATACCCATTTGTTTGCCATTTTGGTAATCCTCCTAAAATAATAAATTATACGGCTGTGGCAGAATCTGTAAAAATCTGCCTGCTTGTATAAGCCTATTCATAATTATACCAAAGTCCGGTCAAAATAGCTATAGATTTTTAAAAATTTTTTCCTATAAAATTCGTTTTTTTATTCAGACAATATTGTATAAATCGTTTAAATTTAACCGAAATGTTGTTTTTTTGTAAAATACCCTTGAAATTTGTAATTTTTATGCGATAATATTAATATGTATTCTTGTGTGTGTATCGGCAGTTACACGCAGCTAATAACAGAATAACAAGGAGATTACATATGAGTAATTGTGCGATTATTCTTGCAGGCGGAGAGGGCAAGCGTATGAAAAGCGATAAGCCCAAAACCCTTTCGCCTGTGCTCGGCAAGCCTATGCTTGAGTGGGTTATATCCGCACTCAGGAAAGCAGGCATTGATGACATCTGCATTGTAAAGGGCTACAAAAAGGAATGTATTGACGAATTTATAAGCACCCTTGACTTTAAGGTTGCCACGGCTTATCAGGCTGAAAGGCTCGGCACGGGACATGCAGTAATGATGGCTAAGGACTTTTTAGAGGCTCACAAGGGCGGCAGCGTTGTGATTCTTAACGGTGATGCACCGTTTATGGACAGCAGGACTATTGAAAAGTCGCTTGCTCAGCACACCAAAACTCAGTCAAGCGCAACGGTAATTTCCGCTATGGTTGACAATCCTACGGGCTACGGCAGAATTGTCCGTGACGAAAACGGTGATGTAAAGTCAATAGTTGAGCAGAAGGACGGCAGCGAGGAAATTCTTAAAATAAAAGAAGTAAACTCGGGCGGCTTCTGGTTTGACACAGAAAAGCTTTTGTCGGTGCTCGGCAGAATTTCAACAAACAATAATGCAAGGGAGTATTATCTTCCCGACGCACTCAAGCTTTTGCTTGCAGACGGCTGCAAGGTGGGCGCATATACCGCAGAGTGCAGCGATGCAGTGCTCGGCGCAAACGATCCGGCACAGCTTGAGGAGCTTAACAATATTGCAAAGGACAGGGGTTATTCCTGTTAGTCAATAGAAGAATATACAAAACTACTAAGGGTAAAAAGGAGCGATTACAATGAATTTTCATGGAAAAGATATTAAAATCTTTACCGGAAGCTCAAATGTAAATGTAGCCAAAGGAATTGCAGGAAGTCTTGGAGTTCCGCTTGGCAAGAGCGAATGTACTCATTTTTCTGACGGTGAAATTGCTGTTTCTCTTCAGGAATCCGTAAGAGGCAGCGACTGCTTTATTGTTCAGTCAACCTGCACTCCCGTTAATGACAACTTAATGGAAATGCTGATTATGATTGATGCTATGAAGAGAGCTTCAGCCGCAAGAATTACAGCAGTTATGCCATACTTCGGCTATGCACGACAGGACAGAAAGGCTAAGGCAAGAGATCCGATTTCGGCTAAGCTTTGCGCAGACATCATTACATCGGCAGGCGCTGACCGTGTACTCACAATGGATCTTCATGCAAACCAGATTCAGGGCTTCTTTAATATCCCTGTTGACCACCTCTATGGTTCGCCGATTCTCGCAAACTATATGAGAGAAAAAATCGGCAATAATTTTGACGAGTACATAGTTGTTTCTCCTGACCTCGGCTCAGTTACACGTTCAAGAAACTTTGCTTCTAAAATCGGCACAGGTCTTGCTATTATTGACAAGAGAAGACCAAAGGCTAATGTATGCGAGGTTATGAACATTATTGGTGACGCAAGAGGCAAGAAGGTTATCCTTGTTGACGATATGATTGATACAGCCGGTACACTTTGCAACGCAGCCAACGCTATCGTTGAAAAGGGCGGCGCTACAGAGGTTTACGCTTGTGCTACTCACGCAGTTCTTTCAGGCCCTGCTATTGAGAGAATTCAGAACAGCGCAATCAAGGAGGTTGTTCTCCTTGACACAATCCCCGTTCCTCAGGAGAAGATGATTGATAAGTTCACAATTCTTCCTGTTGCACCAACATTTGCAGAGGCTATCGCAAGAATTTACAACGATAAGCCGTTTACACCTGCATTTGGTTAATGAACCGAAAATTAAATAGCGATTATACAGGCGGGTTTCAAATAACCCGCCATTTCGCCTTTTGAAAGATTTTAATATTTGAAAATAGATTTGTTTTTGTTTGGCTCTAAATATGGGAGTAATATTAATGGATTACGGCTTGGCGCACGGTTTAAGCCCCATAATTTTAAATTCAGGTCAAGCCTTTGAAAAGGTTTACCAAACTTTTATAATTACTTAGTGAAGTATTTTACTAAATCATATTTAACCTAAAACAACAGACAAAACAGTTATACGAACTGCTTGAGGTGTAATAAAGAAATGGATCTTTTTAATTTAACATTTGATAAAAACAATGAAAACAATGTAATTATAGATAAATTTGTAGATGAATATTCACAATGGACTGTAGAGGGAAATGTGCCCGAAATCGCATCGCTTGATGTAAACTATGCTCTTGAACTTCAAAAGCACAGACTTGACGAGCATAACGCAAAGATAGAAACCGTTTTCAGCACCAAAGACAGCACTTTTAAAGACGGAGCGGTAAAATGTTTTACAGTTCCCGACAAAGGCGACTATCAGACCGTTATCGGCTGTAAGGATTACAAAACCACAGAAACGGTCTATGTTAATAATAAACAGAAAAGAAAATCAAAAATAAGACAGAATTTATATGTTGCCGTTACAAGACTTCTTAATCAGAATGCGGACGGTGCTCTTGCATGCCCTAACTGCGGTGCGGTCAGCGGTATCAGAGAACTTCTGACAGGCTGTAAAAGCTGCGGAACAAGATTTATTATTAACGATTTGTTCCCTAAAGTTACCAACTTTTATGCAATCAAAGAAGTTGCAGGCGGAAAAAAAGTAGTTAAAAATTCCGCTATAGCTGTCGTTTTAATTACTATGTTTGCGTTTGCCGGCAGTATGTTTTTTATAAACTACCAAAACGGCAATCTTTTGCCCGAAAACAGTGATTTCATAATGAATATTATAATCTGCACTTTATACGGACTTATAGGCGGTGCGCTGGGCGGATATCTTTTGTGGGGCTTAGGTATGTTTATGTACCTTATATTCGGCGCAATAAAAAGTATGTTTTTGCTTGGCCCTCATATAAAGGCAAAGACAAAACTGCCAAAACTTATGCGACAGATTGACCCGAATTTTTCTTATGAATTTTTTATCGGCAAGGTTATAAATCTTATTAAACTGATGATATTTAGTGACGATTACACTAATCTTGCGGCATATGACGGCAAGCCTATGCAAAATAAATTTAAAGACATAATAGATGTAAAATACGACTCAACAGTTAAATTTAACGGATTTAAAATAAACGGATCTTATTGTTATGTCGATATTACGGCATATACCACGGTTTTGAAAATTGATTGCGGAGATGTAAAAAAAGCAAAAGAAAAATTCAGAATTGTTGTTTGCAAAAACATTAATGCAATAGCCGATGCAGGTTTTTCTATTAAAAAGGTAAGCTGTAAAAGCTGCGGCGGAAGCTTTGACGCAACCCGTGAGCATAATTGCCCTTACTGTGGTAATGAGTATCGCCTTGGCGATGACGACTGGGTAATAATTGACTTTAAAAAGGAATAAACTTAGGTACAAAGGAAAGATATTTATGTTTGGTAAGAAAAAAACCTTTGGCGGCTCGGTTGAGCTTTTGGTTGTAGGACTTGGAAATCCCGACAAAAAGTACGAAAATACCCGCCATAATGCAGGCTGGCTTGCGCTTGACGCAGTTGCTGAGAGCTTTGACTGTAGGGTTGACAGGGTTAAGTTTAAAAGCTATGTCGGCGAATGCAGCATTTCAGGCAGAAAGGCACTGCTGATGAAGCCGACTACCTATATGAATAACAGCGGTCAGGCTGTGGTAGAGGCGATGAATTTTTACAAAATTCCCCCCGAAAATGTGATAGTATTATTTGATGATATATCGCTTGACGTAGGTAAAATGAGAATTCGCTCAAAGGGCAGTGACGGCGGACAGAGAGGAATGAAGAGCATTATATATTTAAGCGGCAGTGATAAGTTCCCGCGAGTTAAAATAGGAATCGGCGCAAAGCCTACACCCGAGTGGGATTTAGCGGATTGGGTGCTTTCAAGATTTTCCGACGATGAACAGAAGAAACTTGCGCAGGTATTTGAAAATGCAGCAAAAGCCGTTGAACTTATGGCAGACGGAAAAATCGACAGAGCAATGAATTTGTTTAATTAACATTTTTATAAAACAACGTTGAAAAAATCGGTAATCATCCCAATTTTTGATAAATGAAAAGTGAACAAAAAATTAAGGCAAGATGAATTATGAAATTTTTAGTTGATGTTTTTAAAAACAGTGAGGTTTTTAACTCACTCGAAAAAGCTGTTGTGCGTGGCGGCAGTGTTTGCGCTACGGGACTTTCCGCCGTTCACAAGGCACATATTATCTATTCTCTGTGTTGCCGCAAGAGCACCACAGCCTTTTGTGTTGCCTCCGACGAGCGAGAGGCGCAGACAATCTGCAATGACCTTGCAAGTATGGGTATGCGTGCTTATTTTTACCCCGAGCGTGATTTTAATTTCAGAGATATTCAGAGCGCCTCAAGAGAGTACGAACACGCAAGACTCAAAGTGCTGCTCAAACTCATTGACGGCGAATGTGATGTAGTTGTCAGCTGTATTGATGCAGCGTCGCAGTTCACAGTGCCAAAGGAATTTTTGGCGGACTGTGTTCTGACCTTAAAAGAAGGTCTTGAAATCAGTATAGAAAAAGCCGTACGAACTCTTACCCTGCTCGGATATGAGCGTTTTGATGCGGTAGAGGGCAGCGGTCAGTTTTCTGTAAGAGGCGGTATTCTTGATTTCTTTATGCCTGATGCCGAAAATCCTGTTCGTGCGGAATTTTGGGGTGATGAGATAACAGACCTCTCTTTCTTTGATATTGAAACTCAGAGAAGGGGAAATAAGGCGGGAGAGATTCGCCTTTCACCGTCCGCCGAGGTCATAATTGAGGACAAAACAGCGCTTGCCGACAAAATAGAAAATCTTGCAAAAACCGTCAGGGGCAAAAAAGCTCCTCAGGTCAAGGAAACCCTGCTTGCAGAGGCGGACAGCATAAGGTCGGGCGCAATGCTCACCAATATAGATAAGTTTATCCCCCTGATATATGATAAGGCGCAGACCCTGTTTGATTATTTAAGCAGAGATACGCTGATTTTTACCTCGGAGTTCAATAATATTTCCGAGCGTGGCAGGGCAATGGATTTTCGCAATGAAGAAACCGTTAAGTCAGCCTTTGAGGATGGAGTGCTGTGTAGGGGTCTTGACAAATATTCGCTCACCTTTGCAGAATGCCTTGATATTTTCACCTCGCACGGAATAATTATGCTTGAGGGCTTTGTTCACGGTTCTACAAAAATTCCGCTGAGAAAAATTGTTTCATTTTCTGCAAAGCAGCTTTCCGTGTGGAACGGCTCGTATAAGCAGCTTGAGGAGGACTTAAACGGTATGCTCACCGCCGAGAGCTGCGGCGTTGTGCTTGCCGGCACTGATAAGGCGGCAAAAAATCTCTGCGATTCGCTGAGGGCAGACGGAATTTCAGCTCAGTACGCAGACAGCCTTTCGGAAGTAAAGAAAAACGCTCTGTTTGTACTGCCGGGAGCCTTGAGCGCAGGCTTTGAATATCCGCTTGAAAAGTTCTTCGTAATCACGCAGGGGCATATATCGTATGTGCCCAAGAAAAAAGCGATGAAGAAAACTCCAAAGGACAGTCAGGCTATTTACAGCCTTTCGGAGCTTTCTCAGGGCGATTATGTTGTTCACAGCGTTCACGGCATAGGAGTGTTCTGCGGAATAAGAAAAATTGACACCCATGGAATTGTAAAGGATTATATCAAGATTGAATACGCCAAGGGCGATGTTCTGTATGTTCCCGTTACTCAGCTTGATATGGTGGCTAAATACATTGGTCCGTCAGAAAACAATAGGGTAAAGCTCAACAAGCTCGGCTCTCAGGACTGGCAAAAGGCTAAATCAAGGGTAAAGGCCTCGGTAAAGGATATAGCCAAGGAGTTAATTGCGCTGTATTCTGCAAGAATGAAGGCAAAGGGCTATGCTTTTTCGGGAGATAACGAATGGCAGCGTGACTTTGAGGCTAAGTTTGAGTACGAGGAAACTCCCGATCAGCTCAGGTGCTGCGAGGAAATAAAGTCAGATATGCAGAAAACTTCACCTATGGACAGACTGCTGTGCGGCGACGTAGGCTTTGGCAAAACCGAGGTTGCACTCAGGGCGGCTTTTAAGTGCGTAGCCGATTCAAAGCAGTGCGCCCTGCTATGCCCAACCACCATTCTTGCGTGGCAGCATTACCAGACCGTCAGCAAGAGGTTTGAGGGCTATCCAATCAGAGTTGAGCTGCTCTCACGCTTCAGAACTCCCAAGCAGCAAAAGGAAACCCTGCAAAAGCTTAAACGTGGAGAGGTCGATATGGTGGTAGGAACACACCGCCTTGTACAAAAGGATGTTGAATTCCGTGACCTTGGACTTGCGATAATTGACGAGGAGCAGAGATTCGGTGTTGCTCAGAAGGAAAGGTTCAAGGAGCTTTGCAAAAACGTGGATGTACTTACGCTCTCGGCTACACCGATTCCCAGAACGCTCAATATGGCTATGAGCGGACTCAGGGATATGAGCGTAATTGAGGAAGCCCCCCGAAACCGTCAGCCAGTGCAGACCTATGTGCTTGAACACGATGATGCGGTAATCAACGAGGCTATCCGCAAGGAGCTGAGGAGAGGCGGTCAGGTGTTTTACCTGCACAATGATGTAGCAACTATTGAATCCTGCGCATCAAGGATTTTTGAGGCTGTTCCCGAGGCAAAAATAGCAATAGGTCACGGCAAAATGAAAGAGAACGAGTTAAGCGAAGTGTGGAGGTTAATGCTTGAGCAGGAGGTAAACGTATTAGTTTGCACCACTATAATCGAAACAGGTGTAGATCTTCCCAACGCTAACACGCTTATAATAGAAAATGCCGACAGAATGGGACTTTCTCAGCTTCACCAGCTCAGGGGCAGAGTGGGCAGAAGCAACAGGCGAGCCTATGCCTACCTCACGTTCCGTAAAAACAAGGTGCTCACCGAGATTCAGCAAAAAAGACTTGCCGCAATCAGGGAATACACTGAGTTTGGCAGCGGCTTTAAAATAGCTATGAGGGATTTAGAGCTTAGAGGAGCAGGAAATATTATGGGCGCACAGCAGCATGGACATATGGAGTCGGTCGGATATGATATGTACTTAAAGCTGCTTGGAGAAGCAGTAAGCGAGGAAAAGGGAGAAACTCCTGAGTCGGCTGACCTCGACTGCCTTATTGATATTGCGGTTAATGCGCATATTCCCGAAAGCTATGTGGAAAGCCTTACTCTCCGCCTTGATATTTACCGCAGAATTGCTGATATTCGCACCAAGGAGGACAGTCTGGACGTTATGGACGAGCTGCGTGACCGCTTTGGCGAAATTCCCGAGGCGGTTCTCGGTCTTATTGACATTGCGCTTATCAGAAACAGCGCAAATGCAATGGGAATTTACGAAATCCGCCAGACAGATACAAACGTACTGCTCTTTGTAAATGAGATTAAGTCGCCAAAGGTTATAGACCTGCTGTCAAGGCTTAACGGCAGGGCGCTGCTCTCAGCGGGAAATAAACCGTATATAACCATAAGATGCGCAGGCGATTCATCGCTTAATATGCTGAAAAAGGTGTTTAATATTTAGAAAAGCCTGACAGTTACCTGAAAATTTTGCGAAAAAAGCAATAAATTTAAGAAAATATATAGACAATGCAGAAAATTCTGTGTATAATTATAAGGTACGCACCCGGCTTTTAACGGGTGAAAGATTTATTTTTTAAGGACGGTAAATATTATGAAACCATATGCTAAAATTGGCTCATTAATACTTGCACTGGTTATTGCCGTTGCAGCAGTCGGCTGCACACCAATTAGCCTGAAAGCAGAGTGGGCTTACAAAACAGATAAGATTGAACTGCCAATCGGCGTTTACAGCTATTCGCTCAAAACAGCTTACTCACAGGCTCAGAGCTACGCTAAAGACCTTGCTTCTTATGATGAGGCGTCCGAGGACTGGCTTGATATGGAGATTACAGACGAGGACGGCGAAAAGGCTGTTGCAAGAGATTGGATAAAAAATGAGGCTGACAAAATGTGCCGCAGCTACATTGCGCTTGACACACTTGTAGATGAGCTTGGCATTGATATGGGCGGCGCAACTGCCGATACCGCCAAGAAATCAGCCGAGGAGTACTGGAATGTAGGCCCTTACGCTTCTTACGGCTACTATACGCCGTACAAGGATGAGTACGAGCCTTACGGCGTTTCCTTTGAAAGCTTTGAGTACTGCACAACCCTTTACAGCACTAAGTATTCGGCTGTATTTGAAAAGCTTTACGGTGAGGGCGGCTCAAAGGTTGTAACAGACGCTCAGCTCACCGAATTTTTCACAGCAAATTACACAGACTACAAGTACATCACGGCTAATCTTTATGAGTCAACCACAGACGAGGCAGGCAACGAAACAGATGTTGCGCTTTCAGCGGAGGACGCAAATAAGATTACAGGCGAGTTTGACGGCTACGCTGCTAAAATCAACGGCGGCACTGCATTTGAGGACGTATTAAACGAATACAAAACAGCAAATTCCCTCACTGATGACCCTTCAACATCAGCCGTTGAAAATCTCGAGAACAGCTCGGTCGGCGATGAAATCAAAACAGCTCTTAACTCAATGAATTCAAACGAAGCTAAGACTATTAAGGTCGGCGCTGATAATTCTGCTGTTTACTACCTTATATATAAAGGTGATATAAATTCAGATGTTGATGAATATATCAACAGCGAATCAAATCGTGACAGCCTGCTCGGAGCAATGAAGAACGACGAGTACGCAGACTATCTTGAAGATTTGGCTGACAAAACAGACTGCGAAAAGAACCAGTCTGTGCTCGACAAGTACAAGCCTGAGCTTTACTTTGTAAAGCCCGAAAGCTCGGATTCAACCGATGCAAGCACATCAGCCGCAAATTAAAATACTTCACAGTATTTTATGTTCATAAATTTGAAAGGAGTTCGCAGTATGAAAAGAAAAATTATTGCTTTGATTTCTGCTTTTGCACTCAGCTTTTCTGTGTTTGCCTTTTCGGTAAGTGCAGTTGATGATGTAAGCGACGGTGATACGGACGGCGATATAATTGCAACTGATCCATATGTAGAACCTACAGACCCATATGTAGAGCCGGAACCTGAACCTACAGACGAACCCCCATACGTAGAGCCTACAGATCCATATGTAGAGCCTGAGCCTACAGAACCTCCATATGAAGAACCTACAGACCCATATGTAGAGCCTACCTATGAAACTCCACCGTATGATATACCGGATTATACACCGGAAGAAACCGAAGAGTATATCGGCGGAGGACAAACAACATATACAGTTCCCGAAACAACAGCTCCGCCTGCCCAACTGTATTCGGTAAACAAGAACAGCATTGATGATAAAACCCTTTCAAAGAACGATTGGAACGAAATATCCGAGAATCTTAAAAATGCATCCGCTGATGACAGCGACGGCGATGACTTTGGTTTTATCAAGAAAAACACAAGCACAAACGATAACGGTGAGTGGATGCTGTTTTTAGGAATTGCCTGTCTGCTGCTCGGTTTAGCAGGAATCACCTACTTTATTGTAGCAACAATAAAGAGCCGCAACAGATATAAGCTTGCATCTGCCGGTTCGGCAAATGCTAAAGCGAGAAGCTCAAAGTTTGACACCGCAGATGTAAAACTCCCCAAAAGAGCAAGCAATGGCACAAAGAAACCAAAACACTGATAACAATTAATTAAAGCCGATACCGTATTTTAGCGGTATCGGCTTTTTTAGCTCGAGCAGACAATTTGCTTTAATTCAAAACACTATTTCACGAAAATTAGTTTTCTGCTTTTTTGTCGTCTGTTGCACTGCTTGTTGTATTGTTGTTGACAGAATCTGTGTTGTTTGTCATTATTGCACCCACATATTCCCGAATTTCAGACAATTCTGCTCTATAGTTTACAGTAACTAAGTCACTAACAAAATTGGTGAAATTAAAATACAAGCCAAGAAGGATTGTATCACTATTGTCAGAATTGGGGATTGCTACAATAACATTAATTTTCCCTGTGCTGTTAGGCTTGATTTCATATGCATCTCGACTCAGATAGTAATTGTATTTTTCGCCGTGCTCCTCGTCCGAAGTGTAGTACGCAATCGGAGCAACTTCCTGGTGGTCAAGTGTTCCATCGTAATTATAGTAGATTGAGCTTGCATCAAATAATGAAAATGTGATGGATTCGCCGGTTATTCCGGAGTTATTAACCTCAACGGTGAAGTCGTAAAAAGAAACGTCTTTATAATCTTCCGCACTGAGCATTGTTTCGGTATCTTTTGAAAGTTTTTCGCAGACGCTCTTAACGTCTGCTATTTTAATATCGGTAATTTTTACAGTGCCAAAGTCTGTGGTTACATCGTCAAATAAATATGCTTCAATATGGGAACTCGGCTTAAAAAATGAAATTGTTCCGAAGTTTCCATTGGGCATAGTGTAATTATAATTAATACTAAAAGACAGGCTGTCAAACGCTGATTGGATACGGGTATAAAATTTGAAGTCCTTTTTGCTGTTCGGCTCAATGGAAATGCTTGTCGGATTGCCGGAAACTTCATAATTTGAGCAGTCATAGTTTGATGTTTCACTGTTCGCAGAAACATTGAAATCATAGTCAGAAACTACAAAATCCCTGTCGGTTGTATTTTCAAAGGTAAATTCAAGCACATATGTACTCGGAAAAGAATAGGAAGAATAATAATCGTCGCTGATAATGTCGTCAGTAATATCTTGAATTTCGGGTGATATGCTTTTGAGCGTAACCTTGCCAAATTCAGTGTTTGCAGTCTGACCTATCCTGTAATTGTTGCTGTCAAAGATATAATCGCCGCTGACAGAACCCTTGGGCTGATTATTGATAACGGCGGATATTGTCATAATTGCTCCGCCTGCAAGTATGACAGCGGCTAATATGCAGGATATAGTAATTTCTGCCGCCTTCCCTCTTTTCTTTGGCGGTGCAGGAACAGGGCGGTTGACAGGTGCAGCCTGAAACGGATTTTGAAATTGCGGGTTAGCCTGCGCTCCGCTGATATTCTGTCCGGAACCCATAGGCTGCGGATTATTAGCCTGCTGATTAAAATTCATAGGCTGAGGATTGTTAATCCGTTGTGCAAAGCTTGTATTTTGCTGAGTATTAATTTGCGGATTGCTGATTTGCTGTCCAAAGTTTGCAGAGTATGGATTGTCAGTCTGCTGATTTAAATTTATATCGGGCGAGGTTTTTTCGGCAGAATTTTGCGGAAATCCGTCTTTTGTCTGCTCAGGCTCAAGATGCGCTCCGCACATTGTGCAAAAATTGCCTTCTGATTCAAAGCCACAGTTTTTACATTTCATAATTCTTTACTCCTATAAAACAGTATTATATATGGATATAATAAATCGAAAATAAATAAAAGTCAATGGATTTTGCTAATGTTTTGTCTTTGTTTTACAAAATTATTGTTGAAATAATTAAGTTTCTGTTGTATAATCTTATTGAAAAGTATTGTTGTACAATAAAATATATGCAAAACAGTTTAAAGAGGAGTTTTAATATGAGAGGATTGTATTCTTCAAAAACTAAAATTCGTCAGCAGATATTTACCGAGGTAGCCCGATTTGCCTATGAGGGTGGTGACTACTCAAAATTTGAGAGCCTGCCGTATAAGATTATTCCGGGTGAAATTTCAACCTACCGTGAAAGTGTATTTCTTGAAAGAGCTATTGTCGGTGAAAGACTGCGCCTTGCGATGGGACTTAACCTGCTGTCTGCGGATGAACAGGCGCCTATTTCAACGGGTGTTGAGGAAAGTATGATTGATGAAAAGGTGTACGAGCCGCCGCTCATCAATATTATAAAATTTGCCTGCCACAGCTGTCCGGAAAAGAGAATTTTTGTCAGCAACGGCTGTCAGGGCTGTCTTGAGCACCCCTGCACCGAGGTTTGCCCAAAGGGCGCAATTTCAATAGTGCACGGCAAATCCTTTATTGACGAGGATAAATGTATTAAGTGCGGAAAGTGCCAGAGCGCCTGCCCGTACAATGCCATCATCAAGCAGGAGCGCCCTTGTGCGGCTGCCTGCGGAATGAAGGCTATTCACAGTGATGAACACGGCAGAGCAGAAATTGACTATGATAAATGCGTAAGCTGTGGAATGTGCCTTGTAAGCTGTCCATTCAGCGCAATAGTTGACAAAAGCCAGATTTTCCAGACCATAAAGGCACTGCAGAGCGACACCCCTGTTTATGCTGCGGTTGCCCCTGCGGTTGCAGGTCAGTTTGCAGGCTTGCCGTCAACAAAAATAAGAAACGCCTTTAAAGCACTGGGCTTTGAAGATGTTGTAGAGGTTGCGGTAGGCGCAGACCTGTGTACCGTTGAGGAGGCTAAGGACTTTCTTGACGAGGTTCCCGAAAAACAGCCGTTTATGGCTACCTCCTGCTGTCCTGCGTGGAGCGTAATGGCTAAAAAGACCTTCCCCGACATTGCCCCCTATATTTCAATGGCGCTCACCCCTATGGTGCTTACAGGCAGACTTACAAAGCAGAACTACCCCGGCTGTCGTGTGGTATTTATAGGTCCCTGCGCAGCCAAAAAGCTTGAGGCAAGCCGCAGAAGCATCAGAAGCGACATTGATTTTGTGCTCACCTTTGAGGAGGTTGCGGGAATGTTTGCCGCAAAAGAGGTTGACTTTGCCGCCCTTGAGGTTGATGATGAGCCGCTCTCATTCTCAAGCGCCGACGGCAGAGGTTTTGCAGTAAGCGGCGGCGTAGCCAAGGCCGTAGTAAATGCAGTTAAAGAGTTAGCGCCCGACAGAGAAGTCAAGGTGGCAAATGCTCAGGGACTTGATGAGTGTATGAAGCTGCTTAAATTGGCAAAGGCAGGCAAGTATGACGGTTATCTGCTTGAGGGAATGGCTTGTCCCGGCGGCTGTGTTGCCGGTGCGGGCACAATAAATGTTCCGGCAAAGTCGGCATCTGAAAATCTGAAAAGCAAAAAGGACGCTACGTTTGACACCGCCTGCGAATCACCGTATGTGGGTATATTGCCCGAGCTTGAAAATCTTTACAACGAATTTTCAAACAAGCATAAAGAATAAAAGATAAAGTAAAAAGTCTGAAAGATAATTGTCAAAATCTTTCAGACTTTTTTTGTTTATGAGCCTTTGCGCTGAATTATCAGCTTGTAGGCGGCGTATAAGATAAAATAAAGCATTGCCGTGGTCAGGCTGAAAATTAATATAAAATACAAGGAGAAGTGCGTGAGCGATTGAATTGACGTTTCAATGAGGAATTTTGGGCGAACAATATCCCACGAATTCACCCTTGCGTATCTGCCTATGTAGATTGCAAACGAGCTTAATATGATTGAAACCGTACAAAACACTGCGCCTAATGCTCTGCCGAAGCGTTCGTTAATTATTCTGTGGACTATCAGCATTGACATCATTCCGAACAGCACTCCCAAAGAAACCGTGACGGCGAGGTTCATAATAAAAAGCCAGCCGTTTACGTTGACTCCCGTACTTTGATATTCGAGAAATACCATATCGTTTAATGATGCAATGTATTTTAAATCTGTCAGCATATAGGGCGAATTTGGGAAGAACAGCAGCCATATGCATCCGGAAAGCACAGCAGGCAAATTCTTTTTTCTTTCATAAAAATGCTGTGTAAATAATGCCGCAAACAGTGGAATTACCGCCAGAAAATCATTCCAGATAATATTTGTCCAAGTGTATTCTTTGGTTTTAAAAACATAGATTACAGTTGAAAATATAATTAAAGTAAATGACAAATAAGCAAATTTTGCGTAATTGCCGAGAAAAATTGATTTCATTGTAACGTTGTCCCGTATAGTTAAATTTGTTTTATGTCAGCCAAACGTTGAAATGTTCGGCTGATAATTATTATATGATTAGATTATATCACTCAATTAGATTTTGTGCAAATGTTTTTGCCGTAAGCTGAAATTGACTTACGATTGACTTATCCCTGCCGCTGTGCTACAATAAAATCAGATTTATTTAGGAGAAATGAAGATGGAGAGGAAAAATAAAAATGCCCCTGAAATTCTAACCGTCGGGAAGGAAAGTACGGCTTTTAAAATTTTCAGAATTGCACTCACATTAACAGCCGTGTTTTTTCTGCTGTGCTTCATAGCGCCGGTAATGACGGGGATTGTAAATATAGGAAATATCAGCGGAGGTGCGCTGTGCCTCTGGATTATATTTGTGTTCGGTACAAGAAATTCATATAATACAGTGAAAAGCTGGCTGAAAAAACATCTTGTGACTAAAATTTTGCTATATGCCGTGAATTTTTGCTTTGCCGCTTTATTATGTTACGGAATAGCCGTATCGGCGTGTATGATTGCCGCCACCGCAGTACAGCCCAAAGCAAATGCAACGGCTGTGGTGCTCGGTGCAGAGGTCAACAGCAGAGGGCCGAGCACAATTTTACGGGGCAGAATAAATGCCGCACTCAAGTATCTGAACGAAAATCCCGAAGCCAAGGCAGTGCTTACCGGCGGACAGGGCAGTAACGAGCCTATGAGTGAGGCTCAGGCTATGTACGATGAGCTTGTAAAGGCAGGGATTTCTCCCGACAGGCTCTATATTGAGGACAGAGCTACTAATACCGATGAAAATATTGAGTATTCAATGGAAATAATATATAGGGAGGGGTTAAACCCGGATATAGCGATTGCGACCGACAGCTTTCACCAGCTCAGAGCGCATATAATTGCAGGACAAAAAGAGGTGAGAGGAAGAGTCGGCTCAATAAACGCCGACACTTTCCCTCCGTTTGTTCCTACATTTGCCGTCCGTGAATGGTTTGCGCTTCCGTATCAGGTTTTATTTCGGTAGCAACTACCTCCGAAATATTTTCGTTTGGCTGATATACAGCGCCTCGCCTTGAATTTAACTCATAAGGAAAAATTTCCGACTCGGTTACATCGACAATGGGAGAATGTTCAAAACCATTGTTCCTTGACGGCAGTTCAATAGGATAACGCTCGTTGCGTTTACTTTCTTTTTTATTCATAACATAACCACCTTACCTCGAGGTGGTTATATTTTTTGCAGTTTTTAATAAATTATTTATTTATTTTTAAAGTTTTTATATTTGTAACGGCGTTATCCAGTGCGAGCGCAAAAAGAATAATGCACATAAAGAAAATTTGAAAATTTAATAAAACAGTGGGAATTTTTCCATTATTATCAATCAAAGCTTCAAAAACAAACGCAGTGAAATCACTGCTCAGAATATTGTCCTTTGCAAGCCAGATAACAGTGAGTACCGCAGACAGAGCGTTTGTTACAATCGTAGCAATCATAACCTTTTTGTTCATCCTGCCCTCAATCAGCTTTACAGATTCTCTGATTATTCCGAGAATACCGAACAGCACGATTATATACCACGCTGAACGGATTACATCTGTATCAAGAATCGGAATGACCGTGTGACTTTCTGTTCTGATTAAACAAATAATCTGCGGACAAATCAGAAAAACACTCATAAAGATTATTGAAAAGGCAATACCGACAATCGGATCGGATTTTGAAATTTTCTCACTTTGTACGGGAACGGGAGGAAGGCTGCCAAGATTGTCGGTGTTGTCAATTTTTATATTTTTATGATAAAAAACAGCAAAGAGAATTGTAACAAACGCAAAAGCAAATATAAGTGCAGACGGGAGCGTCGTAAATAGATTTATAAAATATTCTCTGAAAAATAATATAAAACTGTCAGCATATGACGATGCGTCACTGCCAAATGCGTCCGCAAGCGTCGAAAAAATCGTAGCAAGCGTAATTCCGATGCAAACACAGACAATCACAATTTTCATTACATATTTGTAGGTTGAATAGTATGGCGAGCCTATAAGGCATTTGTCGGAGTCCGGGTTATACTGCTCATAAAGCTCCTTAGGAGTACCTAACTCGGTCAGTACAACTCTGATGTCTTTTTCCGTTGGTGTTACTTCTCCGCAGCGTTCCGCTAGCATATCGTCAATTATGGTGCGCAGTTCCTGCGATACATCGGCTCTCATTTTTTCGGGAAGCCGCTTTGTTGCGGCATATATATATCTTTCAATAAGATCATTTGTCATTTGGATTTTCCTCCTCGGATAATAAATTATCAACGTTCTGCGAAAATGCTTTCCATTCTTCGGTGGCTTTTCTGAGAACTATTAAGCCATCCTCGGTTATTTTGTAGTATTTTCTCGGCTTTGCCTCGCTTGTTTCCCATTCGCTTTTTAACAGACCTTGCCCTTCCAGACGGCGCATAAGGGGATAGAGTGTGTTTGCTTCAATTTGTATTGAGTGTTTTTGCAGTTCCTTTACAAGGTTGTAGCCGTACATCGGTTTTTGCAGAAGGTTAAGTACAAGCAGGATCAGAGTACCTCGCCTTAGCTCCTGCACAAGTCCCGAAACAATATCATCGTGATTCATTTTCTCACCACCGTTGTAAATTCAATGTTATTGTGCGATATAATTATACTGCGTGGTACACAATATATCAAGAGCAAAAATAAAAAAGCTGCAAAATCGGATTTGATTTTACAGCTTTCAGCAGTTTAAGCACGTATTTATAAGTGTTTACCCGTATTACATACTCTCCGGGCAGGAGATGTTGAACATTGTCAGGACATTTTTAATAACAACCTTTACGCTTTCGCAGAGTGCAAGTCTTGCCTGAGTGAGAGCTTCGTTGTCGCCCTTAACACGGCAGGAATTGTAGAATTTATGGAAAAGCGTTGCGAGCTGTGTTACATAGCGGGTGATTTTGGTTGGGTCGTAGTCCTTTGCGGCACTTTCAATCTCATTTGTGTAGGCGGCAAGCTGATGAATAAGCTCCTTTTCCTCGGGAGCGGTTAAAAGCGCAAGCTCCTCATTTGTGCATTTGCGGGGAACTATGCCGTCCTTTGCAAGTGCCTTGATAATGCTGCAAATTCTTGCGTGTGCATACTGAACATAGTAAACGGGATTCTGATTGTCCTGAGCAACTGCAAGGTCGAGGTCAAAGTCCATCTGAGTGTTAGCCTCACGGGTGTTGAACAAAAATCTTGCGCTGTCAACAGGCACTTCCTCAAGCAAATCTCCGAGCTGAATTGCCTTGCCCGTACGCTTGCTCATTCTCACGATTTCGCCGTTTTTCACAAGCTTTACAAGCTGCATAAGTACAACGTTTAATTTGTCGCCGTCATAGCCGATAGCGTCCATTGCGCCCTTCATACGCATTACATGACCGTGGTGGTCTGCGCCCCAGATGTCAATGAGAGTGGTGTAGCCTCTGTCAAACTTGTTTTTATGGTAAGCAATGTCAGCGGTAAAGTAGGTGGGGTTGCCGTTCTGGCGGATAAGCACATCGTCCTTAAGCTCGAGGTTGTCTATATATTTTTGGGTCTTGCCCTGCTTTAAGAGCTTTTCGGTAAGCACCTGCTTATTCTTGTACCACACTGCGCCGTCCTGCTCATAGGTCAGTCCCTTTTCGGTAAGCGTATCAACCACAGCCTTTACAGCGCCGCTCTTGTGAAGCTCGCTTTCAAAGAACCACTTGTCATAGGTGATGTTGTACTTAGCCATATCGCTCTGCATTTTACTGATGTTCTTTGGAAGTGCAAAGTCAACGAGAGCCTTTTTGCGAACCTCTGACGATACTTCCAAAAGGCTGTCACCGTTAATGTCTGCATATTCCTGAGCAAGCTCGGTGATGTCTGCACCCTGATATCCGTCCTCAGGGAATACAATTTCATCGCCCTTGAAAATCTGGAGATAACGAGCCTCAAGAGAACAACCAAATTTTTCAATCTGATTTCCTGCATCATTTACATAGAACTCACGCCATACATTGTAGCCTGCCTTATCGAGTACAGCGGCAAGACAGTCGCCGAGTGCGCCGCCTCTTGCGTTGCCCATATGCATAGGGCCTGTCGGGTTGGCTGAAACGAACTCAACCATAACCTTTTCGCCCTTGCCAAAATCAGAACAGCCGTAGGCTTCGGGATTTTCAAGAATACAGTTTACAACAGCTGAGTAAAATTCTGAGCCGAGGAAAAAGTTGATAAATCCGGGGCCTGCGGTTTCAAAACGCTCGCACATTGTGCCCTCAAGGTCAAGGTGAGCGGTGATTGCCTGTGCAATTTTAAACGGAGGCATACGGAAAGCCTTTGCGCCTGCCATTGCTGCATTTGTAGCAAAATCACCGTGGGTTCTGTCAGCAGGAGTTTCAATAATAAAGTCGGGCAAGTCTGCCTTTGGAAGCTCGCCCTCAGAAACAGCCTTTTCTATAGCGGCATTAATTGCAAGTCTGAGCTTGCCTACTGCGTCAGCATAAATGTTCATTGTTCTCTGCCCCTTTCTTTTTTTCAATATCTATTTTAAATCTGTTTTCGCTCACAAGGTCGGAGTTGAAGTCAAGAGTATAGACTACCTCAAGTGAGCCGCCGTTTTCGTTTAGATTGTTATTGAGAGTTTTTGTAAAAACGCCTATCGAAAGTGTGCCTGCAACGGTTTGGTACATACACTGGTGTCTTTTGCCCTTTTCAAGCAAAAGCTGAGAGCTTGTTTCGCCCCTGCGTGTAATTGTCACCTTTTCGTTTTCAACCCTTATGACGTTGTTAAAAAACTTGTCCGGCAAATTCTCCTGATATTCCTTGTAGAATATAAGCTGATGGTCGTTTTTCACCATATATTTGCCCTCGGTCAGCACCTCAATGCGGTCGTCCTGATTATCAACCTTTTGCTCGCCGACAATCGAAATCATATACGGATTCTTGTCCTTGTTCATAATATTCCCCCGAAAATCAGTATTTTTCAATGTTTATCTGAGTTACGGTATGCTCCATATCTCTGCCGAGGAAAAGTCCTGCCACGCTTTCAAAATCGCCCGGAGTGTCGCTGACATAAAACGAAGGAACGCCTGCCTCTGTACTTTGATTGAGCAGGTTGTTTTCGCTGAGCACCTTTTGTGCATAAACTGCGGTTTCGTAGCCGGAGTCAATAAGCTCAACACTGCTTCCGATAACGCTTGTTATAGCCTCTGCAAGCAGCGGATAGTGAGTACAGCCGAGAATCAGTGTGTCAATATCATTTTCAACAAGCTCGGTAAGATAACGCTTTATTGTAAGCCTTACTATCTGGTCGTCCTTGCGGATAAGTCCGTTTTCAACAAGCGGAACAAACAGAGGACAAGCCTGCTCAAATACCTTGAACTCAGGGTTGAGCTTTTCAAGTCGGGTTTTGTAGCTGTGGCTGTTTATTGTGGCTGATGTACCTATAACGCCGATTCTGCCACTTTTTGTCTTGTGAGCGGCGGCAAAGGCGGTGGGATTTACAACCCCCGTATATGGCACGGGAAGCTCTGCTTCAAGCCTTTTTCCTGCAACCGAGCTTACTGTTCCGCAGGCGGCAACAATCATTTTTACATTATTTTCAAGAAGAAATCGGGTATCCTGAAAAGCGTATTTAGTAATGGTGTCACGGCTGCGGTTGCCGTAGGGCACTCTGCCCGTGTCGCCAAAGTAAACTATATTTTCATTAGGAAGAATATGCAGAAATTCCTTTACTGCACTCAGTCCTCCAAGCCCAGAGTCAAATACTCCTATGGCGTTTGCTGAAGACATATTAAACCCTTCTTTTCAAAATTGCATAAAATCATACTTCTTAATAATACCATATAAAGGCAGTGGTTTCAAGTAAAAAAACCAAAAATACAGGACTTTTGCGTTTGCAGCGTTTGCTTATTCGGATTTATTTTGCCGGCATTTTTTTCAGCATTATTTATTTATATAAAAAAACAAGCGACAGCTTTATCTGCCGCCGCTTGTTATGTTTTGCTGTTTATTTTTGGATTATAAAAATTCCTTTCTGTCAGACTAATTGCAGATACTCAGCAAGGTATATCTGAATTATCGTTGCATCATCTATTGCAATAATTCCGTCGCCGTTCACATCTGCAATAATCTTTTGCTCATCGTTAAAACTTATCATATGTGCAAGATATCTTTGCAGCTGGGTTACATCCTGAATATCTGACCGACCGTCAAGGTTTACATCGCCGAATTTATCAGGAACAATAACAGAGTAGTTAAAATCAACTTCTCCAGTGAACAAGCCTCTGCCGCTGATTGTTACCGTGTAATTTCCTGCGTCTTTTGCAAAGTAATCTCCGCTGAGGTCGTAGTCCTCTCCCTCAGTAAGAGTTTTGCCGTTAAGAGTTACAACAGGCTTTACATATTGGGTTTGTCCGTTGTAATTAAGGTTGTCCATAGTAACAGTAGCTGTTGACAAATCAATCTGTTTAAGTGGTACAACAAAGTTTACCGCCTTGTCACAGCTTTCGTCAGGCTTGTAGGTAATGCTGAGATTTCCGTTTTTATCGGCTGTAGCCTGAGTTATGTAAAGCAGATTTACAGAGCCGAACGGATTCTCTGCATCTTTTGTTTTCATTGAGTAGAAGTTGTAAGCTTCATTTGGCTGTAAGTTGGTAAATGTTTCGGTTTTGCAGTCACCACTTGCGGAAACAGTTTCAAGCAATTTTTCGTTGGCTGATGGGATTGTAATTTTTGTCGGGGTGTTTCTGTCGGTTCTTGTTCCGTCACCGAGCCGTCCGTTGAAATTCATTCCCCACATATACAAGTTGCCTTTTTCTGTTATTGCTCCGCTGTGCGAATCTCCAAGACTTACAGATTTTACATTGTTCATTATTTTTGTCGGGGTATATCTGTCGGTTGTTGTTCCGTCACCGAGCAGTCCGTACCAGTTACTTCCCCACATATACAAATCGCCGTTCTCGGTTATTGCTCCACTATGCAGATCTCCAAGACTTACAGATTTTACATTGTTCATTATCTCTGTTGGGGTATATCTCCATATTCTTGTTCCGTCACCGAGTTCTCCGCAACTATTTTCTCCCCACATATACAAGTCACCGCCTTCGGTTATTGCTGCACTGTGAATCCAACCAAGACTTACGGTTTTTACATTGCTCATTATCTTTGTCGGGGTATAAATGTCATCTGTTGTTCCGTCACCGAGCTCTCCTTCTTCGTTATCTCCCCACATATACAAGTCGCCGTTTTCGGTTATTGCTCCACTGTGATAGCCTCCAAGACTCACCGCCTTTACATGACTCATTATCTTTGTTGGGGTATATCTGTTATCTGTTGTTCCGTCACCAATCTTTCCGTATTCATTATCTCCCCACATATACAAGTCGCCGTTTTCCGTTATTGCTGCACTGTGATGATGTCCAAGGCTTACAGCCTTTACATTGCTCATTATCTTTGTTGGGGTATATCTGTCGGTTGTTGTTCCGTCACCGAGCTGTCCGTAATAGTTGTCCCCCCATGTATACAAATCACCGCTTTCCGTTATTGCCGCACTGTGATCGTAACCAAGACCTACAGCTTTTACATTGCTCATTATCTTTGTCGGGGTAAGTCTTTGGGTTGATGCTCCATTGCCGAGCTGCCCGTGTCCATTATATCCCCACATATACAAATCACCGTTTTCGGTTATTGCTCCACTGTGCGAATTTCCAAGGCTTATCCGGTTAACATTTCCGATTTCCTGATTAAAATCTTCTATAATTCTGAAATCTGTCAGTTTTTCAGAAAGTTTCAAAGTAATGCTCTTTGAATAATCTGCTATTGTAATAGATTTCTTAGCGTCACCTGCTCCGGCTTTTGACGCAGTAATATTGTATTGACCGGCATTCAGATATAGCTCTGCCACACCGTCGTCATTTGTGGTATAATCATTGTTTACAGTTGCTCCACTTACGGGGTCTCCTTTACTGTCCTTGACTGTTACTGTTACCTTATATTTTTGATGAGGACAGGTGGTAAAAGCAAACTCGTTAAAATCAAAGGAATAGTAAAAATCGCAAAGCTTGATTTTGCTTTCTAAAAAAGTTTTTTTATATTTTAATTTATCCATTTTCAGAAAACATACATCACCTGATAATGAAAATTTTGCGGAAATTGTACCGGCAACGCATTTTTTGCAATCGTGTTTAACAGACGGAGTTAATTTATAGTCGTCACTGTTGTATATACTTAATGAAGCTTTAATCTCAGCTCCTGCCTTTGCCTCTAAACCAATAGTTGCAATACTTCCAACAATGCCTACTCTTGGTTCCATCGACAAACCAACGAAAAACGTTCCTTCAACTTTAAGTTCGGTTTTAAAGCTCGGTGTTTTGGATATGTTTTCAATTCCGGTATCACCTGTGGCTCGTATTCCTATCGAACCCTTTAAGGTTCCGCTTAACTCAACTTTGACATTACCCTCAAATACTATTGAAGGAGTGAGTTCAATATATAGTCCCGGTACAGGTGAAATTGCAATCGAAGCAAGCCTGATTTTTGCATCAATTATATCTACTTTAACAGCAACGCTGATCTTTACCGAATAATCTATCGAAAATTCAACATACTGATATTGCAGAGTAACATAAACCTTAGTTTTAGCTTCAA